>Ga0335075_10012015_pt1 | contig 13094 bp, 10 predicted proteins | sample Lox_Sample_24_FD_206723 | JGI IMG/M metagenome (GOLD analysis project Ga0335075, IMG submission 206723) | Soil microbial communities from Loxahatchee National Wildlife Refuge, Florida, United States - Lox_Sample_2.4 | ecosystem: Environmental > Terrestrial > Soil > Wetlands | place: USA... | reverse complement strand
CCATCCCCGCGCGCAGCTGCGGGAACTGCTCGCCCTCCGCGTCGGCCGCATCGATCAGCTCCAGCGCAGCGTCCAGCAGCGGCGCCGGCGCCGGCGCGGTCAGCATCGCCGCGTCCCCGATCGTCTTCACCAGCTTCACCGGCGGCGCCGCCGCGTTGCTGGCGAGCGCTTCCAGGCGCACAGCCAGCCGTCCCAGCTCGTCCGGCGGAACTTCCTCGCCCAGACGCGTGAAGCCCACGAGGTCGGCGAAGCACACGACCACCTCACGCGAGCCGGGCAGGTGCCCCCCGCTGCGCTCCAGCTCGCTCACCACCGTGCTCTGGGTGGCGTGGCGCAGGTGCAGCGCCAGCATGTTGCTCACCAGCGGGTCCACCAGCGGGTACAGCCCCGCCGCCGCCTCCGCGTATCGCCGTGCGAGCTCCGGCTCGCTCATGCCCGGCTCCAGCACGAGTTTGAGCGGCACCGTGCGCAGGCTGTCCGCCGCCTGCGAGAGTCCCCGCCCGAGCACCCGCAGCAGATCGAGCAGGTCCTCCTCGGACACGCCCGCCTCGCGCGCCACGTGCGTCATGCGCGCGGTCTCCAACTCCGCCTCCGTGTACGCCGCCTCGTCGCGCTCGGGGATCGGCAGGCCCATCGCCCGGCGCGCCGCCACCAGGAACTCCTCCGAGACGCCGCTGCGGCGCGCGATCTCGGCGGCCGTGTAGCGCTCCACGCCCCCGATCACGCGATCGGCGGGGAGATACACGATCGTGCCGCCGGCGGTCGAGCGGCGCAGCTCCGACAGCGTCACCCCTTCCGCCACGAGCGAGCGCAGCAGCGCCTCCCGCTCCGCACGCGCGGTTCCCTCCAAGCCGTCGAGCAGGCCCTCGGCCGCGAAGTCGACCTGTTCGGAGCCCATCCCCGCGGAGCGTAGCGGCCGCCGCCGCGACAGGCAGGCGTCCGGCTCGCGCCGCAGAATCCCTCCACGTGACCGTCCTCGGCATCGACCCCGGCCTCGCCAGCACCGGCTACGGCGTCGTCGCCCGGCGCGGCGCGCGCCTGGTCGCGCTCGACGGCGGCGTCATCGCCACCGAGCCGGGGCTCGCGCTGGAGCTCCGCCTGGCGCAGGTGCACGCCGCGATCGGGGCGCTGCTCGACGAGCACCAGCCCGGCGCGGTCGCGCTCGAGGAGCTGTACTTCGGGCAGAACGCCCGCACCGCGTTCGCCGTCGGCCAGGCCCGCGGCGTGGTGCTGCTCGCCGCCGGCCAGCGCGGCGTGCCGTGCTCCGGATACACCCCCCAGCAGGTCAAGGGCGCGGTCTGCGGCAACGGCGGCGCCGAGAAGGCCCAGGTAGCGCGCATGGTGCAGTCGCTGCTCGCGCTCGCCGAGCTGCCCCGCCCGGACCACGCCTCCGACGCGCTCGCGGTCGCGATCTGCCACGCCAACCGCGCCCCGCTCGCGGGGGCGCTGGCACGCGCCGGCGAAGGTGGCGGCGTGCACGCTGCAGCTCCTGCCCCCGCGCTCGACGCCTCGTTCGCGTGGGCAGCCACCGGGGTGCGGACGTGATCGCGCTGCTGCAGGGGGAGGTCGCGGTGCGCCGTCCCGACCACGTCGTGATCCTCGCCGGCAGCGTCGGCTACCGGGCCGCCGTCTCCACGCACACGCTCGCGCACGTGCCCGCGCTCGGCGAGCGGGTCACGCTGCACACCCACCTGATCGCGCGCGAGGACGCGCTCACGCTGTACGGCTTTCACTCCGAGCAGGAGCGCGACCTGTTCCTGATGCTGCTGTCCGTGCAGGCCGTCGGCCCCAAGGTCGCGCTCGCGGTGCTCTCCGGCGGCGCGCCGCGCGAGCTGCTCGCTGCGCTCGCCGCCGGCGACGCCGCGCGCTTCCAGGCGGTGCCCGGCATCGGCAAGCGCACCGCCGAGCGCATCATCGTCGAGCTGCGCGAGAAGGTCGCCGCCGCCACGGACCTGCCCGCCGGCGTGCGCACGCCGATCCTGGCCCACCGTGGCGGCGGGTCGGCGCCCGATCCCCGCGCGCTCGCGCGCGAGGGGCTGCTGGAGCTGGGCTACGCGCCCGCCGAGGCCGAGGAGATGTTGGGCGGGATCGAGGGGGAGAGCGCCGAGGAGCTGATCGCGGGCGCGCTGCGGACGGCGCGGGCGGGCGCGTGAGCCGATGAACGAGAGCGCCGCGCGCATCCAGACGCCCTACCTGCTCGCCGAGGACGAGCTCGACCGCTCGCTGCGTCCCCGCCGGCTCGCGGACTTCGTCGGCCAGGAGAGCCTGCGCGAGCAGCTGACGGTGGCGATCGAGGCGTGCAGCGCGCGCGGCGAGGCGCTCGACCACCTGCTGCTGGCGGGGCCGCCCGGCCTCGGCAAGACCTCGCTCGCGCAGATCGTCGCCGCCGAGCTCGAGGTGCCGTTCGTGCAGACCGCCGGGCCCGCGCTCGAGCGCAAGGGAGACATAGCCGCGTTTCTCACGGCGCTGGAGCCGCGCAGCGTGTTCTTCGTGGACGAGATCCACCGCCTGCCGCGCACGCTCGAGGAGACCTTCTACCCCGCCATGGAGGACCGCCGGCTGCCGATCACCGTGGGCCAGGGGGCCGGCGCGCGCGTGGTCACGCTCGAGCTGCCGCCGTTCACGCTGATCGGCGCCACCACCCGCACGGGGCTGCTCACCACGCCGCTGCGCGACCGCTTCGGCATCCAGGCGCGCGTGGAGTCCTACGCGGTCGAGGAGCTTGCCCGCATCGTGCGCCGCTCGGCCGCGATCCTCGAGATCGAGCTCGAGCCCGACGGCGCGCTCGCGATCGCCGCGCGCAGCCGCGGCACCCCGCGCGTCGCCAACCGGCTGCTCAAGCGCGTGCGCGACTTCGCCCAGGTGCGCATGTCCGGCGTGGTCAGCGCGCCGGCCGCGCACGCCGCGCTGGAGCTGCTGGAGGTCGACGAGCGCGGCCTGGACCGGCTCGACCGCGAGATCCTCAGCGTGATCTGCGCCAAGTTCTCCGGCGGTCCCGTCGGGCTCTCCACGCTGGCGGTGGCGGTGGGAGAGGAGCAGGACACGATCGAGGACGTGTACGAGCCCTACCTGCTGCAGGAGGGGCTGATCAAGCGCACCCCGCGCGGGCGCGCCGCCACCGCGGCCGCCTACGAGCACCTGGGGATGCAGCCGCCGGCGGCGCTCAGCGGGGCGCTCTTCTAGGCCCCACGCCGCCACCCCGCTGCGCCCCGCCGTGACGGCGCTGGGTAGTCTGTGGATGGCCATGGCGCACCCCTTCATCTGCCCCAACTGCGGGCACCGCACCTCAGAGCTCGACCGCAACATCGGCTTCACGCGCCAGCGCAAGGGCTGCGAGAAGTGCGGCTTCGCGTTCCTGTTCGAACTGCTCGACGACTACTACCCGGCTCCCGACGCCGCCTTCTTCGTGTGCGACCGGGAGGGCCGCGTGATCGGCTGCGGGCGCAACTCGTTCGCCTTCACCGGCCTCGAGGAGGAAGAGGTGATCGGCCAGCCGGTCGAGCAGGTGCTCGGCCTGCGCTTCGCCAACGGCGACGACCCCGTCGCCACCGTGCTCGAGTGGGGCGTTCGCAAACTGGAGGTGCCGGTGCAGGTCGCCGGCGAACGCGACGTCGCCGCGCAAGCCAAGGCGGACATGTTCCCCGCCTACGACGACGACGGCGGACTGTTGCTGGTTTTGACCCCGGACAAGTAGCAAGTACTCTGGTCCGAGCATGTCCGATCGTCGCCGCAACACGCTGATCCTGCTCGTGGTGGGCGGCCTGATCGCCGTCTCGGCGATCCTGATCACCACCAAAAAGACGCGCCTCGGGCTGGAACTGAAGGGCGGCGTGCAGCTGACCTACCAGGCGCGCCCCACGGCCGAGGCGAAGGTCGACTCCGAATCGATCGAACGCGCGATCAACATCATGCGCAAGCGCGTCGACCAGCTCGGCGTCGCCCAGCCTGAAATCCAGCGCTCCGGCGCCGAAGAAATCGCGGTGGCGCTGCCCGACGTGAGCAACGCCACGCGCGCCCAGGAAGAGGTCGGCAAGACCGCCCAGCTGTACTTCTACGACTGGGAGCCCAACGTGATCGGCGCCAACGGCCAGCCCGCGCCCACCGAAGGCACCGTCACGGGCGACACCACCACCACCGGCCCCGGCGGCGTCACCGCCGGCCTGCCCGAGTACCAGGCGGTGCTGAGGGCCGCCAAACGCAAGCCGGAACTGCGCCCCAGCGACACCACCTGGGCGCGCGGGTGCACGCCCAAGCAGGAAGACGACTGCCTGTACGGCAGCTGGTACCTGCTCGACACCAAGCACGAAGAAGTCATCCGCGGGCCCGAAGAAGTCGAACGCAACCTGTACAGCGATCTCGACCGCGCCAAGCTCAAGCCCGGCGCCAAGCTCAAGGCCGTGCGCGTGAACCCCGGCACCGTGCTGCTGCAGGCGCACCCCGTAGAAGACGAAAAAACCAGCAAGGTCACGAATCCCTCGCCCAACAGCTACTACGTGCTCAAGGACGATCCCGTGCTCAACGGCTCGGACGTCACCAACCCCACGCAGAGCAACGACGAATCGACGGGGCAGCCCGACGTGACCTTCGGGTTCACCTCGCACGGCAAGTCCGTGTTCGAACGCGTCACCAAGGAAATCGCCCACCGCGGCCAGGAAGCGGAGCTCCCCGGCGTCTCCAGGGAAGCGGCGCTGCAGCACTTCGCGGTCGCGCTCGACGGGCAGCTCATCACGGTGCCCTCGATCGACTTCACCAAGTACCCCGAAGGGATCGACGCCTCCACCGGCTCGGAGATCTCCGGCGGCTTCACGCTCACCTCCGCCCAGAACCTCGCCAACGAGCTGCAGTCCGGCGCGCTGCCGGTGAAGCTCGTGCTGATCTCCAAATCGCAGGTCTCGGCCACGCTCGGCAAACAGGCGCTCAAACAGGGGCTGGTCGCGGGCCTCGCCGGGTTTTTGATCGTGTGCCTGTTCCTGCTCGCCTTCTATCGCCTGCTCGGGCTGATCGCGATCGGCGGCCTGGTCATCTACGGCGTCTACTTCTACGGGCTCGTGAAGGCGATCCCGGTGACGATGACGCTGCCCGGCATCGCCGGCCTGATCCTCACCATCGGCGTCGCCGCCGACGCCAACATCGTGATCTTCGAGCGCGTCAAGGAGGAGATACGCGGCGGGCGCTCGATCATCTCCGGCATCGCCACCGGCTACAAACACGGCTTCGCCGCGATCGTCGACGCCAACGTGGTCACCTTCATGACCGCGTTCATCCTGTTCGCGCTAGCCACCGCCGAAGTCAAGGGCTTCGCCTTCATGCTCGGCATCGGCACGCTGGTGTCTCTGTTCACCGCCGTGCTCGCCACGCAGGCCGCGCTCGGCGTGATGAGCCACACCGGCCTGGTCAAGCGCCGCGGCATGCTGCGCACCGAGCGCCGCGGCGAAGGCTGGACCTTCGACTTCATGGGCGCCTCCAAGTGGTTCTTCTCGCTGTCCGGCACGATCCTGCTGATCGGCGCGCTCGCGATCGGCGGCAAAGGCCTCAACTTCGGCATCGACTTCAAGTCCGGCACGCGCATCCAGACCGCCATCACCAAGCCGGTCTCCGAGAGCGAAGTCGCCAAAGTCGTCTCCGAAGCGGGCTACTCGGACGCGCAGGTGCAGAAGTTCACCAACGCCAGCGTCGGCGGCAACGGCTACCAGATCTCCGCCAAGAAGCTGAGCCCCGCCAACGTCAAGAACGTCGAAGAAGCGCTCAGCAAGAAGTTCGCAAACGCCGGCAAGCCCGGCATCAAGGACTTCTCCTCGACCTCGATCGGGCCGACCTTCGGCAAAACCGTCGCCAATAGCGCGGTGATCGCGATCATCGCCTCGCTGCTGGTGATCAGCGCCTACATCGCGCTGCGCTTCGAGTGGAAGTACGCGGTCCCGGTGCTGATCGCGCTGATGCACGACCTGCTGATAACGGCAGGCGTCTACTCGCTCACGGGGAGGGAAGTCACGACGGCCACGGTCGCCGCTCTGCTGACGATCCTGGGGTACTCGCTGTACGACACCATCATCGTGTTCGACCGCGTGCGCGAGAACGTGCCGCGCATGCCGCGCGCCGCCTTCTCGCAGATCGTCAACCGCTCCATGTCGGAGGTGCTCACGCGCTCGCTGGCCACCAGCTTCTGCACGCTGCTGCCGGTGGTCTCGCTGCTGCTGTTCGGCGGCCCCACCCTGAAGGACTTCGCCTTCGCGCTGATGGTCGGCATCGCCTCCGGCGCCTACTCCTCGATCTTCATCGCCTCGCCGGTGCTCACGCACTGGAAGGAGCGCGAGCCCGGCTACCGTGCGCGCCGGGCGCGCATCCTGCGCGAAACCGGCGCCGTGCCCGCATACGCCAAGACCGCCTCGGGCGCGCCCGAGGACGTCGACCCCACGCCCAGGCGCAGGCGCACGCGGCGCGGCAGCCTGATCGCGCCCGAGGAGCCGGGAGAGCAGATCTCGCGCGACGAGTTCCAGGAGCTGGTCGCGGACCTCGACGTGGAGCCCACCGGCTCTCCCCGCGCCGGTGGCGGCGCTGCGCGCGCGAGCGAGGCCAGCGCCACCGCCGCGCCGCCGGCGATCGCGCCCTCTCCCGAGGGGGAACGCGATCCCGCCGCCGACCTCACGCCCGAGGACCTGGTGCTCAAGGAACAGCCCAAGCGACGCGAGAAGCCGCGCCGCCCGCGCAACAAACGCCACGGGAGGTCGCGCTGATGGGCATGCTCGGCTGGGTCATCATGGGGCTCGCGATCTGGCACTTCACGATCTTCCTGCCCGACCGCTTCTGGGGCGGCATCGTGGGCGCCTTCGTCGGCTCGCTGGTGGGCTCGATCGCGATCGGGCTGATCATCTACGGCGTCAAAGTCTCCGCCGTGCGCGTCCCCGGCGAAAAGGCCACCGACATCGGCGTGGTGCTGTACGCCGTGCCCGGCGCGCTGATCGGGATCGCGCTGGTGTATCTGGAGGGCATGCGCCGCGAACGCGCCGGCACGCAGCCGCCGCCGATGCAGCTATGACCTACAAACACCGCGTGACCAAGATGTCCACATAGTGGACTGCTCCCAACGGGCCGACAAAAACGCGCCGCTTTTGCATAGAGTTGCGCGCCCGAGCAGCGGCAAGGGGAGCGAGCCGCGCGAGGCCGGCCGCAAGCGGGCGGCCACCGTGGCGCCGCCTCGGGTCAAAGCAAGCATGCGAACGATGGAGGCAAGATGACTGGAAAGGTCAGGCGCGGCGCTGCCATGCGGGCAGCGGCGGCCGTTCTGACGGCGCTGGTGGCGTCGGCGCTGTGCGCCGCCGCAGCGGGCGCCGCCGCAGGGAACGTCGTATACAACAACCTCAACACGGTGCCGGGCACGGTCAACGGCCAGCCCGACCAGGACACCTTCGCGGCGGCGCCGTTCGAATTCCCGTTCGGCGGCATGGTCGAATTCTCGCCGCGGCCGGGCGTGCTCAAGACGCTCACCGCGCAGGTCGACAGCTTCACCTGCGAACACGGCCAGTACAACCTCGAAAACTGCTACACCGCGCGCTCCAGGAAGAAGTTCCGCTACACGCTGAAGGCGGAAATCTACGAAGTGGGCGCGGGCGAAGAACCGGTGGGTCCGATCGCCACCGCCACGCAGACGTTCAAGATCCCCTACCGCCCCACCACCAACGTGTCGTGCCCCGCCACCGGAGAAGGCAAGGGCTTCGGCCCCAACTGCGACGTTGGCGGCTACCGCGCGCAGGTGGAGTTCAAGCACTTCTCGCCCGCCGCGGTGCTGCCGCAGAAGGCGATCATCGAGATCACCAACACCTCCGGCGACTCCGCCAGCGACGTGGTCAACGTCGGGCTGCAGGCCGCCTACAAGGAATACGCGAACGAAGAATACGTGGCCGAACCGCCGGCCGACGGCGGCGTGCCAGCCGTCGGGGCCGACCCGCTCCCCGAAGACGCCTACGTGCGGGGGGCGCTGTCCGCGGGCGGCTGGGAAGGCTTCCAGCCGGTGTTCGAGGTCACCGCCAAGCCCTAGACGCGGCCCGTCCGCGCGGCCGGCGCCCCGCTCGCGGGCGCGCCGGCCGCCGCCGCGGCGGGGTTCCGTCCCGCGCCGGCCGTAGTCTCGGCCGGTGCCAGCATGCCGCTTCGAGATCGCGCCGTGCGCGCCCGAGCAGGTCAGCCGGCTGCGGCGCGAGCTCGCGGTCAGCGCGCCGCTCGCGCAGGTGCTCGTGCGCCGCGGCCTGGCTGAGCCGCAGGCCGCACGTGCGTTCCTGGGGGCCGCCGAGGAGCACCCGCCGCAGGCCTTCGCCGGCATCGACGAGGCGGTGGCGAGGACGCTAGCGCACGTGCGCGCGGGCACGCGCATCACCGTGCACGGCGACTACGACGTCGACGGCGTGTGCGCCACCGCCGTGCTCGTGCGCGCGCTGCGCGCGCTCGGCGCCGACGTCGACTTCCACCTGCCCGACCGCGGCGCAGACGGCTACGGGCTGAGCGAGGCCACCGTGGAGCGCCTGCACCTGCGTGGCACGCGCCTGCTGATCACCGTCGACTGCGCCATCACCGCCGTCGCGGAGGTGGCCGCGGCGCAGGCGCTCGGCATCGAGACGATCGTCACCGACCACCACGCGCCGCGCGCCGACGGGCGGCTGCCGGCCGCGCCGATCGTGCACCCGCGCGTGTGCCGCTACCCCTGCCCCGACCTGTGCGCCACGGCCGTCTCCTACAAGCTCGCGCAGGCGCTGGTGGCGGCCGCAAGCGCCGGCGCGGCCGGTGAGCGCTGCGCGGAGCGGCTGCGGGCGCTGCCGGCGAGCGAGTCGCCGGCGGCCGACCTCGACCTGGTGGCGCTCGCCACCGTCGCCGACCTCGTGCCGCTGCTCGGCGAGAACCGCTCGCTCGTGCGCCGCGGCCTGCGCGCGCTCGCCGCCACCGCCAAGCCGGGGCTGCGCGCGCTGATGGCCGTGGGCGGAGTCGCGCCCGCGCGCGTCGACGAGCGCGCCGTGGCGTTCGCGCTGGCGCCGCGCATCAACGCCGCCGGGCGGCTGTATCGCGCGGACGCCGCGCTCGAGCTACTGCTCACCAGCGACCGCGCGCGCGCCGTGGCGCTCGCGCAGGAGCTCGACCGCGTCAACCGCGAGCGGCGCGAGCTCGAGCAGCGCGTGCGCTTCGCCGCGCAGGCGCAGATGCGCGAGCTGGGCGAGCGCTCCGCCTACGTGCTGGCCGGCGAGGACTGGCACCCGGGCGTGGTCGGGATCGTCGCCTCGCGCCTGGTGGAGCAGAGCGGGCGGCCGGTGGTGATGGTGGCGCTCGAGGGCGAGCGCGCGCGCGGCTCGGGGCGCAGCATCGAGAGCTTCGACCTGCTCGGCGGCCTGCACGCCTGCGCGCCGCACCTGCTGCGCTACGGCGGTCACCGCGCCGCCGCCGGCGTGGAGCTGGAGCGCGCCCGCCTCGACACGTTCGCGCAGGCCCTCGACGAGCACGCCGGGCGGGTGCTGAGTCGCCACGACCTGCTCGCCGTCGAGCGTGTGGACGCGATCGTGGGCGGCGAGGAGCTCGGCATGGAGCTGGCCGAGGAGCTGCAGGCGATGGCGCCCTTCGGCCGCGCCAACCCAAGCGTGTCGCTGATGCTCAGCGAGGCGAGCTTCCTCGACGTGCAACCGATGGGGCAGGGTCGGCACGTGCGCTTCACGGTGCGCTCGGGCGCCACCCGCACGCGCGCCGTGGCCTTCGGCACCGGCGGCACGCTGCCCTTCGCGCAGGCGCGCGACGGCCACGGCGCCGAGGACGTGCAGGCCACCTTCACGCTCGAGGTCAACGAGTGGAACGGCGTCAGCGAGCCGCGGCTGGTGCTGCGCCGGGTCCTCGTCGAAGATGGCGCGCAGCAGCGCTCGCCCGAGCGCCAGCCCGCGGCGGGCGGCGAAGCCGATTCGCGCGCGCTCGAGCCCGCGCCGCCGCAGCCCGTCGGGCGGGCGCGCGAGCGCGGCCGCGAGCCCGCCGACGCGGGCGAGGAGCTGGTGCTGTTCGCGCTGCCCTGAGCGCCGCTTCAATCCGCCCCCGGCGTCCCCTACCCTTCAGGGATGGCCATCGCCGAAGACCCCAAGCAGGCGCAGCCTCCAGTGGTCGCGCCGAAGGCCACGGTGGCGCTCTCGCCCCCCGCGGCCACGCCGCCGCTGGCGCTGAACGCCGCCGAGCGCCGGCTGCTCGGCGACCTGTTCGCGATCGTTTCCGAGCACGCCGCCGACTCGGCCGTGGAGATCGACCGCGCGCGCGTGCAGGAAGCGTTCGTGTTCGCCTGCGAGCACCACGCCGACCAGCGCCGGCGCTCCGGCGAGGACTTCATCACGCACCCGGTGGGCGTGGCGCGCATCTGCGCCGGCATGCGCCTCGACACCGAGACGCTGTGCGCGGCGCTGCTGCACGACACCGTGGAGGACACCTCGGCCTCGATCGAGGAGGTGCGCGAGCGCTTCGGCGAGGAGATCTCGGGCGTGGTCGACGGCGTCACCAAGCTCACCGGCATCACCTTCTCCTCGCGCGACGAGGCGCAGGCCAACAACTACCGCAAGATGATGGTCGCGATGGCCACCGACGTGCGGGTCATCCTGATCAAGCTCGCCGACCGCCTGCACAACATGCGCACGATCGAGGCGCTGCCCAAACAGAAGCAGCTCGAGAAGGCGCGCGAGACGCTCGACATCTACGCGCCGCTCGCGCACCGGCTGGGCATCCACGCGATCAAGTGGGAGCTCGAGGACCTCGCCTTCGCCACCCTGCACCCCCGCAAGTACCAGGAGATCAAGGGCCTGGTGGCGCAGCAGCGCGAGGAGCGCGAGCGCTACGTCTCGGAGGCCGGCGAGTACCTGCACGACGAGCTGGCCGACGTCGGCATCGACGCGCAGATCGCGGGACGCGCCAAGCACTTCTACTCGATCTACTCGAAGATGACCAAGAAGGGTCGCGAGTTCAACGAGATCTACGACCTCACCGCCATGCGCGTGATCGTGGAGTCGGTGAAGGACTGCTACGGCGCGGTGGGGGTGATCCACTCGCTGTGGAAGCCGCTGCCGGGACGCTTCAAGGACTTCATCGCGATGCCCAAGTTCAACATGTACCAGTCGCTGCACACCACCGTGATCGGGCCCGAGGGCAGGCCGCTGGAGATCCAGATCCGCACGCACGAGATGCACGAAATGGCGGAGTTCGGGGTGGCGGCGCACTGGCTCTACAAGCAGCCCGAGCCGGGCGCCGAGCGCCGCGCCGTGGGCTGGGCCGCGGGCGAGGACGCCAAGCTCAAGTGGCTGCGCTCGATGCTCGACTGGCAGAAGGAGCTCTCGGACCCGCGCGAGTTCATGGAGACGCTGCGCACGGACCTGCTCGAGGAGGAGGTCTACGTGTTCACGCCCAAGGGCGAAGTCAAGTCGCTGGCCGCCGGCGCCACGCCGCTGGACTTCGCCTACGAGGTGCACACCGAGATCGGCCACCGCTGCGTGGGCGCCCGCGTCAACGGAAAAATCGTGCCGCTGCACTACGAGCTGCGCTCCGGCGACATCGTCGAGATCCTCACCGCGAAGCGCGAGCGCGGGCCCTCGCGCGACTGGCTGGCGACGGTCAAGACCACGCGCGCGCGCAACAAGATCAAGGCCTGGTTCAAGGCCGAGAGCCGCCAGGACACCGAGCACAGCGGGCGCGAGCTGCTGCAGGAGCACCTGCGCAAAGCGGGCCTGCCGGCACAGAAGATCACCGGCTCGGCGCTGCTCGCGGACGTGATCCGCGAGGTCGGCTTCCGCAAGGCCGACGACTTCTACATCGCCCTCGGCGCCGCCAAGATCTCGCCGAAGCTGGTGGTGGGGAAGGTGATGCAGCGCCTGAAGCAGGGCGAGGCCGCCGACGGCGAGCAGAGCGCCGCCGCCGACCTGCTGCGCGTGGGCCGCGCGCGGCGCAGGCCCACCAAGTCCTCCGGTCAGTACGGCATTCGCGTGGAAGGCGTCGACGACGTGATGCTGCGCCTGGCCAAGTGCTGCCGGCCGGTGCCCGGCGACGAGATCGTCGGCTACATCTCGCTCGGCCGCGGCATCACCATCCACCGCCAGGACTGCCCCAACGCGCAGGTGCTGCGCAAGAGCCCCGAGCGCTTCACCAGCGTCGCCTGGGAAGGCGACCAGTCGACCGGCTTCGTGGTCGAAATCCAGATCGACGCGTGGGACCGCCACCACCTGCTCGCCGACCTCTCGCGCGCCTTCTCGGAGTCCGGCGCCAACATCCTCGAAGCGCGCTGCCTGTCGATGGGGCCGATGGTGAAGAACCGCTTCGTGGTGGAGGTCGCCGACACGCACTCGCTGCGCAGCGCCGTCACCCGCCTGCGCAACACCGAGTCGGTGTTCGACGCCTACCGCGTCACGCCAGGCGCGAGCACGTAGCCCGGCGCATGGCGCGCGGCGAGGCCCAGCGTGCCATCTCCACGTGCGGCTCGCCGACCGGGGTGGATGCGCACGTGCGGCGGGCGCGCCGCGATGACCTCGATGGCCTGCTCGGTCTGCTCTCGCAGCTCCAGGGCCAACCGATCCGCCGCACCGAGGCGCTCGCGCGCACTTACGCCCAGATGCTCGCCCAGCCCGGCCGGGCGATCCTGCTCGCCGAGCGTGCCGGCCGGCCGGCCGGCACGCTCGGCCTGTTGATCGTGCCGAGCCTGACGCACGGCGCGAGGCCATGGGCGACGATCGAGAACGTGATCGTGGACGAGGCCCACCGCCGGCACGGCGTCGGACGGGCTTTGATCGAGGCGGCGCTCGGCTTGGCTCGGGAGGCCGACTGCTGCAAAGCGCAGCTCGTGTCGCATGTGCGGCGCACGGAGGCGCACGCGCTATACGAGGGCACCGGGTTCGAGGTCCCCGTGAGAGGCTTTCGCCGCCAGCTGTGAGCGCTCTCGGCGGAGCAGGCGGGAGGCGATCAGCTGACCACGTTCAGCGCCCGCGGCAGGATCGAGTAGCGCGCCTCGTCGACCTCGCCGAGATAGTCGCCGTCGACCTGCAGCGGCAGCGGCCGCTGGTCGGCGCTGCGCACCACCAGCTCGCTGAGGCCGCCCAGGCCGGTCACCT
>Ga0335075_10012014_pt1 | contig 13094 bp, 7 predicted proteins | sample Lox_Sample_24_FD_206723 | JGI IMG/M metagenome (GOLD analysis project Ga0335075, IMG submission 206723) | Soil microbial communities from Loxahatchee National Wildlife Refuge, Florida, United States - Lox_Sample_2.4 | ecosystem: Environmental > Terrestrial > Soil > Wetlands | place: USA: Florida... | reverse complement strand
CCAGCAGGCACAGCCCGGCTACTACCCGCCGGGCCAGGCCCACGCCGGCCCCGCAGGCGGCGGGCAGTTCGCATCCGGCTGGGCGGGGCCTGGCGGGCCCGGCCAAGGCCCCGCCGACGGCCAGGCGGGTTACGGGCGGCCCGGGCCGGGGCGCCGGATCGACGACGACCCTGACCGGGTGCTGACGCCGACCACGATCTTCGCGCCGGGAAGCCTGGTCAACCCGCCCGACGGCGCCCCGGGCGATCGGCATGACGCGCACCACTACCCCGGGCCCGGTCCGGACGCCGCGCCGCCCGGCTACGCCCCGTTCGACGGCCAGGGCCCGTGGCCCGCGCCCGCCGGCTACCCGCCGCAGGGCGGCTTCCCCGGTCCCGGGGGCGCGCCCGGACCCACCGGCGGCGGGTTCGCGGCGCCGGGCGGCTACCCGGCGGACGCGCCACCGGCTCCGGTGATGTATCCCGCTCCGGGCGGCTTCCCGGGCGCGGGCGCCCACGGCGACCGTGCCGGATACGGGTACCAGGCACCCGGATACGGACCGCCGAGGGTTGACCACCCGTACCCGGGTCCCGGCGGCGCGCCGCAACCGGGAGTCCAAGGCCCCGTCGGCTACGGTCCTCCCCAGGGCCAGCAGTTCACCGGTCAGCAGTTCCCCGGCCAGCCGGGCGTGCCACCCGGGTACCCGCACGATGTCGGTCAGGGGCCACGACCACAGGCACCCGGATGGCACGGCCCCGATGGCCTCCCGCTACGGGACGACGGGCGCGGGCCCGGCGGCCAGCCCTACCCAGGCGGCCAGCCGTATTCCGGTGGCCAGCCCTATCCGGGCGGTCCAGGCCACGCGGGCTACGCGTCGTCGCCCGGCTACCCCGCGCCCGGTGCCTTCACCGGCCAGGCCGGGCCGCCGCCGGGGTACGGCTACCCCGGGCCGGGCGGTCAGGCGGGGGCCCAGGGCGGCCAGACCGGCTTTCCTGGCCAGGCGGGCTACCCCGTGGCCGGGGGATTCGCCGGACCAGGCGGATCCCAGCCGCCGTACGCGGACTACCGGGGGTGGCAGCCACATGGCGCGCCCGGCGGGTACCCGGGTCCCGGCGGGCCCGGCGAGGCGGTGAACGGAGGCGACTACGCCTACGTCATCCGCCAGGAGGACCCCGCCGCGCCACCTGCCCGGCCGTACGCGCAGGGGCAGGGCCAAGGACCGGGCGGGTGGTCCGAGGCCGGCCAGGCCGCCGCCGGCGCGCCGACGGCGTCAGCCGGGCCGGCGCAGGCCGGCCGCGTCCGCGCGATCACCTCGGGAATGCCGGCTATCACGCGCTCCGCACAGCCTTCCGCGGTACAGCCTTCCGCGGCACAGCCTTCCGCGGCACAGCCTGTCGCGGCACCACAGGGGCCCTCGGGTCCCACGGGCCCGGCCGCCGCGGCCGACCCGGCGAGCGCCGCCGCCGTGGCGGCGGCGCTCACGAGGCCCATGCCGGAGGCCGTGCCCGACATCGACCCCGCGCTCGCTTACGGCCCCGATGACCCGGCCTACGGCCCGCCAGGCCCCGACTGGTACAAGCGAGAAGGGGAACCCCAGCCACGGATCGTGGAGGGCGAGCCGGGCCCAGGCGAGCCCTCGGCCGCCCGTGGCCCCTTCGAACCGCTCTACCACGGCGATCGCGAGGAGACGGGATCCCCGGCTCAGCGCCCGGCCGACATCGGCGCCTACCTCCCCGCGGCCGCCGACGGCGACGCCTACCGCCTCGACGGCGACGCCTACCGCACCGACGGCGGCGCCTACCGCACCGACGGCGGTGAACCCGACGCAAGTCTCCAGGCCGTCGAAATTTCGGATTACGACCCGATAGATGATGAAATGTCGCTGTCGGAACTGCTCGGCCTCGGAACGTCGGCCGATCCTGAGGCGGACGCGCTCGACCAGCTCACGGACCTGTACCAGGCCGCGGAGACCTTCGGCCAGGCCAGCCTCGACCGGCACTTCGACCAGCTGCTCGAACGCCAGCGCAAGCTGATCAGCGAGTACTTCAAGGAGTCAGGCGGCGCGTCGGCCGAAGCCGCGACCCCGGCGGTGCCGGTCGCCCCCGCGGACCCGTCGCTGCCGCTCGGCTTCGACTCGGCGGAGAGCCTGACGGGCCTGCGCGGCGAGTTGCGCGACGGCCGGTGAGCGGGCAAGCGGAACGGAGCGCCGGATGAACGACGTCATCGCGGTCCTTGGCTTCGGCGAGGCGGGGTCGCTGCTGGCCCGTGACCTCGTGGCGGCGGGCGCGGCGGTCCGGGGCTTTGACCCGCGGGTGCCCGCCCCGGCCGGCGTCACCAGCACGGGCAGCGACGCGGAGGCGGTCGCCGGCGCGGGTCTCGTGCTGAGCGTCAACAGCGCGAGCGAGGCCGTGGGCGCGCTCGAGTCCTCACTCGACGCGCTGCGCCCGGGCGCCATCTGGGCGGACCTGAACACCGCCGCGCCCAGCGTCAAGCAGCGCCTGGCCGAGGTGGGTGAGGGCCGGGGCATCCCCGTGACCGACATCGCCATGATGGCGCCCGTCCCCGGCAATGGCCTGCTCGTCCCCATGCTCGCGAGCGGCGAGCGCGCGGCCGACGCAGCGCGGACCCTGCGTCGGCACGGCGCGAACATCGACGTACTCGAAGGTCCCGCCGGCCTGGCGGCCACCCGCAAGTTGCTGCGCAGCGTTTTCTACAAGGGCATGTCCGCGTCCATCGTCGAGGCACTCGACGCGGCCAGGGCCGCCGGACTCGAGGACTGGCTGACCGGGCACATCGCCGAGGAACTGGCGAACCAGGATGCCTCGACGCTCACCAGGATCGTCACCGGCACCCGGCGGCACGCGGTCCGCCGCGGCCACGAGATGGCCGCCGCCGCCGAGATGGTGACCGACCTCGGCGTCGCGGCCGTCATGGCCACCGCCAGCCAGCACCTGCACGAGCGCCTGGCCGCCGAGCCGCCGGGATAACAGCAACAAGCGCGCAGCGCGGATACCTCGGCCACGACGCGCGGCCACGCCCAACGACGCGCGGCCACGCCTCGACAAGGACGTGGGATACTTTGAGCCCCCCGGGGGGCTCAAAGTATCCCACGTCGTGCCCTGCCTCCCTCGGCCCGCAGATAACAGCAAGAAGCGCGCCAGCGCCAGCGCCAGCGCCAGCGCCAGCGCCGACGCTGACGCCGACGCCGACGGCATGCCGGCGCCTCGCGCCAGTGCCCGGCAGCGGAAAGCCCACGGGGGAACGGGGCGCGGCCGGGCGGAGCCACGCACCCGTTCGAGATAACAGCAAGAAGCGCGCCAACGCGCCAACGCGCCAACGCGGCAAACCGCGGGCCGTCGGCTACGCGAGCGAGCGGAGGGCGTCCGCCAGCGGGGCGAGCGATTCTGGCTTGGCATGCGTCGGGAGGCCGATGACGGCCAGGTCGGCGCCCGCGTCGCGCCACTCGGCAAGGGTCTCGAGCAGTGCGTCGTGCGAACCGCCGTCCCACCGCAGCAGGCACGAGCACGTGATCGACGAGAAGTCACGGCCCAGATCGGCGCAGTGCCCCCGCAGGATCTCCTTCAGTTCGGTGAACCGCGACGACTCCCGTACCGACGCGTTCCACTCCGACGCCCAGCGCGCTGCGGCGCGCAGGGTGCGCTTCGGCCCGCTGCCGCCGATGGTGATCGGCGGGTAAGGCTGCTGCACGGGCTTCGGCTCGCAGTAGGCGTCGGTCAGCGTGAAGTACTTGCCCGAGTAGTCGCAGACCCGCTGTGACAGGAGCATGGTGAGCACCTCGATGCCCTCGTCGAACCGGTCGAACCGCTCCTTCAGCGGCGGCAGCGGGAACCCGTAGGCGTTGCACTCCATCTCGTTCCACGCCGCGCCGATCCCCAGGATGAGCCGCCCGGACGAGATGTGGTCCACCGTGGCGGCCATGTTGGCGAGTACCGCGGGGTGCCGGTAGGGCATGGCGGTGACCTGGCAGCCGATCCTGATCCGTGAGGTCAGCGCGGCCATGGCGGACAGCATGGTCCAGCCCTCGAAGTTCGGGCCGTGCAGGTCGCCGGTCAGCGGGTAGAAGTGGTCCCAGTTCCATACCGACTCAAACAGCGGTACCTCGTCCGCGGCGACCCAGATGTCGCGGAGTTCTTCCCAGGGCTGGTGCTCGGGACGGGTCTTGACAGCGAAACGCATGAAGGGCCTCTCCATCGCTAGACGACGCACACGGGGAAGCGCCGCGACACGAGGTTACGCCGCCGCCGCCGCCCGTGGCCGCCCCGGGTGCGCCCCGGGTGCGCCCCGGGTGCCCCGGGTGCGCCCCGGGTGCGGGCGGCACAGCAACGGCCCTTGGCGCCAGCGCGCTGGCGCCAAGGGCCGTTCATGGATGACCCGCGGTCACCCGTGCGCTGGGAGGAAGAACGTCTCGAGCGACCGGGCCGGGAGGGTCGCGCCGAACGAGCCGTGGCTCACCGGCACCGGCGCCTGCGCCGCGGTGTCATGGGTGTCGTCGGTCAGGTACGGGATGGCCCGCGAGCCGGCCCCGCCCACCGCGAACGTCGCCTCCTGGGCGGTCGTGGCGCTGTTGAGCACCACCACCGCGACCGAGCCGTCGGTGTCGCGGAACGCGAGGACGTCGAGGTTGCTGTTCGCGCTCGACGCCCCGATGCGGACCGCGCCGGGACGGACGAACCTGCTGAAGTTGGCGAACGCCCACAGGCGGCCGGACGGCGTGACCGTCCCCGTCGTCGTGTTCATCAGCAGCAGGCCCTCGTTGTCGCCGTTCTCCGACGGGGTGGTCGATCCCCACCAGTAGAGGAACGCGTTCAGGTTGGCGGAGGTCAGGCCGGTGTATATGCGCTGTGCCCAGGAGAAGCCCGAGGCGTCGGTGCCGTCGTCCCACGCGGGATCCCATGTCTCGAACGTGGACCACTCGGTCTCCCACACCGGCTTGGTCCAGCCGGCCAGCGGCGAGGCGGGCGCCTCGGTGTAGCCGTGGCTGGTGAACAGCGGCGTCCACGCGCTCGCGGCGGGGTCGGCCTCGATGGCCGCCGCGTACTGCTGTGCGTAGTCCCAGCCCTCGGTGGCGCAGCACTCGACCCGGGTGCCGGTGCCCGAGCGGGCCACGGTCGGGCCGAGGTACTGCAGGAAGTTAGCGGTCTGCGTCGGCGACAGGATCATGCTGTCGTAGCCGGGACCGATGTTCGCCTCGTTTTCCGGGCCGACGTAGCTGAGCGGCACGCCCGCCTTGGCGTAGTCCTTCGCGTACTGCGTGAGGTAATTCGCGTACGCCTGCCGCCAGTCGCCGCTGGCGCAGGTGGCGCCGGGGACGCCGCACAGCGTGCCGCCGTTGTCGGCCGAGTCGTTGGTCTTCATGAACGCCGGGGCGGTCCACGCGTCGGCGAAGACGTCCGTGACGCCGTAGTCCTTCCTGATCGTCTGGGCGAGCCAGAGCTGCCCCTGGTCGTCGGCGATCGCGGAAAGCGGCAGGTACGTCGGCGCCGCGCTTGGGCTGGCCGGCGCGGTCGGCTCGATCGTGGTGCCGGAATCCGCGCTGATCTCGTTGCGCAAGATGGTCAGCCCCGCACCGCTCGTCGGGCTGTAGAGCAGGTTGAGCGCCTCTTGCTGGAGGGCGGCGGGCGCGTTCTGCAGCGTTTCCGCCTGGCCGAAGGCCTCGGAGGCGCCGAATCCCGTGATCCGCTGGTAGGTGGTGCTTCCGTTGACGGTGACGGTCGGCGACCCGCCGGCACTTGCCTGGGCGGCGCCCGACGTCGCGGCCACCGCGAGCGGCACCGCGAGGACAATGGCCGCGGCGGGTGCCAGGTACCGCGGTCGTGGGGGCGTGAGCCGAAGAGTGAGCCGAAGCATGGCAGCCTCCTCGCTGAGACACGCGGCGCGCCGAGACGGCAAGGCAGCGACAGGGCAGCGACGGCATTCCTGACGCGGTAACAGCCTCGTTACGCACCGCCGGACGCAGCTCACCGTACGGAAGCGTTTCGAAACATTCAAGATGGTTTTCTTTCGAAATCGTGCAGGTCTAGCTAGTTTTTCGTCGAAAGTTTTCGGGTCTTGTCTCTTTGCTGGTCAGGCGTTCATGACCGACACCCGGTAAGGTAGCTTGATATCGAGATACTGTAGGTTACATAACGGCGAACCGGGCGCCAGGCGCCCCCGCGCGCCGGGGCGAAGGCCGCGCCGAACCCCCGCGGCGCACGCCCGCCCGGCGCGACCACAACGCATGAGACTTGGGCGAGGAGGCTCAACCGACGATGACTGCGAATAGCTTCGACAGCCGCGCCACGCTTGAGGCGGGCGGTGGCACGCACGAGATCTACCGCCTCGCCGCGGTTCCGGGTAGCGCGAACCTGCCGTACAGCCTGAAGGTGCTGCTCGAGAACCTGCTCCGCAACGAGGACGGCGTGAACATCACCGCCGACCACATCCGCGCCGTCGCGAACTGGGATGAGAAGGCGGAACCAAGCGTCGAGATCCAGTTCACCCCGGCCCGGGTGATCCTGCAGGACCTGACCGGCGTGCCGGCCGTCGTGGACCTCGCCGCGATGCGCGAGGCGATGCGCGGCCTCGGCGGCGACCCGAAGAAGATCAACCCGCTCATCCCCGCCGAGCTGGTCATCGACCACTCGGTGGTCGCCGACATCTTCGGTACGCCGGACGCCTTCAAGCGCAACGTGGAGCTTGAGTTCCAGCGCAACGCCGAGCGCTTCCAGTTCCTGCGCTGGGGCCAGGACGCGTTCAGCGGCTTCCGCGTCGTGCCGCCCGGCACCGGCATCGTGCACCAGGTCAACATCGAGCACCTGGCGCGGGTGGTCTTCAACGATGGGGCTGGCGCGGGCGGGTTGAGGGCAGCCTACCCGGACACCTGCGTCGGCACCGACAGCCACACCACGATGGAGAACGGCCTCGGCATCCTCGGCTGGGGCGTGGGCGGCATCGAGGCGGAGGCGGCCATGCTCGGCCAGCCCATCTCCATGCTGATACCGAAGGTCGTCGGCTTCCGCCTCACCGGCGAGCTCCCGCGCACGGCCACCGCCACCGACCTGGTCCTGACGATCACCGAGATGCTCCGCAAGCACGGCGTGGTCGGCAAGTTCGTCGAGTTCCACGGCGACGGCGTCGGTCAGGTCCCGGTGGCGAACCGGGCGACGATCGGCAACATGTCGCCGGAGTTCGGCTCCACCTGCGCGATCTTCCCGATCGACGCGGCGACGATCGAGTACCTGCGGCTGACCGGGCGCCCCGAGGCGCAGCTGGACCTGGTCGAACGCTACGCGAGGGAACAGGGCCTGTGGCACGACCCGGCCCGCGAGCTGCGCTTCTCCGAGGAGCTCACGCTCGACCTGGCGACCGTCGTCCCCTCCATCGCCGGCCCGAAGCGCCCGCAGGACCGGATCGAGCTGGCGAACGCCAAGCCCGCGTTCCGCGACGCGCTGCCCGCGTACACCGGCGGCAGCGCCCTGAACGGCACGTTCCCGGCGTCCGACCCGGTCGACAACGACGACACCCGCGCGACTCACCAGGTCAAGATCACCCTCGAAGACGGCACGGAGACCACGCTCGACCACGGCCACGTGGTCATCGCGGCGATCACCTCCTGCACGAACACCTCCAACCCGTACGTGATGATCGGCGCCGCGCTGCTGGCGAAGAAGGCCGTCGAGAAGGGCCTGCACCGCAAGCCCTGGGTGAAGACGACCCTCGCCCCCGGCTCGAAGGTGGTCATGGACTACTACGAGCGCGCCGGGCTGATCCCTTACCTGGACAAGCTCGGCTTCAACCTCGTCGGCTACGGCTGCACGACCTGCATCGGCAACTCGGGGCCGCTGCCGACGGCGATCAGCGACGCCGTCAACGACAACGACCTCACGGTGGTCAGCGTCCTGTCCGGCAACAGGAACTTCGAGGGCCGGATCAACCCGGACGTCAAGATGAACTACCTGGCGTCACCGCCGCTCGTCGTCGCCTACGCCTTGGCCGGCACGATGGACATCGACCTGGACCGCGATCCGCTCGGCACGGACAGCGAGGGCAGGCCCGTCTTCCTGGCCGACCTCTGGCCGTCGCCCGATGAGGTCTCCAGCGTGGTCGCGAGCGCGGTCGCCGCCGACATGTTCACCGCCGACTACGCGGACGTCTTCCAGGGCGACGACAACTGGCGCGGCCTGAACGTCCCCACCGGCGACACGTTCGAGTGGGCCGGCGACTCCACCTACGTCCGCCGACCGCCGTACTTCGACGGCATGCCCGCCGAGCCGGCGCCCGTCACCGACATCCAGGGCGCGAAGGTCCTCGCCAAGCTCGGCGACTCGGTCACGACCGACCACATCTCGCCGGCCGGCGCGATCAAGGCCACCGCCCCGGCGGGCCTTTACCTGACCGAGCACGGCATCGAGCGCAAGGACTTCAACTCCTACGGCAGCCGCCGCGGCAACCACGAGGTGATGATCCGCGGCACGTTCGCCAACATCCGGCTGCGCAACCAGCTCGCGCCGGGCACCGAGGGCGGCGTCACGGTCAAGGACGGCAAGGAGATGTCGATCTACGACGCGTCCCGCGAGTACATCGCGGAGGGCACGCCGCTGATCGTCCTCGGCGGCAAGGAGTACGGCTCCGGCTCCTCCCGCGACTGGGCCGCGAAGGGGACCGCGCTGCTCGGCGTCCGCGCCGTGCTCGTCGAGTCGTTCGAGCGCATCCACCGCTCCAACCTCATCGGCATGGGCGTCTTGCCGCTCCAGTTCAAGCCGGGCGAGAGCGCCGAGTCCCTCGGCCTTACCGGCCAGGAGGTCTTCAGCATCGTGGGCATCTCCACAATCAATGAAGGCATTATCCCGAACGAGGTCGAGGTGACTGCCGACGCCAAGCGCTTCACCGCGACGGTGCGGATCGACACCCCGGGTGAGGCCGACTACTACCGCCACGGCGGCATCATGCAGTATGTCCTGAGGTCGCTGCGCTAAGCACGCCCTGCGGTCCCGCCGCCACGCACGAGCCTTGTGGCCCCCAGCCCCGACATGTTCTGGCCCGGGGTGCCACAAGGCCCGTTGCGTTCTGGCCCGGGGTGCCACAAGGCCCGTTCCGTTCTGGCCCGGGGTGCCACAAGGCCCGTTCCGTTCTGGCCCGGGGTGCCACAAGGCCAATCTAGCTGCGCCGGGGGGCCACAGGACCAATGCGATTTGGCCCGGTGGCACCCAAGGCCAGGACCATCCGGTCAAGAACGTCGCCCAGCCGGCCCTCGCCGCCCCAAATCTCATCTCAGGGATAGGCCTCGGTGCGCTCCCGGCCCTGCCGCCTGCCGATAGGCTCATAACATGGCTGACGACCAGGACCATGACCTCGTCGACGATGACCTCGAGTACGAGGACGTCGACATCAAGGAGGCGCTCGGGCTGCCCGACGCGCTCCCGCCGATCCGGCTGCTCCCGCTGCCCGAGCTCGCCGCCCAGGCCCGCACCGCGCCGGTGGCCCGGCGGCTCGCCGCGCTCGCCGAATGGGTGGGCAAGGAGGGCAGGGAGGTCGACGAGGCCGGCGACCTGACACCGGACGGCCTCGCCGCGGCCACCGCCGCCCTCGGTGTGGACGCCGAAGAGCTCGCGTTCCTCTGGGAGTGCGCGCTCGGCGTGGAGTGGCTCGTCTTCGATGACGACGACGAGGACCGGGTGCTACCCGGCGAGACCGCGGACGACTGGGCGTCGGGCGACGACGAGCCGGTGTTCGAGGCGTGGGCGCTGACGCTGTCCGCCGTCCTCGGCGAGACGCTCGAGTTCTACGGCCCGGAGGCGGACGAGGACGACGCGGACGAGGAGCCGGTGTTCGACTTCGCCGGCCAGGGGATGGCTCTGGCCATCCTGCTCTTCCTCGCCCGCAGGGAGGGCCTCACGGCCGAGGAGTTCGCCGAGGTGCTCTGGGAGAACGCCGCGGGCGGGCACGACGAGGACGACGAAGAGGCTCACGAGGAGATCGCCGAGGCCCGCGCCGAGTGGGAAGAGTCCTACGGAGACGCCGCCAGGCTGCTGCTCGACCGGCTCGCGGCCACGCTCGCCGTGACCGAGGAGGACGAGCTGGTCAGGCTGACGCCGCTGGCCCTCGCCGCGCTGCACGCGCAGCTCGTCGAGGCCGGGGTCGAGATCCCGCTGCTGCCGCCGACCGCGGCGGAGTTGTCAGGCACCGAGCTGCTGGCGATGGCCGCGGGCGTGACCGACGCGGAGTTCGACGCGGAGGTCGACGGCTGGACGGCTGCCCGGGGTACCGACGCCGCCGCCCGCGAGCTGCTCGAGCTGGCCGCCACCGCCGAGCCGGGCGAGCGGATGCTCGCCGTGGCCGCCGTGACCAGGATCGGCGCCCCGGCGGAGGCCGCCTGGCGCGACGCGCTCGCGGTGCCGCCGGTCCGCGCCTACGCGAAGGTCGCGCTCGCGCAGCTCTCCGGCGTCGACCCGGAGGGCAGCGGCCCCATCGACCTTCCCGCCGAGCTTGAGATGACGCCGGAGGACCTCGCCTGGGTCGCCACCGACCTGCTCACGCTCGCCATCGACGAGGAGTTCCCCGACCCGGAATACCTCGCGATCAGCTTCCGCGAGGCCGTCCCGGCCGGCCGCGAGCAGCTGCTGTTCGAGGGCATGGCGCGCAGCCCGCACCCGGACACCGTGGAGGTGCTCAACCACCTGGGTGAATATCACCCCGACAAGCAGGTCGCCAAGGCCGCCCGCACCGCGGCGCACAAAGCCGCCTCTCGGCGCGGCTAACCCCGATAGCGTTGGCGTCGGGCCAGCGTTCCATGCACAGTGTTTCAAGCACGGTGCGGGAACGCCGGCCCGACAGGGGAAGGGTGCGCAATGACCACGTCCGCCGGGGCCGGGTCCGGCCTTGCCGCGATCAATCACATCGTCGTTCTCATGCTGGAGAACCGCTCTTTTGACCACATGCTCGGCTACCTGTACGCCGACGCGGGCAACGTGTCGCCGTCGGGCCAGCCGTTCGAGGGACTGACCGGGAACGAGTCCAACCCGGACGCCAACGGCAACCCGGTGAGCGTCTACCAGATCACGCCGTCGACGCCGAGCGCCTACTTCATGCCCGGCGCCGACCCGGGCGAGGGCTACAAGGCGACCAACGACCAGCTCTGGGGCTCGGACACCGCGCCCGCGGCAGGCACCGCCGCGACCATGGCGGGATTCGTCAAGGACTTCGCCTACACGATCGGCTGGGAGACCACCGACAAGTGGACGATCGTCGACGGCACCACGGCCGACTGGATCATGGGCTGCTTCACCCCGCAGGCGCTGCCGGTCCTTTCCGCGCTCGCCAAGGGCTACGCCGTCTGCGACCACTGGTTCGCCTCCGCGCCGACCGAGACGCTCCCCAACCGCGCGTTCGCCCTGGCGGGCACCAGCCAGGGGCACATGGACGACACCACCAAGACGTACACCTGCCCGTCCATCTTCGGCACGCTCAGCAACGCCGGGGTGAGCTGGATGGTCTTCGGTTACGACGCGCAGCCGCTGACCAAGGCGGACTTCCCCGACATCACGAACGCCGACCCGTCGCACTTCGGCCTGTTCACGGACTTCCAGGCCGCGGCGGCGGCCGGCACGCTGCCCGCGTTCACGTTCCTCGAGCCGAGCTGGTCCTCGACCGGCAACAGCCAGCACCCGAACTACGACGTGGCGCTCGGCGAGCAGCTCATCCACGACACGTACGAGGCGCTGCGATCGGGCCCCGGCTGGGCGCAGACGCTGTTCGTGCTCACGTATGACGAGCACGGCGGGTGCTACGACCACGTGCCGCCCCCGTGGGGCGCGACCCCGCCGGACAACTCCGCGGGCGAGTTCGGCTTCGGCTTCGACCGCTTCGGCCTGCGCGTGCCGACGCTGCTCATCTCGCCGCTGATCGCACCGGGCAGCGTGTACCGGGTGCCGGCCGGATCCACGCCGCTCGACCACACCTCCGTGCTGAAAACGGTCGAGCAGCGCTGGAACCTGGGGCCGCTGACGGCCCGCGACGCGGCCGCCCCGGGCTTCGGCGACGTCCTCACGCTGACGACACCGCGCGCCGACGACGTCCTGGCGGGCGTCACCGCCCCGGTCTCAGGCAGCGCGGGCCCGTCCGCCGGCCAGGTCTCGCACCTGGAGGCCGTCCGCGACGAGCTTTACGCCACCTACGCCGCGGGACCCCGGCCCGCCGCAAGCCCCGCCACGGCCGCGGCGGGCACCCCGGCGGTCGTCCAGGACCCCGACCAGCGCCCGCCGCGGGGCGTCGCCCCGCCTGCCGCGACCCTCGCACCGCAGATCGTGCAGGACCCGGACGAGCGCCCGGTCTCCTGAAGGTCCCGCCGAGCCAGGGTTCCTGTGCGGGTCCACCAGTGGCGCGCCCGTGACGGGTTCTTGCTCCGCAGGTGGTACAGCGGGTTCATCATGGCGATCGTCCGCGGCAGGTCGTCGGCGAGTTGAGCGCTCGCGTTCCCGGTGGCGTGGCGCAGGCTGTACAGCGTGAAGTGCCTTGCGTTGTGCGTCGCGTCGCCGTAGACCGAGTTCTCCGTGGCGGACAGGTCGAAGGCGTCAAAGGCGAGGACGCCCTTGCTGCGGCTGCCGACGTGCTCAAGGAACCTGTCCCAAGTGAAGCCGGCCTGGCCGCCCGACCAGCTGATCCACGTGTTCTTGGCGAGGTAGGCTTCCCGCTCGGCCGCGGTGAGCGTCTGGCCGAGTGCCTTGGTGGCCGCGGGCCGCAGGTACTGGCGCGCCCGACCCGCCGCCGGGCGCGCCACCGCTCGCCGTGCCCCCGCCCGGGGCGCCGTTACGGTCCGCGTGCCGCTCCCGGTGCTCACCGTCTTGGTCAGCGTGGTGTACGAGCTCGCGTCGAAGCGGAGCGAGTACGCGGTGCCCGTGCTCGCGGCACTGGATGCGCGGGCGGCCGATGAGTTGTCGCATCCGCCGACAACGGGAATCAGCCCGGCCCCTGCCAGCGCCTTGATGATGGTCCTGCGTCTCACGTCAACCAGCCTCCGGTCATGTCCGACGGGCGGCGTTACCTGCGGCCGTCCGCTGGTCGCCAAAGCTAGGAACCCGCGATGCGTCGAGTCTCAACGTCTTCTCTGTGCCTCCTAT
>Ga0335075_10012013_pt1 | contig 13094 bp, 8 predicted proteins | sample Lox_Sample_24_FD_206723 | JGI IMG/M metagenome (GOLD analysis project Ga0335075, IMG submission 206723) | Soil microbial communities from Loxahatchee National Wildlife Refuge, Florida, United States - Lox_Sample_2.4 | ecosystem: Environmental > Terrestrial > Soil > Wetlands | place: USA: Florida... | reverse complement strand
AGTGCTATGACTACGTAGTCACGAATGTAAGCTAACCTTTTCTAAGGCATAGATAGTGCGTGGACATCTAATTAAAGGCAGCCAGGAATAACCTCCACAAAACTCTATTAAGACTAAAACCTTACCGCTACAATTACTTGTCCTCGCTCGAGAGACACTATATATGTCTCGTCGCCTACAATCGTCCTAAGACCCAAATGGCCCGACAAGTACATAAAAAGCACCACAACCCTCACCTCTCCCGCGTACCTATTGAGTAACCCTAGTATCCTCACAGCCAACCTTTCCCAAAGTCGTCGCACAGAAATTTCCAAGAGTTAGACTACGTTCCCCAGGGCAGTGGTCTGTTCCTCCCAATTCAGAGAAACAATCGCTATACCACGTGCCAAACGATGGCATTTGGCGAACGCTCATGCTTGATAAGAAAATTATGAAGAAAAATGACAAAATGTGCAGCAGTGACTGGAAGTTAAGAGACGAGAAAGATGTGGACCGGTGATAGGAATTACGGTAACGACAAGATATGGAGAGTAGTAGGAGCTGGTAAACGACAAAGACGTAGGGTAATAATAAGAAATAGAGCAGCTACAGGAAGTATAGCAATGACAGGATATAGCACAGGGACTAGAAGTCGTAAAATGGCAAGAATGCAGGGTAATAACAAGAATTAGGGAAGTGCTAACACATGGATGAGGCGCACGAAAGTAAAAACAACAACTGGATAGCAGTGATAGGAAGTAGGGAAACGACAAAGAGAGCGGCGACAAGGTTCAGGGAAAGAACAAAAAGCAGAGCCGTGAAGGCAGGGGAAGGACGAGAAATAAAGCAGTAACAGGAAGTACCTAATGAACCGATGTTGTCGTTAATGTAGCACAAAGCCTACCGAATAGTCGCTTCTACGTTTCTAGTGGTTGATGTTAAATAAGAACAGCTACATTAAAAAGAATGGTTTTATAGGAGAAAACTATTATTGTAAATTAACTGTTGAGATAGTCTCATATACAACCGTCCAAAGGACTTTAAACATGCTAAACCGTTTAGAGCTATAACGTTTGTCAATTCTCAACAGTTGTAAGCACTAATTCGTTACCTCCTTTTTTAAAAAATATATATAGTAATAATAATATAGAAAATTGTTTTGCAACAGTACATAAAATTATACAGTATCACTTCACCTTTGTCCTAGTACTAGAACATCCTGCATTATATTTCCGCTAAGATATATATGCTAGATAAAGCGCTCCTCTCCTTCTAAAGCACTCCCAGATTTCCGTCCAGTGTGGCCCAAATATCACCTTGAGTTGACGACACTGATTTGGACTTTTGAATTAACTTGCTACCTTTGGCTTCGCTGGAAGTCATTTCAGACGTCCAAATATCGTTTTCGTCAAAGACGGGCTCAACAGAGCCGTTTGGGCGCCCAAGCAGTCCTCCAAGAGTCGAGATCATCTCCCGAGCACCCTCAAGCGCGGATTCACCCTCTTCTATACTTGCGAGTACAGAATCGTTTGTTGCAGCCTTTGCCGATTCCGCAGCGTAAGTCCATGCACGCGCTCTATGCGAAGCGTTCGGCATCTCTTTTCCAGCCATTCCGTGTAAGTCAAACTGGTCCTTCCGGGATGTCGTTAGAGGATATGCGGGCAGGAGGTGACTCTCATGTGCTAATCGATCAAAGAGTTGAATTGTCTCTTTATGTTGCTTGGCTAAACTGACTGTGATATATGATTTTTGCTGAATTGACGACTTCTGCTCGTTGGACATCAACTGCAGGTCCCGGAGATATGGCGAGACAATCCAGGTCATTGATGAAGTACTCTCCATTTCGTTGTCCTCCGCATCGCCATCCTTCCTCTCAGTTGGGCTGATTGTCAAAACAGGCTCGACTGTTTCAGCAATGGTGTCAATGAACGTTTTGCGAGTCTGGACGTATCGACTATACTGAGCTTTGACAAGAATAAGCTGGTCTTCAATAGATTCTTTGGTATTTGTAAGAGATTGATGGTTCGTCTCCGAGGCATCTTGTGGCTCAGAATCTCCAGCTTTGCCTAGCTCTTCTTCGACCCATGTGATGAGTTCGTTGCGAGTTCGTCCCAGTGCTTGTAGTTTTTCCACATCTCGTGGAACGGAATCAAGATCTTCTCGTTCCCCCTTTGAGTTACCTGCTCTAACATGCTCAAGAAGATGCCTCTCATTCTTAAGTTGGACTTTAGCTCGTAGCACCGCTTGTTCCAAGTCTCTGATGAGATCTTTCAAAGACTTATGGTCCGGCTCTTGTACGTCTGAACTTGAGCTTGCAACAATCTCTACTGGAACCTGAGGTATTCCTGACAGTTGAGGGTTTATTTGATCAAGGTAAGCGGTTGCAGCTGCTGATTTCTGCTCAAGTTTATCAACGTAGTCGTGGAGAATCCTTAGTCGCTCGTGCCGCTGTCGTTGCTTGATTAAAGCAATATAGCCATCCAGGTGATCACTTTTGCTCGGCAAGTTTATGCCTGGATAAGATGATCCTGACACAACATCTCGGGATGTCAAGTCACCATTACGCAAAGTATTTGTATTGCAAACACGATCATATTCTCGACGCGCCTTGATGTTCGCTCGGAGGGCTTTAAGATACTCCTTCCGTAATCCTGGTATGATTCCGGAAGGAAGTTTCACACTGGTAGAGTCGTGCACTAGAGAGAGAGCAGGTCCTTGAGTATGTCCTGCAGCAGGATTCAACTGGGAGTCAAGGTGAGCCGCTAAAACCTGGCGGATCTGGAACGCTTCTTTCCTGGACCTGATATACGGTGCTAGAGAGTCCTGCGCTTGGGCAAAGGCAGTACCCATCTTGTTCTTTCTAATATATCTTTAGACTGTGGTTTTTTGGCTCCTCAAGCATAAGTGTGGACCCATAACTAGTGAGACGGCAGTTGATTGTTTACCGCAATGCACCTCGCTGGTAGGAGCCTAGCTATTGGCGCGTTTAGTGCGCTTAGCCACGAGAGGCTAGTGAGTTAAGCTAGATTCCGCTAACAACTTTATTTTATGAACCTTTTGCCCGAGGTGGAGGGCTAATAAAGTGAATATCCTGTGCTTGGGACTGACATCTAGTAAAGATTCGCTCTTTCCTGTTTTCGTTTCGATGGATAGCCAGGCTCTACCTTAATTCGCTTTCATTTTCTAAGGTTGAAACGGTGCACAAGGCCTCCACAGACGTTGTTATCAGATTCTCAGTCAACGGCCGTCACGATGGCGGATCAACAGCGCGATGTCTCTCAGTACAAGTACTCGGCAATGTCCAACCTGGTGCTCCAGGCTGACAGAAGATTTGTTACGCGCCGAAATGACGAGGTTACTGGCGATCCAGAATCGTTGGCAGGTCGTCTCAGCATCCGCGACATGGGCTCACGAGTAGCTCGAGAGGATGCGCCAAAACAGAAGAAGAAGGCATCTGGTCTTCCGGATGTTGAAAGAGGCAGTTTCAGAGAGGGCGAGGATGTGCTAGAGAGGGAACAACGAAAACGAAAGCGCGGGGAGCCCGCGCAGCTTCGAGGGACAGGCATTTTGTCGGCTGCAGACGCACTTGTGGAAGGCATACGCTATCGACCGAGGACACCTGCAACTAGAGCGACTTATGACCTGATCATAACGACAGTTGCGAATAATCTTGGCGACGTCTCACACGAAGTTGTACGGAGTGCTGCAGATGCTGTACTGGAGTATCTGAAGGATGATGACATGAAAGACTTTGATAAGAAGAAGGAGATCGATGACTTGCTTGGAGTTAGCATGAACCCAAAGCAGTTCAATGAACTTGTCAACCTCGGAAAGAAGATTACAGATTATGATGCTCAAGATGATGACGAAATTATGGGCGATGGCGAGGATGCTGGAGAGAACGGAGCCGAGATTGACGATCGTCAGGGGGTTGCCGTTGTTTTCGATGAAAACTCTGAAGATGATGACGGGGGGGAGATGATTAACGAAGTAAGAGAAGAATCATCGGACGAGGAGGCGGATGATGAGCAGGACAATCCAGAGGTTGAAGAGAAAGCCGGTGCTGGTGGTGCTGGTGAAGACCGCGATGAAGAGGAACTAGACCTGGTGGAAGGAGAAGCAATAATATTGGACTCTGCTGCTGAAAGCAGTACCGCCAAGGCCTCTGAAAAGGACAAATATTTCATTCTGGCTCGAGAAATAGACGCATATTGGTTGCAGAGGCAAGTCGGTCTAATCTATTCGGATGCCCATATCCAGCAGGTCAAAACTAAGCAAGCATTACATATATTGTCCGGTGTCTCAGATGATGGGGAAGATGGCGAAGAGAAGCCGCTTCGTGAAATTGAGAATGAACTGATAGAGCTATTCGACTACGAGCACAACGACTTGGTGCAAAAGCTTGTCGCAAATCGAGATAAAGTGGTATGGCTTACACGTCTTGCTCAAGCAGAGGATACGGAAGCGCGAAACGTTGTAGAGCGTGAAATAGCGAACGAAGGTTTGCGGTGGATACTAGATGAGCTTCGTGGGACTACAACATCTTCAGATGGCCCCCAAAGGAAATTGGAGATCAAGATGGATATTGATGTACCAGCCGAGTACATTAAAAGTGCACCAAATGGAAGGCAGGCACACGAGGGGGGCCTCGTCGGGGGTTTGCAGCCACGGAAACTGATCAACCTAGACAATCTTATATTCGAACAGGGTAATCATCTTATGACAAACCCGAAGGTGAAACTCCCAGAAGGTTCTACAAAACGATCATTCAAAGGCTATGAAGAGATACACGTACCTGCACCCAAGAAGCGGAATGATCCCACTGATAGAGATATACCTATTTCGGAGATGCCTGAGTGGGCTCGTGTCCCTTTTAGCTCCACGGCCAAACTTAACAAAATCCAATCTAAATGTTTCCCTCAGGCTTTCAACGAAGACGGTAACATGTTGATTTGTGCTCCCACGGGTAGCGGCAAAACGAATGTCGGCATGTTGACTATCCTACGAGAGATTGGAAAGAATCGAAATCCTGAAACTGGAGAAATCAACTTGGATGGCTTCAAGATTGTCTACATCGCCCCATTGAAGGCTCTGGTTCAGGAACAGGTAGGCAATTTTGGCGCTCGCTTGAAAGATTATGGGATTCAAGTCTCTGAGTTGACGGGTGACCGACAACTTACAAAACAGCAAATTGCAGACACCCAGATTATCGTGACAACGCCAGAAAAATGGGATGTCATTACGCGTAAAGCCACAGATATGAGCTATACTAATCTTGTTCGACTGATCATCATTGATGAAATCCATCTTCTCCATGATGATCGTGGCCCGGTATTAGAAAGTATAGTCAGCAGAACGATCAGAAAGATGGAGCAGACTGGAGAGCCTGTGCGCCTCGTGGGTCTCTCAGCTACGCTGCCTAACTATCGAGATGTCGCCAGTTTCTTGAGAGTAGACCCGCTGAAAGGGATGTTCCATTTTGATGGTTCCTTCCGGCCTTGCCCTCTTCGTCAAGAATTCATTGGCATTACCGAAAAGAAGGCTATCAAACAACTCAAAACCATGAATGATATAACTTATATCAAAGTTCTCGAGCATGTTGGCAAGAATGATAATCAAACAATCATCTTCGTCCATTCTCGGAAAGAAACAGCCAAGACTGCAAGATATGTCAGAGACAAAGCTTTGGAAGAAGAGACTATCGGTCAGATACTCCGAAGTGATTCGGGCAGTCGTGAACTGCTCACTACCGAAGCGGAATCTGTTAGTGACCGAGACTTGAAGGACTTGCTACCATACGGCTTTGGCATTCATCACGCAGGGATGAGTCGACCAGATCGAACGTCGGTTGAAGACCTCTTTGCCGATGGAGCCATTCGTGTGCTGGTTTCCACCGCTACTCTAGCGTGGGGCGTGAACTTGCCGGCGCATACTGTTATCATTAAGGGGACGCAAATATATTCACCAGAAAAGGGTAGCTGGGTTGAGTTGAGCCCCCAAGACGTCCTCCAAATGCTCGGCCGTGCTGGTCGACCTCAGTACGATACTTATGGAGAAGGTCTCATCATTACAACCCAAACGGAGATGCAATATTATCTCTCATTGCTAAATCAGCAGCTTCCGATCGAGAGTCAGTTTGTTAGTCGTTTGGCGGACAATTTGAACGCTGAAATCGTCCTTGGCAACGTACGTACTAGGGATGAAGGTGTGGAGTGGCTTGGATATACGTACCTTTTTGTTCGAATGCTGCGCTCGCCCGGCTTGTACAGCGTCGGAGCCGATTACGAAGAAGATAATGCCTTGGAACAGAAACGGGTTGATCTTATCCACTCTGCCGCTGTCGTTCTGGAACGATCCAGCCTTGTCAAATATGATAAGAAAACCGGAAAACTCCAAGCGACAGAGCTTGGGCGCATTGCATCGCACTACTACATCACGCATAGCTCGATGCTGACATATAATCACCATATTCAGCCGTCAATAGGGCCAATTGATCTATTCAGGGTGTTCGCTTTGAGTGACGAATTCAAGTTTATCCCTGTAAGACAAGATGAGAAGCTGGAGCTAGCTAAAATGATCGTACGAGTTCCAATACCAGTAAAGGAAAGCGTAGAGGAGCCCCACGCTAAGATTAATGTCCTCTTGCAAGCCTATATCTCTCGACTCAAGCTCGAAGGCTTGGCTCTTATGGCTGACTTGGTGTATGTAACACAGTCAGCTGGGCGTATACTTCGTGCCATTTTCGAGATCACTCTCAAAAAGGGATGGGCATCTGTTGCCAAGACCGCTTTGGAACTCTGCAAGATGGCTGAAAAGCGGATGTGGCCTACAATGTCACCACTTCGCCAGTTCCCTAGCTGTCCGCGTGACATTATACAAAAAGCTGAAAGGATCGAGGTACCATGGAATAATTACTTTGATCTAGATCCTCCTCGCATGGGAGAACTACTTGGTCTACCCCGGGCTGGTAAGACAGTCTGCAGTCTGGTATCCAAGTTCCCAAGACTCGAAGTTCAAGCGCAGGTGCAACCCATGACAAGATCGATGTTGAGAGTTGAATTAACTATCACACCAAATTTTGAATGGGACGAAGAGGTTCACGGATTAGCTGAGAGCTTTTGGATCATTGCAGAGGATTGCGATGGGGAAGAAATCCTCTATCACGACCAGTTCCTGCTGCGAAAGGACTATGCTGAAGCGGAGGAGAAGGAACAAAAGGAACATCTAGTCGAATTGACAGTCCCAATCACAGACCCAATGCCACCGAACTACTTCATAACTGTGGTCTCCGATAGGTGGATGTACTCTGAGACTAAGGTCGCGGTCTCGTTTCAGAAGCTGATTTTGCCCGAAAAGTTCCCCCCGCACACACCTCTCCTTGATCTACAACCATTACCAGTCTCCGCCCTTAAGGCTCAGGATTTTGTAGCGTTGTACCCAATTTGGGAACGTTTCAACAAGATTCAGACCCAGACCTTTAACTCCCTCTACACAACCGACGAGAACGTCTTTATAGGAGCACCCACAGGAAGCGGCAAGACTGTTTGCGCTGAATTTGCATTACTCCGACACTGGTCCAAATTGGATCCTGGACGCGCCGTTTATGTTGCACCTTTCCAAGAGCTTGTCGACCTTAGATATCAAGACTGGCAGACGCGCCTAGGCAGACTCCGTGGCGGCAAGAATATTGTGAAGCTGACGGGTGAGACAACGGCTGATCTAAAACTCCTCGAACGGGGTGACTTGATACTGGCTATTCCCAGTCAATGGGACATGCTATCACGTCAATGGCAGCGAAGGAAGAACGTGCAGAGTGTTCAGCTGTTCATCGCAGATGAATTACACATGCTGGGTGGACAGTCAGGATATATTTACGAGATAATTGTATCTCGAATGCACTACATTCGCACTCAGACTCAACTTCCTCTCCGCATTGTTGGCCTGAGTGTATCGCTTTCAAATGCGAGGGATATCGGGGAGTGGATAGATGCCAAGAAGCACACAATCTTCAATTTTAGCCCACATGTCCGACCGGTTCCTCTTGAACTTCACATTCAATCCTTCACGATTCCACACTTTCCATCACTCATGCTCGCAATGGCGAAGCCCACATATCTCTCTATTTTACAAATGTCTCCAGACAAGCCTGCGATTGTATTCGTCCCGAGTCGAAAGCAAGCCCGCGCAACCACTCGTGATTTACTATCTGCCTGCATCGCAAATGATGACGAGGATCGCTTCCTGCATGCCGATGTCGAGGAGCTGCGGCCACTCCTTGACAGAATACATGAGGAAGCTCTCGCTGAGTCCATCTCACACGGCATTGGCTATTATCATGAGGCACTGAGCATCAGTGATAAGCGTATTGTGAAACACTTGTATAACAATGGTGCCATTCAGGTGCTAGTGGCATCAAGGGACGTATGCTGGGAACTCGACTGCACAGCACATCTCGTCGTAGTCATGGGCACTCAGTTCTTCGAAGGACGCGAGCATCGCTATGTAGACTACCCTCTTAGCGAAGTCCTCCAGATGTTCGGTAAAGCCACTCGGCCCATGGTTGACAAAATCAGCAAAGGTGTTCTAATGTTGCCAGCCGTCAAACGGGAATACTACAAGAAATTCCTGAACGAGGCACTCCCTATTGAAAGTCATCTTCAAATCTACTTACACGATGCATTTGTCTCAGAGATCAGCACAAAAATGATTGAATCTGCTGACGATGCCATCAACTGGACAACTTTCACCTACTTCTACCGTAGGCTGTTGGCAAATCCGAGCTACTACAGCCTAACGGATACTTCCCATGAAGGCCTGAGCGCACATCTATCGGAGCTTGTGGAGAATACACTGAACGAATTATCAGATACTAAAATTATTGATCTAGACAAAGAAGATGATACCGTAACGGCACTTAACCCAGCCATGATTGCAGCATACTACAACATCTCTTACATTACCATGCAGACTTTCTTAATGTCTTTGAGTGGACGCACGAAACTCAAAGGCATTCTGGAGATTGTAACTTCAGCAACGGAGTTCGAGTCGATCCAGATCAGAAGGCATGAAGATAGCCTGCTTCGTCGCATATATGACAGAGTTCCGGTTAAGATGGCACAACCCAGCTATGACTCTCCGCACTTCAAAGCTTTCGTGCTTTTACAAGCCCACTTTTCACGGATGCAATTGCCGATTGACCTAGCTAAAGACCAGGAGATCATCCTCACTAAAGTACTAAGCCTATTAAGCGCTACAGTTGACGTTTTGTCATCCGAAGGTCATATAAATGCGATGAATGCTATGGAAATGTCACAAATGGTAGTGCAAGCTATGTGGGATCGAGATAGCCCCTTGAAGCAAATTCCTCATTTCACTCCTGAGGTTATCAAAGCTGCCAATGAATCGGGGTATGTTTCAACCCAACACGTCCATTTATATGATACTAACTCAAGTTGGAACAGGATCAGGGACATCTTCGAGTTCATGGAGGCTATGGATCCGACAGAAAACCCAAATCATGGTGCCTTAATCAAGAAACTTGGCCTGTCTCAAACCCAACTGGCAGAGGCAGCGAATTTCACAAATTCGAAGTATCCTGATATTACTCTCGAATACGAACTCGAGGATGCAGATAGTATCACCGCAGGATCTGCTGCATATATCAAAGTCAACATCGAGCGGGAGATAGGAGAGGAGGACGAGGATACGGAAATTGACACCACTGTGCATGCTCCATTCTATCCCGTCAAGAAGATGGAGAATTGGTGGCTGGTGGTTGGGGAGGAGAGCTCGAAGACTCTCCTCGCCATAAAACGGATTACCATTGGTCGGAAACTCACTTTGCGGCTTGAGTACACAGTGCCAACACCAGGCGAGCATGCACTCAAGCTATTCTTAATGAGCGATAGCTATGTAGGTGTTGATCAAGACCCCAGCTTTAATGTCACAGTTGCGGAGGGCATGGACGAAGATGATGAAGAAGAGGAAGACGACGCGGAATAATAAACGCAAAAGTCTTTTAGTCATTCAGGAGCCGTGTATGTAGATTGGTGAGAAGGAAAGGGCCTTAGATCATGGCAAAGATTTCTGTGGTTCCCTAAGTCTCACCATGCCCTATCAAGGACGGGTGGTGTTTTGTTTGATTCACGTCTTGGCCGTTGTTGCCTACTACGGGCAACTGCCATCATGATTGGCCATCAGGCTGTGCCTCCGGTGTCAATCCTTGGCAAGTGCGTGAATGCGAACAATTCTTCGTTGCGATTTCAGTCGTGAGTTAGTTCTTTCCTATCAATATCTTTTCCAAAGTCTTTCATAGGAGGTGGTGCAACTCATCTTATTGTGCCTATTCAAGTTCTCTCTTCCTATCCATCACAATAAGATCATCCTTATTGTGGTGTTGCTGCTTCATGATCATCAATCGTCCGCCACGTGACTAGTCTCACTAGGCGGCTCGTCTCCATAGAAATTCCCCAAATTCTATCTAAGCTTCGAGCTTTCGCGTTTCTTCAAAATACAACACCTGTTGCATCAACCCCCACGACGTTCCCAATCAGGGCCCCATCAACGCAGGTCTTGTCCTTCACACATCGCCAATATCTGCGATCTGCCCAACTCTGATGTGAGTTGCAACGCGTCCTCAGAACGTACCCCTCAACCTTTTGCTGATCTAATCTTCCCACAGTAAGAGTCACGCTCGCCACAATGTCTGACGAGACAACTGCTCAATCTGCTGCTGTCCCGGCTCCACCGGATGCAACGATGGCGCGTTCAGGTGGCGTGGTAAATGAAGTTAAAGAGGCTGGCATCGCGCTCAGCGCCGATAACGCTGTGAATGAAACATCTACTACGACTGAGATTAAAGGTATATATCATACATATCGATCTGCAGATTTTCGTGCGATCGCTAATTGATGAAAATTCTTATCTTAGATACCAATGGTGCCGAGATTGAACACACCGCTCAAGGGTCTACCAACACCACTGAGCAGAATACCACAGACGTAATGGATACTACGATGGATATTGAGGCCAAAGGAGATGAGACTTCACCTGCTGCGGTCGGTGAAGGCCCCACAGATCCTGCAGCAACTACCCCAGCATCAGGCAGCAAGTCTAAGGCGCGCCGTAAGTCGGCAGGCGTGCCAGAACACAAAAGCAAGAAACTCAATAAGAAAGCATCAAAGGTCAAGATGTCGCACGCAGATGCAAAGCCTGGTGATTATTATTTCATTAGATTGAAGGGTTATCCACTATGGCCGGGTATCGTTTGTGATGAATCTATGCTCCCGCAGAGCCTCATAACCACAAGACCAGTTACTGCGGCGAGAGCTGATGGAACTTATCGTGCCGATTATGAAGATGGTGGTAAGAAGGTTCATGAGCGCACGTTTCCGGTCATGTACCTCTATACCAATGAATTGTGAGTAACGTCTGGAATCCGGCTGCTAATCTTAGTAAAAAGTTTCAACTAATCATTTTGTCATTGCAGCGGTTGGATTCCCAATTACGATCTAGTTGATCTCGATCTTGAAGAGGTTGGGAACGTTGACGCGAAAATGCGCAAGGATCTTTACCAAGCACATAAATTGGCAGCCGAGAAGCATGACTTGGATTACTACAAGCAAGTCTTACGTGAGTTCGAAGAGCAACGTGCAGCCGAGGCTGAGGCCAAGGCTGCAGCCAAGGCGGCGAAGGAGGCCAATAAGTCCAGCGGGAAGAGTAAGAAGAAGACCAAGGCTAGTGCAGAGGCAGGTGAAGAAGAGAACGAGGATGTTGAGATGGCTGATGCCGAGGGAGACCTGGAAGTTGATGAGGGTACGGATGAGAAGAAACCAAAGGCATCAAAGAAACGGAAAGCCGTAGCTGATGCTGAAGACCCAAACGTAAGCGTTCAACAATCCTCCTAATTACAGATCCTAACTTCTCTAAATAGACACCCCAAGTATCCTCGTCCGCGAAAAAGCTTAAATTCAAACCCCTTACTTCATCCACCCCTAAAGCAGCAAATGGTGCAACTCCAAAGTCCACAAGCAAGAAGGATTCGGCTTCCAAGCCTTCTAAGTCCAAGCCTAAGAAGTCTACCACCAATGGTACGGCTGAGAAGGCTGCACCAGCTACTCCAAAGGAGCCAGAGCTTAGTCCTGAGGAGAAGAGAGTAAAGAAGGAGGTAAGTTTGTACATCGATTATCTCACTGAGAACCCATGGCTAACCCCATCGTAGAAGGAGATCCTATTCCTGAGACACAAGTTGCAGAAGGGCCTATTGACCAGAGATCAGCAGCCAAAAGAGGAGGAGATGAAGCAGATGTCAGAATTCATCAGCAAGCTCGAAGGATACGCGGACCTCGAAGTCAGTATTATACGTGCGACGAAAATTAACAAGGTGCTTAAAGCAATCCTTAAACTCGCTGAGATTCCAAAGGAAAACGAGTTCCAATTCAAGGACCGGTCGAAGAGTCTGCTTGAGAAGTGGAATAAAATCCTAGAGAGCGCCGAGCAACCAGCTGTATCAGGATCCACCCCAGCAGCAGGCGATGAAAGCTCTTCGAAGGAGCTTACTAACGGTGTATCGGCGCAAGCTAAAACTGAGGATAAAGACGAAGAGAAGGAAGCCAAGGCTGAGGAGCCCATCACTACAACTGATACAAACACTGTTGCGCCAGATCTCACCACAAAAGAAGAGCCAGTTGAGCAACCGCAGCCAGCCAATGACTCCAAGGTAAAATGAAGCGATTCATCCCCGCCTGTCCTACGTGTCCCATACTAATCCTCATTTCTAGCCAGCTACCGCGGAACTTGTTGCTGTATAAGCAGCGTCCTTGAATTATCAATACCTTTTGCATCTCCAGTTAATGGGTCCAAATACTCGGCAATTTTGAAGTCATTCATCAATTCGACATTAGTCTGACTATGGTCGCATTGGGCTCGTGCTCATCATTGTCCGCGTTTGCACTCCCTTCGTCACTCAGGTCAAATCTTGAGGTCGACGTCAGCACTTGCTTCATGCTTTTGCTTGTAACATCAGATTATAGCAGTCCTATAATCGAGCATTCGGCGTCTGGCTTTGCTTGTGCTACACTTGCACACTATAGTTTCCATGTTCATTGTATGAACCT
>Ga0335075_10012010_pt1 | contig 13097 bp, 11 predicted proteins | sample Lox_Sample_24_FD_206723 | JGI IMG/M metagenome (GOLD analysis project Ga0335075, IMG submission 206723) | Soil microbial communities from Loxahatchee National Wildlife Refuge, Florida, United States - Lox_Sample_2.4 | ecosystem: Environmental > Terrestrial > Soil > Wetlands | place: USA... | reverse complement strand
TCCAGTGCGAGCAGTTCCCCGGGCGGCAGGTGCTCGCGGTCGCGGAAGTCGATCAGGTCCAGCACCGGGCAGCGGTAGATCTCAGCCAGCAGGCACAAGCTCAGCAACGACGGCTTACGGGTACTGAGCGGCCAGTTCTCCCACTCACTGAGCCGGGACCCGGTGAGCGAGGTCACGGCGTCTGCGGCGTCTTTAGCCCGCAGCGCGTTATACCGCTCGGCGGCCTCCTCAAGGGTCCAGCCCCACGCGACCCGCCACGCCTTACGCGGCCGGAACTGATACCGGCGGGCCATCTCAGCAGCGATCTCGGCATAGCTCATGCCGCTGCCGCGCATCTGCTCCCGCAGCCCGCGCTGCTCAGCCCGCTCATTCGCATTACGTGCAGGCACCGGCCCTCCCTCCGGGTGTGTTACCGGCACACCACCAACAGTAAACCGGGGAACGCGGAGCGCGGGAGTACGCGGTGGTTTCCGGGTTGTCTTCCGCCGCCTTGGTCACGACCCGCGATGCGGGCGAGTACCTGTTGCCGATGGTGCAGCGCCGCGCTTTCGTGCCGCCGGGAGCGGACGATGCCGTGTACCTGCTGGATGGCCGGCGAGCCGGGCAGCGCACCGCATGTCCCCTCGTTCCGCTAGTGACTTTGATGCTCACCTGTGCTGCGGGCCGATCTTGAGCTTGGCCATGCGCGCGGTGATCCAGTCGACGCGCTCGGCGGTGGTCATCCCCGGCGGGATATCGATGACTTTCTGGCCGACCGCGGCGCAGGTCTGCCGGACGACCCGGTCAGCGGCGGGCTGCAGGTCCAGGACCCTGGCCCGGTAGGGGTCGCCGTCCTGCTGCTGGCTGAAGCTGTCGCAGCAGTAGAACACCACGTCGTAGAAGGGTGCCCAGGCGCGGCAGAATCCTTCCATCGCCGCCAGGACACCGGCCTCGCGGCTGCCTGGCATGTCGGGCAGGACGAGCCGGGCGTAGGCGAGGACGTTGGCGATGGTCTTGTCGGCGATGATCATGGCGTGCTGGCGGGCGGCGCGGAGCTGTGCTGAGAGCTGGGCGCCGAACAGGTCGGCCTCGGCTGCCAGGTCGAACTGGCCGTGGCCGTGGACGACGATTTCCTCGATGAACGGGCTGTGGCGGGCGGGTTCCTCGACGGTGGCGACGTGGATGCCCTGCTCCCGGAAGCGGGCGGCCAGGGCGTAGGTCAAGGTGGTCTTGCCGGAGGCGTGGGTTCCCTCGATCGCCACCACGGCACAGTCACGGATCACCGGTTCTCCTTCAGAGCAGGGCACGGAATGGCGGGCTGCTGGTCCAGGCGAAGTCCTCGCCCAGTCCGGCGGCCAGCATCTGGTTGACGTTCAGGGGCGTACCCCACCTGCCGGTACCGGCGGCGTGCATCGCGGTCAGGGCGGTCGACAGGGAGTGCCGCAGGTTCAGCACGCTGATCTTCTCCCGGGCCTCCGTGTCGCCGGTGTCCAGCCAGCGGCGGTGCAGCGCGGTCATCGACGTCCCGCGCAGCTCCGGCTGGGTCACGTCCAGGCCGAGCTCGCCGCATACGTCCACGAGGCGGCGGCTGGCACCGGCCAGGACATGCCCCGTGTCGTACCGCGTGTCGATAATCCGGGGCCCGTGCCCTGTTCCGCCCCGTCTGGCGCTCCACGCGGCGTGCAGCTCGCCCGCTGAGGCAGGCGTGTGCATGCTGGCGCGTTTGAGTGCCGCCAGGTCGCTGCAGAGCTGGTGACCTGCGATCAGGTCAGCGTGCTTGAGCATGCGGGCTGCTGCGGCATCGGCCTGGGCGATCAGGTCCTGGGTCTCTCCCGGGTGCTCGACGTAGGCCGAGGTGTAGCAGAAACTGATCCCGGTCAGGTCAGCGGGCAGGCCGCTGGCGGGGAGGGCGAGCCAGATCACCGAGTAGCAGAAGGGGATGTTCCCGTTCCGGATCCGGTAGTTCTTGGACCACTCCACGTCAAACGCCGCGACGACCGTGCAGCCAGCGCCCTGGTCCTGGACGGCATCCTTGCATCCGCCGCTGCTGATGATCACCGTTCCTCCACCATGTCCGTGATCCGGGACTCAGGCACGGGTCACGACGGTAGCTTGCCACGTCATCCCAGGGAACAGGTCCCAGGCCGCGGCAGCCATGATGCGGCTGGTGCTCAGGTGCCCGCTCCACAGGTAACGGCCGGTTCCGCGGGCGCAGGCGAGGGCAATCAGCAGTGCCCTTTCCGCCGCCGCAGCAGCCAGTGCCCCGGCCAGCTCGCCGCTGCCGGGCTGCCGCCTGGCATCAGGGCCTGCCAGGCGGGCCTGCGGTCCGTCGATTCCCGCGTCGCGGCACAGCGCGGTCATATCGTGGTCTGCGCCGAGGTCAGCTGAGGTGTCGGACAGGACTGCCGCACCGCGCCGCGGCGCACTGCGCTCTGCCCAGCCGGCTTCGACGCCGGCCAGGCCCCGGGTGACCAGGCCGGGGGCGGCCTCGCGCAAGATGCGCAGTTCAGCGGCCAGGTCGTGCCCGGCGAGGATGAGAGCGTGGCGGCGTGCCTGCATCAGGTCCAGGTCGGCGACCGCGACGAGCCCGGCGAGGCAGTCGCTGTCGTCAGCTGCGGCGGCGCGGAACCCGAAGGAGATGGTCCCTTCGCTGACATCGAGCACGCGGGTGCGGTGCAGCGGCAGGTAGGCCATCGCCACGGCGGCAGGCACGTCCGCCGCGCCGGCTGGCCTGGGCAGCACCGTGAAGGCCGCGAGCATCGGGGGCGGCCTGCGGTAGAGCTGCTGGCTGGCCCGGTACGGGTCATCAGGCCAGACCAGGTTCGTGAACGTATGCATCAGGCCCGGGCCACTGCCTGGATGCTGCGGCCCAGGTACTTGGCGTAGTGGCTGGCCTTGTACGGGTACCGTTCCCAGATCACGGAGACCGGCTCATGGAGGATGTTGCCCAGGTGCAGGAACAGGTCAGGCTTGTCGTAGACGGGCCATGCCTGGGCGCTGCCGTCGGGCTCGACCACGATCATGTGGCCTTCGGTTTCCGCGGTCCACGGGGTCAGCCGGATCGCCGGGCGCCAGTCATGCAGTGTCCGCAGCTCGCGCAGGTGCCAGAACGTCTCGGCGGCTTCGTCGGGGCTGATGAACTCGCGCTCGTCCATGCCCAGGGCGTTGCCCTTGCGCAGCGGCAGGATCAGCTTCACTTTGCCCGCGTCGAGCACGTCGGCGATCTGGCACAGGTACGGCAGCCCGTGCAGGCCCGAGCGCTGCACGACCGCTGACAAGGAGATGGGTATCCCCGCGCCGGTGAAAGCCCGGACACCGGTCATGACCTTGTCATAGTCACCCCGCACCCGGCGGAACGTGGCCCGCGGGCCGTCGAAGCCGATGTTCGCGAAGGCGATCTTCCCCGCCAGGCGCGGCGCCATCACCACGCCCCGGGTCGCGTTGGTCGGCAGGCCGATGATGAACCCGGCGAACATGTCCACGATCTCGGTCAGGTCACGGCGCAGCAGCGGCTCCCCTCCGGACAGGAACACCCGCGGCACCCCGGCCAGGTTGTCCCGCATGGTTTCCAGGTCCGCCAGGGCCGGGTCCGGGAGGTGCAGCGTCTCGGAGCAGAACACGCAGCCGAAGTCACAGCGTTTGGTCACCTGGACGATCACCGACAGCGGCCCCGTCGCGGCCTGCGCCAGCGCTTCAGCATCAGCCAGGCCGCTGAGCGCGAAATGGTGCCCGGCGGTGAACGCGATGCCGCTGGCGACGGCGCGGTCTGGCTGGGCTGGCACGGCCGGCATCCCCAGCGTTACGGAACTCGTCATCTGCTTATCCCTATGGTCGGGGGTCCGGGCCTTGATGACTCCCAGTGTTCAAGCTGGCTGCACGCTCGTCATCACCCAGGATGAGAAGGTTCCCCTCCCGCTCATGCGAGCCGCTGGCCAGCGGCAACATGGCCTGAGCCGGGTATTTCCTCCCCGGTCCGCAGGCCGGGGGTGACGGCGGTATGCGAGCTGGACGGGGAGCATCCGCAGCGCCCGCGATGGCGGCGGCCGCATCAGCCATCAGGAGCCCGGCTCCGGGACCGCCGTTTACCTCGCTGTCCGGCCGGGCGCGGCCACCCGCGCGGCCGCGAGATTGATGATGACCATCCGGCGGCCTGCGGGTGCCAGCCCGGCCATAGCACGGCCGGGCTGGCATGTCATCTGGCGGTCAGGGATCTCGTGTGGCCGTGCTGCCTCAGTGCGCCCTGTTTGCACGGCCGGTACTTGCGGATACGCCCGGATCGCGGGGCACGGCGGGACGGATCCCCGGGACCGATGGGCATCCGGGCAGGTGATCGCGCAGGAGCGAGCGGGAGGGGAACCTTCTCACTCTGGATCATGACCGGATCGCCGCTGTTCCGGAGAATTGAGAAACCGCCGATGCAGCTACGCAACGTAGTCACGGGCGGGCGATGACCTGGGAGGTGCCGCCGTATGAGCGGTCTATGGCGGGACGGCGCCGCAGCCGGGCCGTGGTACGCGGTCCTGATCCGTACCGCCAGTGCTCTCGCTGCGCTGCGCTGCTGCTGGTCACCGGCCCGCCACGCGGACGTGATAGCTGGCATGCAGCTGGCGTGCCGCCGCGACGGCCAGGGCCTGGTCATCGCCGCTGGCTGCCCGGCTGAGCAGCACCGCCAGCTCGCCCGCCAGTCCGGGTCCTGGCCCTCGCTGATCCGCCCGCAGCGCGGCCCGCGCCTGAATGCCCCGCACGCCCGGTGCCGCGCGGCGACGCCGCGGCGGGTGCGCTGCGTGCGCTAGGCCGATGACCGTAACCGGGACGTGGCTGGAGATGTGGCTAGAGATGATGCCGGACCTGCCGGACCCGGATCAGCTGATGCCAAGGCAGCCCGGCTCGCCGCGGTCAGCGACGCTGACCCTCGGCGCGGTGCTGACCGCGCCCGGCTGCGGGCGTGACTGGACCCGGGCAGTGCTGCGGGAATGGCACCAGCCAGATGAGCTGGCCGAAACCGCCGCATTCCTGGTGTCCGAACTGGTAACCAATGCCGTGCTGGCATCTGCCGGAGCGGGCCAGCAGGTCATCCACCTGTCCCTGGCGCTGGAACGGGGCAGGGTGCTGATCCTGGTCCGCGACTACGTCGCTCGCGAGCCGGTACCCCGCCACGCAGGCGCGACCGAGGAAAGCGGACGCGGGCTCACATTGGTCGCGGAGCTCAGCGACCGGTTCGGCTGGTACCCGCCAGCAGACAAGGCCCCCGGCAAGGTCGTGTGGGCACTGACGGGAACCTCAGGCCTGAACGGACCTCACCTGACTGCGCCGGGAGAAGCCATGAGCAACCAGACCTTAACGCAGCATCCCTGCCCGGCGGCTGCAGCTGACCGCGGAGGGCCACCGGGACCGGCGGGGAGCCGGGCCCGGGCTATCGCCTGGCCGGCGTGCTCAGGCCTGGTGCCGCTGCTGGCGGACCGGCGGGTTACCCGGGAGACGGGTCATGGGTGAGCCTGGGCGGCGGGCCGCCTGGCCGGTCCGTTCGGGCCTGTTCCCGCCGGCCGGGGAATTCACCGCTCGCGAGGCGGTGCCTGACATCAGCCAGGCGCTGACGCCGGCCAGCCTGGTAGCGCTGGTCACCAGCGGAGCGGCCGCCCGGGGTGCACCTGGCCCGGCTGGGTCCTGCGGGAAGACGCAGCTCGCCTCCTGGGCAGCGGGCTCGCTGTTTCAGGCGGGGGCGGTAGACCTGCTGGCGTGGGTGCCGGCGTCGAGCCGGGCGTCGGTGCTGTCGGGGTACGTGCGGGTGGCGGCGGAGCTGGGCCTGGATCACGGTGATGCCGAGCTGGTGGCGGCCCGGCTGCTGGCCTGGCTGGCCACGGCGCGGCGGCCGTGGCTGATCGTGCTGGATGACCTGCGGGACGGGGCGGACATGGCCGGGCTGTGGCCGGGCGGGCCGGCCGGGCGGGTGCTGGTCACCGCCGCGGATACCACGGTGCTCGCGGGCGGCCCGGCGGCACTGGAAGTGCCGGTGCCCGCGTTCAGCCTCCGGGAGGCGATGGGGTTCCTGACCGCGCGCTTGACCCAGGACCCGGGTCAGCGCAGCGGCGCGGTCGATCTTGCGGGCGTGACCAGCGGTGACCCCGCGGCGCTGGCCATGGCCGCCGCAGTGATCGCTGAGACAGGGGTGTCGTGCCGGGAGTACCTGCACTGGTACACGCAGCGTACGGGCCAGCTCGCCGCCGCCCGTTCTGCGTCGTCCCCGGCCGGTACCGCGTGGACGCTGTGCGCTGACCTGGCCGGGCAGCTGGTCCCGGCGGGGGGGACCTGGCCGCTGCTGGTGCTGGCCGCGCTGCTGGACGGCACGGGGTTCCCCGCCGTCATCTTCACCGCTCCTGCCGTGCGCGGCTTTCTCGCAGGCCCGGGTCCGGGCCCGGGCCCGGCGCCGGGGGAGATGCAGGTCATGGTCCGGGCGCTGGCCCGGGCTGGCCTGGTCACCCTCGACCTCACCGAGCCCGCCAACCCGGTGGCGCGGATGAACAGGCATGTGCAGCGGGCCGTGCTGGCGGCGGCGGAACCCGGGCTGGCCGGGCGGGCAGCCCGCGCGGCGGCGGACGCGCTGGTGCAGGCCTGGCCGGATGAGCAGCCGCATTCATGGCTTGCGTCCGCGCTGCGGTCATCAGCCGCGCAGCTGCGCCGCTCGGCCGGTGATGCGCTCTGGGCCGATGGCTGCCATCGGCTGCTTCACGCCGCCGGGCGCGGCCTGGAGGATGCCGGGATGCCCGGGCCGGCGGCCTGCTGGTGGCGGGCAGTGGCCGGTGACGCGACCCGGCTGCTGGGCCCGGACCACCCCGCCACCGTGACGGCGGCGGGCCGGGTAGCCGCGACGCTGGTCACGGCCGGGGAGCCGGCCGAGGCGGTGGCCTGGGCGGAGCGGGCGCGCGGCGGGCGGGTCCGGAGCCTGGCTGCGGCTGATCCGGCCGTGATCGCGGCGCAGGTCGCCGTGGGCCGCTGCCTGGCCGCGGCGGGGAAAGCCGGGGACGCGGCGGCCGTCCTGGACCAGGCGGTCCTGGTCAGCGAGCAGGCGCACGGCGCCGATGACCCGGGCACGCTGGCGGCCCGCGATGAGCACGCCGCCGCGCTGGCGGCGGCAGGCGAGTCCGCGGAGGCAGTCCGGTGCTGCCAGCTGGCGGTGACCGGGTACCAGCGGCGGCGCGGCCCCGAGCATCCCGCGACGCTGGCGGCCCGGGTACGGCTGGCCGCCGCGCACCTGAGCGCCGGGCAGCCGCAGGACGCGGTCGCCGGGTACCTCGGTGCCGTGGCGGACCGGGAGCGGATTCTCGGCGCCGGCCACCTGGACACGCTGGCGGCGCGGACCGCCCTGGCGGAAGCGCTCGCCGCGGCCGGGGACATCGGCGCGGCGCTGCAGCAGCGGCAGCTGGCGTGCGCGGGGTACGAGCGGGTCCTGGGCGCGGATCATCCCGGTACGCTCGCGGCCCGGGCCGGGCTGGCCCGCGCGTACAGCGCGGCAGGCCAGCTGGGTGACGCGGTCGCGCTGCTGCGCGACGCGATCGGGCGCAGCGGGCGGGTGCTGTCCCCCGCGGACCCGCTGACCCTGGAGCTGCGGCAGGTGCTGGCGGACATCGGCGAGGTGACCCGGTGACCGGATACGCGTACATCATCGCCGGCGGCGGCACCGCCGGGTGCGTGCTGGCCGCCCGGCTGAGCGAGGACCCGGACGTGCGGGTGCTGCTGCTGGAGGCCGGCCCGGCCCGGCGCACCCGCCAGGTGCGGATCGCGGCGGACTGGCCGTCCCTGCTGGGCAGCGAGCTGGACTGGGCCGGGCATACCACTGCGCAAGCCGGTGCCGGGCCGCTGCCCTACCCGGCCGGGCGGGGCCTGGGCGGGTCGGGTGCGATCAACGCGATGGCGCACATCCGCGGCCACGCCGGCGTGTACGACGCGTGGGCCGCCGCCGGCGCGGACGGCTGGGCGTACGCGGACCTGCTGCCGTACTTCATGCGCAGCGAGCACGCCACCGCTGAGGGGCGGGACCCGGTCCTGCGCGGCACTGGCGGCCCGGTCCGGGTCGCCCCCGTCCCCGAGCCAGACCGGCATCCGGTCGCGCGCGCGTTCGCGTCGGCCCTGGCCGGGCTCGGCGTCCCGGCCACCGCCGACCTCAGCGGAGCCGTCCAGGAAGGCGTGGCCTGGCCCGACCTGGCCATCGAGGACGGGCAGCGGGTCAGCCCCGCCGGCGCCTACCTGACGCCTGCCTGGACCCGGCAGAACCTGACCATCATGGGCAGCTGCCTGGTCACCAGCCTGGTGATCCGCGACGGCCGGTGCACCGGGGTCCGCTACCTGCACCACGGCGAGATATCGCAGGCGCACGCGGACGGCGAGGTGATCGTGTGCGCCGGCGCGGTAGGGTCCGCGAAGCTGCTGATGCTGTCCGGGATCGGCCCCGCCGATCAGCTTCGCAGCGTGGGCATCACCCCGGTCGCGGACCTGCCTGTCGGCGCGAACCTGCAGGACCACCCGGTCGTGCTGGCCCGCTACGTGGTGCCCGGGCCGCTGCCCCGCAGCAGCTACAACCACGGCGAGATGTACGCGGCGGTCCGCAGCCCGCTCGCCCGCGGCTGGCCGGACCTGCACCTGTTCCCCATCCTGCTGCCCTCAGCGCCGGCCGGCTGCCCGGTACCTGAGTCCGGGTTCTCGCTGGCCGCCGCGGTGGTCGCCCCGGCCAGCACCGGCACGGTCCAGCTGGCCTCCGCTGATCCGTCGGCGGCGCCGCTGACCGACCCCGGGTTCCTGACCGACGCGGCCGACATCGTGCGGCTGGAGGCCGGGCTGGACCTGATCCGCCGCGCCGCCACCGCCGCCGGGTTCCCGCCTGCCGCTCACCCGCCCGGTGCCGTCACCGGGGCGGCGCTGCGGGCTTGGATCCGCCGCGCCGCGGGCAGCTACTGGCATCCCGCCGGGACCTGCCGGATGGGGTCCGGCCCGGACACGGTCACCGGCCCCGGCCTGCGGGTGCACGCCATCACCGGGCTCCGCGTCGCGGACGCCTCGGTGATACCGGTCATCCCCAACGCCCCCGCTCACGCCACCGTCCTGGCCGTCGCCGAACGCGCCGCCACCCTGATCCGCGCCCAGCGTCCCTTACCCAGCCCTCCCGTAACCGGAAAAGGTGACCCCTCCATGACCACCACCACCGCACAGCGTGCTGGCCTCGGCCTGCGCCGATATGTCGAGAACCGGCACATCGACTGGATCCCCGACGGTGCCCGGCACGGCCGGCCGTGGACGCAGTTCGCGTTCTGGCTCGGCGGCAACGTCAACATCTTCAACGTCTTCCTCGGCGGCTTCACCGTGGCGATCGGGCTGTCGCTGTGGTGGGCGCTGATCGCGATCACGGCCGGCACCCTCATCGGCGCGCTGCTCATCGCCCTGCACGCCACCCAGGGACCCGTACTCGGCATCCCGCAGTCGGTCCAGTCCCGCGCCCAGTTCGGCTTCTACGGGTCCGCCTGGTTCTTCGTCGTCGTGCTGGCGCTCAACATCGGGTTCATCGCCTCTGAGCTGGTCATCCAGGCACAGGCCATGTCCGGCATCACCACCGCGCTGAGCATGCCCGCGTGGATCACCGTGCTGGCCATCCCCTCGGTCGTGATCGGCGTCTTCGGGTACCGGTGGATCCACGCCGTGATGCAGGCCACTGCCGTCATCGTCGGCATCTCCCTGATCATCATGCTGATCCAGGGCCTGCGGTACGGCGGGACCCTGCCCGCCGCCGAGACGTCCCTGGCCCGGCCGCCGGCCGGCCTGTTCGCCGCGGGCGTCGCGCTGCTGGTGATCGACATGCTCTCGTTCGGCCCGTTCGTCAGTGACTACTCCCGGTACCTGCCCGCCCGGACGAACGGGCGGCGGCTGTTCTGGTGCATCTACTCCGGCAACGTGATCGCCACCACCGGTTCGTGCGCGGTCGGCGCCTACCTCGCCGCGCTGCTGCCCTCCCTCGGCCCGGTCGCGGCCATCGGGAAGATCTCCGGCCCGTGGGCGCTCCTGGTCATGGCGGCCAGCCTGGTCAACGCGAACACGTTCAACGCCTACACCGGCGCGTTCCAGCTGCTGGCCCTGGGCAGCATGCGGCACCGGTTCAGGACCGAGTCAGTCACGGCCCGGCTGATCCCGTTCGGGGCAGTCATGGCGGCCGGCGTGGTGATCGCGGTGCTGGGTTACGCGCATTTCGTCACCGGCCTCAGCAATTTCCTGGACGACCTGCTGATCCTGCTCATCCCCTGGTCCGCGGTCAACCTGGCTGACTACTTCATCGTCCGCCGCCGCAGCTACGACATCGCCTCGTTCTTCACCCCCGACGGCGTCTACGGCAAGATCGCCTGGCGCGGCCTGACCGCCTACGCGGCCGGGGTCGCCGCCGAGATACCGTTCGTCTCCCAGCCCGACCTCAAAGGCCCGCTCGTCAGCGCGCTCGGCGGCGCCGACATCTCCTGGCTCGTCGGCTTCCTCACCGCGGCTCTCCTCTACCTGGTCCTGGCCGCCGGCCAGCCCGGTACCGCCAGGCACGACCGGCAGGCCGTCCAGCCAGCCCGGGTAGCCGCAGCCAAGCCGCCACCCACGGCCAGCGCTTAGCTGCGGCGCAGGACCAGCAGCAGCCGGCGACCGCAGCCGGCTCCCCGCCCGCCCCAGCACACGGAGCCGCGCAGCGAGCTGCCCGCAGGACAGCCCCGGCCCTGTCCGGCACCGCCGGGCGGTAACTGGTCATGCCATGGCCGGATCAGGTCACCGGCCTGTTCCACCCAGGAAAAGGAAGGGACCCGCCGACGATGGCCAGCCCGCCTGACGACGCCGGCGCGCAGACCTCGAACCAGCTGTCCGGAACCGTCGCCGGCAGCGCGGTGCAGGCACGCACGATCCACGGCGGGGTCCATGTCCATGCGGCGCCGGCGGCGCCCTGGCCCTGGACTCCGCGCCAGCTGCCGCCCCGGTGAGGCCGGCAGCAAGACACAGGACCGGAAGTTCTGGTCCAGGAGGAGAGGCCACGCACATGTCCGCACGTACACCAGAGGCCGAGCCGCTGCTGACGCCCGCGGAGGTCGCCACGATGTTCCGTGTCGACCCCAAGACCGTCACGCGGTGGGCGAAGGCTGAAAAGCTGACGTCGATCCGCACGCTGGGGGGACACCGGCGCTACCGGGAAAGTGAGGTCCGTGCACTGCTCGCGGGCACCGCTGCCGGGCCCGTCTCCGCCAGTGCCCTCCTGCCGCTGCCTGATCCCTGTTCACCTGACATCGCGGCCGAGCCTGACGCTTCCCCGGATAGCTGGATGGCGGAGGCGCTGCGGCAAGGAGCCAGCATTGACGCAATCGCCGAAGCCGCGCGCATATCTGCCGCTCAGGCCCGGCGCAGGCTGCGCGACGCGGGAGCCCGGCTATGACCGGCGAGGAAAAACGCGGCCCGTGCCCATCAGCAGGCGCTCGTGCACCCAGATCGATTCCGCCTCTTTCAGCCGCCACGGGACACACGACCCCGACGGCACAGAGGAACTCCCGGAATGTCACGCCCTGGCCACCATGGCGGAGGCCGGGAATGGCCGGCGCGGCAGGCATTGCGGCTGAGGTTGATTCCGGTTATTCCAAGTACCGTCGCGTTCTTCCTGCTTACCGGCCGCGTCTTCCTGCCGGCCGGGCTGCCTGGTGCTGCGGCTAGGGCCGCTGGTCATCCTGGTGACCTTGCTTTCCTCCGCCGGCAAGAGCCACAGCCGAGTACACGCCGCGCAAAGCGGCGGTCCGGCCTGGCCGGCTGGTCCGGCGGACAGCACATGGCCCGCCGGGCAGGCACGCTCATCCCGGATCGGACCGCATCCCCGGACGCATCAGGATCACCCGGAACCGGTGACCTGACCGTGACTACCCGCACAGGAGGAGCCGGCCCATGAGCATGCCGGATGACGAGCAGCTGCTGGCCCAGACCGCCCGCTACGTCTCACAGGGCTACGAGCCGGACGTGGCCCTTGGCCTGGCCCGTAGCGATCTGAGGCTATGGGATCACTGGCCCGGCCTCTTCACCTTGCACGAAGACCCACGGGAATGCCAGTAACCTGCGGTGCGTCCGGGAAATGGGTGATCAGCTCAACGCCGGGAGGTGCCCGGCGTGAGATCAGGCCAGCGCGTGGGCCAAGCATCTTGACGTTCAGCCTGTACCTGGACCTGCCCGGAACCCAGACCAGGTCCGGCCGCTCCGGGTCGTCGATCACCAGGGGACGGCGCATCTTCTGGTAGCGCCCGGCGTCCCGCGCGTCCGCCACGACCTCGGCCCGGTCCAGCTCCGCATAGGCGGCCAGGTCCCGCGTCACGCTGCCGGGAACGTAGACCCAGCGGGCGAGGCGTTCTTCGCGATCGCGCCGGGCAGCCAGAACTTCTGGTAACCGCCCTGCCCCGTGCTGACCGGCACTTCCGGCGTGGTCAGGCTCGCCTGCTCGCTCAGCCGCAGCCCCGTGCGGACAATCAGGTCGGTGAACGTCGAGTTCCGCGCCGCCCACCGGCCCCGGAACCCCGCGACGGCAGCCCGTCGGACCCGTAGCCGCGAAGCCCGGTATTTGTGTCTGCACTCGCGGTGTCCGGCAGGCCCAGTGTCTTGTGTGGCTGGTGCGACGTTGGCTGTTGAATTGCCGCAGTGCGGCCGATGTTGGTGTCTCGTTGCGGACCGGAGGCCGGGTGCGCGTGTGATGGACATCACTGCAATGGCTGGGCTTCGTCGGCCTGAAGGGGCGGGGCCTACCCCGTGGATCAGCGGGCCGGTGTGTCGAGGATCCAGTGGCAGCGAACCGGGTCTTCTGTGAAGCCATTGTCCAAGCCCACAGCAAGTAGTCGACCGCTAGGTCGGAGCCGACCTCCGCGGCGACCCGGGCGGCCAAGTCGGGCCACAGGACCCCCGACACGCACTGTGTTACCCGTTCTCTAGGGGGGCGCTGATGTTGCACCCCAGCTTGGCGATTATGGCGCCGTCAGGACCTGCCTGGTGACAGTCTCAAGCTTAGAGACGGCTATTACGGAGAGTGAGCGTCGGCCAGTTCGGCACGCTGCGACCGGATTCGTTCCTTCAGGACTACATAAGGG
>Ga0335075_10012009_pt1 | contig 13098 bp, 12 predicted proteins | sample Lox_Sample_24_FD_206723 | JGI IMG/M metagenome (GOLD analysis project Ga0335075, IMG submission 206723) | Soil microbial communities from Loxahatchee National Wildlife Refuge, Florida, United States - Lox_Sample_2.4 | ecosystem: Environmental > Terrestrial > Soil > Wetlands | place: USA... | reverse complement strand
CGTCACCGAGCTCAAGACGGCGATCTACACCCTGGTGCAACAGAGGTTGGAAGAGATCGTTTCGGCAAAATCGCGACCGGATTACGCCTTTCAAATCATCGATAAAGCGATGGTGCCGACGGTTCGGTCCAGCCCGCAGCGAGCACTCATCATCGCCCTCGCGACTCTCATCGCGGCGAGCGGGGCTCTGATCTTTGCCGTTGTCGAAGAATTCGGTGCTCTGCGACCCAAGGCCACGCGGGAATGGTAATTCCACGGTAAACGGACATCACTCCAGTCTGCGAGGAAGCATATTGACTGCATTCCGCACATGTCCAACTTAGAGCTCGAGCTAGGGCAAGCGAATCGAGCGTTCGTCGCGCCAAACAAGGTGCTGTGCTGGCTCATAGCATTTGCATACGCATCCCTCCTGGCCGCGATACCTTTGACCGTTTCCGACAGGGCGAATTACCTGGCTGAGGTCGGGAGCGGTTCCCTGGTCGTTCTGGCGAGGAACATAGTCGCAGGTCCGCTCGCGACCTTATCGAACGCGCCGTTATGGTTGCTCCTCAACGGATCTCTGGGACTCATCCTGGAGCCTGAGCAGGCGTTGCGGCTGATCATCTTCGTTCAGGCGGCCGTGGTGGCCTACCTGCTGCTGCGAGCAGATCGGAAGAACTGGTTGTGGATGACCGTGCTTCTGCTCATGCCGCTCTTCCTGGAAAACTACGACATCGAATTGCGACAGGGCGCGGGCATTACCGTATTCCTTCTGGGCTGGTTTTCGACCGGTCGTATCAAGCGATGGTTGCTAATCGGCGCATCGCCGTTCATCCATGAATCATATGCGTTCGTAGTGGTGTTGTACGTGCTGACCGAGGTGATGAAGAGATTGCGTCTGGCGGACGACGTCAAGATGACGGTCATCATGCTTTTCAGTGTCCTCGTAAGCCTGAGTCTGCTGGCGCTCGCGACTCTCGTGGGCGCGAGGCAGGCGACTGAGTACAGTCTGGCGGCAACCGCGGTTTCCGGTGCGGCATTCCTGATCTGGTTGGCCATACTGTGCCTGTTTCTGCTCGGGCGTCACGAGTTGCGTCGCCACTACGAATTTTCCGTTTCCGCGATCACCTTCTATCTGGGCGCCTACTATCTGGCCAACCCCGCCGGCCGAATATTCGAGAGCATGCTTCCGGTGGTGTACCTATGTGGCCTGCAGTTGACGAGTTGGCGAAGAGTCATATTCCTGTGGCTAATCGTGAGCGTCGCCATGATCGGCTGGGCGATGGCGCTCAGCGATCCGGCGAAAAGGCTTTTTTGATCGCGCGGCACCGGTCAACAGCCGGCTGCTAGTATAGAGTGCAAAGCCTATATTGTGGCATTACTCAAATCTCCCCGGATGTTCTCCGCCGCGCGAACGGTGGTCGCGCTGGGCCTCGTCTTTCAGGTTGCCGGGCTCGGTAAACTGCTTGTTATCGCGCGATATTTCGGCGCCGGGCCGGTGCTCGATGCCTATTATCTCGGACTCGTCATTCCCACTTTCCTCGCCGGACTTGCTGCGTCCTTTCTTCATATCGGGTTCGTGCCGCAATACATAGACGCCAGAGCCCGACAAGACAACTTGGCAGCCGACAGAATCAGGAACGACGCCCTCACTTATACGGCGCTTGCACTCGCTCTGGCGGCGGTGATAATCGGAGTTGCGGAAAAGCCGGTCATGGCGCTTTTTTGGCCGGGTATCGCTCCGGTGATACGTGCGAACCTGGTGGCTTCGTTCACTATTCTGCTGTGGACTGCGCCTATCAACGGATTCATCGCCGGTGTTGGCTTGCTGCTGAACGCCGAAGGCAGGTTCGTCGCGGCGGCGGGCGCTCCTCTGATGAATCTGATCGTGAGTACGGTCCTGATTGTGGTGTGGCCGGAGAAGAGTCTGGGTGCCCTGATGTGGAGCCTGTTTGCCGGCCTCTTTGCTCAGGTGGCGCTCCTTGACTTCGCGCTTCGCCGCGGCGGAATCCGGTTCATTCCCCGAATCTCGCTACATCCGGGTCTGGCGCGATCGCTACTGCCGATTGCTCTTCCGGTGTTGCTTGCGAGCATTCTTTCAAATGTGATACCGGCATTCATGCAGGTGATCGCCGCACGCGGCGGTCCGGGGGCGGTTTCCGCCTTTGGCTACGCAAACAGGCTGCAGACGTCCGTGCTACAGGCGATCGTAATGTCCGTATCCGTCATATTGCTGCCGCATTTCGCGCGGCTGCTCGCGGAGGGCAAACAGGACGAGCTTCGGGTCAGCCTGAATCGTGTGTTAGCCGCGACCACGGTGTTCTATTTTGCTGCATTGGCGTTTGTAGTCACGGGCGGACACATGACGGTTGAGCTATTGCTGCAGAGAGGGCGATTTACTGCCGCAGACGGACGGCTGGTATCGGATGTGTGGCTTGGCCTCACAGCGGGACTCCTCGGGGCAACCTGGGGCATCTTTCTGGCGCGTCTGTTCCAGGCGAAAAGACTTCCCTGGGTCATCACCAATCTCGGTTTCGTGTCGCTGGCAGTCAATGTAGCACTTTCACTGCTATTGATGCCGCGTTTCGGCATTGTTGGTATTGCTGTGGCAAACGCGGTGGCTTATACGATCGTCATGATTCTTTTGCACGTGGTGGCATCGCGAAGCGTGGAGCGATTCGTCAACCGAGCTACCGTCGGGTTCGTAGTGGTGGCGCTCCTCGTCAATTTCGGGGCGGCGTGCGGGGCGGTTCTTTGGCGGAACGCGCTGACGCAGCAACCTCACGTGCTGGTCATTTCTGGTCAGGTGGCGATCATTCTGTGCTGCAATCTATTTGTGTTGCGGCGTCGACCCCTGTGCCTGTCTCCAAAAGCAGTACTGGGGTTCTAAAGGGTCGGTTATGGATCTCGTGGAGGTACCGTGTCCGGTTTGTCTCGGCGGGGATACGCGCCACGTGTTTTCAGTGCGGGACTACGTTCTGCGGGTCACGGACGACACATTTGGAGTCAGGCAATGTCGCCAGTGTGGCGTGGGATTCCTATCCCCGCGCCCCAAGGCTGCTGATATTCCCCGCTTTTATCCAGATGAATTCTACTGGACGTATGAGAAAGCAGACGAAGGGGGTGTTCCGGCGGGGGAGTTGCTCGCGCGGCGCGAGGTTCAGATCGAAGGGAAATTGCGCCTGATCGCGCACCTGCGGCCAGCACGGCTCCTGGACATCGGTGCCATGAAGGGGGAATTCCTGCATGTGGCACGAGAAAGAGGCTGGCGGGTCTCGGGCGTGGAATTCAGCGCTGAAATTCCCAACCCGTTCGACGTTCCGATGCATTATGGGGAATTCACCAGGATGGGCTTTCCCCCGGGTAGCTTCGACTGCGTGACCATGTGGGCGGTCTTGGAGCATGTATATGAACCGAGAGCATACGTACGGGAAGTATCGAGGGTAATGGCCGACGGCGGCACCTTCATCGGCGTGGTTACCAACTTCAACAGCGTGCAAGCACGTGTTCTGCGTGCTGACGACTACCCGCGGCACCTGACGTTATTTACCAAGCGGAGTCTCAGGCGTCTTCTCATGGAAGCCGGGTTGACGCCGGTGCGCATGTGGACCGACCAGCGCCTCTTCGGAGGGCAGCTGCGCGGGGCGCTCAAGTATGCGGTCAAGAGAAGTCTGGGATATACGGTTGACGAAGCGCTTTACGAAATGCGCAATGTGCGCGACCCCTTGGAATTCTGCAGCACCTTCAAAGGCCGAAAATCCGCCGCCATGCTGTGGCTCAGCAGGATCGAGAACATCGGGCTGGCGTTGCCCGAGAGACTCCTGGATTTCATGGGATTCGGCATGAACCTCGGCTTCGAGGCTCGGAAACTGCCCAAGGCGGCTGCCGGTCGCCGTAGGTCGGAAGGCGGCTGACACGCGATGCGGCTTCTGCTACTGACACCACAGTATCCACCGACGTTTGGCGGGGCGGAGCTCCAGACGCAGCGGCTCGCTCGCGTGCTCGATTCGCGGGGCGTCCGCGTTACGATCCTCACCCAGTCGGTACGGGGTGTGGAATCAAGCGAACACGATCGCGGCATTCATATTGTGCGAGGGCTTGCCGGCCTTCGCTTGGGGCCGCTCTGGGGACTTACCTACATGTTGAGTTCGCAGAGATGGCTGAGGCGACTTGCAAGCGAATGGGACATTGTCCAGAACCAGCAGGTGGGGCTGCACTCGTGGGTAAGCGTTCGGGTAGCGCGGCAACTGGGTAGACCGTCAGTGTTGAGGTTTGCCTGCTCTGGTCAAGGGGGTGATCTGGCTGCGATGAGAATGCGCAGGTTCGGTCCTCTGCTGGTTGACGGGCTGCGGGATGCCGACGGATTCATTGCCTTGACGTCAGAAGGCGCATCGGAAATCATTCGGTACGCGCTGCCGCCCGCGAAGGTAGTGACGATTCCAAATGGGGTTGATTTATCGGGCTTCGACCTTTTGAGCTGGCCGAATCTTCAGGGCTCGAACCCGATTCGGCTGTTGTTCGTCGGGCGGTTGGTACATCAAAAGGGCCTGGACATTCTCCTCAGCGCTCTAGCGATGCTAAAGGATCGCGTGGCATTCACGCTGCGTGTGGTAGGCGCTGGTGATGAATTGGATCGACTGCGTGAGCAGACTCATCTGGCTGGTCTCGACGGCAAAGTGGAATTTCGCGGCAGATTGACGAGCGTGGTCGAGGAATATGCCTGGTGCGAGGTTCTTGTGCTTCCCTCTCGTTTCGAGGGTATGCCTAATGTGGTGCTCGAGGCGTTATCATGCGGGCGACCTGTCCTGGGTACCCGGGTTGGCGGAACCGCGGAACTCGTGGAACCGGGTGTCAACGGATGGTTGGTGCCGATCGAAGACGAAGGGGCTCTGGCGGAGTGCATTGCACGAATCTCGCTGCGGCGCGAGAACCTTCGGGCCAGCGGAATCGAAGGACGTCGCATCGTCGAGCAACGCTATTCGCTGGAGGTGTCCGCTTCCAGTTACGTGAAATTGTACGAGCGGCTGCTGGCGGCACGTCGATAGGCTCCGGGCCAGTGCGATCGCTGATGACGACAGGGGAGCATCCAGGGTGTCTGAGAGGTGTGATTTGACAGCGCGCGAAACGCACTTCGCTTTCGGAAGCAATTGGGCGAGCTACGCCAAACTGGTGACAGAACCGCAAGTGGAGGAGGCGGTGAAGGGGCTGCAGCGGCTCGCTGGAGGGAGCCTCGATGGCAAGCGGCTCATAGATATCGGGTGCGGGTCGGGCCTGCATTCGCTGGCAGCGCTGCGCCTAGGAGCGGCGGAAGTCATGGCCGTCGATGTCGACCCGAAATCAGTCTCGACCACGGTGGCTATGTTGAAATCTCGAGCGTCCGAAAAGTGTTGGCGCGTCGTCGAAGCGAGTGTGTTTGATCTCGATCGCGAGGTTCTGGGGACATTCGATGTGGTCTATTCGTGGGGTGTTCTGCATCATACGGGAGACATGATTCTTGCGATGCGGAAGGCGGCAGCACTCGTAAAGCCGGGGGGCATGTTTATTTTCGCGTTGTATCGCAGGACAAAGCTATGCGGGTTCTGGAAGCGCGAGAAGAGATGGTATTCGCGGGCCGGGCGCGTAGGCCAAGCGGCGGCTAGGGGGAGTTTCATCCTGCTCTTGAGAATGAAATTCGCGCGTCACGGTCTCTCGTTCAGAGAGCACGTCACACAGTATAAGGGCAATCGGGGAATGGATTTCTACCATGATATCCACGATTGGCTTGGTGGATGGCCTTACGAATCAATTTCTCCGGATGAAGTTCACTCTTTGATGAGAGCTCTCGAGATGAAGGAGATTCGCGAATTCGCTGCGCCATATGTGCCGATGGGCATGTTTGGCTCCGGTTGCGATGAATACGTATATACACCGATGCGACAGGTCGAGTGAATGGATGCTGGCACGGGGCGGCGACGGGGAACGCTGACGTGCTAAGGATGTTGCCGTGGCGGCTCAGGGTTCTAGGCAAGATCGTACTGTCGCGGCTGCCCGTTGACTACCGACTGTGGAAGCGGATCGGATTGTTCGAGCATGGGTCGATGAATCAGCCTCGATATGCTCTGGATGTGGTCACGGAGCACGTAAAGAGGTCAGGCATTGCGGGGAATTCCCGCGGCTTCGTTGCGCTCGAATTGGGCCCAGGGGACTCGCTCTTCTCGGGCTTGGTTGCCCGTGCAATGGGCGCTGCAACCACGTATTCGGTGGATGCGGGCTCCTTCGCCACGATGTCGTTGAACGACTATCGACACATGGAGCGCTATCTGACAGCACAGGGGCTGTCGATCCCGGACACGTCTGCGATGAGGTCAACGGGCGAGTTGCTCGCCGCATACGGGATCCGTTATCTGACGAGTGGACTGCGGTCACTCGAGCAGGTGCCGGATGCATCCGTGGATTTCCTCTGGTCTCATGCGACCTTGGAGCACGTTCGGAGGAGCGAGTTCAGGGACTTGGCAAAGGAGATGCGGCGCGTTCTGCGGCGAACGGCCGTGGCGTCTCACCAAGTGGATCTGCGGGACCACCTGGGTGGAGCACTGAACAACCTTCGATTCTCCGAACGAGTGTGGGAGTCACGCTTCATGTCTCGATCCGGCTTCTATACGAACCGGATTAGTTACTCCGAAATTCTCGAGTTGTTTCGTCAAGCGGGATTCGAAATCGAAGTGACGGAGGTGACTCGATGGGAGGATCTGCCAACGCCACGGCGAAAAATGGCTTTGGAATTTCGCGAGCGATCGCTGGACGACCTGTTGGTGCAGGGGTTTCATATGTTGGCTCGACCGGTCGAGGCACGACAAAGAAGGTCATGAGCCTGTCGCGGACATTGTCTGTTGCGGCGAATGCGTGCAGTCCGGTCGAGCCTGCTCAGTATGCTCCCACCAGGCCTGGAACATGAGCACATCCCAAAGGTAATAGTGCCAGCGCCGCTGCCCTGACAGGTGTTCCCGCCACTTAGTGAGTACCGGTTCGGGTTTGAGGAAGCCCTGCTGTCGCAACGTCTCCTCGGAGAGCAGCGCTTCGGCCCAGTCGCGCAACGGGCCGCGCAGCCATTCGTCTATGGGTACTCCGAAACCCATCTTCGGTCGGTCGATCAGTTCGGGCGGCACATGCCGGTAGAGCACCTGTCGCAGCAGCCATTTGCTCTGACCATTGCGAATCTTCATCCGGGACGGTATCTGCGAAGCGAATTCCACGACGCGGTGATCGAGAATGGGGACCCGAGCTTCGAGACTCACGGCCATGCTGGTGCGATCCACTTTGGTGAGAATGTCATCCGGTAGATAGGAACTCAGGTCGGCGAGGCACATGTTCTCGACTAGCTCTTCCGACACCATCCAATCATCCGACCGCGCAAGTAAGTAGTCTGGTTCCTCTCCACCGATAACTACGCTCGAGGGCTCGCGCCAGTGACTGAGGAATTCGCGATAGAGAGCCCCTGCCGTGGGGCTTGCGATCATGGCGCCGAGCTTTCGCATTCGATCGGGCGACATGCTGGCAGGCGTGGCAGTGCTTGCCAACAGGGACAGGAACCTCAAGAGACTGTCGGGGCTGCGTTCCAGGGCGGCGGCCAATGCACGGCGTCCGGCCGGTGGCAACCGGCTGATCTTGCCCCAGACGGCAAGTGTGCGGAAGTAGCGGTCGTACCCGGCAAACAGCTCATCGCCACCGTCGCCCGAAACGCTGACGGTCACGGCGGTTCGCGCCAGTCTGGAAACTAGATAGGTCGGTATTTGGGACGAGTCGGCAAAAGGTTCGTCGAACATCTGCGGGAGCAATGGGATCACCGCCTGCGCCTCCTGCGGAGTGACGTAGAGCTCCGTGTGATCGGTGCCGAGATGCCGGGCAACGCGCGCCGCATGGCCGGCTTCGTTATATTGATCCTCGTTGAACCCAATAGAAAAGGTCTTGATCGGGTGGGGCGATTGGGACTGCATCAGCGCGACCACGGTGGAGGAATCCACTCCGCCGGATAGAAAGGCGCCGAGCGGGACGTCGGCCACCATGCGCAGGCGTACCGCATCCCGCAGCAGGTCCTCCAGGCGCTCGATCGCCTCCGAGTCGGGACCGGCAAAGCGATTGTTGCTTCCTTCTGCTGCGACTTGCCTTGCCGACCAGTAAGCTTGAGCGCGCCTCGTCAGCTCTTCGGTCGGAAGCTTCTGCGCAACCTGCTCCTCCGTAATCGTAAGCAGCCGGCCCGGCGAGAGCTTATGAACGTCTCGATAGATCGAGTACGGAGCCGGGATGTAGCCGTGGCGCAGGTACAACGCCAAGGCACCGCGGTGAATGGATTTGTCGAATCCGGGGCAGACGCGTAATGCTTTGAGCTCCGAGCCGAAGAGCAGGCGTCCATTCGCCCAGCCGTAATACAGCGGCTTGATACCCAGTCGATCACGGACCAGATGGAGCTCGCGTCGCTGTTGGTCCCAGAGCGCAAACGCGAACATACCGATGAACCGTCGTAGCGCCTCCTTGATTCCCCACGCCTCGAAAGCCGCGAGCATCACTTCGGTGTCGGAGTGGCCGCGGAAGCGGAAACCCGCGGGCTCGAGCTCGCGGCGCAATTCCGCGCTGTTGTACACCTCGCCGTTGTAGCTGATGACGTAGCGTGAATCAGCCGACACCATAGGCTGGTGGCCTTCCGCCGATAAGTCCACGATGGACAGACGACGATGCCCGAGGGCAACGCCCGCCGGTTCCTGAACCCACACCCCGCTATCGTCCGGTCCGCGGTAAGCCAGAGATTGGGCCATGCTCGCCGCAATATGCCGCAGCTCCGCGCCGCTAAGCCCGCTGCCTGGGGCCCAGATACCGGCTACTCCGCACATGATGCTGCTCTCCTCGACAGAGCGTCAGCGTCGCGAATATATGTACTCATCACAGCCGGAACCGAAAACACCGTGATCAATGCCGAATAATCTGCCAAACCAACCTTGGCGCGTGAAGGTCCGCACCTGCGCAAGAGCGAGTTCCGTCATCTTTCGCTCTACATCGCGGGGGCTTATTGACTCGTAGGGAAAGCCTCCCAGCCAATCATGCACGTCATGGTGGAAATCCATTCCCCGGATTCTATAGCCGCTCACATAGTCCTCGAACCGGCGGCCGGTCACCCGTAGGCCGGCACGGAACAACGTGAGATACATGATGCGCAGCATCTTCTGTGTACCCGGCCCGGCATGGGCATACCAGCGCTTTTCCAGCTTCCAGATGCCGCAGGAGAGCGTCCTTCGGTAGAGCGCGAACACGAAAAGCCCACCTGGAGCCACGAGCGCCGCGGCTGATCGCAATGCCCTATCCAAATTCCCCGTGTGATGCAGCACCCCCCAGGAATAGACTACGTCAAACTGTCCCCAGCTTGCAGAATCCAGCTCAAATACGCTCGCATGCTTCACGGCATAGCGGGTGCCCGGCGCGTGCTTTGCAAGCACAGCCCGACTGGTAGCGACCGACGCCGGGTCGATGTCGACCGCCACGACTTCCGACGCGCCAAGGCGTAGCGCAGCAAGAGCGTGCAGGCCTGAGCCGCAGCCGATATCGAGAAACCGCTTGCCGGTAAGCGGTTCATCGCCGAGCAAGCGGCGCAGTCCGCTCTCCGCATCGGCAATCTGCGCCGCACCGATGCCTCTGGCGTAACTGGCCCAGTTTTCTCCAAAGGCGAAATGCGACTCCGCATTCAAGAGACTCTCATCGGGGCCTTCCACCATATCGATCACCTGCCAGCTTCAGAATTGTGGTCGGTTGTGAAGGAGGTCTTCCGCCGCCGCCACTGCAGCATCAGTCTAAAACCGACATTGAAGGCCCGATCAAACAGCGAACAAGAGCGCGTCCCGTATTCGGCGCGCATATTATTGAAATCCACTACCTGGCTCCGAAACATCGCCAGGCTCTCCTCAAACATCTCAGTCTGAGCTTTGCTCCAGCCGTTGATGTGAAAGCACACGGTCCACACCCCCGCGGGCATGGTGCGAAACCGCCAAAGCTGCTGTGGCAGCCAGAACGTACCGCCGGCATCGCAGTAGGGCCAGAGGGCGTAGCCGTCACTAATGGCATGAATTCCCACGCTTGCCAGCGCCTTTATCGTGTTGCAGTCGAACGAGTGCCCGGGTGCGATCCACACCTGGGGTTTCACTCCATGATGGCGAAATATCGCCAAGGAGGATGCGAGTTTGCGCAGTTGTTCGTCATAGGCAAGACCGGCAAACTCGCTGAAGAGATTCAGCCCCAAGATCCCAGGATCACGGCTTACATACTCATGGCGGTGGCCGTGCATACCTATGGTCCAGCCGCGCGCGTGCCATTGCCTCACCCTCGACCAGAACTCCGGATTCGGCGGATTGACCGCAAGCGAGGGGTCACGGTTATCCGGCACCACCGCGAGTAGGGGACACACTCCGAAGTGTTGCAAAATCGACTCGATTCTGTCCCAGGCGCCCCAGTCCATGGAGTCGCAGACATCATCGAATCGTAGCAGATAGCGCGCGGGCATCGCTATCGCTCCCGGAGTCTCAAAAGCCGCCAAGCGGCAAGTGCCATTCGGCCTTTCAAGGTGAGCGGATAGACACAATTATAGGTGAGCGTCAGCTGTCCGCCGAAACCTCTCTTGAATTCGTTGATTTTCAGCTTTTTGGTATCCGTGACGCCGGTGTAGAAGCCGCCAAAGTCGTATCGGTTGGCGCCCGCCGACTTGAAGCGTTGCATATCGAGCCAATGGTGCAAGCGGTTGCCGCGTCCGCATAGATTTCTTCTTTCCCTATCGACTGAGCGCGACGCCTCGGACACGGAATAAAGCAGGCGTGCAGTCCCGCCTCCCAGGATGTGCACGTGGCGCGTCAATGCGATGCCCTCCTTATCCAACGTGATGGAAAGATCCAGTTGGCCACTCTGAGCTAGATGCACGATCTTGGTGCGATTGATGCTCAGGGCATCGCTTCTGGATACGACATGAAGCTCGTACGCGGTGAGGAACTCCCGCATGTCCTCGAATCGACGGATTGGTCGATGCTGGTAGCGCAGTTCGTCCTTCGTTTGCGCTCGCCGTATCTCATAGCGGGTGCTGCTGTCCATGGCCGCCAGTATTGCGTCATCGGCCGCGGTCAAATCCACGACCAACGTGGAAAATTCATCGCAGTTTACACCATCGAGCGGCGCGGCAATTTGCACACACCGAACGATATCCGCGATCGGCGGGGAAGGTGCGTCTTGAAACCACGTTTCCGCCACGCGCAAGAGGCCCTTCTTGTAGAAAATTGGTCGCATTTTCAGATGATTCGTCCGATCTTTTCGGAGCAAGGACTCGTCTCGGAACAGTCATGCGTGCGCCGGCTCAAGTTAGTCGTTCCTGTAGATTCGCATATAGTTCGGCGTACGCGGATACGCTTCGGTCCCAGGAGAACAGGCGGGCGACACGGTCGCGAGCCGCAGCGCCGAGCTCCAGCCGGAAGGCAGCCGGACGTTGGGTCAGCTCGACAATGGCCGCTGCCAAGCTCTCCGAAGAACCCGGGGCCACGATTGCGCCCGCATCGCCGACCAAGTCGCGGGATGCCCCCACATCCGTGACGACGCACGGCACGCCACAGGCCATGGCCTCGCCAACTACGTTCGGAAATCCCTCCCCCCAGGAGGCCGATACGTATACATCCAACATATTGAGAATGCCGGAGACATCCGTGCGCTCATCTATGAGTCGGATCTTGTCTCGAATACCCGAACAGGCGAGCAACTTCTCGAGCTTCGAATTGTTCAGCCCGCTGCCAAGCATGAGGAATCGAAGCCGTGGATCTGTTCCGGCGGCAATGGCCGCGGCCGCGACGAAAAGGCTGTGACCCTTGATGGGGTGGTAGCGAGCGACAATTCCCACGAGTAGATCTTCATCTCCAAATCCGTGCGCACGTCGGTTGCGCGAGCGCGAAGCCGGATCTGGTATGAACCTATTGGTATCAATGCCATTTGGGATCACCACGGCTCTCTCGTTCGCAAATCCGGCGCGCGCATGCTGACGAGCGGACTCTTGTGCATTGTAGATGACGCGGTCCACGCGGCGCGACACACGGGCACCGAACCGGATCATCAGCCGCGTCGCAACTTTCTCGTGGTGCCGACCCACGAGCGAGTGACGGATGCTCCACAGGAGGTATGCCGTCGGTATGGTGGAACGTACCAATGATGCCGCCAGATTGCCGTGGTACAGCCAGCCGTGAATGACGTCCGGTCGGATGTCGCGCGCGAGCGCTCTGAGCCGTGGCCAGGCGAGGGCAGAAGAAACATAGCCCCCGACGCCCAGGGCTTGTACCGTAACGCCTGCGTCGATCAGACGCGCAGCCACCGTGCCGCCCTTCCGCAAGCTGAAGAGCGTGGACTCGATGCCTCGGGCCTGCAGCGCGGGCAGTAAATTCGCGAGGAATACTTCCGTGCCGCCGGTTTCCAGCCCTGGGACGATGTGCAACACCCTCATGATCGGCACTGCCCTCTCAAGGCGGAGCTCGAAAGCTCAAAATCGAGCATGCTCGGCAGCTCGGCGTGTTGCGACCCGATGTGGCAATCCGCATCACCATGCGGTCAAACTGTGAGTGCCTGCGGAGCCGATGACGCGTCTTCTCGGCTACCTCGCCATCGAGCTCTATTCCGACGATCCGATGGTGTGGGTAAAACCGCAACCACCAGTTCAGTACCCGGCCCTTGCCGCAGCCTACGTCGACAAGAACATCGTCGTGCTCTATCAGTCGGTCGAACAAGTGGGGGAGGACGGCGTAATCAGAGTTGGCGACATTGACGGCGCCGGTACCGAGGTAGCGCGTCGGTATAACGCCGCCGAGAAAGGCGCCGTAGCGCAGGTCGAAGACGATATTCCTTGCGAGCCGGACCAGCCTCATTTGCGGCCTGTCACATGTGCTGTGAAACCAGGTCATCAGCCACCAATTGGAGCAGGCATTCCAACGTATTGTTTACCATCGCGTCGATGGAATAGCGCGACAGGATGCGCTCGCGTGTCCTGATAGACTGCTCCTTGTCGGGCGGTGCCGCCAAAGCGGTCAGGATGCCGGCCGCAAGCTTTGACGGGTCGCGGGGAGGTACGACGATGCCGAG
>Ga0335075_10012008_pt1 | contig 13098 bp, 12 predicted proteins | sample Lox_Sample_24_FD_206723 | JGI IMG/M metagenome (GOLD analysis project Ga0335075, IMG submission 206723) | Soil microbial communities from Loxahatchee National Wildlife Refuge, Florida, United States - Lox_Sample_2.4 | ecosystem: Environmental > Terrestrial > Soil > Wetlands | place: USA... | reverse complement strand
GCCCGCCTCACCGGCCTGCGGGTGCGGACGGTGATCGTCACCAGCTATGTGATCGCGGCCGTTTTCGCCGCCATCACCGGGGTCCTGCTCGGCGCGTTCAGCTCCCCGAGCCTCGATCTCGGCTCGCCCTACCTGCTCAACTCGATCGCGGTGGTGGTGCTCGGCGGTTCGCTGATCGCCGGGGGACGCTCCAACGTCGCGGGCATCTGGGGGAGCAGCCTGTTCTTCTTGTTCCTTGAGACCCTGCTCGAGGTGATGGGGGCGAGCGTGGCCGCGCAGGACATCGTCCAGGGCGTGCTCATCGTGCTCGTGCTGGTCCTGGTCGGGAACCGGCGCAATGAGTGACGAGCGCCCCCGGGCCCGCCAGCAGCTACCGGAGGGAAGATCCATGAAGGCCGTGGTGACCACGCGACCGGGCACGATGGAGATCCATGACGTGGGCCGGCCGGTCCTGGCCGAGGGACAGGCCCTGATCGCCGTCGAGGCGGTGGGACTGTGCGGTTCGGACTTCCACCTCTATGACGGGACGCACCCGTACGCGCAGTTCCCGCAGATCCAGGGGCACGAGATCGTGGGGCGGGTCGACGCGCTGGACGCCGGGTACGAGGGGCCGCTGGCACCCGGGGACCGCGTGGTGGTCGAGCCGCTCATCGCCTGCGGGCGCTGCTTCGCCTGCCGCAGGGGCCGCTACAACTGCTGCACGACGCTGCAGGTGATGGGGGCGCACGTGCCCGGTGGGCTGCGTGAGTTCCTGGCGGTCCCGCCGGGGCGCCTGCACCCGGTCGGGGACCTGCCCACGCGCGTGGCGGTGGTGATCGAGCCACTGACGATCGGCCTGCAGTGCGTGGCGCGCGCCGGGGTGGCTCGCGGCGACACGGTCGTGGTCATGGGCGCCGGTCCCATCGGCCTCGCCGCCGCGCTGGGTGCCGCCGACCGCGGCGCCCGGGTCCTCGTCGTCGACCAGGTGCCGAGCAGGCTCGACCTCGCCCGCCGCATGGGAGCGGAGGCCGTCGCGGACTCGCGTCATGACGATATCGGAGCCGCCGTCGGCCGCTTCACCGCAGACGACGGGGCCGGCGTCGTGATCGAGGCGACCGGTGTGCCGGCGCTGATCCTCGAGGCACTGGACACCGTGGCCTACTCCGGCACGGTCGTGATCGTCGGCATCTCCGATCACGACGTGGCCATCCCGGTCGGGCTGTTTTCCCGGAAGGAGATCAACATCCTCGGCTCACGCAACAACACGGGCCTGTTCCCTGAGGCGGTCAGGCTGGCCGCCACGCACAGGGACCGCCTCGCGGCACTCGTGACGCACACCTATCCGCTCACCGACACCCCGGAGGCGATCGAGTACGCCATGCATCACCCCGACAAGGTAGAGAAGGCCATCATCCTCGCCGGAGCCGCGCGATGAAGCTCGCCGTTATCGGAGCTGGCGCGATGGGCGGCTCGCTGGCCGGCCACGCGGCCCGCGCCGGGCACGACGTCACGGTCGTCGACGTGTCGCCAGCGGTTGTCGAGCAGGTCAGGGCGCACGGGCTGCAGGTCGCCGCGCCGGAGGGCCCGTTCACCGCCGCGGTGACCGTCACCGACGACCCATCGACCGTCGGGCCGGCCGACGTGGTCGTCCTGTTCGTCAAGGCCGAGCACACCGACGCGGCGAGCCGCGGCCTGCAGCCGCTCACCGGCCCGGCCACGGCCGTGGTCACTCTGCAGAACGGCTGGGGGAACGCCGAGCGAATCGCCGCCTACGTGCCCGATGAACAGCTCGTGGTTGGCGTCACCTACAACTCCTGCACGGTGGCCGGGCCTGGGCAGGTCCTGCACAGCGGACGTGGCCCGACCGTGGTCGGGCCGTTCCGCGGCACCGGCACCGGGCCCGCGGAGCGGGCAGCCGACCTGCTCACCAGCTCGGGCTGGGAGGCGGAAGTGAGCGCCGAGGTGCTCACCGAGATCTGGAAGAAGCTCGTGCTCAACAGCGCGACGCTGCCGACGGCGGCGCTGAGCCGGCTCAGCGCGGGAGCGCTGGGAGAACCCGGTGAGCTCCTCGACCTGGTCGACCGCCTGGCGGCGGAGAGCGTCGCGGTGGCCGCGGCCCAGGGGTTGGACATCGGCCTCAAGGAGAGGGTGTCGGCGATCCACGGCGTGCTCGAACGGGCCGGCGCGGGGCGGGCGTCGATGCTGCAGGACGTCATGGCCGGCCGCAAGACAGAGGTCGAGACCGTGAACGGCGCCGTCGTGGCGGTCGGCGCGGCCCATGGCGTTCCGGTCCCGCTCAACCAGGCGATGGTCGCTCTGGTGCACGGCCTGGAGAGGAGCTACCTGACGTGACCACGAGCGTCACCTACCACGGCACCTCGTGCTACCTCATCGAGTCCCCGCGAGGCCGGGTGCTCATGGACCCGTTCCTGTCGAGCAGCAGCAGCGCCGACATCGGGCCGGATGAGATCGCGGATCCGGACGTGATCCTCGTGTCGCACGCTGCCTCGGACCATATGCAGGACGCCGCCCCGGTGGCTCTGCGCACGGGAGCCCCGGTGATCTGCGGCACCGATACCGCATTGCTGCTGCGCGAGGCGGGTGTCCCGGAACACCAGATCCGCACGACCGTCTGGGGAATCCGGATACGCGTCGGGGAACTGGTGATCAAGCCGGTGTACAGCGCTCACTGGTCGCAGGCCGTCCTGGCCGACGGCTCGATCGTGACCGGCACGCCGATGGCGTTCGTGGTCGAGACCGAGCCGGGTGTCAGCGTCTACCACTTCGGGGACAGCGCGGTCACCAAGGAGATGGAGCTGATCGGCCGGGTGCACCGGCCCACGGTGGGCCTGCTCGGCGTCACCCAGCCCTGGTCGCTGGTCGCGCCCGGTGCCGGCGAGGTGGTCAGCGGCGAGATGCACCCGTCCGAGGCGGCCATGGCCGCCGAGATGCTCGGCGTGCGGTACGCCGTCGCGACCCACTACGAGGACGCGGATCATCAGGACGTCAAGGCCTTCCTGGGCGAGGTGCCGCGGCATGACTCGTCGGGCCGGCGGGTCGCGCTCGCGCTGCGGCCCGGTCAGACCCTGGCCATCGATCACGATTCCTACGAGGTGGTCAGCCCGTGAAGCTCGTCCGCTACGCGACCGCGGGGTCACCGCCCTCGGTTGGCATCCTGACCGACGCGGGCGTGCACCCGGCGGGGTGCGCCGACATGCTCGCCCTGATCGCCTCCGGAGTCCTGCCGCGGGCCACTGGGCCGGCGGTGCCCGACTACCGGCTCCTGGCGCCGGTTCCCCGCCCGGGCAAGATCTTCGGCAGCGGCATCAACTACGCCAGCCACAAGGAGGAGAATCCCGACGCCGTGCTGCCCGACGAGCCGGGCTTCTTCGCCAAGTTCCCGAGTTCGGTGTGCGGGCCGGGCGATCCGGTCCAGCTGCCCAGCCGGGCGTCCACGGTCGACTACGAGGTGGAACTGGCGGTCGTGATCGGCGCGCCGGGCCGGGATATCACCCGCGACGCGGCGATGGGTCACGTCTTCGGCTACACGGTCATCAACGACGTCAGCGACCGGGGCGTGCAGTTCCGCCCGAACCAATTGGTGCTCGGCAAGGGCTTCGACACCTTCTGCCCGATGGGCCCGGCGCTGGTGACAGCGGGCGAGCTGCCGGACACGGGCGGCCTGGCCGTGCGGAGCTACGTCAACGGTGAACTGCGCCAGAACGCCCGGGTCTCGGACATGCTGTTCGACATCCCCGCGCTGATCGCGCACGCGTCGCAGAACATCACGCTCGAGCCGGGTGACCTGATCACAACCGGCACGCCCGCGGGCTGCGGCACGTTCCGCCATCCCCCGCTGTGGCTACGTCCGGGAGACACAGTCGATGTCGCCGTGGAGGGCATCGGCACGCTGTCCAACCCCGTTGTCGCGGGGTGGGCCGAGAGTGCCTGACCTGCGGGCCGGCCGCCTTTCGGGGTGCCGGGACGGTGCCGGTCTCCGCCACGTCCGGGTGGCGGGGTGGCCGGCGCTCGACGCGCTGTCCGTGACCGTGCGCGATGCCGCCTGGCGGACCGTGCCGGGCGAGGTGACCGCGAGCCGCACAGCCACGACCGCGCGGGGGACGCTCACCGAGCTGGAGGTCCGGCACCGCCTGGACGGCGGCTGCTTTCGCTGGAAGGGCTCGATCGAGACGTCGCAGGACCTCGTCCGCTTCGTCATGGACGGCGTGGCCGAGGGCGACATCGACGCCAACCGGATCGGGTTCGTCATGCTGCATCCGCAGGCCCTGCGAGGCCGCTCGCTGCACGCCGGCGGCCCCGGTGGCGAGTTCGCCGGGTCATTCCCCGCCGCCGTCAGCCCGCATCAGCTGGCCACCGGGCTCACCTGGATGACCTACGGTGTCGGCGGCGGAGCCGAACTCGCCATCCGGATGGACGGCGACCTGTTCGAGATCGAGGACCACCGCAACTGGAGCGATCCCGGCTGGAAGACCTACTGCACGCCGCTGTCGGCGCCCATCCCCGTCCGCCACCGGGCCGGCCACCGCACCCGCCAGTCCGTGGAGCTGCGGGCCCGCGGACGGCGCTCGGCCGCCCGGCGGCGGCCGGCCGAAGGCGCGGCGCGGATGGTGATCGGGACCGCACCGGCCGGGACCGTGCCCGCGATCGGTCTTGGCGCGTCATGCCTGGCGTCGGTGAGCGACGCCGCGTGCGGCGCGGTGCGCGATCTTCGTCCCGCGCATCTCCATGTGGAGCTGGAACGTGACGCGCCGTGGCAGGGCAGGCTGGAAGCGGCGCTGGCCGAGGCGGCCGGGCTCGGCGTGCCGCTCGACGTCGCGCTGGTCGCACCGGCCGACGGGGTGGCCGCGATGGCGGGCCGGCTGGCCAGGCACGCGGACGCGATCGGCCGGGTGTCCGTCTTCAGCCCCGCCCGGCACACAACCGACGCCGGCACGGTCGCCGCCGCCCGGGCCGCCTTTGGCGACGCCGGGCGGGTGAGTTTCGGCGGTGGCAGCCGCGCTCACCTCGCCGAGCTGAACCGCGGCGAGTTCGAGCTGGATGGCTGGGACTTTGTGACCTACGGGCTGACGCCGCAGGTCCATCACTTCGACGACCGGTCGGTCCTCGCCACCCATCCGGCGGTCGCGGACGGCCTCGCCCAGGCCCGGACGATCGCCCCGGGGGTGCCGGTGATCACCGGGCCGGTCACGCTGCGTCCACGGTTCAACGCCGCCGGGGGCCCGGCCGGACCGCTTCCACCCGCGGATGACGACGGGCCGGACGTCGATGAGCGGCAGCATGGCCCGGTGGCGGCGGCTTACCTGGCCGGTGCGCTCTCCCGGCTGACCGGCGCGTCCGCGGTCACGGCCTACCGGTCGATCGGGCGGCGCGGGGTGATCCGGGCCGACGGCACGCCGACCCCGGCGGCTCATGTGATCGCCGCGCTGACCCCTCTGGCCGGCTCCGCCGTCCGCCGGGTGACGGCGCCGGACACCGCGGCCGGCCTGGCCGCCGAGCGGGGGCCGTGCCTGTTCCTGCTCGTCGCGAACCTGACCGCGGCGAGCACGCCGCTGGACCTGGTCGGCGCCACCGCCGCCGAGGCCGCGGTGCTCGGCGGCGGGGACCTTGACCCGGACCGGATCGTGCTGCCGGGGCACTCGCTTGCCGCCATCCGGGCGGTGGCGGCATGACCAGGCGCGGGGAAGGGCCATGAACCGGCTGAGCGGAAAGGCCGGGCTGGTCACCGGGGCGGCCGGCGGGATTGGCTCGGCGGCGGCGCGGGCCTTCGCCGCCGAGGGCGCGGCCGTCGGCCTGATCGACGTTGCCGGCCCCGCCCTGGACCGGGTCAGGGCGGACATCGGGGACGCCGCGATGGCGCTCGCTGCCGATGTAACCGATGAGGCGCAGGTCAGCGGGCAGATGCGCCGCTGGGCCGGGCGCCACGGCCGGGCCGACTTCCTGTACGTGTGCGCAGGATGCCAGCTGCACGGTTCCGACGGCCCGGTCGGGGAGGTGCCGCTGAATGTCTGGAATGCGACGCTGGCCGTCAATCTGACCGGCACCTTCCTTACCGTGAAGCACGGCATTGAGCTGCTGTGCGCCGCGCCGTCCGGGTCGCTGATCCTCTGCGGCTCGCCGACGGGCCTGACCATGACCGGAGCCGGCTACGCCGCGTACGCCGCGTCCAAGGCCGGGATGATGTCGCTGGCCCGCACGACCGCGGCGGACTACGCCGCGCGCGGCGTCCGGGCGAACGTGATCGTCCCCGGCACGACGGCCACCCCGCTGATCGCCAGCCTGCTCGCCGACCCCGCCGTGCGCGACAGGCTGATCTCCGGCAGCCCAATCGGCCGGCTTGGCACCCCGCAGGACCTCACCGGGATCGCCGTGTTCCTGGCCTCGGATGAGTCCCGTTACGCGACCGGAGCGACGTTCTGCGTCGACGGCGGACTGACACAGCGCTGACCAGACCGCGGCGGGTCCGCGCTGCCCGCCGACCACACCGAACGGAGATCAGGGTTGGCAGAGACAAGACTCAGTGCAGGGGACGACCTCGCCGTGGCCGACCTCGAGCGCAAGGCGATCACGATGCGCCTGGCCGCCCTGGACGAGATGCGGGTGGCGGGATCGGGACACCTCGGCCCGGCCTTCTCGTGCATGGACATCCTGGTCTCGCTGTACTACGGCTACCTGCGGGTGCGCCCCGCGGAACCGGACTGGCCGGGGCGCGATCGCTTCCTGCTGGGGAAGGGGCACGCGGTCTCGGCGCTGTATCCCATCCTCGCCGACCGTGGTTACTTCCCCGCGCGGGAGCTCGCCACCTTCACCATGCTCGGCAGCAGGCTCGGCGACCACCCGGACATGCGGAAGGTGCCGGGGATCGACTTCTCGTCCGGTTCCCTCGGCCACGGACTCTCGATCGGGACTGGGATGGCCGACGGGCTGCGCATCGGCGGCCTCGACGCGCGCGTGGTGGTCCTGCTCGGCGACGGCGAGCTCAACGAGGGGCAGGTCTGGGAAGCTGCCGGCTACGCAAGCCACCGGCGCCTGGGCAATCTGCTCGCGATCGTCGACGCCAACAGGGTCTCCGTCGACGGGCAAACCGCCGACCTGCTCAGCTACGAGCCCATCGACGGCCGTTTCGCGGCCTTCGGCTGGGAGGCCGAGCGCGTGGACGGACACCACTTCCCAGCGCTGCTGGCCGCGTACGCCCGCTACGACCGGCGGCGCGCCGATCCCGACGCCCGGCCTACCGTGCTCGTGGCGGACACCGTGGCCGGCAAGGGCGTCAGCTTCATCGAGGGAATGGCCGAGTGGCACGTCGGCTACCTCGGCGACGCCGACCTCGAGCGTGCCGTCTCGTCGATCCAGTCCATGTTCGCCGGGCAGAAGGGAACCTGACGTGCGCGTGGCGATGAACATCCGCCCCGACGGGGCCCGGGCCCAGGCCGACCTGCATGATCCGGCCTCGTTCGATCACGTCGGGCGCGACGCCGGCGCGAACTTCGCCGCCGGGGAGATCCTGGCCGAGCTCGCCGATTCCGACCCGCGCATCGTCGTCGGCTGCGCCGACCTCACCTATGTGACGCGCCTGGCCGTCTTCGGTGCCCGCCATCCCGAGCGCCTGCTCTACTACGGCATATCGGAGCGCAACATGCTCGGTGCGGCGGCGGGGCTGGCCACGACCGGGCTGCTCCCGTACGTGTGCACGTTCGCGAGCTTCTCCGGCATCCTGGGCTACGAGAACATCCGCACCGACCACGCCTACCCTCACCTCCCGGTGCGGATCCTGGCCACCCACGCGGGCATCTCGATGGGGTTCTTCGGCACCTCCCACCACGCGACCGAGGACCTTGCCGCGCTGCGCGCCGTGGCCGGCCTGCGGATCGTGTCGCCGTGTGATCCGCAGAGCACCCGGGCGCTGATCCGCCAGACCGTCGATGAGCCCGGGCCGGTGTACTTCCGCATCGGCCGGGGCCGGGAGGGTGCGGTCTACGCGAGCGAGCCCGAGTTCATCCCGGGACAGGCCTCGGTGCTGCGCGAGGGCCGGGATCTGCTCATTGTCGCCACGGGGGTGCTGGTGCAGGAGGCGCTCGCGGCCGCCGAGTCGATGGGCGCCGACGGCGTCGGGGTGACCGTCGCGGACGTGCACACCGTCAAGCCATTCCCGGCCGGGCACGTCGCCGACCTGGCCTCCCGGCACGCGGCCGTACTGACGGTCGAAGAGCACACGGTCGAGGGCGGCGTCGGGACCATGACGGTCGAGGCGCTGGCCGCTCACGGGGTGCGCGCGCCGTTGTTCAAGCACGGCCTGCGGGACGAGTACTCGCTCGTCGGGCCGCCGACCCGGCTGTACCGCTATTACGGGCTCGACGCGGCAGGCATCTCCGCCGTCGGCGCCCGCCTGCTCGCCCGGCCGGGCAGCCCGCCGCTCGTGAGCGAGCCGCTGTGGACGGAGGCGGACCGGCAGCGGGTGTACGACCAGCACGGTGTCCGCCGGTGATGGCCTGCTCCGGGGGGCGGCGATGAGTGCGCGCGTCATCGTTCTCGACGACGACCCGACCGGCACCCAGTGCGCCTCGGGCGTGCCGGTGGCCCTCGACCCGCGACCGGACGCCCTGGCCCGCCTGGACGGCCCGTCCAGGAACGCGCGGGCGCTGTACGTGCTAACGAACACCCGTGCGGTTGACGCCCGGCAGGCCGCGCGGATCGTGCGGGGCGTACGGGCGTCATTCCAAGGCGGCGGCGGGGACACCACCCTGGTCCTCCGCGGGGACTCGACCCTGCGCGGGCACGTCGCGGCGGAGATGAACGCGCTGGATCTCGGGCGCGGGGTCGGCCTGATCGTGCCCGCGTACCCGGCGGCCGGCCGGCTGACCCTGGGCGGAGTCCACTATCTCGATTCCGCGGACGGCCGGGTCAACGTCGCCGACACCGAGTTCGCCAGGGACCCGGTGTTCGGCTTCCGGTCCCGGACGATGGCCGCGTGGTGCCGCGAGGTCGGCCTGCGGGGACAGGTGATCAAGATCGGCCTGAACCGGCTCCGGTCGTCCGGCCCGAACTGCGTGCGCGACGCGCTGGTCGCCGCGCCACCCGGCGCCACCGTCGTCCCCGACGCCGCCTGCGACGACGACATCGCCGCGATCGCAGGCGGATTCTCCGCCGCCAGGGCCGCGGCCCGCCACGTGGTCGTACGGTGTGCCGCGCCTCTGGCCGCCGCCATCGCGGGAACACCCGGCCGCATGCTCGCCCCCGCGTCGCGCCCGGCGGGCCGGGTGCTCGTCGTCTGCGGCTCGCACACGGCGGCCGCCACACGCCAGCTGGATGTGCTGGCCGCTCGCGGACATCCGACTTCGATCCTGCGGACCGCGGCGCTGCTGGCGGCGGACCCGGCCGGTGACCTTGCTGCGGCCCCGCGCGCCGCTCTGGCCGCATCCGGGCTGGCGGTCATCGCCACCGAGCGCGCCCGGCGCGGCGACCACGACACCCTGGACGTGGCCGCGCGGGTGATGACTGGGCTGATGCGGGTGGTCCGGGCTGTGGCCGGAGAAACGGACGTGATCGTGGCCAAGGGGGGGATCACCTCTGCCGAGGTCGCGACCACCGGTCTGGGCGGGCGCATCGCGCACGTTCGCGGCCAGATCCGCACCGGCATCGCGCTCTGGGACGTGACTACTCCCGGCGGCCGGGCGGTGCCCGAGGCGGTCGTCCCCGGCAACATGGGCAATGACGCGACCCTGGCCGAGGTCTGCGCGTTCTTCGGCGTGCGCTGAGTTACTGGCTGGGTGCGGGCTGCTTGACTGCGGGCTTCCTCCGCTGGCGGGGCTTGGCGGCGGGCTCAGCCGGCTGCTTGCCGGCCACGAGCATTACCAGCATGTCCGACGACGAGCGGTCCTTCTTCACCTGGACCACGTCCGGCAGCCGGCTGAGCAGGACCCGGAAGCTGCTGGCCCCGTAGTTGCGTTCGTCAAACGACGGGTCGAGCGCGAGCATCTTGCTCTTCAGCCATGACCCGGTGGCCGAGTCGTCGGGGGATTCCTCCATGGCGGCGACGACCAGCCGTTTCACGTCGGCGATGTCGAAGTTCGCGCCCACCTCCGCCCGCACCGCCGGGTTGACAGCGGCGACGATTGTCCCCCAGTACTTGTACTCGTTGCACACCGCGACCAGCCGGGAACTGGAGGAGGCCCTGGTGCCGACGCCGACGACCCACTTCCCGAACTCACGCAGGCGCTGCACCAGCGGCGAGTAGTCCCCGTCCCCAGCGACCAGCAGGAACGTGCCGACATCGGGGTGGGTGATCAGCACCTCCATCGCGTCGACGGCCATCAGGATGTCGGCCGCGTTCTTCTGCTGGGCCCCGAACCTGGTGACCTGGATGAGGGTGATCCCGTTCTGCGCGAGGCTGTGCTGGTACCGGCCGAACTCGGGTTTCGACCAGTCGGCGTAGGCGCGGCGGATCGAGGTGTTGCCGTAGTCGCGGCACAGCCGCTCGAGCGCCTTGTACGGGATCGGGTCGGCCTCGCCGGGCAGGTCCTCCCCGGCGCCGAGCGCCAGGTTCTCCAGGTCGATGAACACCGCCACCTGGTCACCGGACGCTGTCTGCGCGTCAGTCCCAGCCATCAGGCAGCCTGCCGTTCCCGTTCGGTGCTCCGCTGCACGACTAGTGCCACCTTTCTTCCGCCGGCCCTTACGCTAGCCCGCCCGCGATCTTCACGGCGCTGATTGACCCGGGGGCGGGTACTGCAGGCCGACCATAGGCGCCATCTCCGCCAGCATGATCTCGAACATCGGCCTGGCGTCGTCGAGTGCGAAGCCCAGGTGGCCGAACACCTCCAGGCTCACGATCCCGTAGAGCCGCACCCAGCATCGCAGGAACACCAGCAGCAGCCCGATGGGCAGCCCCGCGGCGAGCTGGCCCAGCCCGTCCCGGTAACGCTCCAGCTGCTCCGCCAGGCCCTCGTCGATCTCGTCGTCGGGCGGCACCGGGAACGGCTGCTTGCGGTACAGCTCGATCATCAGGACGAAGAACGTGTTCCCGAACTGGCCGCCGCCCTCCGCGGTGATCTCGTCCTGCTCCACGTGCAGGCCGGGCAGCGGGGTGCCGAAGATCAGCCCGAACTCCCGGGGGTGGCCGAGCGACCAGCGGCGGAACTCCCAGCAGGCCGCGAGGACCTTCGCCGTCATGTCACCGCCGGACTCGGCGTCGGCGGCGGCGATCGCGGCGCGGATGTCCCCCGCCAGCTCGGTGAAAATGTCGGCGATGACGTGCTTGACCAGTTCCTCGTGGCTGCCGAAGTAACGGTAGAGAGCCGGCGCCGTCATCCCCATCTCGCGCGCGATCGCGCGCAGGGTCACGGCGTCGGGCCCCTCGGCGACCAGGATCCGCCGGGCCGTCTGCTTGATCTCCGCCATGGTCGCGGCGCGGACGCGATCTCTGCGGCTCGGTGCCTGAACCACCTGTCCTCCGGGAAGTGAAGCACGTGCTGGCTGTGCCAGCGATTCCGCCGATCTTAGCGTTTACAGCGTTAACTGTTCTGCCACGATTCCCGATGGCACAAACTATGAGTAGCCAGGCCAGCCAACCATGCCGGAGGCAAATCCATGCGGATCGGGCTTGCCGGAGCCGGGCGGATCGGGGCGTTCCACGCCCGGATCCTGTCCGGGCTTCCCGCCGTCGATTCGGTGGTCCTCGCCGATGCCGACCCCGCACGGGCCAGCGAGGTCGCTCGCCAGCTGGGGCTCGAGGCCGCCGATTCGCCGGAGCGCTTGCTCCGCCTTGGGCTCGACGCACTTGTGATCGCGGCACCGACCCAGGCCCACCCCGGCCTCATCGTTGCGGGAACCGAGGCAGGGCTGCCGGTGTTCTGCGAGAAGCCCGTCGCGCCCGACATCGACAGCACGCGGGAGGTAATCAAGCAGGTCGGCGGCGTCGCGGAATCCGTGCAGGTCGGGTTCCAGCGCCGGTTCGACGCCGGCTACCTGGCCGCGCGCGAAGCGGCCCGGTCCGGGTCGCTCGGCTGGGTGCACACGCTGCGGGCGACGACGCTGGACCCGGCGCCGCCCGCCCCGGCGTACATCCAGACGTCGGGCGGGCTGTTCCGGGACTGCGGGGTCCACGACTTCGACGCGATCCGCTGGGTGACCGGCCGCGAGGTGCGCGAGGCCTACGCGGTGGGCGCCAACCGCGGCGCCGACTTCTTCCGCGCGGCGGGTGACGTGGACACGATGGCCGCGGTGCTGACGCTCGACGACGACAGCCTGGCCGTCGTCTCCAACGCCCGCTACAACGGCGCAGGCCACGACGTGCGGCTCGAGGTGCTCGGCTCCTCCGGCAGCATCTGCGCCGGGCTTGACGACCGGTTGCCGCTCCGGTCGGCCGAGCCGGGCTCGACGGTTCCCTCCGGCGCGCCGTACGCCAGCTTCACCGACCGGTTCGCCGACGCCTACCGGGCCGAGCTCGCGGCGTTCGCTGACCTCGCTGAGCACGGCGGCCAGAGTCCCTGCACGCTGAGCGATGCCCTGGAGGCGTTCTACGTCGCCGAGGCGTGCGAGCTGTCCCGCGCGCGGCGCGAGCCGGTGGCCCTCGCCGAACTCCGCCAGTAGCCGCCAACAACGGGGAAACCCTTCAGAGCGGGGTAACGCGTCAGCGCATAGAACTGATGCGTTACCCCGTTGACGGGAGCCGTAGCTGCCACGGACCGTCCGCCAGCCGCCGCCGCAGCTCGGCATCTGTCGGCTGTCGCCGCCGCCCAGGTGCCCGCCGCCCAGGTGCCCGCCGCCCAGGTGCCCGCCGCCCAGGTGCCCGCCGCCCAGGGTGCCGCTCGCCCGGGGTGCCGCCACCCCGGCTACCCGTCGCCAGTCGCCGACGGGTCCATCGCCAGCCGGCAGTCCGCCGCCGCCCAAGGCCGGCAGTCCGCAGCATCCGTGCAGGTCAGCCCACCTGGCCGTAATATCACTTGACAGTTGTTAACTGCGTATGCAAAGTTAACACTATTCGCAGTTAACACCGTTCACAATCGTGATGATCGTTAGTCGAGCTCGCGGAGGAACCGATGTTCGACGGCTGGGGGCGCCTCGTATACCGGCGCAGGCGGCTGGTTCTGGTAATCGCGCTCA
>Ga0335075_10012007_pt1 | contig 13098 bp, 11 predicted proteins | sample Lox_Sample_24_FD_206723 | JGI IMG/M metagenome (GOLD analysis project Ga0335075, IMG submission 206723) | Soil microbial communities from Loxahatchee National Wildlife Refuge, Florida, United States - Lox_Sample_2.4 | ecosystem: Environmental > Terrestrial > Soil > Wetlands | place: USA... | reverse complement strand
TCGCCCGCCACATCCTCACCACGCGGGCGCTCGTCGGTTCCGGCAGTGCATCACCCGGTTGACACATCGGCCCTGACCCAGCGGGTGACGAGCAAGCCTCGGCCTTCTCCAGGCGACACGTCAAGTGAGGGTGAGCATTTGACCAGGTCAGGTCATGATCCAGTGCCAGTAGTTTGGTACTTTTCATCGAACAGTCATGCGAAAAATGGCGGAGCTAAGGGGATTCGAACCCAGGACCTTCTGCATGCCATGCAGCAGGGTTTCGTCTGCCCACGTCGCGCTGGGTCCGGTTGCCGCAGTTCAGAGCGGCTCTAGTGTCTGGGGGCGTCTGGTTCGGTCCAGTGAAATCTGTGTGCGTTGGTCCTTGGTTTGGTCCTGGTTGCCGGGGCCTGCACGAGTACGAGCACGAGGCCGACCAGAGCGTGTCTCGTGCGGACTTCTCCGCCCTCGCCAAGCTTTTAACGTGCGAGTTTGCAGACAGAGGCTGCCGTGACCTCAGTCTCCATCAGGTTCCTTGTGCATCGCGCCGCTGGCGAGACACCGAGGGGATGGCGTCCACGCTCTCGATAAGCCGGTCCAGCGTGCCCAGCAGGCGATCGCCAGCTTCGGTGATCGATGGCAGCACCCTGAGCTGATCCGAGCCGCCGACGGGAGCTTGCCAGCGCCCTGTCCAGATACCGTCAATGCGGCTGCTGAGGATACTTAGCTCCTCGCCTGCCTGATGACATACGTCGCGCGCCCGGTCCACCGCCGGGGGCGCGCTCCACCCGTGCTCGGCACTGAGCGCCGCTTTAATGCGGTCCAGGTCTCCTTGAAGCTCCGATAGGCCGTACCAGATCGGGATGGAACAGATCCGCCAGGTTATAGGCGTCCAGCGTGTCATGGCGAGACGGTCGGCGAACGCCTTGACTGCCGCGAGCGGTTCGGCAAGGGTCCGTCGAGGAGACATGATCGTTACCTCAGCGTCTGCCATTGCCATCGTCCCTGCACTTGGGCGGACAATCTTTCCAGCCGTTCGAGATCGTACACTTGATCGAACAAGTTGTCGAGTTCATGTGGCCGTGCTCCCGGAGGAATTACGCTGCGCGTGCGTCATAGCGTCAGCCAGGGCTTCGATGACTATCGCTACCCTCTCAAATACTTCCGCGAACCGCATATAGGCATCGGCGGCTTCCCTAGCCCGGCGCGCCAAAGTCAGGGCACTATCCGCTCGAAGGGCCTCTGCTGTATCCATTCCCAGACATTGCGCGGCGGTCCTGCTCGCCGCGGACAACTGCATGTCGACATCTCCGTACTCGTTGAAGAGCAGGGATCTGAGAGGTACCTCGGCGGCTCCAATCTTCATGATGTCGCGCCGATCCGCCAGGATATCTTTGGCTATATTTACGAGCTTTTCCGCGCTTTTCAGATCCTCGTAGATTTCGTGAAGCTCGCTTCTGAGGTCGATGAAAGTCTGCTCTTGTTCTGGCGGCGCCTTATGGTAGTTATGCGCCTTTTCCTTGAGCCAAGGGGCAAGCTTTTCAAAATGGCCCTTCAGGTTTGCGGCAAACTTTGCAGGGTCTGCACTGCTGCCACTGAGCGCCTCGCGGGCTCGCGACTGATCGTCGGCTGGGTAGGTGGCTGCGCCTATCCCATCCACATCGCACCCGGATCATCGGCCGGTGGCGCGCCGCAGACTGTCCAACTCCCGGAGCAGGTCATCCAGCGCGCTCCCCCCCCGGGCCGACATGGGAGCCGACCGCAGGCGGTCCAGGTGTCGTCCGATGTCCCCGCAGATCCTGTCCACCTCCCCCACCGTGATGTACGGAACAGCCTGGCATGCTGCAGTTCGCACGCCCTCCAAGGCCTCCTTGGCTTGATCCAACTCGGTCAGTGGAGGAAGGAGCTGCCCTTGGCCCACGAGCATCTTGCTTACGTTATGTACTTCCGCAGCCAGTGCGTCAACCGCCAGACTCAGACCGGGGATATCCCGGGAGGGCTCCTCTTCCGCGGTGCTGCCATCGCAGCGATCATGCTTTCCTAAAGGGTTGTCCGGTGTCGGCGTGGTGCTCTCTTCCACGAAGACGATCCCATCTACGGTCTTGTACGGAACGGCGTCCTGGCCGCGGGTGACGTCTGCCACCAGGACCTGCACGTCTAGCAGGCTTGGCTCGGTGTCTGGGAGAACGGTGAACCGGAGCAGGGCAAGCTCGTAGTCTCCCGGCCCCCATGGGTTGCCCTTCGACGGGTTGATCAGCACGACTCGGAGTCGGCCCGGACCGTCTGGAGCAATTGCCGCAGGCGCGTCAACGCCCGCTCCCTTATCGGCGCCGAGGAAAGTAAGCTTGCCGTCAGGAAACCCGACCAGCACCTGAACTACATTCACCATCCCGGCATTGACCAGCCGGATCGTCAGACAGCATGCGATCTCGCGGCCCGCACCGGTGCGTCCGCCCTGAAGCCGGACCGATTCGCCGAGCAATGCCTGTTTCTCGCCGTGCAGCCGTTCCACCTCTGCGATCAAGCCCAGCCGTAGTGCGGAGTTGGTGAGTATGGCCCGGACTTCGGATGGCTGCCTCGCCATCTCGGAGCTGAAATCCTTTAGTGTGCGCACATAGTTGGCCACCTGCACATCGATGCCGCGGAGCTGCTCAAGAACGGCGTCGCTCAGTCGTACCCGGGTGGCTTCGATCTCGAAAACCCTGTCCCGGCATCGCCAGTACACCACAGGAGTTACCCAGGCACGATGACCGGCGCCGAGCCCTGGCACGCCGCCGGCGAGCTGCTTCCGGACCAGCGTAATCACCTCGTCGAGGCTCAACTCGGGCCGCAGGAGGTTCTGGTAGAAGACGCGGGCGAACTCCACCGCGGCCATGGATTCCAGGTCGAACTGCATGGCTACCGCAGCAGTTACGCCGGTTACGCCGCTCACCAAACGCTGCGCGATCCCGTCGAACGCCCCCACCGCGTACGGCTCCTGGTTCGGCGTGGGAGCTGCTCCCGAGCATCCCGTGATGACCACGAGTCCGATGCTGGTGTTGCGCAGGAGCACAGTAAGCTCATCGGCACTGACCGGGTCGGTTGAGCCGCTGTCGGGTCTGACGAAGCACAGATGAGCCCGCGGGGTAGGGTCATCACCCACCACGTCGAAGCCGCCATGGCCGACGAAGTGCAGGACGTGATAGCTCTTCTGACCAAGGCAGGCGATCATGTCCTCGCGAGTCCCCGATCGCACGTAGTCCACGACCAGCGGCGCTGTAGACTCCGGCTGCGTGAGCTCGGCGACCGCAGCTTGGATAGCCTGAACCTCCTTCGCCACGTCGGCGGGTGGCTTGTCCACTGGCGTCGCCACCACGGTCAGCACCCGCAGTGGAAGCTTGATCCGGCTGGGGTCCCGGTCAGGGTCCAGTTGGAGGCTCCTGCTTACCGGCGTAACGAGATCGGTTGCCAGGAACTGATGAATCTCTCGGTAGAGTGCCTCAACGGGGATTTCCGACAGCCGAACGCTGCCGGGTACCGCGATCTCGTTCTCTTGCCCCTGCAAGACCAGGACGAATCGCATGCGTCTATCCTCGTCCGCCGAACTTTTTAGGCAGGCTTCAAAGGCCGCGTTCACCAGATCAGGCATCACCGATTTCCATACGGCCTCACCAATCTGCTTCAATGCACCCAGGTCGGGCCACCCGTTCCGGCTCCGCAGCCGGTCGAGCTGCTGCCTGGTTATCATCGGTGTCACAGCGCCTTTGCTGCCCCTGAGGGCGGGAACCGAGCACCGCTCGACCGCGGCTTCCCATTGTCCTTCCTGATCCAGCACGGGAGTGAGCACCACTCGGAACTCGTCGTATTGCGTCATCGGACTACGCTTCTCCTCCGGACAGGCCCTCCAAGAAGCCAGAGGCACGTTCGGTCTCGACTTCGTACTGTCGGCGGAGTCCCGGGGGGGTGCTCTCACCGAACGCGTATACCTGCTCAGCTAGGTCGTTGGCCAGCCGCACGGCGAACTGCGCCTCAATCTCCTCGGCTCGTTTGCCTGGATGTGCCTCTTCCGGCCCGAAGGCGAACGAGACGCCAGATTGATCGCGCAGGACGAGGGAGAAGCTGCCCCAGTCGGCGAAGGCGCTCTCCGTCTCGGCGACCGCCTTCCTGGCGAGGGCGGTCGCTTCGTTGACGTTTCCATCGTCGAGCAGGGCCCTATAGAAGACCCGCCAGAACACCCGCACGGCCTGTTCGCTCACCGGGTACTGGTTGGCGACGACGGTCGGCAGCTTCAGGAGAGTAGGAGCCTGCGCCAGACGGTGCAATCCCGTTATCTGATAATTGTCCACGGTGAAGCAGGTACTCAGGCACAGCAGGCGGACAGAGGGAGGCAGGAGCTCCGATAGCTGCGTGGCAGATAGCCAATAACTCCTGGCATCCCTATCCTGAAGAATTAGGTTTCCCTCCCCGTGACTGAGACCGGCATGCCCGATGTAGTGCAGGACATTGGGCGGATCTCGGTCCAGAAGGTGCTGGAGGCCGGCGATGCTGCGCTCTTGAGCGACCTGGAGTCGGCATCCCGCCGCCTCGATTCCTTCGGTAACGGCATCCAGCTCCCTGCCGAGGTTCAGCCCGCCGACCTCCGGATTAGCGAGGACGACGAGCACCTGCAGCGGCTTGGTCACCGAGAGCGCGGGAACCGGCAACCGCAGCGGGACCGACCGGGTAAGCCGGACGCCCGGCCGCAAGGCGATGAACGGCTCCTGCCCGTCGGACAGCCACTCCCACGGCAGGTCCGAAACCGCGGGAATCGAGCTGCAGACCTTGAGTTGCACAGGACGATGAGGGGATTGCGCCATGATTAGGGACCGCTGAACAGACACCGGCAGCGAATCCCACAACCGCCTGCCCATCGCCCGCGCTTCGCTAACTGGCACCCGCCTGCGGGTCCATCGAGACTGGCTCGGGCCGGTCCGGGGCAGCACGGACTCGAGAGAGAAGAACTCGCCGCTTGCCCTCTGCGATTCACGGCCTGAGAAATACACCTCCTCTTCCCACTTGAACCAGGAGATGAGAAATCCCTCACTGCTTGGAGCCGATTCGATGTTCCACAGCAATTCCTGATACGGGGGCCTGTCCATAATGATCGTCCTCACATCAGTGACGCGAAACTCAAAATGAAATTCTGATGCGGTGTGCTGTCGTCGACACCACGCAGGCCGAGCGGCGCACTGTCCCGCACGAGTTGCGTTAGACGGGTGTTGATGTCGCCAAGCGCTATGGCCAGGTTCGGTGCATCAGCGGCCTTGGCGGCAGCCAGTCGGGCTGCACTCACGCAGTGCCGCGGAGCAATCGTCTGCTGGCCCGGTGCGTTCTGGCCAGTGCGGAGATAATCTGAAGCAGCGCGGATCCGCAAATCATCCGCTGCGGTGAAAGGAACCAGTGTGCGCACGGTAGCCTCCTTGAGGACGCTAACAGGCGTATCCATGAGCGCACGGAATACAAGGGGGAAGTCTCCCGTGAAGGGCGCCAGCGCACCGGCTTCTCCGTACAAGCTTTTCCACGCATCCTCAATGGAGGCGGCATCCTCCTCGACCCTGGCTACCGCGGCTTTCTCCGCAGGCGAATCGCCTGGTACCAGGGTCCGAGCATATGCGGCATTCATGAGTACCCGAACATAGTGCGTCGGGTGCGGGTCCTCCGGATTATAAGTAGTCACCATGGAAGCTGGCAGCAGCAGAATGTGCGCCAAACCCATGCTGAATGACGGGCCACCCTGCTGAATCGCTACCAGGTCGGCGAAAGTCTCTCCGACCCAGCTCTGCCACACATTAATCCTCTGCTGCGGCACGCCTGCATTGCCAAGAATCACCTGGAGGTTCAGCAGCAGCGCACCACGCAACTTCAGGTCACCCTCGATGTCGTGTGCCACCTCATGCTGCAAAGACACCAGTTCCCAGAGGTTGCCTGCATGATCCCAGGGCAGTTCAATGACTGGGATAGGGAGTCTCGAGGTCCCCAGCTGGTAGTTGCGGCCGTCAAACGGACGACTCCCGCGCAGCCATGTCGCCGGGGAGAACTCTGCCGTCAGGTACGAAAGCGGCGGCTCGCGGACCTCGGCTTCTGGCACGATCTGGGCTTGCACGGCCCGGTCCATCACTGGCCGGTAACAGTCCCACGCGATCGTATCCGCAGTCCAGAGCACGTCCTTGAAGGTAGGCGAGAACCGCAATTCCAGCTTGTCCCGGAAGAAGTCCCAGACCCGCTGACTCCGGATGATCTCGCCGACCAGCGACAGAGCTATCGTGTGGAAGTCCTCCGCCTTCTCCGCCGTGTCGAGTTGCTCCAGTAGCGCTCGCTGTGTGCCCTCGTACGCCTTCATCAGTACCGCCAGTGCTTCGATCTGGCTGAAGTGGGCATTCATGTCCAGCGTGTTCGCCGATCGCGCTCGCCATGTCTGTACCTCGGCTGGCAGCATGTCCACCCGGCGCTTCAGCTCCTCCCTACGGAGAAGCAGGGCATCCAATGTCATGGAATCTCCCTCCCGGGGGCTCTCTCACGGAGGATCGGGATAGCGGACACCACCGCTTCCACGCCGCTAAGCAGGTATATGTACCGATCCCCGTCGGCCTGCGTCGCCGACACGCGATGCAAGAGGAATACGGCGAAGCTCGTCAGACCCACGAGGGCCACCGCTGTGACGACTAGTGCGAAGGTCGATATGACGGTCTCAAGCAAGGCTCCCCCCAACCTCATCTCGTCTAACTATGCACCAAAGACCCAGGGATCACATAGCCCTCGGTCAGTTCCAGTGCAAGGCACGCTCCAACGGCTTCGCCTAGCGTCCTGAGTTGTTAATCAATTCACGGTAGGGCGGTGGGGTTCCTGGGCGCTTTTCGTTTCCAACCATTGGTTGGATCATAGCCATCACCAGGCCTCGCATCCAGGCCGGCAATCGAGGGGTGGAAGAGTTGCCGGCGCTGCTGGGTCAGCGCGCCTCCCGAAGCGAGACTTCAAGCGGGCGACCGCTCTCCCTGCGTTGGCGACTGTTAGCGCCGTAGTCGACTGGTCGCGGGCGAACAGCTACGTTGGGCCATCGCACGGCTGCCGCTGACCTGTGTCGTCGGAAAGAACAGCCGCGATCAACAAGTCAGCGCTGCCGTACGCATCGGGCCCCAGGAAGAGTCCAGCCGCACCAGGGATACCAGCGCCGCTCAAGTCGTCGGGCTAACGACCGACCAACGTATCACCTCATTGATCTTACCGTGCATTTGCACGGTCGCGCTTTCTGTACCTGATGCACGGATAACGCTTTCAGCATCGATTAGGATATAGGTGACGCTGGCGGTGGCTGCCAAGAACACCCGGTCACTGGCAATCTGACGCTGGTCGAATAGCTCGGTCGTAGCTCCGGTCTCGCTTTTCACCAACAGAACGTGCGTGTACGGATCCGACCCGCTGAAGGCGCTATCCCAGAAGCTAGCTGAAGCGAGAGGTGAAAGAGCTCCCCCTTTCGGCACCGACGTGACAGCAGTCAGCGTATTCTCAATAAGCTTGATGAGGTCATCGACTTCCTTGGCGCGCGAATCATCTCCACCAAGCGCTTGCAATTGCGCCAACTTGGCACCCAGCTCATCCGCCTGTTGGTACAAAGGCCCGCGAGTCGCGCGCTGGAAATCATCGGATTTGAGGATCAGGCCGTCTTGCTCGGTCAGCAGGGCAGCGGAAACGGCCGCGACCGCAGCCAGGTCATTTGCCGCCACGGCGGACGTGACCAGGGACTCATGCTTAGAGAAGAGCGACAGCACGCCCGGAAGAGCGGCAGCCGCCATTCCGATGGCGGTAATGCCCACAAATGAACTCGCACCCTCCGGGGGCCGTCCTCCACGATTTGGCCCCAGGAAACTCTCCGCCCGCTCGTTCAGCTGCCTCAGTTCCGAGGCAACGTTGATGCCCACCGAGGAACTTGTCATCAGATTTGGCTGACTAGTCAGTAGAATCCTGAGTGCGGCCATGTCACCGGTCCCGGAGCGCAGGGATCGGCAGACGCCCTTCGCGGCATGCTTGAGCGCGGCGAACGCCAGCGCATTGGCCATCCCAGCCTTGTCGTTACTAGTGTCGAGCGTACTGGCCGCTACCTTCGTAAGGTCAGGTACAAGCGAGTCATACTTCGCCTGCAATGCCTGCTGTGTCGCAAGATCCGCCTGCGCATAATTCAGTGCTTGCTGGCTGGCGTCAATCGGCTGTTCCGCCATTAGATTCTCCGTTGAATCGCCCTACGAGCCTCTTCGCAATCATGCCTTGACTGCAGGTTACAGTAGCGTTGACACTCTACGCCCACCTTGGGGTAAGAACTCTACGAACTACCTAGCAAAATCCCACACTATCGTCATGTTAAACCTGTCTGGTTAAGGTGCTTTCAAGTGGCCCAACCAGCCGCAGGTCAAGGTGGAGCGACCGCAGCGAAGCGAGGACGTACGACCTTGAGCTGCGGTGAGCGCCTGCCACGATGGGGCGGAGAGGAAGGCGCGGGTGGGGCCAAATGAAGGCGCCAGTTGATCTCCAGGTGGGGCTAGATGAAACCGCCCAGCTCGGTCCAAATGGAGCCGTCATAGCCACCTGTCTGGCCTAAAAATATTTTCGGACAATACCGCACTTATATACTCAATATCCCACTGAGTATGTAATCGTTGCCATCGGAAGAAAGTCCATGCCTGTCGAATCAGGGGCATGATCATTTCGTCAGCGAACAGATATGCGAGGATCGACCCCCGTATTCGGCAGGTGAGTGAATTGCCCGTAGCGTCGACCGACGGCGGCGTCTCGCACTCGACCCCGGGCATGCGCGGAAGGCTTTCCTGCATGCCATGCAGCACGATTCCGTCTGAGTGAGTCGCGCTAGGTCTGGTTACCGCAGTTCAGAGCGGCTTTGATGTCTGAGGACGTCTGGCTAGGCCTGGCCGGGTCCGGGGTGGTTGGTCCTTGATTTGGTCCTGGCTGCGGACCTCTCGGCCAAGGAAGACCCCCTGCTTCGGTCGGCATCCCGGCGGATCGCCGTCCACGCATGGTTAACGGAACTGCTCGAGGTTCTCGCGCAGGAAGGCCTCGACGGTGCGGGGCGGGTGCCCGGTCAGGTCCTGCACGGTGCTGGTGGTGCGCTCGTTCTCGCCAGCTAGCAGGGCCCACTCGCGAGTGATGAGCAGCTCCGCTTGACCGGGCGGGACGCCAAGGCTGGTCAGCCGGCGGAGGAGCTCACGCTCGGTGGCGGTCACGAAGGTGATCTGCTCGCCGAGTTCGCCCGACAGCAGTCGCATCGTCTCGGGCCAGGTCAGCAGGCGCGGGCCGGTGAGGTCATGGTGGGTCCCCCAGGTGACCGGATCGGTGAGCACGCGTACGGCGGCCTCGGCAACGTCGCGGTGATCAGTCAGCGCGACCCGTCCGTTGTCGGCCAGGCCGGTCCAGGTCCGCGAGGCCCGGATCTCCGTGGCGGCTGCCAGCAGTGAGGCAGAGAAGATCGCCGGGCGGATCGTCGTGTACGGGATGCCGGCTGCCTGGGCGGCGAAGTCGATGTTCCAGTGAGCTCGCTGGTTGATGCCCAGCGAACTGGGGGAGGCGTTGAGCACCGAGAGCCGGACGAGTTGTGTTATCCGGGCCGCGGCGGTGGCCTGGACGACGGCACGCTGGAGGTTGCCCTCGATCCCGACCGACCCCATGGCGAGGAACACCGTGGCGGTGCCGTCGAGCGTGGCCTGGACCTCGGCGGGGTTCCCGAGGTCAGTCTCACGGATGTCGAGGTTCTCGGCCGGGCCGAACATCTGGCGGGCTTTGGCGGTATCGCGGACGAGCGCGGTCACCGTCTGCTGGCGGGCGAGCAGCCCGCGGACCACCTCGCCGCCGATCCGGCCGGTTGCCCCGATCACGGCGGTTTTCATGGCTTCCGCTTTCCTGCCCTGGTTCGCGGCGGCCTAACTGACCAGCCCGAGGCGGTTGAGGCTCTCGCCTGTCGCGGTGACAGCGTCCTCGTTCGACCGGGGCAACCAGCCGAGTTCGCTTCGCGCCTTGGCGTTGCTTGCCCGGCGGATGACGTTCAGCTGAGGGACTATCTCCCGCAGCGGCGGATTGAAGCGGGCCATGAACCGGATCAGCCATGCTGGGGCGGTGCTGGCGGGTGCTTTCGCGGCCGCATCGCCGAGCCGTGCCCGCAGGGTGGCGGCGATCTGGTGGAAGGAGATCGGTTCGCCCGCGAGTGCGAGGTAGCGCTGGCCGATGGCTCGCGGCGCGGTCATCGCGCGGACATGCAGGTCGGCGGCATCGCGGACGTCGACCACGTTGGTCCACACCGGCGGCGCCGCCCGCATCCCGCCCGCGAGCATCGTGGTGATGATGACGATGGAGCTGGAGTAGTCAGGACCGAGCACGGGCCCGAAGATGCCGACCGGATTCACCACGGACAGCTCCAGGTCCTTGCCCTCGTGCTCGATGAAGTCCCAGGCTGCGCGCTCCGCGACGGCCTTCGACTTGACGTACGGGGTCACATCAGAACCAGCGGTGTCTGTCCAGTCCTGCTCGTCGAAGACGCGCCCGGAGCGGTCATGGCCGTAGCCGACGGCGGCGAACGAAGAAGTGAGGACTACTCGCTTCACGCCGGCGTCCCTTGCCGCGCGCAGCACCCGCAGCGCGCCGTCGCGCGCGGGCACGATGAGCTCATCCTCGTGCTTCGGATGTGCGGCGGGAAACGGGGAGGCAACATGCACCACGTACTCGGCGCCGGCGACCGCCTCCGCCCAGCCGGAGTCGGCGGTCAGGTCGGCGCGGAAGAAGCTCACGCCCGTCGGCTCAGATGCTTCCGCGGTCGCGAGCATCGACTCGACCTCTGCCCGGCGTGACAGCGACCGGACGGTAGTTCTGACGTCATGACCGTCCGCGAGCAGCCGGGCGATGGTATGCGCGCCGAGGAAGCCGGTTCCCCCGGTGACCAGTACGGTAGCCATGCACATTAGTGTCGGATGCCGTCATCATGATCATCCAGGCCGCGGTGATACCGGTACCGTCAGGGGCAGGATGGTTAGCCTAGGGCAGGGTGACCCTGGCGGCACCAGTGCCACCAGAGCCTGGATCGGCTCGGTGCCGCATGCTGACACTTGGGCCATGACTACATCAACGTTGGGGCAGCTGACCGCGCCGAACCTCACGGTGCGGTCCGCCGGGACGACATTCGCCTACCGGCGGTTCGGCAACAGCGCGGCTGACGGCACGCCCTTGGTGTTCTTCCAGCATTACCGCGGGAACCTCGATAACTGGGATCCGGCGCTGGTCGACGCGATCGCCGGGCAGCGCGAGGTCATCCTCTTCGACAACGCCGGCGTGGGCGGCTCGACCGGCGCCACCCCGCGGACCATCTCCGCGATGACGGCCGGAGCGCTGGCTTTCCTCGACGCACTGCACCTCGATCGCGTCGACCTGCTGGGCTTCTCCATCGGCGGGTACATCGCGCAAGATCTTGCCCTGCAGCGGCCGCAGCTCGTCCGCAGGCTCGTCCTCGCCTCGACCGGCCCTGAAGGCGGCTTCGGCATGCACGGCCTGGCCCCGGGCGCCCTGGCCAACGCGACGCTTGACGAGCCGACCGCCGAGAGCCTGCTGTACCTGTTCTTCAGCGGCAGCCAGGCCAGCAAGGACAAGGGCCGGGAGTTCATCCAGCGCATCTTCGCCCGCACTGAGGACAGGGACGAGCCCGTGAGCCTCGCCGTCCGGGACGCTCAGCTCGACGCCTTCAACGCCTGGGGGATCGCCGACGCCGGCAAGCTGATCCGCCTGACTAACCTGACCCAGCCGGCACTGGTCGCCAATGGCGACAACGACATCATGATCCCTACCCGCAACAGCCACCTGCTCGGCGGGTTCCTGCCCGACGCCACGGTGACGATCTACCCCGACGCCGGGCACGGATTCCTGTTCCAGTACGCGGAGCAGTTCGCGGCGCAGGTGCTGGCCTTCCTGGCCTGACAAGGCTCCGCACGCACGGGTTTCCCGCGATGAGTCCTAGAGTCTGTGATGTGCAGCCAGTGTCCGATACGATCGGCGACTTCCTGCGGTCGCGCCGGGAGCAGCTGCGGCCAGAGCAAGTCGGCCTGCCCGCCAGCGAGCGGCGGCGCGTGCCGGGGCTGCGCCGTGAAGAGGTCGCCCTGCTGGCCGGGATCAGCAGCGAGTATTACCTGCGGCTGGAGCAGGGACGAGACCTCCATCCCTCAGACCAGGTACTCGACGCGCTCGCCGCCGCGCTGCAGCTTGACGAGGAGGCGACCGCCTACCTGCACCGCCTCGCCCATCCGCCCCGTCGCGCCGGGCGCCGCCGGCCTCGGCAGCACAATCCCGGGCCCGCCCTGCAACAGATGCTAGACCTGTGGACGAGCACCCCCGCCTACGCGCAGGCGGCGAGCGGCCAGGTGGTCGCGGCAAACCGGCTGGCCGTCGCGCTCTCGCCGTCCTTCGAGGTCGGCAGCAACACCCTGCGCGCGGCCTTCCTCGACCCGGCCATGCGCCAGCTCTACCCGGAATGGGAGACGGTGACCGCACGGGCCGTCTCCGCGCTGCGGGCCACCGTCAGCCTCGACCAGGCCGAGCCCGAGCTTCTTGAAACCATCGGCGAGCTCACCATCGCCAGCGAGCGGTTCCGCGTCCTGTGGGGCAGACGCGACGTCAGGCACAAGGCCAGCGGCCCGACCAGGATGAATCATCCAGTCGTCGGGGAACTTGAGCTGCATTACGAGAGGATGCTGCTGCCCGAGGCGCGACTGATCCTCGTGGTCTACCACGCCGACCCCGCCTCACCCAGCGGCGAACGGCTCCAGCTTCTCGCCAGCCTATGACTCCGGCGCACGTCTATCGCGCGAGCACCGCCGCGGGCATCCGCCGAGGCTCGCGCAATCCCCCGGCCAGCGCTACGGCAGGCTCGAAGGGCCTGCGGGGCCAGCCAAGAGGAAGGGCAACGTCGCCGTCGGCTGAGCAGGCCGGAGTCGTTTACGATGGCCCGGTGTCTCCCCGATTGCGCGGCCGGGAGCCCCAGGTTGACGTGCTGCGCGGGCAGCTGAACGCGCTCGGTGCCGGGCGCGGCAGCATCGTGCTCGTCACGGGATCAGCGGGGTC
>Ga0335075_10012006_pt1 | contig 13098 bp, 13 predicted proteins | sample Lox_Sample_24_FD_206723 | JGI IMG/M metagenome (GOLD analysis project Ga0335075, IMG submission 206723) | Soil microbial communities from Loxahatchee National Wildlife Refuge, Florida, United States - Lox_Sample_2.4 | ecosystem: Environmental > Terrestrial > Soil > Wetlands | place: USA... | reverse complement strand
CCAACACCGGACGAAGCAAGACTCAACCGAGGAGAGACACCTAAAAATGGCTAACAAGGGACAAACCTTCCCCTTCTACGACGCCCCAGGGGCGCTGACCGACTGGGTCAAGCCGATTAGCTTCGAGGAGGTCCAGGAGAAGTACAAAGAGTTCTTCCACCTGGAGAAGCGCGAAGACGGGGTGGTGCTCTGCCGGCTCCACACTAAGGGCGGCCCGCTGAAGTTCAGCTTGCGTTGGCATCACGCTCAGCCGCTGTTTTACCGCGACATCTGTCAAGACCGGACCAATGAGTTGATCATTTTCACGGGCACCGGCAACGAGTTCACGAACGAGGGAGATGTCGCAGACTTTGCTGGCTTTGACGTCTACAGGAACAGCCTCGACCATTTCTGGACAGACGCTTTCGAGCTCATCGAGGGCTTCCTATACAACATTCACGTTCCGACGATTGCCGCATTCAATGGGCCTGCGTTGGTTCACTCCGAGTGGGCGCTGATGGCCGACTACGTGATCGCATCCGCAAACTCCGTCTTCCAGGACGCGCACTTCGCGAACAACTATGTTTCGGGCGACGGCAACTCGATCGTGTTCGCCGAGCGTATGGGAGTCACGCGCGGTTACGCGCTCGCCATGATGGCCGGCAAGATCGACGCACCTGACGCGCTCAAGTACGGGCTTGTGAACGAGGTTGTACCGCGCGACTCACTCCTTGACCGAGCGTACGAAGTAGCAGACTGGCTGATGTCACGACCGCGGGCAGTGCGCCGCAATCAGCATATGGTACATACACGTCACTGGAAAGACGTAATGAATCGGCATCTCGGATATCACATCGGGTGCGAGCACACTGCAATCTACGTTGACTACTCGGCGATGAAGGATGCCTGGGCGCTCGAGGCCGACGGTCACTAAAGAGCGGCCCGACTCGCAACGCTCCTGGACGCGGTCCCTTGCGCTTCGCGCGGATGGGTGCCGATCCGGCGGTGTTTTCGCGCCAGCGATGATCAGGCCAGCGTTCGCAGCGCAGACAAGCTTGCGCCAATGAGTCCCATCGGATACTCTGAGGCAAGTGTTCTGGAGACCTGAGGAGTAGGCTCGTGCCATCAAGCGCTTTTTATGATGCGCCCAAAGCAAAGACGGGCTGGGTTCGGCCGGCAAGCTTTGAGGAGATTCAAGAGAAGTACGCCGAGCATCTGAAGCTCGAAAAGCGTGACGGCATCGTCTTCGCGCAGATGCACACCCAGGGCGGTCCCGCACTGATGAGCTTGCCGTGGAAGCACGCCCTGGGCGTCTTCTTCCGCGACATCGGGCAGGACCGCACGAACGAAGTCCTCATCGTGACCGGCACGGGCGAGAACTTCCTCGGCGAACCGGACATCGGTGACTTCGAAGCGTTCGATGTGGGTCGCGATAGCTTCGACCACTACTACCTCGACACGCTCGAACTTTCGGAAGGCTACCTCTACAACGTCAACTTCCCGACGATCGCTGCGTTCAACGGCCGCGGTATGCACACCGAGTGGGCTCTGATGTCCGACTTCGTGATCTGCGATGAGAACGCCGCGTTCGGAGACGGACATTTCCCGATGGGGTATGTTGCGGGCGACGGTCAGGCGCTGTCGTTCATGAAGCGCATGGGGCAAACGCGGGGCGTGCGTCATGCCTACACCGCTGAAGTCATCGGCGCCGAGGCAGCGCTCTCGACCGGCTTGGTTCAAGAGGTCGTGCCTGCGGACCGTCTCATCGGCCGAGCCTGGGAGCTCGCGGAGTACGTGATGTCGCAGCCGCGTTCGGTCAGGCGGTTGCAGCACCTTTGCATGGTTCGGCCCTGGAAAGAGTTCTTCCACCAGCATTACGGATACCACCTTGCCCACGAGATGTTTGGCATTTGCCTCGACACAAACAACCTAGACAAGGCGATCGAGAGTCACCCGAACATGCGGATGCCCAACGGCAAAGCTGGCGAGTCGACATTCCGCCCGGCTTCGTGACGGGCTCTGCTTTTGCGGAGGTGTCGGCTGATGTCGGATGGCTTTGCGGAGAAGACGGTTCTCGTTACGGGTGCCAGCGGCGGACAAGGGGCAGCTGAGGCGGAGTTGTTCGCGAAACTCAGCGCGCACGTGTTCCTCGCTGACGTAAATGACCCGCTTGGCGAAGCGACGACCTCTCGGATCAGGTCCGGTGGCGGTGACGCGACCTACATCCACCTTGACGTGAGCAAGCCTGATGAATGGCACGAAGCAGTCGAGAGAATTCGCGAGCAGACCGGCGCACTGCATGTGCTCGTGAACAACGCTGGCGTAGCGGCTCGCGGGAGCCGCACGCTTGACGTCGCACTCGCCGATTGGGAACGTATCCTTGCAGTCAACCTGACGGGCCCCCTGCTCGGCATTCAGGCTACGGCTCAAGTCATCAGGGATAGTGGGGGGGGCGCGATCGTGAACATCGGGTCGGCGGCAGCTGTGACCGGACATTTCGCTACGTCCTATTCGGTTTCCAAGTGGGGTCTGCGCGGTCTCACGAAGGCGGCGGCGATGGAGCTCGCCCCGTGGAACATCCGCGTGAATGCGGTTCACCCTGGGATCGTCAGGACACCCATTGTTGAGGGCGCGACGGATTTCGTCGATGTGATGGTCGAGGCGATTCCGAGCGGGCGTGTCGGTCAACCAGACGAGATCGCCCGGGTCGTTGTATTCCTCGCTAGCGACGAGGCGAGCTTGGTCAATGGGATCGATATGCCTGTCGACGGTGGATTCACCGAGGTCGGGCTTTACTACCGAGTGCACGGAGACGTCTACCGGCGCAGCGGGAGGATGTGAGGCATGCACGTACATCACACTGCGATTCAAATCGCTGAACCGCAAAGGACAATCGCGTTCTACCGACGTCTGGGCCTCGAACTAGTCGGGTGCTTTCGCGTCGACCCGATCGTTCTGTATTACATGAGCGCTCCGGCCGGAGGAGCAACATTCGAGCTAGTGCACAACCCCGCAGCCGTCGATCGCGCCCCCGGAAGCGGTCATGTGGCAGTCGCGATCGATCACTTCGACGGACTTCTTGCGGAACTGAGGGGCGCGGGCATCTCGCTTGAGCGTGAGCCCTACCATCCGGGCGACCGCGAGGACCGAAGAGTTTGCTTCTTGCGGGATCCCGATGGGACGCTGGTCGAGTTACTCGATGGTGAGTTTCTGACCCCTCAAGATCCACTTCCGGAGGGCATCACCTGACACCCCAGGCGTCGCTCTGAGGCCTCGCGCGGGCAAGTCGTGCGTCTGCGGCACGTGGGCATGAGTGTGCCTCAGGCCGGGTGTTATTGGTCGGCGGCGTCCGGGTCCGCTACGGAGAGCGTTCTCAGGATGGGCGCAGGCTTCACCCAGATGCTCGATGAGATACCCGGAGAGCTGCGTAGCTGATGCCGAGCTGACGGACATAACGTCCCCTCCGCGCTTCAGGACCGCTTGGGTCGCAAACGAGATGCCATGCTTGCAGCGTCAGCTCGAGACCACCTCGATCACGAGTGCGGCGCCGGTGTCGCCGGCCGCACATCCGGCGAACAGCCCGCGGCCGCCGCCGCGTGCGGCGAGGACGTGCGCCAGCTCGATGACACCTCTGGCCCCCGTCGGCCCCTGCGGGTGCCCGTAGACCAGGCTGCAGCCGCACGGGTTCATGGCTTCGGCGTCCGCGCCCGTTTCGCGCGCGAACCACAGGTCGTTGACGATGAACGGGTTGTGCGTCTTGATCACGTCCATGTCCGCGATCCGCAGGCCGGCATCATTCAGCGCCGCGCGGGCAGCCGGGACCGGCGCCTTCGGCATCGTGCCAGCCGCGACCCGCGAGAAGCCCGAGGCGATCACGCGTATATTGGGACCGTCGGCTGCGTGGTCCCGCGCCACCTCGGGGCTCGTAACGACCAATCCGGCGGTTCCGTCGGCCGGGTGGGTCTGCGATCCGTAGCTGACCGTACCCGTAGGGATGACCGGCTCCAAGCCGGCCAGGTCCGCGAGCGTGGTGGGCCGGATGCCCACGTCGGCATCGATCTCAGCGCTCCGGCGGCCGCGGCCGACGGTCACGGGAATCATCCAGGCCCGTTGAAAGGCGCGGTCGTCGGCCAGCGCGTCCTCGTACTGGGCGTAGCGACGCGCCGTGAGCTCGTCGAGTTGGCGTTTCTCGAACCCAGCCTCGGCGGCGACGTGCTCCGCTGTGGCCAACATTCCCTCACCGGTGATCGGATTGCGCTCGAAGCTGTGCAGCACCCAGTGCTCGCTCGCCGGCGCGCCGCCAGGTGCGTCGGTACGAGGGTAGAGAAGCTGGGGGCCGTTGCTGGTGCGGTCCGTGGTTATCACCAGCCGAGCGAGGTGGCGCTGGCGGTCCTGCGCCATCGCGGCGATGTGAATCGCGGCCACCGAGGTGGCACACGCCTGCGAGACCATCGGCCCTGACACGTGCGGGAAGCCGAGGCGGGCCGCGAGGGTCGGCGCGCCGTAAAACGCTTCTGGCTGAGGAATCGTCCATCCCAGGATCAGCTCCTCAATCGGCCACTGCCGACCGCGCCGCTGGAGTGCGCGGCTCGCTACCTGCTCGGCGAGCTCGAGGCTGTTGAGGTTAGCCGTGGGTCCCTGCCAGCGCACGAACGGGGAGCACCAGCACTCGTCGAGCGGAATGACTGTGTTCTCGTACCGCATGCTTACCGCGACTCCCTCACAGCGGGCGACCGAAGAAGAGGTCAGACCGGAGTGCCAGCGTTCCACCCGAGCTGGACGTCTAGACAGATGCCGCTGATCTTCGCGGCCGCGTCCGAGGCGAGATAGAGCATCGCCTGGGTGATGTCTTGCGGCTGGAGGTAGGGCTCTCCGTTGGGGGAGATCTCACGCCACAATGCCTCGGCCTCCTCGCGCGTGGGGTTTTCCACGGCCGGGAGGAATAGTCGATAGGTGGGTTCGTTTAGCAGGATCCCCGTGCCGACGAGGTAGGGCGCCAATGCATTGACCGTAATTCCGTCTTTGATGACCTCGTTTGCGAGGCCTTTGACGAGTCCAATCACGCCTGTCTTACTTGCCAGGTAAGGGGTGATGTGGGGCTGTGGGCGGCGGGCGACGGATGAGCTGGTGACGACGATTCGTCCATACTTCCGCTCGATCATGTGGGGCACCACTGCCTTGAGGCAATTCCAGACCCCGGTGAGATTGACCCCTATGACGTCGTCCCATTCGTCATGGGTCTGCTCGGTCAGGGCACCATAGGCGGTGATTCCGGCGTTCGCGAGGAGGACGTCGATGTGGCCGAGCTCATCGATTGCACGTGCGCTTAGCGCGTCAATGGCGCCGCGATCGCGGACGTCCGCAACTTCGGCAATGCAACGTCGGCCCTCGGCCTCAACAAGCCTCCGGGTCTCCTCAAGATCGTCGCGGCTGGCCAGCGGATACGTGACGCTCGGGATGTGGGCGTCGAGATCGCAAACCACGATGTCCGCTCCAGCGCGCGCGAACCCGAGGGCATGAGAGCGGCCCTGTCCTCGCGCGCCACCCGTGATGAACGCAACCTTGTCTTTGAACCGCTTCGTTGAATCTGCCCTGGTCATCAGTCACCACTTGGATCGGGCTGCGTGAGGCGTGATGTGTGCCACCTGGTCGTAGCCGGCATTGCGCTCGGAGGACAAGCCGAGCGCCCACACAGACCCTGAGTAGGTGCTAAGGTCACCTGGTGACCTTGCAGGCGACATGCTAGCCTGAGCCACTGTCGCTTGTCAAGTTGACGCACCAGGCGGGCTGCTCAGCCCCAGCTGAAGTGGGGGTCGGTCGACTTGCGGCTTCGAACCCACGACACGACCCGGCCAGAGCGGCCGGCGAACATAGCGTCGGCGACCCTTACATGACACTTCCATGTGCCGTCGACGGACGGGCGCCGGGACCTGGGGACGCTCGTTGCCCATCATGGGCTCCACGCCGTCTCGTTCAACTATGGTGATCATTAGCGTCCCGCGAACTCCGGCCCTCTTCGCTCGCGCGCCGCCGCGAGACCCTCTTGGTGATCCGCGGAGCCCAGCAGTGCAGTCTGAGCGAGACTCTCGGCGAGAATGCCACTACGCAGGTCCGTGTCAGCGGCGAGGTGTGCCAAGCGTTTGGCAGCGCCGAACGACAACGGGGCGCGGCGCAACATACGTCGGGCCCGTTCGCGGGCCGCCGCGACCGGGTCGTCGGCAATTTCGCTGACCAGTCCCAGCCGCAACGCCGCCTCGGCGTCGAGGTCGTCACCGCCCAGCAAAGCCTCCTTGGCACGAGCGAGTCCGACCAGCTTCACGAGGCGGGTCACACCGCCGTGGGTGGGGACGAGCCCGAGCGTCCCTTCGCGAAACAGCAACCTCGCTCTCGGACTCGCAACCCGCCAGTCGCAGCACAGTGCAAGCGTCAGGCCCACGCCGGTTGCGACGCCGTCAACGGCCGCGATCATTGGCTTCTCGAAGCGCTCCGCGGTGTCCAACAATGCCGTCAGCCCGTGGCTTACATGCCGATACACCCGCGCGTCGTGGAGATCGTCAAACGAGCCCAGGTCCCCTCCGGCGCAAAACGATCCGCCCGTGCCGGTGATCACGACGGCATGGACGGAGGCAGACCGGGCAGCCTCATCGAGGGACGCCTCCAGCTGCTCGCGCATCGCCGCGTCGAGTGCGTTGCGGCGCGCCGGCCGGTCGAGCGTCAGGGTCAGCAGATGGTCCGAGACCTCGGATCTAACCACACGGCTGTCATCGCTCGACGACAAGACTAAGAGACTATACGCTGCCGAGCGTAACTCGGATGTCATATATCGCCCGGCAACCATGGCAGGAGCAGCCGTGGGATCGGCCGAAGTGCGAGATGCGCTCATGTCCGGAGGCGGGGACGACCCCGCCATTCGCAATACCTCAGGGGCATGGCGCCGACCCAACCGTCGGTCGTAAGTGTCCGAGTAGTTGAGCGACGCCGGGCGGTTGCGCTGGCGCGGCACTTCCGCGAGGCCGAAGGGCTGTCGATTGGGCAGATCGCTGACCGCCTTGGTCGCTCGACCGCGACGATCAAGGCTTATTTCTACGATCCCACCGGGGAGAACGCGCGCGCGGTCAAGGCGCGCTATGTCGGCGTCTGCCGCGGCTGCGGCGCCTACACCCAGCCGCGCAACGGTAAGGGCGACGCGTACGCGTACTGCAAGGCCTGCCACCCCGGAGCGATCGAGCGCCGCTGGACTTCCCAGCTGGTGCTTGAGGCGATGATCGAGTGGGAGCGGCGGTTCGGGCGGCTCCCGAACTCCTACGACTGGTCGCGCACACACGCACGGCGGCGTGGGGGAGAGGCGCTGGAGCGGCTCGCCGTCCGGCGATGGCCGCCGGCGAGCGTCGTCGGCTCGCTGTTCGGAAACTGGGCGGTCGCCCGATCCCTCGCCTCCGCGGAGGGGAGACCGTCGTGGGAAGCCGTGGGGGCGGCACGCGGTCGTCAGGCCGGGGCCCGCGGCGGCGCCAGCAGCGCTCGAGCCAGCGGGTGCGAAGCGGTCCCAGGATGAAGTCGCTCGTTGCCGACAGCCACCTCGCCGCGGCGGGGCGGGAGAGATATAACGAGACGATGGCCAAGCGCGATTACGGAACTGGTCACCTGTATGAGAGGTACGGGTCCTACTACGGGCGCTGGCGCACACTCGACGGCCGCCAGCTGAATCGGCTGATCGGCCCCGTGAGGAGCCAGGGCAAATCCGACGGGTTGACCCGCTCCCAGGCCGAGCGCGCTTTCCGCAAGCTCCAGGAGGCCGAGGAGAGCTCGCCCCGACCGGCGCGGGGCGCGACCGTCCCGTCCGTCGACGAGGTCGCGGACTCGTTGCGGCGCCGGCTTCGACTCCGCGGTGCGCGGCGGTCCTATCTCGAGGGGTGCGAGTCGATGCAGCGTGTCCACCTCTCGCCGCGCCTGGGCGCGAGGCCAATCACCGAGGTCACCACCGCCCACGTCGAGGCGCTGGCGGGCGCGATGCTCGAGGCCGGGCTGGCGCCGAAGACGGTCCGGAACGTGCTCATCTTCCTGCACTCGGTGTTCGAGCACGCGCTCGAGCGCGGGCTGCTAGGCGAGAACCCCGTCCGCCGCGCGACGCTTCCCGGGCGGCGACGGCGCGGCGACGCCAATCCCGATCTCCAGCTCCTCAGCATCGAGGAGCTCGAGGCGGTGATCCGGGCCATCCCCGACGAGGTGGTGACCCGCCCACCGGCGCCGACGCGGCGCGGCCGGCCCGGGCCGGCGCCCCCGCCGCCGGCCGACGTGCTCGGGCCCGTGCTCCGGGTGCTCGTCCTCGCGGCCGCCAGCACCGGTCTGCGCCAATCCGAGCTGCTCGGCCTGCGCTGGCGCGATGTCGACTGGAGCGCCCAGCGGATCCGGGTCCGCAACGCCTACGTGCGCGGAGAGCATTCGGGCCACGGCAAATCGGAGCTCTCCACCCGCCGCTCGGTGCCCATGGCCGACCGGCTGGCCGGTGAGCTTGACCGGTGGTCGCGCCGCACGATGTACGCGACCGACGAGGACCTGGTGTTCGCCCACCCGCAGACAGGTCGGCCGCTGGACCGATCGAAGGTGACCAGGCGGTTCAAGGACGCCTGCCGCGCCGCCGGGGTTCGCCCCGTTCGCTTTCACGACCTGCGGCACACGTTCGGAACGCGTCTGGCCGCAACCGGCCAGCCGATCCGCTCGATCCAGGAGTTCCTGGGCCACGCCGACGTCAAGACCACCCAGATCTACATGCACTACGCCCCGTCCGAGCTCGAACTGACGATGGTCAACGAGGCATTTCCGACCGGCGCGACGGGGAACAAATTAGGGAACAAATTGAGGAAAACCCAGAGAAACTCAGAGCAAGAAAGCCCTGCTAAGCACGATTTCACAGATTGAGGCGAACTGGTTTCCTCGGGCTCGGTGGCCCCCCGGTGGCTTAGCGAGCGTGGAAGAGGCGGTCGGTGCCATCGCCCGGGGGGAGATGGTCGTGGTCGTCGACTCCAGGGACCGGGAGAACGAGGGCGACCTCGTGATGGCGGCCGAGCATGTCACGCCGTCCGCGGTGAACTTCATGGCGATGCATGGTCGTGGTCTGATCTGCGTGCCGATGCTTTCGGAGCGTCTCGAGGCTTTGGGCATCCCTCCGATGGTCCGGCGCAACGACGATGCGCATGGCACGGCGTTCCACGTGAGTGTCGATCACCGCGGCGGGTCGACCGGTATCTCCGCCGCCGATCGTGCGCTGACGATTCGCGCGCTCGCGGATGACAGCACCGATCCAGGCAGCCTGGCCCAACCCGGCCACGTCTTCCCACTGGGGTATCAGCGCGGCGGCGTGCTCAAGCGCGCCGGGCACACCGAGGCGTCGGTCGACCTGGCGCTCATGGCCGGTCTCTCGCCGGCAGCCATGATCTGCGAGATCGCCTCCGACGACGGGACGATGGCGCGCCTCCCCGAACTCCTGGAGTTCGCCGCACGCCACGAGCTGCCCGTGCTGGCGATCACCGACCTCATCGCGTATCGGCGTCGGTCCGAGCGGCTGGTCGAGCGAGTCAGCAGCGCACGGCTACCGCTGGACGCCGGCGAGTTCACGGCGATCGGGTTCCGCGACCATGTCGACGGGCGCGACCATGTGGCGCTCGTGCGTGGCGATCTGGGCTCAGTCGAGGCGCCACTGGTGAGGATGCACTCGGAGTGCCTCACCGGGGATGTCTTCGGCTCGCGCCGGTGCGATTGTGGACGCCAGCTACAGCTCGCGCTCGAGCGGATCGCTCACGCGGGGGTCGGCGCCGTGGTCTACCTCAGAGGGCATGAGGGACGGGGAATCGGGCTGCTCGAGAAGCTGCGCGCCTACGAGTTGCAGGACGGCGGTCTGGACACCGTGGAGGCCAATACGCACCTGGGACACCCAGCCGACCGTCGCGATTACGGGATCGGCATGCAGATTCTTGCCGACCTCGGAATCAGCCGCCTGCGGCTGCTCACGAACAACCCGGCCAAGCGCGCGGGACTCGAGGGGTATGGACTCGACGTAGTCGGCTGCGTACCGCTGGTTCCGGACCCAACGCCGGAGAGCGTCAGGTATCTCCAAACTAAGGTCACCAAGATGGGGCACCTTGTCGAGGTCGATCAGCTCGCGGAGATGGGTCACCTCATGGCCGTAGGCTAGCCAGCTGATTGTGCGGTCGTCACCAGAGCCGACCGTCGTCGGGTCGTCAGGCGGCCGCTTCCGCAGCAGTCGCAAATCCGACGGTCCGGAGACCGAATGTCAGGAAATCCTGAGGCGCCGGCGGGCCCCAGAGATTGAGCGCGTTCGGCTCGCCCGTCCAGTCGTACGGAACGTAACCCGCGTCGTCGACGATCTGAAGCAGATCCGCGTAGACCTCGACCAAGCCACCCGCGGGGTCAGGTACGTACGTGGCGAGGTTGAAGCCGGGGCCGTGTCGGACCGGGCCCCACTTAAGGGTGATTCCGTGGCCGATGAGCCCGTCGCAGTAGGACCCGAGCGTCCCGAGGTCCTGCGTCTGCCAGGCGTGATGGTGCAAAACCGTCCTCTCGGGCCCCGGGGTAACGGCGAAGCCATGGTGATCAGCGTCGCAGCGCAGCCATGTCGCCCGACCCAGTCGGTCGGAAACGCGAAACCGGAGGACCTCGACGCAGAAGTTCTCGACGGCGTGGTGCTCGGCCGAGGCAAAGGTCAGATGACCGAATCGCCGGACGGGCCGATGGGTGTAGCGGCCGATGGATACCGAATCGCGGCACATATCGGTGTAGACCTCGTACGCGATCGCGCCGGGTCCGGTGAAACGAACGGCGGCGCCAAGGCCCGCAGCGTGACCCGGTGGTACGCGACGACAGGTGATGCCGGCGCGCTCAACGGTCGCCTGCACCGCCTGCAGGGCCTCAGTGGACTCCACCTCGAGCCCGACATGATCCAGGCCGTCCTCGGCCCCCTGGACAAGCTCGAGCTCATGGTCCTTCTCACTCGCCGAGAGCAGGATCGCCGTCGCAGTGCGATGCGTCTCGCGAAGTCCGAGTACATCGCACGCGAACTGCGCGTATGCGTCCGGGTCCCTCAGTCGGAGCGCGACGTGGCCGATGTGCATCGCCATCCCGGTTGGCATGCTACCTCATTCGTTACGACCGTCACAGAAGATGTTGCTTTCGCTACGGGGCGAGCCGCCGGGCGGATTCGTCGTACTCCGCGCGTATTGACTGAAGCGCGAGCACCATCGCGTCGCGCTGCGCCGCGAGGTCGTCGATCGAGCGACCCGCGGTCTCTGCCTGCACGCCGTCGATGATCTTCCGCTTGAGCTCGGGGGTGAGCTCAGGATCGCCGAGGGTCGACCAGGCGGCCGCCATTGGGTCCATCAGATTCTCCATGAAGTACCGGATGCCGCCCTGTCCTCCGCCGAGATGCCACAGGAGGTTGGGTCCCATGACGCCCCACCGCAAACCCGGGCCCCAAGAGACCAGGTCATCGATATCCGCAACGTCGAGCACCTCCTGCTCGATCAGGTAGACGACCTCCCGGTAAAGCGCCGACTGGAGGCGATTGACGACGTGACCCGGCAACTCCTTCTTCAGGTGGATCGGTTGCTTACCGGCCGACGCATACAACGACATGGTTTCCTGGATCGTCTGCGGTGTCGTCGCCGCCCCCCCGACGACCTCGACCAGCGGGATGATGTGCGGCGGGTTCAACGGGTGGCCGATGACGGTCCGCTCCGGGTGACGGCAGTGGGACTGGATCTCGGTCATCGTGATTCCAGATGAGCTCGAAGCGATGATCGTGTCGCTCGACGTCGCATCGTCGATGTCGGCGAACAGCGCGATCTTAAGCTCCGGGCGCTCGGGCGCGTTCTCCTGGACGAACTCAGCGCCGGCGAGCGCCTCGTGCATGTCGGCGGTGAAATCCAAGCGATCGGGTGAGGCGCCATCCGACAGGCCGAGTGTCGCGACCGCGTCCCAGGCCGTCTCCACGTGTGCGCGAAGCACGGTCTCGGCGCCGGGCGCCGGGTCGGTTCCCACGACATCGAAGCCACGAGCCAGGAAGTGCGTGGTCCAACTAGCGCCAATTGTGCCGGTGCCCACGATCGCCACGCGACGGATGGGCTTCCGGGGACTCATGTGGCGCGACCGGCTACGAAGCCGGGACGGAGGGCGGCGCCGGGGGTGCGGGCGTATCGCCTTTCCCGATGGAGGCCTTCCAGATGGCGGTGAAAGATGCGTTGACCTCCTCGCTGGCCTCGATCAGCTCGATCATCCCGGGCAACGCATCACGGGTGTCGAAATAGGCAAGGCGAACGCCGGGGACCTCGATGCTGCCGTTGGCCTCATCTCCCTGGGCCCGCATTGTCGCGACCGCCTCGTCGAATACGGGCGTGGCATAGCCGAAGTGGTGAAATCCGTAGCCGCGCTCGTCGATCACCTCGCGGTAGACGGAGGGAAGGTCGTCGGCTGGCTGGATCAGTTCGTACAGCATGTGCCCGGAGCATCCGAACCCGACGTGGAACGTGGCCTGTGCGGGCTCCCGCCATAGACGGAGCCCGGCGGCCCGACGGCGCGGACGGTAGTCCAGGGACGGACGCGCAGGCGCGCCGAGAACTGCTCGACCGCGACGTCCAGATCCTCGACTACGAACCCGCTCTGGATGATGCTGTCGGTCGGTTGACCGAAGTCGAAGAGCACCCGGGCACGCTACCACATCTGCTAACGACCGTCACGTGATTCGGTGCAGATACTGGTATGGTGCGCTTCGCCGGGTGTGAGAACGCCGAAGGGTTGAGCGCGGTGCAGGTTGCCTACACGAAGGGTTTGCACGAGCTGGGCGATGGCCTTTATGCCTACCTGCAGCCGGATGGCGGTTGGGGTTGGAGCAATGCCGGGCTGGTCACGGCCGATGGCACGTCGCTGCTGATCGACACCCTTTACGACCTGCGCCTGACCCGCGAGATGCTCGACGCGATGGAGCCGGTCACGGCGGATCACCCGATTGATGCGGCCATGAACACGCACGCAAACCCCGATCACTGCTTCGGCAACGAGCTGTTGCCGCAGAGCGCGGAGATCTACTCCTCGCAGGCCACTGCCGACGAG
>Ga0335075_10012005_pt1 | contig 13099 bp, 8 predicted proteins | sample Lox_Sample_24_FD_206723 | JGI IMG/M metagenome (GOLD analysis project Ga0335075, IMG submission 206723) | Soil microbial communities from Loxahatchee National Wildlife Refuge, Florida, United States - Lox_Sample_2.4 | ecosystem: Environmental > Terrestrial > Soil > Wetlands | place: USA: Florida... | reverse complement strand
AGGTGGATCCGCCCTGCGGTCTTCACCGCAACGATCGACTGCGCCAGCGTCCCGGGGCCGCCCGTCTCTACTACATGATCCACCCCTTGCCCGCCGGTGAGTTGCCTGGCCATGCCGCCCCACTCCGGCTCTTTCTTGTAGTTGATGGTGTGATCAGCGCCGAGTGCCTGCAACCGCTCGAGCTTCTTGTCCGAGGACGAGGTGGAAATGACTGTTGCGCCCATGGCCTTGGCAAACTGAACCGCGAATATCGATACACCGCCAGTCCCCAGCGTCAGGACAGTATCACCGGCTTTTATTCCGCCCTCGACAACAAGGGCCCGCCACGCAGTCAACCCGGCGGTTGTCAGTGTCGCGGCTTCCACGTGGGTGAAACCCGTTGGCGCCTTTGTAAACCAGGTCGCTGGAGTTACGACGAGCTCGCGTGCGTAGCCATCGAGTCCGTCACCCGGAGTTTTCGAAAAGTCAGCCACGGTCGCAGGCCCGTCCTGCCACAGCGGAAAGAAACCTGACACCACGCGATCACCAACCGCGAATTCCACGACACCAGGGCCAACAGCCTCGACGACACCCGCGCCATCCGACAGGGGAATACGGCCGTCCGCGCTGGGCAGAAACCCACGCACCACCGCGTAGTCATGAAAGTTGATCGAGCCGGCATGCAGCCGAACGCGGATCTCTCCTGCCGCAGGCTGCCCGGGATCAGGCATATCCACGACCTTGAGGCGCTCCAGACCACCGGGAGCGCCGAGCGTTACGGCCTTCATCGATTGTTTCTCCTGCGAAAGGTCGCTTCTTTTTCCAGCCGAGTTTAAACGAGCGCTCCCGCCCCGGAACGACCGGGAGCGCACAGGTCCTATCCTGAGGGTGCTCGACCAAAGTCGCTCTTTTCGTGACACCCGTCCCAATTCAGGGCGAGGGGGGCCTCGGAACGCCTGGTATGGCCAGCCCTGGGGCTGGCAGCACGGCGGCTGGCGCGAGCGCTGGCGCGACCAGCGGCGGCAATGCGAAGTTGCAATTGACGGCAATCTCAGCAGCGCCGACATGCAGTCCATCAGCACTGTCGTTTCGCAGGTCCACTCCCTGGCCACGCGTCCAACCGCCATCCAACCCTACAGGCCGCGGGGCCGGCGGCCGATACATTGAGCCTGTCAGCGCAATAGGAACTGCCGTCCGAAGTTGAGACCCGCGCACGGTTTCCGGGATTGCCCGGATTACCGGCAAGCCGCATCATCAACTCAAGACCGGCAGGGGGTCGGTTCATGCTGTTGGGTCTTGTATCCGTTCTCATTGTTGCCGTAGTAGGTATAGCCGCGTGGGTGCTTACGCACCGGCGCGCCTCCGTGCGCATGCCGCAGACGGGCGAGTGGGTTTTTGCAAACCCTGAGGAGTCCGCACCTCGGACACCCACGGCTACCGCCCGCACCGCAGCGAAAGTGGCCGCCGCACCAGCCCCCGAAGCCGCCCCCCTGACCGGCGAAGAAGCTTTCGCCAAGCTCCACCAACTGTCATTCGGCCGCGCCGCGGTCGGCGAGGCCTGGCCACCCCATCACCAGGAAGTCATCTCAGCGACAGCCGACGTACTCCAAAGCGCGTCGACCGAGGACCGCTATACCCCTCGTCGCCCCAGTCTGTTGCCGCAATTGCTGCGTGCGGTGAACGACGAGGATGTCTCGCGGCGCGAGTTGGTCACAATCATCTCGAAAGACCCTTCGCTCGTGGGCAATCTCCTGAAGATGGCCAACAGCTCCTTCTATAGGGTGAGCACGCAAGCCGTCGAAAGCATCGATCGCGCGGTTGTCATACTCGGCAACGACGGCATCCGCTCGCTCATCGCAGCGGCGCTCGCACAACCCATCTTCCAGATTCGCGGCGGCGACTTTCCGCGGTTTCCGGAGATTGCCTGGGAGCACACCTTCCGGACAGCCAGCGCGACCGTCACACACACCGCCATCGTAGAGAAGTCAGATCCCTTCGCAGCCCAGTTACTCGGGCTCGTCGCCGGAATGGCCGGCATTGTCGTGTTTCGCGTCGCGCTCGACCAGTACGAGGCGCGCCCGAAGTTGCGTCCGCACGGGGCCGTAATGGCCTCTCTGCTCGACACGCAGTCCGTCGCCGTGGCGAAACGCATCGCCGTGAGCTGGGGACTGTCAGACAGGATCATCGCCGCGCTGGATGATCAGACGACCGCGGTGGCAGCCGATCGGCAGACCGCCTTGGGCCGCTCCCTGACCTTCGGGCGGCTCGCCAGTGCCCTGGCAGTGCTGTACATGCATGAGAGCATAGACGATGTCACCGCGCAGATCTCGATGCCCGTAGCCGGCATGCCCGCAACCGAGTTGGGACGTTTGTGGACGCGTCTCAGCTCGGAAGAAGAGATGGCCCCGCGCAAGAAACCGCGCATCGCGGCCGCGCGCTGAGCTGGCGCGCTCTCACTTCATCGCGTTCAACACGAACGCCTGGATATCCGCCATCTCCTCGATCAGCTTCGCGGTCGGTTTCCCCGACCCGTGTCCGGCCCGGGTCTCGATCCGCAGCAGAATCGGCCTGCCGTGCGGATCGGCATGCTGCATGGCTGCCGCAAACTTGAAGCTGTGGGCGGGATAAACGCGGTCGTCGTGGTCGCCGGTAGTGATGAGCGTCGCGGGGTAATTCACTCCGGCCCTGACGTTCTGCAGCGGTGAGTAGGCCAACATCGCGTGGAGCTCGGCCGGATTGTCCACGCTGCCGTAGTCGGACTCCCAACCCCTGCCCACCGTGAACTCGCGGAAGCGCAGCATATCCATGACACCGACCTGCGGCACAGCCGCGGCAAACAAGTCGGGCCGCTGCTCTTCCGTTGCACCAACCAACAGCCCGCCGTTGGAGCGTCCCCAGATCGCCAGGTGCCTCGGGTTCGTCCAATGCCGCGCGATCAGGTATTCGGCCGCGCCGATGAAGTCATCAAACACATTCTGCTTGTGAGTCTTCATCCCGCCTTCGTGCCAGGCCCGGCCATACTCGCCGCCGCCCCGCAGGTTCGCCATGGCGTACACGCCGCCCCCCTCGAGCCACCCGGCTACGGCCGCCGAGAAGGAGGGTTCCAGCGAAATGTTGAAGCCACCGTAACCGTACAGGATGGTGGGATTGTTGCCGTCGAGCTTGGTGCCCTTGCGGGAAACGATGTACAGCGGGACGCGCGTGCCGTCCTTGCTCGAATAGAATACCTGCTGTGTCTGATAGCTGTCGGGATCGAAACCTTCGAGCCGTGGCGCCTTCCACAATGAGCTCGCCCCGCTGCCGAGATCGAGACGGTAGATGCTCGAGGGGGACGTAAAGCTGCTGTAGCTGTAGTAGGTCTCCCGATCCTCGATCCGGCCGTGAAAGCCGCTCGCCTGGCCCAAGCCCGCAAGCTGCACCTCGCCGACGAGCTTGCCTTCCGGCGTGTAGCGACGCACGGCGCTGTGCGCAGCGTGCAGATACTGCGCCACCAACTGCCCACCTACGAGGGTAACAGTATCCAGTGTGTCGGTTCCTTCCGGCACGACGGTCCGCCAATGCGCGGGGTCCGGCTTGGACAAATCGATCGCCACGATCTTGTAACGCGGCGCACCGTCATCGGTCTGGACATACAGCGTAGAGCCGATGTTGCCGATGAACGTGAACACGGCGATGGGTTTTGGAATGATCGGACGAATCGGCGCCGCCGCGCCGGCCGCCGCCAGGTCCTGGACCAACAGTGTGTTCTGGACCTGGGTGCCATGGTTGGCCTGGACCACGAGGTAATGCCCGTCATCGGTCACCATGCCGCCCACGAACCACTCCGGGTCATCCGTCCGTGTATAAACGAGCGTGTCCTCGCTCTGCGGAGCTCCTAACTTGTGAAAGAACAGCTTCTCGTACTGGTTGGCCGCCTTCAGCACATCCCCGCTCTTGGGGGCGTCATACGCGGTGTAGTAGAAACCCGACCCGTCCTTGCGCCAGCTGCCGCCACCTGCCTTCGACCAGTGGATCTCATCGGGAAGGTCGGCGCCGGTATCCACGTTGCGCACGTGCCAGATCTGCCAGTCAGAGCCGGCATCCGACAAGGCGTAGGCGAACAGCCGCCCATCGTCACTGATGGCCGTTTCGCGTAATGCAACGGTGCCATCCTGCGATAGCGTGTTGGGATCGAGAAGCACCTTGCCGGGGGTGGCAGGGTCGGTAGTGGCGAAGATCACCGCCTGGTTCTGCAACCCGTCATTGTGCGAGTAGAACCAATAGTGCCCGTAGTGCTGCGGGGCGCTCCAGCGCTCGTAGTTCCAGATCTTCCGCAGTCGCTCCAAGATGGCGTCGCGGCCGGGAATCGCATCGAGATACTCGCGGCTGAGTTTGTCTTCGGCCTCCACCCAGCTGCGCGTCTGCGGTGAGTCGATATCCTCCATCCACCGGTAGGGATCCGCAACCTTCACGCCGTGGTAGTCCGTAACCACGTCGCCGCGGCGCGCCGGGGGATAAGACAGCGGGTGCCCGTTCGTAGCCAGCGCAACGGTCGCGAACAACGAAATCAAGACGACGCGCGTGAGCATGCGCTCTCCTATGCCAGCAAAGGATCGAGGCGCGGATTTTACGGCGAAAGCGAGCCGTGCGGGGCGCTCGCGTCCCGCAGGCTCGCTGAATCGAGGCTTAACGGCGGCAGATCAGCGGCGGACCCAATGGCCCTCGTGGAGATGCCAACCGTCACGCTCGTGGACCCAATGATGCGGCTCCCAACGGTAGCCCGCGCGAGGGGCTTCCCAGTGGCCGCCGACCCAGACGTGCTGGCCCCCAACCCAATTCCAGTAGCCGCCGATCCAGACATAGCCGGGCGCCGGGGCCACACCGTAAACCTCCACCCGAGGTGCGGGCGGGGCAATCGTGACGGCGGGGCCGGCGACATAGTATCCGCGGGCCGGATAGACTACGCAGGCGCTCAGGGCCGCTGACAGGGCTGTCACGATCGCCGCATTTCTTATCAGGACGCGGACGTTGCGCATAAGTTTCCTCACCAGGTTGGTAACAGATTTTACCGCAGTCAGGCTGCGGACTTCCGAGTATAAGAACGCGCCAGGGCGCCGCCGGTGCACAGGTCCCGATTCGTGGAGGTTGCGAGCTCGATGCACGTTTTGCGGGAAAGCGACTACGTCCCGGTCCCCTGGAAAAATGGCGGCGGGCTCACCCGGGAGATCCTCAGAGTCCCACCCGACGGCGCCTCTTTCGACTGGCGCCTGAGTCTGGCGACCATCGCAACCGCGGGGCCTTTCTCGGCCTTCGAGGGTTATGAGCGGACGTTGGTGCTGGTCCGTGGCCGTGGTGTCGAGCTCGATTTCGGACCCCATGGCCGGTCCACTCTGAATGCTCCCGGACAGGTGGCGGCCTTCGATGGCGCCTGGTCTACCGGATGCACGCTGATCGACGGGCCCTGCACGGATCTGAATCTGATCGTCGCAAGGGAGCGCGCCGCGGCGCAGGCCGGCATTCTACGATTGACCGCGCCTGAGATGATCCGCACGTCGGGTTGGGAAGAGATCCTGGTGTGTTGTGTTGCCGGATCCGTCCGGATCCAGAACGCTACCGGTGAGCTCGCCACGCTGTCCAGCGTCGATGTGGCGCGATGCGCTCCCGGCGACGCAGCCATGCCATGCAGCCCGCATGGCCCCGATCCCGCGTTGCTGTTGGTCGCCTGCCTCAGGCGCCGGGTCGCTTGAGTTACTTGCCTTGCGCGCCCCGCAGCCGGGGCACCTCCAGCAGCGACTTGATGAGTGAGAATGCCTCCGCGGCCGGCAGGGGGGCGGCCACCAGGAAGCCTTGGATGGTGCTGCAATGCTCCTGCGCCAGGAACTGGCGTTGGTCCTGAGTCTCCACCCCTTCGGCAACGACCTCGAGGCCGAGCGCCAGGCCCAGCGCGATGGCTGCGCGACACAGCGCGGCATCGTGCGGATCCGCAGTGCAGTCTTCCACGAGCGAGCGATCGATCTTCACACAGTCGACGTTCAGCAGCTTCAGACGTGACAGCGATGAGTGTCCCGTACCGAAATCATCAACAGCCAGTGACACACCGAGCGCTCTCAATCGAGCCAGGTGGCGCGCTGCCAGCTCCGGCGAGCGCATCGCAACGGTCTCGGTGATTTCGAGCTCGAGCAGCTCGGCGGGCAATCCCCAGCGCTCCAGCACCGAAGCCACCCGCTCCGGCAATTCGTCACGGGCAAACTGTATGGGCGAGAGGTTGACGGAGACACGCAACGGCTCGCCGCCCGCGTCGAGCCACTCGCGCAGATCCTGACACGCCTTCTCGAGTACCCACTGCCCGATGGCCTCGATGAGCCCGGTTTCCTCCGCGATCGGGATAAACAACGCGGGCGGCACCAGCCCGCGCGTCGGATGTCTCCAGCGCACGAGGGCTTCAACGGCCGTGGGCCGTCCGGTGACGGTGTCGATGCGCGGTTGGTAGTTGAGCTCCACCTCGTTGCGCTCGAGGGCATCGCGCAACTCGACCTCCAGAGACAACCGGTCCGTGCCGGGACGCATGCCGTTCTCGAACAGGCAGTAGGAATCGCCACCATTGGCTTTCGCCGTGTACATGGCGAGGTCGGCGTGCTTCAGCAAGGTCGAGCCGTCGACACCATCCTGCGGAAAGCGGCTGATGCCGATGCTGCACGTCGTGTACACGACCCGGTCCGATAACCGGAAATTACCGCGGAGCTGCCGGAACAATCTCTGCACCGCGTCGATGACTTCGCGCTCGTCCGGAATATTGTCGAGAACGAGCACGAATTCGTCGCCGCCGAGTCTTGCAACGACATCACTGGGACGCACGGTGTCCTTCAGACGGCGCCCCACTTCGACGAGCAGCTCGTCACCGATATCGTGGCCGAGAGTGTCATTCACGTACTTGAAGCGATCCAGGTCGATCATCAGCACGGCCAGCGCGCCGCACCGCCGGCCCGCGGCCTGTAGCATCTCGTCCAGTTTCGAACGCAGGCCCAGGCGATTTTCCAGGCCGGTCAGGGCATCGTGGTAGGCCAGGAAGGAAATGCGCTGCTCGGACAGCTTGTTGGCCGTAACGTCGTGCACATAGCCGTGCCAGACCGTACTGTTATCTTCGTAGCGACGCGGAACCGCCTCGCCGGCCACCCAGCAGATGACTCCGTCCGCACGTATTATGCGGCACTCGATATGCCACGGCTCGAGAGTTTCTGCTGAGCGGCGCATGCTCGAGCGCATCCGCTCGCGGTCATGAGGATGAGTGACGGCCAGCAAAGCCGAGCCATCATTCATCAGGGCCTCCGCATTCAGCCCGAATACGGCGCGTACGCCCGGGCTCACATACAGGAACTCAGCCTGGCTGTTGTGCGACAAGCGCCATTGAAAAATCATGCCCGGCACGTTTTCGGCAATCAGTGCCATCCGCTCGCTGACGATCCGGGTCTGTTCGTCCGCCAACTTGTGCTCGGTGACATCAAACATCACGCAGAAAATGCGTGACGGCAGACCGTCCGGGCCGTGCTCGAGCACGCCACCGGCGGACCACACCCAACGCCACGATCCATCACGAGCGCGCAGCCGGCTATTGCCGCGAAACCTGGTGCGCGTGCCATTGACCAGATCGTGGATGGCGCGGTCGCAGATCTCCAGGTCATCAGGGTGGCACAGCCCCCGGAGCCAGGTGACGTCATGCCAAAGGTCATCGGGCGGATAGCCGAGCATCGTCATGTAGACCGAGTTGGTCTCGACGAGATTGGTGCGCATATCCCACTCCCAGGTGCCGATGTTGCCGCCCTGGATCATCATGTGGGCGCGGCTTTCATTCCGCCGCAGCGCCTCGCGCTTGATGACTTCGCCGGTGACGTCCGCGTGAACGCAGACCCACCCTTTAACCGCACCTTGTGGACCGAGGAGAGGCCGCGCGTCAGTATCCAACCACCACTCGTGGCCATCCTTACTGCGCGCCGGGCTTTCAAAGCGCAAGCCGCGCCCGGCCTCGAAGCTGTCACGGACGCGCTGCCGGGTGTCGGCATCCGCGTTCTCGAAATGCAGCAATTCCCCTGGCGTGCGCCCAATGAGCTCCTCGGGACTGAAGCCGCTCATCTGGACGAATGCGTCATTGGCCCAGACGATCCGCCGCCTCGGGTCGCAAAGAGTCACCCCATAGCCGCTCACCCTGGCCAGCATCGACAGCCATTCTCCGGCTGTCTCAGGCGTGATGTCTCCGGCAGGCGGGGCAACATCTTCTGAAGTTTTCATCGTCAACGCGACGCTGGGTCTTCCCCCAAACAGACAGGCCCGAGTTTGGGGCCGCGCGCGGCGCCAAGGCATGACGAAGTCGTCAGGACGCGTGCGACCTTCGTCACAGGACCGCACAACGGTGTTTTCGGGACGACATAATGCCGTTCCGACGTGACGATCATCTAGAAGAAGCTTTCAACGGCCTTTTGGATGTTGTCCCGCAACCGCACCATTCGCGGGCCGACGTCAGCGATCAGGCGCTTGCGTGTCATCTCGCGTACGGGCCCACTGCAGCTCAAGGACAGGACCCGGTTGCCGTCCGCGGACAGCAGTGGGACTCCGACCGCGAACAGATCGGGAGTCCATTCCGCGCAGGACACGACAAACCCCAGCTTGTCGTACTCGCGCAGGGACTGCAGCATCTCGGCCGCCAGCCCGGAATGATTTTCCGGAGAGAGTTGGCGGGCTACCGCCTCCACCGTCTCCACACGCTCGTTCAGAGGCGTCGCGGCCAGGCTGGCGCGCCCCAGGGCCGTCATGTTTCTCGGGACTCGCTCGCCGACTTCAACGCGAAGTTTGTAGGTCGGGCTGCCGTGACACACCTCGACGACAACCATGTGCAGCCCGTCGTGCTCACCCAGCGTTACAGTCGCCTGAACGCTGTCAGCGAGCGCCTGCATCAGCGGACGCGCGATCTCCCGCACTTTCATCGCTGCGAGATAAGTGTGGCCGAGAACCAGGACCCCGGGCCCGAGCGCATACTCCTCCCGCGCCGGGGAGTAAGTCAGAAACGCCATCCTCGTCAGAGTGTAAGTCAGCCGGGAGACTGTTGGCTTCGCAAGCCCGCTGCGACGCGCCAACTCCTGGTTGCTGAGATAGATCTCGCCCACCCGGAAGCACCGCAGAATGGCCAGGCCACGGGCGAGGGCAGTAATGAACTGCCGGTCACCCGCCTCACGCCGGCGGTGCGCGGCCTTGAGCCGCACATCACGGATATCATTGCTCAACAGCTTCTTATTGGCCAACGCGCTCTCGTTCCTGCAACACACGCCAGAGAATCTTGCCGCTGGCCGATTTTGGCAGGTTGTCCGCGAACTCCCACACACGCGGTACCTTGTAGGCCGCCATGTTCTGACGGGCCCACTCGGTGAGCTCTTCTGCCGTCACCTTGTCGCGGGCGTGCGCCTTCAGCACGACGACCGCCTTGACGGTCTCACCACGGCGGGGGTCGGGTTTGCTGATGATCGCCACTTCCTGCACGGCAGGGTGCGCGTAAAGCTGCGCTTCCACTTCGGCGGGCCACACCTTGAAGCCCGCGGCATTGATCATGCGCTTGAGCCGATCCACAAAGAAAAAGTAACCCTCCGCATCGATCCGGCCGAGGTCGCCGGTGCGGAAGAACTTTTTCCCGCGCACGGTGATGAAGCATTCGGCGGTCGCCTGCGGCTTGTTCCAGTAGCCTTCAAACACCTGCGGCCCCCGGCAGAGGATCTCGCCGACCTCACCCTGGGGCAGCTCCTGCAGTGTGTGGGGATCGATAATGAGCGACTCGGTGTCAAAGATCGGCACGCCCAGGCACTGCGGCTTCGGGCGCTCGGAGGGGTTGATGTGAGTCGGGGCCATGGTCTCCGACAGGCCGTACCCTTCGATGTAGGTCAGATGGCACATCGACTGGAGCTGACGCGCTATGGCTTCGGGCATAGCCGCGCCGCCGCCGCCTATCTTGCGCAAGCTCGACAAATCGTACTCGGCGAGGCGCGGGCTCGTGAGCAGGTCGACAATCAACGTGGGGACCGTGGTCACTCCGGTCACCCGGTGACGCTCAATCAGCTTTGCGGCGACATCCCGATCCCAACGCGGGAGTGTCACCATGGCCGCACCCATGAAGACGGGCGCGTTCATACTGTTCTGCATTCCGGTCACATGAAAGAACGGCAGGATGGAGAGCACACATCTGCCATGGCTCGGGGAGTGCCACATGGTGAGCGCCACTGTCGTGTGCATGACACTGCGATGCCTGTGGATGCAGCCTTTCGGTAGCCCGGTGGTTCCGGATGTGTAGGGCATTACGCACAGGTCATCGGGGGTTGCCTGCGACGGACCGGGTTCCAGCGCGGCATTCAAGGCGTCCGTCCATAAAGTGGCGCCCTGCCCTCCCACCTCCAACCGCGGAGCCTTGATGAAATCCGGCACGGCCAGGTCCGTTGGGGTCATCAGATAGTCCGAGTAACAGCCCACAATGACGCGTTCCAGGCCTTTACCGAGCAACGGTTCCGCCTGGGGAAACAAGTCCTGCGAGGTGACGAGGACTTTCGAGCCGCTATCCTCGACGATGTGCCCGAGCTCCGCGGTCCGGTTCATCGAGCTCACGGGCACGACCATCGCGTCGGCGCGCAGGATCGCATAGTAAGCAACGACGAATTGCGGGCTATTGTGCAGTTGCAAGGCAACACGGTCACCCCGCCGTACACCGCATTCGGCCTGAAGAAAGCCCGCCAGGCGCCTGGCGTCGCGCTCGAGCTCCGCGTAGGTCAACACGCTGTCATACAAAATGACCGCCGGCCGCCCCGGATAACGCGTTGCGGAGACCTCGAGGTTGTACCAGAGCGAGGTCTCCGGCAGGGACAGCGGCTCCAGCGGCGGCCGCCACGCGGTATCGGCCGCAGCGCTCATGACACCTGTGCGCGCAGCAGGTCGCTGAACGCGCCAACATGATGATCGACATCTCCGAACGTGCTGTTGATCATCGTCAGACGTTTGAAGTAATGGCTGATCGACAGCTCCGCCGACATTCCCATGCCGCCGTGGAGTTGCACCGCCTGTTGCCCGACGAAGCGCGCCGCCTTGCCGACATAGGCCTTGGCCGCCGACAGGGCGCGCCGGCGCTCGGAGCGGTCCGGATCCCGGCAGCGCCCGGTGGCCAGGTAGCTCATGGATTTCGCCTGGGTGGCCATCAGAAACATGTCGGCCATGCGATGTTGCAACACCTGGAAACGGCCGATGGGCTGACCGAACTGTTTGCGGGTGTTCAGATACTGGAGGGTGTTTTCGTTGACGGCCTCCATGGCGCCGACCGCTTCGGCGCATAGCCCCGCCAAGGCGCAATCAACCGCCTGCTCCAATGCCGCCAACGCGAATCCCGGGGATCCGAGCCGTGCCGCGGTCGGCACCTTCACATTCTCGAGAGTCAGATCCCCCGCGGAGCGGCCGTCCTGGGTGCGATAGGCGGCCAGTTTCAAACCCTCGGTGCCGGGCTCGACCAGAAACAACGAAAGACCGCCCGCGGCCTCATCGCGCGCCGATACGACCAGCAGGTTCGCGACCGGCGCGTCCAGAACGACGGCCTTGCCGCCGTTGAGCACATAGAAGCCCTTGCCTCGCGCAGCCGTCGTGCTCACGTGATCGAGAACGTAACGCGCTCCCGCCTCATGATGAGCCAACGCGACACGCGACTCGCCCGTCGCAATTTTGGGCAGTAGCTGTGCGCGCTGCGCAACAGTGCCGTGATCACGGATCAGGCCGCCGCTCAAAACAACTGTACTCATGAAAGGCTCGAGTACCAGCCCACGACCGAGCTCCTCCATCACGAGCATGATCTCGGTCGCACCGCCATAGCCGCCGGCATCCTCGGGCAAGCCGAGAGCGAAGACGCCTTGCTGCGCCAGAAGATTCCATATCTCCGCGCTGAACCCGTGCGGTGATTTCAGGATCGCCTGGCGGCGCTCGAACGTGTACTCACGCGCGATGAGCCGGCGCACGGAGTCACGCAACATCGACTGATCTTCCGTAAATTCAAAATCCATGGCTGGTCACCCTCCGAAGGCGCTCACAAACCCAAGATCCGCCGGGCAATGATGTTACGTTGGATCTCGTTGGAGCCGCTGAAGATCGTGGTTTTCCGTAAGTTGAAATACCTGGCGGAGAAGGCGGGCCAGTCCTGCTCGGCTCCCCCTTGCGCCTGCCAGCCTGGCTCGAGCGCTTCCGGCATCCACGGCAGCGCGTAGTGGCCGATCGCCTGCATCATCAGCTCCGAAAGGGTCTGCTGTATTTCGGCGCCGCGGATTTTCAACACCGAGGATTCCGCACCCGGATCGCGCCGCGCGGATTCGGCAGATAACACGCGCATCACCGTGATCTCGAGAGCCATGAGATCGATCTCCGCCTCGGCGAGGCGGTCGCGGAATCTCGTATCCTCCAACAGCGGGCGGCCACCGCTCAACTCGCGCGCTGCCAGCTGCTTGAGTCGGCTCAGCTCGCGTCTCGCCTGTCCTACCTGGGCAATATTCACACGCTCATGTCCAAGAAGATACTTGGCGTAGGTCCAACCTTTGTTCTCCTCGCCGATACGATTGCCGAGGGGAACTGCGACATTCTCAAAAAAGATCTCATTCACCTCGTGCTCACCGTCGATGAGCGGAATGGGCCGAAGCGTGATTCCCGGCGATTTCATATCGATCAGCAGGAAGGAGATCCCTTCCTGCTGGCGCGCGGCCGGATCCGTACGCACCAGGCAGAAGATCCAATCGGCGAAGTGCCCGAGCGTATTCCAGGTCTTCTGCCCATTGACGATGTAATGATCGCCGCGCCGTTGCGCGCGCGTCGTCAACGATGCAAGGTCGGAGCCTGCATTGGGCTCACTGTAGCCCTGACACCACCAGTGCTCCCCGGACAGGATGCGGGGCAGAAAGAACTCCTGCTGCTCGCGGCTGCCGAACTGCATGATGACCGGCGCCACCATGCGCACGCCGAAGGAGATGATCGGCGGTGCCCCCGCCAGCGCGCATTCTTCGTCGAAGATGTGTTGCTCGACAGCCGACCAGCCGGGACCACCGAACTCCCGCGGCCACGGCGGCGCGGACCAGCCTCTGGCATACAG
>Ga0335075_10012003_pt1 | contig 13100 bp, 13 predicted proteins | sample Lox_Sample_24_FD_206723 | JGI IMG/M metagenome (GOLD analysis project Ga0335075, IMG submission 206723) | Soil microbial communities from Loxahatchee National Wildlife Refuge, Florida, United States - Lox_Sample_2.4 | ecosystem: Environmental > Terrestrial > Soil > Wetlands | place: USA... | reverse complement strand
CTGGAGCGAGTCGCTCCCTGCTCGGCTGCGCGCGTTCCTCTGGCTGTTGGACGTCGACGACGGCTACGTCGAGGCCGGCCTCGTCGTTCGCTTCGTGCGTCCGGCGGCCGACGCGGTCGCGCGAACCGCGAAGCGGCTTCTCCCTTCGAACGCCGCCGAGCGCGCCGCCTCAGAACGAGGCTGATGCCGGCGCGGGGCGGTTTGTGGAAATGGTTCTCCGAGCGGAACGTCACGTACGCGCTCAAGGTTCTCATGCTGCTCGTGCTGGCATTTTTCGCCGGCGAGTTCGTCGTGAACGTTCTCGAGCGCATCAGCGGCGTTATGTACGTGCTGATCGGCTCGACCTTTCTCGCCTACATCATCTATCCGGCCATCGCGTGGATGCGACGCCGCCTGCCGCGCGTGCCGCTCGCGCTGGCCATCGCCGTCGTCTACGCCGTCATCGTGCTGGCGCTCGCGCTTTTCGCGTTTTTCCTGCTCCCGCAGTTCGTCAACGACTTCACCGGATTCGTGGCGCACTACCCGGTGATGGTGGATCGGTTTCACCACTTCGTCAACGATCCCAACGACCCGGTCGCCTCGCACCTTCCGCTGGTGGTGCGTCACCTCGTGGCGCGCATACCCTCGGAGTTGGCGCTGTGGCTGCAAGCTCGCAGCATCGGGGCGTTCACGCACATCGTGCCGGTGCTGTTCGGTGCCTTCGCCGTCATCGCAACGTTCGTTCTCATCCCGATGCTGACCGCGTACTTGATCCTGGACCTCGATAACCTCAAGGCGTCGCTGTCCGCGGTGGTTCCGCCCGAGCGCTGGCGCGCGACGCTGAGCCTGCTGGCCGATTTCGATGCCGTCGTGGGCGGATTCGTGCGCGGGCAGATGCTGGTCGCCGCTTCGGTGGGCGTGCTGATCACGATCGCGATGCTGATCTTGCACGTCCGCTACGCGTTCTTGCTCGGCTTGATCGCCGGCATCGGCGACTTGATTCCGTACGTCGGCGCGGTCCTGGCGTTCGTTCCGGCGTTCGCGTCGGCGATCACCGACAACGGAATCGTCAACGCCCTGCTGGTCGCCGCGGCGTTCGTGCTGATCTTCGAAGCCGAAGGGCACTTCTTGGCGCCGAACATCGTGAGTAAAACGGTGCGCTTGAGTCCGTTCGCAGTGCTGCTGGCGCTGCTGATCGGAGGTTCGCTCGCGGGATTGGCGGGCGTTCTCATCGCGGTGCCGGTTGCCGGCGTGCTGCGCGTGATCGCGTTGCGGGTGTTCCCTCGGCCGAAAGAGAACGCGCCACCGTGAGCCAAACGCTGCAGTCCGCACGCCGAGTCGACGTCGTGGGCGTTCCAATGGACCTGGGCGCCAGCCGGCGAGGCGTCGACATGGGACCGTCGGCGGTCCGTTACGCCAAGCTGCACGAGAGACTGCGAAGCCTCGGCATCGACCGGATCGTCGATCACGGGAATTTGCAGGTTCCGATTCGCGAGTCGGCCGACGTCGCGGACGCGTCGGCCAAGTTCTTCGACGTCATTTCCGAGGTTTGCGACGCGCTCTCGGCGGTCGTCGAGAGCGCGGTGCGCGAAGGCGGCGTGCCGATCGTTCTGGGCGGCGATCACTCGATCGCGATGGGAACGCTGGCCGGCTTGACGCGAGCGCGTTCCGAACCGCCCGGACTGGTGTGGATCGACGCGCACGCCGACATCAACAATCCGCAAAGCTCGTCGTCGGGCAACGTCCACGGCATGCCGTTGTGGTTCGCACTGCAGAACGGATACGCCGTGGCGTCGAGGACCGTGCAGATCGGCTTGCGCGACGTCGATCGCGGCGAAAAGCAGCTGTTGCGCGACTGCGGCGTACGCGCGTTTTCGATGACCGACGTCGACAAGGTGGGCATGATGCGCGTGATGGAAGACGCGCTGCGCGTTGCCGGCGACGGCGGCCGTCCGATTCACGTCTCGTTCGACATGGACGCCATCGACCCGAGCGAAGCTCCCGGAACCGGGACTCCGGTGAAAGGCGGCCTGAGTTATCGCGAAGCGCATCTCGTGATGGAGATGCTCTACGAAAGCGGACGGTTGGGGTCGATCGAAATGGTCGAGATCAACCCGATCCTCGACCACCGCAATCAAACCGCCGCGTTGGCCGTCGGTTTGATCTGCTCGGGCCTCGGAAAATCGATCCTTTGACGATCGCGCCGCGCGCGACGCTTTAGAGCTTGATGGTCGCGCGGCCTTCGCAGGAAATGCCGCCGCCGCAGACCGCCGGATCCCAGCTGGCGTCGGCCAGCAGCGACGCGATGCGAGCCTGCGTCGACGCGTCGATCGGCGGAACGAAGGCCACGTTTTCGGTGCGCCCGTCTTCGTCGACGGTGACGATCAGCGTTACGTGCACGCCCAAACTCTGGAGCTGCTTGCGGACCTCCGGATCGAGCACCGGATCGGGTTGCTCGGCGGTGAACGGCATCAGGCCGCCTTGGCGGTGACGGTCGGTCGTGGCAACCGCCGGCGGCGGCGTGGGGGTCGGAACGGGGGCCGAGCTAGGCTCGCCGGTCGATGCTCCGGCAGCCGAAACGTCGGCAACGGTCGGGGCGCTGGAGTCGAGGTGCGAAATGGCCGGCGGCGGCGACGCGATGCGACGATGGGAGGTGTGCGCGAGCTCGTTGCGAGTCGCAAAGGTCACCTTGGGGGTCGGCGCGCGATGCGGCGCCTGGGCGCGCGGCTGGGGGCGCGGGCGTGGATGCGGCGCGATCACCAGGTGCGTGATCCGAACGAAACTGATCGTCTCGACGCTCGGCTCGGGCGAAGCAGTCCAAGCAAGCGCGGGGATGCACAGTGCGACCGCGACGTGCACGAGCACCGAGGCACCCAGCGCTCGCCACATCAAACCCGAACCCGGGGTCCCAGCCATTCTCGCTCCTTCGAGGAGTCAACGCGCAACCGCTTCCGGCCGTGACGTTGTCGGAGGCCGCATGATCGATACCGGAATCGTCCTTTACCAAGCCGAGTGGTGTCCGTACTGCGCGCGCGTGCGCCAAGCGATGACCGACCTTCTGCTCGACTACAAGATCGTCAACGTGCCCCAAGACCACGCTTCCCGCACCGTCGTCAAAGACGTCTTCGGCGTGACCGGGATTCCGTCGATGACCGACGGCGACGTCAAGATCGCCGACGACGACCAAGCCATCATCGAGTACCTGGAAAAGAAGTACCGGCGCTAGGGTTCGAAGCGGCCGAGCTCCGCCCCCCACGAGTCCCAGCCGGGCACCGCCTCGCGCGCGAAGAGCTCGATCCGAGGCCGGTCGCCGCACAGGCGCACGATCATCTCGCGAAAGACCGCCGGCTTCCGGCTGTGCTCGGCCCGAGGATGCAGCACGACTTGCGCCTGCGCGAGATCGTGCAGCGGAAACGGACGTCCGGTCGCGTGGTTGGTCGCCGCCAAAACGAACTCTGTGGTCGGCTTGGTGAACGTTGGGGCGACGCCTTGCCCGGCGATGATGGCACCGCGCCGATTCGTCTTGACCCACACGTAGAGCACCCCGCGAAACGTCAGGCCCCACCGTGCGATCAGATCCATCGCGAAGTTCAAACGCGGCCCGGTCGCCCAGAGAAACAGCGCGGCGCGCTTGGACATGACGTCGCGCACGGGAAGCTCGGCGAGCCGCTCCTGCGACATCAGCGGATAATGTTTCGCCGCGGCGGCGTCCTTGATTTGACTGCCGTAATAGAACCACGGCGGATCGGCGTAGACGATGTCGTAGCGCCGGTGCGGAAACGGCGGCAGCGCCAGATGTTCGGAGGCGACGCTGCGCGCCGCCAGCCGCGCCAGATGCCGGCGATTTTTCTCCGAAGGACCGGCCACGCTATCGTCCCCGCATCGCGGCCGCCAGGCCGCCGGCCACGAGCGCGCCGGCGAGCGTCGCTGCCAAGTTGATCGCATCGTTTTCGATCCACCCGGCGCCGCGCCGCAAAACGGTCGGCGAACCGCACGCGTGCGGATTGGTTTCGCATGCGCGCCCGCATTGCGGACAGTAGCGCAACGCTTGCAGGGTCGCACCCAGGAACGAATCGGCGAACGCGCCGGCCACTCCGCCCGCGGCCACTGCGAGAAAGGGACCGACCGCGCACGCCTGCGCGATCGCGCCGACGAACGCGGCTCCGGCGATCGTGGCGGCGGTTCCCAGCAGCGTGACGCCGCCCGAAAGTCCGGTCGGGACCGGCGCGAACGTGACGATCGAGCGCGGCGCTTGGCGCGAGAGCGTTCCGATTTCGGTGGCCCACGTGTCGGCCGCCGCAGCTGCGAACGCGCCGGCGAAGGCCGCGGCCATCGGTGCGCCGGCCCAAGGCGCGAGCAGCATGCAGCCGGCGGCGACGCCGCCGTTGGCAAGGACTTGCCAAGCGTCGCGCGCGCCCGGCTTTCCGGCGTCGATCAAGGATCGCTTGCGCGCGCGGCCGGCCCGCGAGAGTGCCGCCGACGTAAGAAAGAACGCAAAGAGGACTGCGGCGCCGGGCCAGCCGCCGATCCCGAAAACGATCGTGCCGACGGCGAAAGCGGCCAGCGCGCCGTCGCGCGTCAGCACGTGCGCCTGGTACGCGGCCAAGCCGACGGCTCCCGCAAAGATCGCGCCTTCAACGGCGCCGATGAAGCTCACGCCGTTTGTGAAAGATGCGCTTCGAGCGCGTCGAGCAAGCCTTGCGCGGTCGACGTTTCGGCGACGACGTCGACGTGCAGGCCGGCTTCGCGTGCGGCGCCGGCGGTGACCGGTCCGATGCAGGCGACGACTTTGTCGCGCATCGCATCCGGCGCACCGGCGCCGATCTGCTCCAGCAGTCCGGCGACGCTGCTCGCGCTCGCAAACGTGACGACGTCGGCCGCGGCCAGATTGGCGGCGAAGGCCGGATCGTAAGGCACCACGGTCTTGTAGGCTGCGACCACGTCGCAGGCGACGCCGGCGTCGGACAGCATCCGGGGCAGCACGTCGCGCGCTTCTTGCGCTCGAAAGACGAGAACGCGGTCGCCGGGCCTCAACGCCTCGATCAGTGCGCGCGCGAGCTCCTCGCCGACGTAAAGCGCCGGTACGAGGTCGGCTCGAATCCCGCGCTCGCGCAGCCGTCGCGCGGTCGTGCTGCCGATCGCGGCGACCTTGCGGCCGGCTAGGTAACGGGCATCGGCGTCGAGCGCTTCGATCCGGTCGAAGAATGCGTCGACCGCGTTCTGCGACGAAAAGACGACCCAGGCATAGCGGGCGAGTTCGTCGATCGCGCGGTGCGCCCGATGCGGATCGTCGGGCGGCGCGATCGAGATTGCGGGGGCGACGACCGCCACGCCGCCGCGCGCGCTCACGGCGGCGGCGAAATCGCCGGCTTGCTGGGGTGCGCGCGTGATCAAAACGCGCTTTCCGGCGAGCGCGGAAGCGCCGCTATCCGCCGGCATCGGCTGCCAGCGCGTCCGGCAGCAGGTCGGCGATGCGTTCGGCCAGATGCAAGTCGAAGAGCTCGTCGAGCACGCGCGCGTGCGACAGCACCTCGTCGCGATCGAGGCTCGCTTTTTCGCGAATCTTGAGGATCACCGAGTGCAGCAGCTTCGAAACGATCGTCATGGTCGCGCCTTCGACCAGGGCGCGCTCGCGCGGCGTCAGCTCGGGGCAGCGCGCGAACAGCCGCTCCAGCTCGGCCGAGCGAATCGTTTCGGCTTTTTGCGTCAGCGTCGCGATGACCGGCACCGTGATGCGCGAGCGATACCAGTGCGCGAACCCGTCGACGGCCGCGCCCACGATCGTCTCGACGGCGGGGATCGCTTCGCGGCGCGTCTCGAGATTGCGATCGACGACCGACTTCAAGTCGTCGATGTCCACCAATGCGACGTTGGGAATCTCGGCGATCGCCGGATCGGCATCGCGCGGCACGGCGATGTCGACCACCAGCAGCGACCGGCCGGGACGTTGCGCCATCGCGGGCGCAACCAACGCGGGAGTGAGCACGAAATCCGAGGCTCCGGTCGAGGCGAGCACGACGTCGGCCGTCGCCACGGCGCGGCCGAGGTCCGTCACGTCGATCGCTTCCCCGAACCCGGCGTCGCGGACGACGTCGCGCGCGTTGGCGAGCGTCCGGTTCGCAACGATCACGTGCGCCGCGCCTTCTTGGCGCAGCCGCCGGACCGCGGTTCGGCCCATCTTGCCGGCGCCCACGATGACGATGGAACGGCCGGCCAGCGTTCCGAGCCGCGTCCGCGCCGCTTCGACGGCGGCTCCGGCGACGGAGACGGACTCGCTGCCGATCGCGGTCTGCGAACGCGCCGTCTTCCCGACTGCGAGCGCCTCGCGGAAGAGCTTGTGGAGGCACTTGCCGATCGATTCGGCCCGCTGCGCCTGCACGTACGCGTCCTTGACTTGGCCGAGAATCTCGGCTTCGCCGACGAGCATCGAATCCAAGCCGCTGGCGACGCGAAACAGATGCTCGACGGCCTGCCGCCCCAGCAGCGTGTACAAGAACGACTCGATGTCGTAGCCGGTGGTGCCGTGGCGAAAGTTGCTCAAGAACGATTTGATTTCGGCGACGCCGGACTCGTAGTCGTCGAGATCCGCGTAGATCTCGAGGCGCCCGCAGGTTTGCAGCATGACGGCTTCGCGGACGGTGCGGTAGTCGCGCAGCGCGACCAGCGCTTCGCCCATTCGCGATGACGGGAAAGCGTGACGTTCCCGCACCTCGACCGGCGCGGTGTGATGCGATAGCCCGATGCACACGATCGGCATCAGAGGCTCTCGGCTTTCGCGGCGAGATCGACGCTCAGACGGTGCGTCAGGATCGACATCTCGCCGGCCAGATCGACGTTGCGTACGACGACCGGCGCGCGCAGGTGCAGCGGCGCCGGTGCGAAGTTCAGAATCGCGCGCACGCCGAGCGCGGCCAAGCGCTGCGCGCTTTCCTGCGCCGCCTCTGCGGGTACGGCCACGACGCCGATGTTGCAGGGGGTTTCGCGCAGGACGCGCTCCATGTCGTCGACGCTCGAGACGGCGATCTCGTTCCAGCGCTGTCCGATCACGCTCGGCGCCCGGTCGAAGATGGCCGCCACCCGAAACCGCGCCTCGCGCGCGCTGATGAACGACGCGAGCGCGTGCCCGAGGAACCCGAATCCCACGATCGCGATGCGCCAGTCATGCTCCAATCCTAAGACCCAAGCGAGCTGGTCGACAAGCGGATCGATCGCATATCCTTGACCTCGCCGCCCGAGTGGGCCCAGGGCCGACAGGTCCTTGCGGATCTGACTGCTGGCAATCGTATGCCCCAGCAAGGCGGCCAGTCCGTGCGAGGTCATCGTGACCTTGCCGGCGGCTTGCGCTTGCCGCAGCGCCCGGTGGTAGGCGTACAGCCGGGGTATGGAAACGCCGAGCGGCTCCCCGTCGAAGCGTACGGCCGAAGGCGTGGCGGGCGGCCGCGGCCGAGCGCTCGGATCGATCACGTTGCGGCCGCCACGATGCCGCTCAGCGCCGCGTCGGCGGCTGCCAGCGTCGTCTCGACGTGGCGCGTGGTGTGAGCGGTCGACAGAAATCCGGCTTCGAATTGCGAGGGCGCGAGGTAGATTCCGCGGTCCAGCATGCGCGCGAAATAGCGCGCGAAGAGCTGCGTGTCCGAGGTCATCGCGCTGCGCAAGTCGGTCACCGGTCCGGGTGTGAAAAACGTGCCGAACATCGATCCGGCATAGTGCGAGACGTGCGCAACGCCGTGTTTCGACATCACTTCGTGCAAGCCGTCGACCAGGAGCCGCGCCAAGACTTCGAGCCGGTCGTAGAGGGTCGCGTCGTCGCGAACGGCCCGCAGCGTCGCGATGCCGGCCGCCATCGCCACCGGATTGCCCGACAGCGTTCCGGCTTGGTAGACGGGCCCGTCGGGTGAAAGATATGCCATGACGTCCGCGCGTCCGCCGAACGCTCCGACCGGAAGGCCGCCGCCGATGACCTTGCCGAGCGTCGTGAGATCGGGACGTACGCCTTCGCGTTCCGACGCACCGCCTCGCGCGACCCGAAACCCGCTCATGACCTCGTCGAAGATCAGCAGCGCGCGGTACCGCGTGCAGAGCTCGCGCAGGCGCGCCAAGTACCCGGGCTGCGGAAGGACGAGTCCCATGTTTCCCGGGTACGGCTCGACGACGATCGCCGCGATCGCTTCGGGTTCTGCTTCGAAGGCCGCAGCGACCGCGTCGACGTCGTTGAAGGGCAGCACGATCGTGTTGCGCGCGACCTCGTCGGTGACGCCCGGAGAACTGGGAACGCCGTTGGTGAGCGCGCCGCTGCCGGCGGCAATCAAAAACTCGTCCGCGTGACCGTGATAGCAGCCGGCAAATTTCACGATCTTCGGGCGCCGCGTGAACCCCCGGGCCAAGCGTGCCGCGCTCATCGTCGCCTCGGTTCCGCTGGATACGAAGCGCAAGCGCTCGATGCCGGGCATCATCCCGACGATCAGCTCGGCCAGCTCGGTCTCCAGCTCGGTCGGCGTTCCGAACGAGACCCCGCGCGCCGCCGCCGTCGCGATCGCCTTGACGACGGCGGGGTGCGCGTGACCGAGAATCAGCGGTCCCCACGACAGCACGTAGTCGACGTATTCGTGACCGTCGAGATCCTGCAAGATGGCTCCGCTGCCGCTTTTCATGAAAATCGGCGACGATCCGACGGCCTTGAACGCGCGAACCGGCGAGTTGACGCCGGACGCGATCACGTTCCGGGCGCGCGCGAACGCGGCGATCGACCGTTCGACGTTCACGTGCGAGCTCGCCGGCGCGATTCGACCGCCCGCTCCCAATCGCCCGACGTGTTGACGTTCGCAAAGTAGCGTGACGGCACGCGCACGCGGCGCGAGCGGAGCCGTTCGACGAAGTCGTGCATCGCCGCTCGATGTTCGCCTGCGGTCGTGAAGGCGTGGTGAAGAACTGCGGAACGCTCGTAGAACGCGGCCAGCGGCTCGATTCGGCCGTCGTGCTCGGGAACGACCGCTTCGTCACCCTCCTCCCAGGCCGCCGCGAGGGCCGCGGGCAGCGTCGCGTCGACGTTCGGCTCGTCGCCGGCGACGACGAAGATGCGTTCCTGCGGGATGGCTTCGCAAGCCGATAGCAACGCGTAGAACGGTCCCCGGCCGGGCCAGCGGTCCAGCAGCAGCGGGCATTCCAGCCGTGCGTCGACGTCCGGCGCGAACGAGCCTTTCCCGGCGACGTAGACCGGCATTCCCGTTTGGCGCATGGCTCGGTACACGTGCAGCAGCAGGGGCGTCCCGTCGAGTTCCCGTTCGAGCTTACCGGGAAACCGCCGGGCTTCGCCGCCGGCCAGAATCAATGCGGCTGCGGTCTCAGGCATGGCGGGCCGCGTACTCTTTGGCGAAATAGGTGATGACGACGTCGGCGCCCGCGCGAACGAACGAGGTCAGCACTTCGTCGACCGCGCGTTCGCCGTCAAGCCAGCCGTTGGCCACCGCAGCCTTGATCATCGCGTACTCGCCGCTGACGTTGTATACGGCGATCGGAACGTCGAAGGCGTCGCGCGCCGCGCGTACGACGTCGAGATAGGGGAGAGCGGGCTTGACCATCACCAGATCCGCGCCTTCCGCGATGTCGAGCGCGATCTCGCGCAGCGCTTCGCGCGCGTTGGAAGGATCCATCTGGTAGGTGCGACGGTCGCCGAACTGCGGCGTCGATCCGGCGGCGTCGCGAAACGGGCCGTAAAACGCCGAAGCGTATTTGGCGCTATACGCCAAAATCGCTACGTCGGTCGCTCCGCGCGCGTCCAGCGCCCGGCGAATCGCTTCGACGCGGCCGTCCATCATGTCGGAGGGGGCCACCACGTCGACGCCGGCTTCGGCGTAGGTCACGGCGGTGCGAACCAGCAACTCGACGCTGGCATCGTTATCGACCTCCCCCTTGGAGTCGAGCACGCCGCAGTGGCCGTGGTCGGTGTATTCGCAGTTGCAGACGTCGGCGACGACGGTCATCTCGGGCAGCGCGCTCTTGATCGCGCGAATCGCCGTCTGAACCACGCCGTTTGGGTCGTAGGCGCTCGAAGCGATCGCATCCTTGCGGGCTGGAATGCCGAACAGCAAGACGCTCTTGACGCCCAACCCGAAGAGCTGGCGCGCTTCGTGGTCGGCGGGGTGGGCGGGGGAGGGGGCGAGGGCGGGCGCCGTCGACGGTGAAGCGCGCGACGCCGGGCATCGAGGGTACCGGACCGGCGTCGGCGGTGCGCTCGGCGACGAAGACCGGCGCGACGAGGTGGTCGACGTCGACTCGATGTTCGCGAACGAGGCCCCGCACGACGGCGTTGCGGCGTAAGCGTCGCGGACGTACGAGCGGCATGCGCGCGCTGGATTCGACGATCACGGGGCGTTTTCCGGCGGTCGAAGTGCGGCCGCCAGTTCTTCTCCCAGCGCTTCGGCCCCCGCGACGTCGCCGGCCGCTCGTTCGGCCCGCGCGCGGCGGATCGTTCCCGAGGGCGTGGCGTACGCGCCGTCGGCGCGCAGGGTTCCGCCTTCCAAGCGCGCGTAAATGCCGATCGGGGCGCTGCAGCCGGCCCGCAAGGCGCGCAAGGCGGCGCGCTCGCAGCGAACGCAGAGTTCCGCGCCGGCGTCGTTGACCGCAGCCCGCAACTCCGACGCCAACTCCGCGTCGCCGGCTCGCGTTTCGACCGCCAACGCACCTTGCGCGACCGCCGGAACGACCACCGCGGGATCGAACGGGACGGTGTGCGCGGCGCGCAGCCGCAAGCGGTTGAGGCCGGCCATCGCCAGCACGATCGCGTCGAACTCGCCCTCCCGCAGCTTTCGCAGACGCGTATCGACGTTGCCGCGCACGATCCGGTATTCGAGGTCGGGCCGTAAGTCGCCGAGCAGCGCGCGCCGGCGGGGACTCGACGTGCCGACCACCGCACCCGGCGGCAACGCAAAGAAGTCGGCGTAGCGCTGGCTGCAAAACGCGTCGCGCGCGTCGTCGCGCGACGAAATGGCGGCGATCGTCATGTCGGCGTCGAGGGCGCTGGGAAGATCCTTGCACGAGTGAACCGCGTAGTCGGCGCGTCCGTCGCGCAGCGCGGCTTCGAGCTCGCCGACGAAGACGTTTACGCTGCCGAGCGCTTCGATCGCGCGCCGGCGATCGCGGTCTCCCGGCGTCGTCACGGTAAGGATCGACGTTGCGATTCCCCGCACTGCCAGGCGAGCGGCGACCGCACGCGCTTGCGTCATCGCCAGCGCGCTCGCGCGCGACGCGCAAATCTTGGTCGTCGTGACGCGCGCCGCGGGTCGACGCTCGGCGGCGATGCGCTCGACCTCGTGCTCGGCTTCGACGGCGTTCATGGATGCGAGTTTCGAAAGCGGGAGGTCGGCGAACGAGCGCGCCAGCGAGGCTCGCAGTTCGGCGTCCTCGACGGCGGCGGCCGCGTACTCGGTCATTCGAGCCAGCGTGCGAGCGGCGCGCGCCACGTCGCCGGCACGCGCCGGCTGCAACGCCGGGATCGCGGCCGAAAAGGCTCGGTCGAGAACGCGTGCGTTGGAGCGCGCGTCCGCGCAGGCGGCAACCACCAGCGCGACGTTGCCCGCGGGCTCGAGCAATTGCGACAAAGAAGGCTCCGCCTCCGGGGCGACGATCAGCACGTCGAAACCGGCGGCCTCCAAAGATTTCGCTTCGCGCGCCGCGACGTCGCCGTCGCCGACGACGACCGCTCGCCGACCGAAGGGTCGCTGGAGATGTGAATGCATGGAGCCCGCATGACTTCAGCGTCCGCCCGCCAAAAACTGCCGTCTTACGATGGAAAGACCTTCCCGTGCCGCTTTTGTCGGCGCGGTCGTAGCGGCGCTGATCGTGCTGCCCGGCCTCGGCGTCGGCACGCTTTGGGACAACAGCGAGACGGCGTACGGCGAGGTCGCGCGCGAGATTCTGCTCACCCATAGCTGGGTGGTCATGCATTTCAAGGACGTGCCGTACTTCGTGCAGCCGCCGCTCTATTTCTGGTTGGCGGCCCTGTTTTCGCTGGTCGGCGGCCCGACGGCGTTCGCGCTGCGATTGCCGTCGGCGCTGGCGACGGTTGCGCTCGGGGCGATGACGGGATGGGCGGTCGCGCGGCAATCCGGAACGCGCGCCGGCATCTACACCAGCGTGGTGCTTTCGACGTGCCTGATGCAAGTCGTGATCGGCCGCCTCGCAATCATGGACGCGCTGCTCGACTTGACGATCGCGCTGACGATCTTCTGGTGGTTTCGCGGCTTGGAAACGGGACGCGACCGGTATTTCGTCTACGGCTGGATCGCAGCGGCGTTCGGATTCCTGGCAAAGGGATTGGTCGCTCCGGTCGTCGCGCTGTTGGTGATCGTACCGTTCTTTTTCTGGAATCGCGCCAGCGAACCGACCCGGCTGCCGTCTGCAAAAGCGTGGTTGTTCGGGCTGCTCGCGTTCGCGGCGATCGCCTTGCCGTGGCCGTTGGCGCTCACGGCGCAGTTTCATGCCCTACCGCTGGAAAAGCTGATCGGCCAGTACACGGTGGGCCGTTACACCGGCGTCATCGAGAATCAATCCGGACCGGTCTGGTACTATCTCCCGGTCGTCGTGCTGGGCTTCTTTCCTTGGGTCGCCTTCCTGCCGCTGGCGGCGGTCTACGGCGTGCGCGCCCTGCGATCGCCGTCGCACGACCCGAAACTCGCGCGATTGCTGCGGCTGGCTTTTACCTGGGTCGTCGTTCCGCTCGCGTTCTTCAGCTTCGCTCGCACGAAGCTCCCGAACTACGTCGCGCTCGAGCTCCCGGCACTGGCGCTGCTGATCGGTTTGTACTTCGAAGCAGTCGCGCGGCGCGGCGGAACTCGATCCGCGGTCATTTCGGCGTCGTTCGTTCCGCTGACGATCGGCTCGCTGGCGCTGGCGATCGCGATCTTCGCGAGCAACAACCGCCTCGATGCGACGGTCACGCAGTTTCTGCCCGGATTGGTCGGCATGGGCGCCGCAATCTTCGCCGGCTCGCTGCTGACGGCGTTACTGCTCGCGATTCGCCGCAGCGTCGGGTTGGCGCCGTACGCGCTGGCGGCGGCGATGCTGGTAGCAATGGATGCGTTGGCGATCGCGGTGCTGCCGCTGGCCGAAGCGTACAAGCCGAT
>Ga0335075_10012002_pt1 | contig 13101 bp, 13 predicted proteins | sample Lox_Sample_24_FD_206723 | JGI IMG/M metagenome (GOLD analysis project Ga0335075, IMG submission 206723) | Soil microbial communities from Loxahatchee National Wildlife Refuge, Florida, United States - Lox_Sample_2.4 | ecosystem: Environmental > Terrestrial > Soil > Wetlands | place: USA... | reverse complement strand
CGTGCGAGTCCCCGAGCTTGCCTAACCAGGACATCCACCGACTGGAGAACGGGGCCCGCGACAACGCGGGTCCCGCGCCGTCGTTGTGCCCGCTGCACGCCTTGAACCCTGCCGCTCGCAGTCCGTACCTTCCCCTGACGAGACCATGATCCTCGACCGCCTCGATCGCCGTCTGGCCACGCTGATCCGGCTCGCCGCGCTGGTGGCGTTCGATCTGTCGGTGGTGAACAGTCACCACCACCCGGGGACGAGCGGCCGGCACCTCGTCGTCGCCGTGCTGCTCGCGATCACAACTGTCGCGTGGCTCACGTGGACGATCTGGCCGGCCCGGGAGCAAGCGATCACCCCCGAGCTATATGCGCTCGCGTTGGGCGGCGGGGGGCTCCTCGGCGCCGCCCCCGACAGCGCCGCAAGCGCGTTCGTGTTTGTCGCGGCTACGACCGCCGGCCTGCGCGCCGGACTCGGCCGGGCGCTCACGGTGGTGGCCGTGGGAGCGCTCGCGGGCGGCGTGACGACGCTGATCTACAACGGCAGCGGTATCGGACTGCTCGCCTACACGCTGGGCTTTGCCGCCATCGCGTTGGCGGCATCGAACATCCGCCAGGCGCGGGAGCGGGCCGAGCAGGCGGAGCTGCTGCTCGCGCAGACGCAGCGCTCGCAGGAGGAGCAGCTGCGCGTGGCGCGCCTGGAAGAGTCCACCCGGCTCGCCCGCGAGATCCACGACGTCCTCGCGCACGCCCTGGCCGGCCTGACCATCCAGCTCGAGGCGACGAGCGCCCTGCTCGAGCAAGGAGCCGACCGCGACGCGATCCTGGCCCGGGTCAAGCGCGCCCACGCGCTGGCGCGCGAGGGGCTGCAGGAGACCCGCCGTGCGGTGGGGGCGCTGCGCGGCGACTCGATCGCCGCCCCGGCGGCGATCGAGGCGTTGGTGGAGGAGCACCGGGCCAGCGCGGATGCCCCGGTGAAGTTGACGATCGACGGGGATCCGGGGCGGCTGTCGGGCCCGACCGGGCAGGCCGTGCTGCGCGCGGTCCAGGAAGCGCTCACGAACGTGCGCAAGCACGCTCCCGGCGCCGGCGTCACGGTCGAGGTCCATGCGGGCGAGCAACCGGATGAGGAGGTGGTGCTCCGCGTCGATGATCGTCGGGCCGAGAACGGCGATGCGACCCAACCCAGCGCGCTGGCAGCCAGTGGCGGGGGGTATGGACTGAAGGGGATGCGCGAGCGAGCGCAGCTACTCGGAGGGACGTTCAGCGCCGGCGCCCGGCCAGACGGTTGGCGCGTCGAGCTCCGCTTGCCGCCGCCTGTCGCGTCGGCGCCGAGCGACGGGCGGCGCCCGTGAACGGTCCGGTGCGCGTACTAGTCGCGGACGACCAGGCCCTCGTCCGCGAGGGCCTGATGACGCTGCTCGAGACCGCCGCCGACATCAAGCCGGTAGCCGCAGCGGCCGATGGCGAGGAGGCGGTGGCGCTGTCTGCGCGCCACCGCCCCGACGTCGTGCTCATGGACCTGCGGATGCCGAGGCTCGACGGGGTCGAGGCCACCCGCCGGATCCGGGCGGCGCAGCCCGAGACCGAGATCGTCGTGCTCACTACTCACGCCGACGAGGGGTCGATCCTCGACGCGCTCCAAGCCGGTGCAAGGGGTTACCTGACCAAGGACGCGGGCCTCGCCGAGATCTCCCGGGCGGTCCACGCCGCGGCCAATCATCAGGCACTGCTCGACCCGATCGTCCACAGCCGCCTGATCGCGGCGATGGGCAGCGCACCCCGATCGGCGCCGCCCCCGGCCAGCCTGCCCGACGAGCTCACCCCGCGCGAGGCCGAGGTGCTGTCGTTGATCGCGCGCGGGCTTTCCAACACGGAGATCGCCACGACGCTGGTGGTCAGCCAGGCGACAGTAAAAACCCACGTCAATCACGTATTCGCCAAGATCGGCGCGCGGGACCGCGCACAGGCCGTGCACTACGCCTACACGCACGGCCTCGCGGACTAGCGCGCCGGCCCTCTCGCCAGCTCGATCAGCCGGCCGAGGATCCGCTGGCCGTCGACGCGCAACCCGTTGTGCTGGTACTCGTTGGTGATCCACGGCCGCAACCCGGCGATCAAGCCGGCGGTTTCCTCCGAGAGCGCCCGCTCGACATACATGTCCTCGGCGTAGATCGCGGCCGCGGTTGGAACCTGGTTGTCCGCCAGCGCGTCGGCGTCGTACAGGCGTGGCCATTCGCGCTCGGCGAGCAGCTGAGCCACCTCACGCAGTGGCGCCAGCGCGCCGTACTCCTCGAACATCCACGGATATACGTGCTCGCCGGTGAACACGTCCGCCGCGTCAAACGCGGCCGGGAGCATCCGCTCAGCCGACCAGCGGGTGACGCCGCCGTCGGCCCAAGAGGCCTCGTGCAGCACCGCGTAGAGCGGGTTGCGCGCGAACGGCTCGGCGCCCTCCACGTCGTGCGCGAAGGCCGGCGAGTCCGGCGGGAGCTCGAGCAGGTAGTGCAGGTGCTCGGCTCCGTCGCTCGTTCCGAGCTCGCGGCCGAGCTGACGGAACCGTCGCCAGCTCAACCGATCCCCCGATGGGAGCCGTATGCCGTCGCCCTCGGTCAGCTCGTGCAGCCGTAGAACCCGCTCTCGGTCGGCCGGATAGCGCTCGTAGTAGCGGCGGCTGCGCCTGAGCACCCGGTCGTAGGTGTGCGCGTAGACCTCGTCAATGCGGGCTCCGAGCGGCGGCAGGCCGCCGGTGATGAACGCTTCGCGCAGTCCCTCGGGCGCCAGCGACAGATACGTCGTGACGCACATGCCCCCGAAGCTCTGCCCGAGCACGCTCCAGCACTCGATATCGAGCTCGCGCCGAATCCACTCGGCGTCACGGACGATCGAGTCGGCCCGGAAATGGGCCAGGTAGTCGGCCTGCTGCTGGGGTGTTTTACCGAGCAGCGTGCCGACGGGCGTTGAGCGCCCGGTACCACGCTGATCGAGCAGCAGCACGCGGTACTCCTGAAGCGCCCGGTCGACCCATCCGGGAGAGTCCGGCCTGCGGGTCGGGCGCACCGCCTCGAAGCCGGGGCCGCCCTGCAAGAAAACGAGAAACGGCCGCTCGCGACCGTCGGGAGCGGCGAGCTCACGCGCGAACACGCTGATCCGCTCGCCCGCCGGATCGTCGTGGTCGAGCGGAATCTCGAACGTGTGCTCGATGACATGCATCCCAGGAAGCAGCATCTGATCGCGCATCGGCCAATCATTACGCCTTCGGGTCGCGTGTAACGTCCCGACACCCGGGGGGTTTGAGGGTTTAGCGTGTGGTTCGACCCTGACGATATGTGGAAAGCTCGCGAGAGATGACTCGCACCGAGCGCATGGCCAACCTGCTGGGCGTGGTAGTCCCCTTCGTGGGCGTGCTGGCGGCGATCGTTCTGCTCTGGAATCGCGCCGTGGACGCCACCGACTTGGGGATCCTCGTCGTGATGTACCTGATCACGGCGGTCGGGATCACCGTCGGCTATCACCGCCTGCTGACGCATCGCGCGTTTCAGACCTACCCGTGGCTTGAGCGCACGTTCGCGCTCATGGGCTCGCTCGCGGTGGAAGGCTCGGTGCTCGATTGGGTGGCCGATCACCGCAAGCACCACGCCCACGCCGACCAGGAGGGCGATCCGCACAGCCCGCATGTCGGCCACGGGACCGGCTTGCGCGGGCTGTGGCACGCCCACACCGGGTGGTTGCTGGAGACGCAGGGCCAGGCCGATTGGAAACGCTACGCGACGGAGCTCTATGAGGATCAACAGATGCGCCAGATCGGCCGGCGCTTCCCGCTTCTCGTGGTGCTCTCACTGTTGATCCCCACGGTGGCCGGCTTTGTCCTGCATGGCTTCACGCTTGGTGGTGCGCTCCGGGGCTACGTCTGGGGCGGACTGGTGCGGATCTTCCTCGTGCACCACGTCACTTGGTCGGTGAACTCGATCTGCCACTTCTTCGGACGCCGGCGTTTCGATATCGAGGACCACTCGACAAACGTCGCCTGGCTCGCGGTGTTCTCCCTCGGCGAGTCCTGGCATCACAACCATCACGCGTTCCCGCGCTCGGCCTACCATGGCCTGCGCTGGTGGGAGATCGACCTTTCCGGCCTCTTCATCTCCGCGCTAGCGCGCGTCGGCCTGGCCTGGAACGTGGTCCGCATCACGCCGGAGCGCCAGCTGCAGAAGGCGACGAAGACCGTCGCAGCCCACTGACGGGCCGTTTCGGCCCCCGCCAGTGGTGAAGATTCGCGAAGCGCACGCTGAGGACTGGGAGGCGATTTGGCCGTTCCTTCATCAGATCGTGGCCGCCGGCGAGACGTACGCCTACGACCCCGCGATGACCGAGCCGGAAGGCCGGCGCATATGGATGGTCGCACCGCCGGCGCGGACCGTCGTGGCGACCGACGCGGACGGCGCCGTGCTCGGGACGGCCAACATGTACGCCAACCGCGAGGGTCCTGGATCGCACGTGGCCTCGGCGAGCTTCATGGTCGCCCCGGATCAGTCCGGGCGAGGCGTTGGCCGCGCGCTCGGCGAGCACGTGATCGGGTGGGCCCGCGAACGTGGCTTCCGCGCGATCCAGTTCAACGCCGTCGTCGAGACGAACCGGGGGGCGGTGGCGCTGTGGCGTTCGCTTGGGTTCGACGTGATCGGGACGGTTCCCGAGGCGTTTCATCACCCGAAGCACGGCTACGTGGGGCTGCTCATCATGCATCGATTCGTCTGATGCGAGAGCATGTGCGGCCGTCGCACTGCGACGCCGGCCGATCTGGCGCGATCACGTGCCGGGCCGCCGAACGAGAAAATCGCCCGTCCGTCCGCGGGGCAAGGTTGAATCCGCCTATCCATCGAAATCCAGGAGGAGTTCCGTGCCGTTAACACAGGCCCAGCTGGTGAGTGCCGTTGCCGACCAAGCCGACCTGAGCAAGGCCGACGCCCGGCGTGCCGTCGAGGCGCTCGAGAACATCGTGCTCGCGCAGCTCGGGAACGCCGAGAAGGTCCGCATCGGTGGCATCGTCCAGCTGACGGTCCGGGTCAAGCCGGCCACGAAGAAGCGCACGGGTCGCAACCCGGCGACCGGCGAGGAGATCACGATTGCGGCCAAGCCGGCGAGCGTCGACGTGCGTGCACGGCCGCTCGCGAAGGCCAAGGCCGCGCTGCCGTCGGTCCAGAAAGCTCGCCGCCGGCTCGCCGCCTGATCGGCCGCTGCTAGGCCAGTGGAGGGGGGGACCCCTCGGCGCTCGACGCGAGCGTGGGGTCCCACTCGCACACCGCGCACGCGTGGCGAAACACCGTGCGGGCGAAGCCGAGCGCGACCGCACGCGGGTCCGGGCTTAAGCGGAGGTCGTCCCAGTCGAGGACGTACTCCCCGAGCGTCGCGTCCCAGCGCGCGGGCGCCGCGGACGCGTCGGGGAATCCCTCGCGTGGTGGGTACGTATAGACGTAGAAGGCGGCCTTGGCGTAACGCTGATCGCCGGGCCACCAGCCGACGGCGACCTCCTCGGCGTCCATCGCATTGCGCATGAGGTAGTCGTTCGCCGGCGGTTCGGCGGGCTGACCCGAGAACAGGTTCACGGCCAGATCGAACGACCCCCACCACGCGTTTACCGGGGTTGATCGCCCGCGGTACGGGGCCCGAAACGTGGCGAGCACGAGCGCGGCCTGCGTCGCGGCGGCCAGGTACGCACTGACCTGGTCGGGATCGTAGCTGTGATGCTCCTCGTCCTCGTCGAGCGGCACGGTCCACGCAACCTCTTGGGGGATCGGATTGAAGCTCACGGCCCCGGCAAACTCCTCCACTGCGGCCAGCACCGCGCGGGTCACTTCCCCGACCGAGCGATTGGGCCCGAGGGCGACGTTCCGAACGCTCCCGTCGGTGTGCTCGATCAACGCCTCATGCCGGCGCAGGTCGAGCGTGGCGACGATCGCGCCCGATCCGTCGGGCGCCGGTAGCAGCTGTGTCTCCCAGCCACGCGCGGTGAGGCGAAGCGCCGTGTGCTGGAACTGCGGCTCGGGCGCAGCCAGCGCCACCGCGAGCTTGCCGAGAACCTGCGTGTGCGCGTGCAGCGTGTCGCACGTCGCGCTCCAGTCGCCGTAGTTGACGGACGGCCACGCGGAGGACATTGGCGCACGCTACCTCATCGCCCGCGCGGCTGGCAGATACGCGAGCCCGGCGAGGAGCGCGAACACGGCAGCCACGGCGAGCGCAAGCGCAACGCTTGTTCTGACCAGCAGCGCCCCGGTGACGGCCCCGGCCAGCATCGAGATCACGGCAGTGGAGCGCCGCGTGGTGCCCTTGCCCGAGCCGCCGGCCGGCCTCGACTCGGCGGCCAGCGCGGTCAAGGTCAGCGTCAGCACCACGGTGCTCAGGTCGGGCACCCCGATCCGGCGTACGGTCGCCGTTCGCGTGCCCATGGCCAGCGCGAGCGCTGCGATGACCGCGACAGCGGAGGCGCCGCCCACTCGCACGGTGACGAGCGCGGCAAAGATCGCGGCGGCGCCGATCAGCACCACCTCGATCGCGAGTGCCGCGGCGACGTGCCGGTTGTGGCGGCCGGCCAGCCTGGCTGCCAGCCTGCCGCCTAGGCCCGCGCCACATAGGAACGCCGCGAGTGAGACGATCGGCGCGAGGACCGGGAGGCCCCCGCTGCCGGCGATTCCGAAGCCGAGCAGCACGACGTTGCCAGTCATGTTGGCGGTGAACACGCGGCCGAGTCCGAGGTAGCTCACCCCGTCGACGATTCCGGTCGTGAACGTCAGGGCTAGCAGCGTCCGCGTGAGCGGATCGAGGATGCTTTGGGCCGCGCGCTCGGCGCGGGTGGGAGCTTGAAGGGTGGACATGGCGCCCACACTGACGAAAGCGCCGTGCATCCGCCACTTTCTCTGGAACCACCGCACGCGTGATGCGACACTCCATCCATGGGCGCGCACATCTGGGTGTTTCTCGGCATCGCCGCCGTCGTGATCATCGTGCCCGGGCCGGACACGGCGCTCGTGACCAAGAACGCCGTGCTCCACGGCCGCCGGGCCGCACTTGGGACGGCGCTTGGCGTCAACGCAGGCCTCGCGGTTTGGACGCTCGCGTGTGCACTCGGCGTCGCCTCGCTCATCGAGGCGTCCGATACCGCGTTCACCGCGCTAAAGCTGATCGGCGCGGCCTACCTGATCTGGCTCGGCGTGCAGGCTCTACGGGCGGCCCATCGCGGTGGCTCGCACGCGAGCGCGAAGCGGCCCGCGCGCGCCACCTTCACGGGCCGGGGCGGATTCCGCCAGGGCCTTGTGAGCGACCTCGCCAACCCCAAGATCGCCGCCTTCTTCACCAGCGTGCTGCCCCAATTCGCCGGGCACGCTCACTCGGTGCTCGTCCCGTTCATGATCCTCGGGGGTCTGTTCGTGCTCATGGGGGTTGTCTGGCTGTGCGCCTACGCGCTCGTCGCGGTCAAGGCGTCGGAGCTCCTGCGGCGCCGGCGGGTCAGCGCGGCGATCGACCGTTTGAGCGGGGTCATCCTGATCGGGTTCGGCGTTCGCCTCGCGCTCGAGCGGCGCTGACGGCGCGGGCGAGGCGGGCGAGGCGGGCGGCGTGGGCGGCGGCGGCGGGGTCATATCTGCACACTCGGCGATAGTCCGCGCTCGAGTGTGCTCACGTGACCCGCATATGTCGGTGAATGCACATTCACCGCCCGGGGGCGGGCCGGGGCGGGTTGAGTGTGCGGAAATGACCCAGGGGCTAGGCCCCACGTTCGGCGGGTAGAACTGAACGGTGAGTTCCTCCGCCCCAGGAGATCCGCCGCCCGGGCCCGGGACTGAGCGACTGCCACCCGAGCCGCCCCCCGAGCCGCCCTCCGAGTCCGGGACCGGCGCAAGGACTACAGCCGCCACGTCGACCGAGATTCCGCGGACCTGGACCGCGCGCGTGTTCGTCTCGCTGATCGCGTTCGCGATCGTGCTGATCCTGCTGCTCGTGTTCATCCTCGAGAACACCGAGAGCGTCAAGATCAGCTACTTCGGCGCCGGCTTCCACATGCCGCTTGGCGTGGCGCTGTTGCTCGCCGCGATCGGTGGTGCGCTGCTGATCGGCCTCGTCGGCGGGGCGCGGATCGTGCAGCTGCGCCGCCACGTCCGCCGGCGCGTGCGCTAAGCGCGTGCGCTAAGGCGCCGCCATCAGTCGGGCACCTCGGTTCGCAGCCGCTCGAGCCACGTCTCCGCCGAGCCGTCGCTCGGCGCGCGCCAGTCGCCGCGCGGCGAGAGGGAACCGCCGGAGCCGACCTTGGGGGCGTTGGGCATCGCGGAGCGCTTGAACTGGCTGGTGTGGAAGAAGCGTTCGAGGAACACCCCGAGCCAGTGCTTGATTTCGGCCCGCGTGTACTCGTTGCGGTGTGCCTCAGGAATCAAGTCGGGCCAGCTGCCGGCGCCGCGATCGCTCCAGGCGTGCTGGGCGAGGAAGGCGACCTTGCCGGGCGAGTAGCCGAAGCGCAGCACGTAGTACAGGAAGAAGTCCTGGAGCTCATACGGGCCGACGATTTTCTCTGAGCCCTGGAGCTCGTCGCCGTTTTCGCCGCCGGCGGGGACGAGCTCGGGCGAGATCTCGGTGTTCAGCACCGAGTCGAGCACCTCGTCGACGCCGGGACCGAACTGGTCGGTGTCGATCGCCCAGCGCACGAGGAACTGGATGAGCGTCTTGGGGACGGACGCGTTGACGTGATAGTGGGACATCTGGTCGCCCACCCCGTAAGTGGCCCAGCCGAGGGCGAGCTCCGACAGATCGCCCGTCCCGAGCACCAGCCCGCCGTGGTAGTTGGCCAGGCGGAACAGGTGCGAGGTGCGCTCGCCCGCCTGCACATTCTCGTAGGTGATGTCGTAGCGATCCTCGCCGTCGGCCGCCGGATGGTCGAGATCACGCAGCATCTGCATCGCCGCCGGCCGGATGTCGAGCTCCTGCGCGCTCACGCCGAGCGCCTTCATGAGGCGATGCGCGTTGCGCAGCGTGTGCTCGCCGGTGGCGAAGCCGGGCATCGTGTAGGCGAGGACGTTCTCGCGCGGGAGCCGCAGGCGATCGACCGCTCGGGCGGCGACGATCAGGGCGTGGGTCGAGTCGAGTCCGCCCGAGACGCCGATCACGATCTTCTTGATCCCGGTCGCCTCTAGCCGTGTCTCGAGCCCGCGGACCTGGATGTTGTAGACCTCCTCGCAGCGCTCGTTTCGGACGCGCGGGTCGGCCGGGACATACGGGAAGCGCTCGACATGACGCCGCAGCGCCACGGCCGGCGTCTCGGAAACGCCGAGTTCGAACTCGATCCGCCGCATGCGGGCCAGGCGCCGGCGGTGGTCGTGGATCGAGTCGCCGTAGCTCGAGGTGCTGGCGCGGTCGGACACGATCCGGTCAAGGTCGAGGTCGGCGCTGATCAGCTGCTCGCCGGTGGCGAACCGCTCGGCCTCCGCGAGCAGGTCGCCGTTCTCGTATATGAGCGCCTGGCCGTCCCAGGCCAGGTCGGTCGTCGACTCGCCCATCCCGGCGGCGGTGTAGAGGTAGCCGGCGATCGTGCGCGCGGACTGCGATGAGCACAGCGAGCGGCGAAACCCGGCTTTGCCGATCGTGATGTTGCTGGCCGACAGATTTGCGAGCACGGTGGCGCCGGCCAGCGCGCCGTAGGTGCTGGGCGGGATCGGCACCCACAGGTCCTCGCATACCTCGACGCTCACGATCAACGACGGCACATCGCGACAGGCAAACAGCAGGTCGGCGCCGAAGGGCACGTCGTCTCCGAGCAGCCGGATCCGGTCGCTGACCGCGTCGCGGGCGGCGCGGAACTGGCGCTTCTCGTAGTACTCGCGGTACTCGGGCAGGTAGCTCTTGGGCACGACACCGAGCACGCGGCCTTGGTGGATCGCCACGGCGCAGTTGAACACGCCGTGCTCGTGGCGAAGCGGCGCCCCGACGACGACCACGGGCGTCAGATTCGCGCTCGCGCGGGCGATCTGGCCGATGGCGGCTTCGACGGCGTCGAGCAACGCCCCCTGGTGGAGCAGATCGTCGATCGAGTAGCCCGACAGGCCGAGCTCGGGGAAGATGACGAGTGCGACGCGCTCCTGGGAGGCCTGTGCGGCCAGCGCCAGCGTGCGCTCGGCGTTCCGGCGTGGCTCGCCGATCCGTGTGTGGGGCACGGCGGCCGCCACGCGGACGAACCCGTGGCTGTAGAGGGACTCGAACGGGTGGCGATCAGCGGTCATCGTGTGGCGATAGTGTCAAGGCGGGGTAACAAGTAGACATGGCGAGCGATAACGAGCATTCCGTCGTTCCCGAGGCGGTCCAGGAGCTGGTGGACCAGCTGGTGGCCCGCGCCGAGGCGCGCGAGGAGTCGTGCGTGGAGCTTTCGGAGCTGAGCGAAATCATCCAGGAGTCAGAGCTTGGCGATGAAGATGCCCCGATGCTGCACGACATGCTGCAGGAGCGTGGCCTGGACGTGCGCGATGACTGCGGCCGGCATGGCGTCGAGCAGACGACCTACGCCAACGGGGACCTGGCGGACCGCACGACCGACGCAATGTCCCTGTTCCTGCAGGAGGTGCGCCGCTACCCGCTGCTGACCCGGGCCGAAGAGGTGGAGCTCGCCAAGCGCATCGAGCGCGGCGACCTCGAGGCCAAGAGCCAGCTGGTCAATTCCAACCTCAGGCTGGTCATCTCAAACGCCCGCAAATACCAGGGACACGAGCTACCCCTGCTCGACCTGATCCAGGAGGGCATTCTGGGCCTGATCCGCGCGACCGAGAAGTTCGACTGGCGCAAGGGCTATAAGTTCTCGACCTACGCCACCTTCTGGATCCGCCAGGCAATCCAGCGCGCGCTTGACAACCGGTCACGCACGATCCGCATCCCGGTCCACCTGGGTCAGCGGGAGCGCAAGATCGCCCGCGCCCACCGCGAGCTGGCGACCCGGCTGGGTCGCGAGCCCACTGACGCGGAGATCGCTGAGGCGGCCGAGGTCACGGTTGAGGAGCTCGACGAGGTGCGAGCGGCCTCGCGCGTGGTGACCAGTCTCGACCGGCCGGTGGGGGAGGACGAGGAGACCTCCTTTGGCGCGCTGCTGGCCAGCGGCGAGCGGGGGCCGGAGGAGGAGGTCGACATCGTGCTGCGCGAGGATGCGCTCCAGCGCGCGCTCGAGCAGCTGCCCGAGAAGGAACGCGCGGTCGTCAAGCTGCGCTACGGCGTCGGTGGCGACGCGCCGACGCCGCTCTCAGAGACCGGCCGGCGGCTGGGAATCTCCCAGGACACGGTCCGCCGGCTCGAGCGCAAGGCGCTGGCCGAGCTAGCCGAGAGCCGCGAGCTCGATGCCCTCCGGCCCGCCGCCTGAGCGCCGGCGTCCCACATCGGCCATCGCGATGAGCTCGTCGATCAGGGCGAGCGCAGCCGCGTGGCTTGAGTCGTGGACCTTGCCAATCGCGTGCACCGCGTAGGTGCCCGCCGGCTCGGGATCGCTCGAGCGCTCCTGCACCGCCCGACGGAAGCGCATACGCTCGAGCACTGAGCGGGCGCCGCGCCGCTCCCAGAGCTCGTCGGCCCACGTCAGCAGACGCGTGACCCGCGCCTCCTCGACCAACCGGGAGCTTGCGGTCCCAACCGTAAGCGCCGCATAGCGGTACAGATCGGCTCGGCGCCGGTCGTCCACGAGGTCGTTGTAGCCGCGCAGGAACGAGGCGATCGGGCGCGAGACGGAGCGCGGATGGTCACTGAAGCCCTCTCCCGCGAGCATCGATGCCAGCTCCATGACGCAGGCACCGTGCTCGGGCGAGGAATGCCTCCCGCGACTGAGCTTGATCGTCTGATGGCTGATCGGCGGCATCTGGAACCTCCTGGCGGGTGGACTACCCTCGGCGCGCCCCGAGGGATGAACGCATCATGGCGGTCCGAGTCGCTGCAATCAACCTCTCGAGAAGAGTCGTCGAGGGCGCTCTAGCGAGGGGCCAGCTCGCGCCGGCCGTATCGCGCCGGTGGGGCCACGCTCGGCGGTTCTTCCTCGCGGAAGCGATCGGCGGTGCGCTCGGCCGTCTCCTCGGCCCACGAGGTCGTGGTGAGCACGCCCAGGCCAAGACAGAGCACCCCGAGGCCGGCGCAGATCCACCAGCCGGGGTGGGTCGCGGCGGCGAAGCTCGGGCCGATCGCGCCCGAGATCGTGCCGCCGGAGATGGCCCCGATCAGGGCCACGCCGAGCGTCAGGCCGACCGTCCGGCTCGTCGAGGCGACCGCCGCGGCGACGCCCGCCTGTGACGGCGGCATGCCCGACACCGCGGTGTTGGTGATGGGCGGGTTGATCAGTCCGGCGCCGAGACCGAACACGAAGTAGGCGACGATCAGGTACAGGCTTGCCGTCGTCGGCGTGATCCGGGTGAGCATCACCGAGGAGATGGTCAGGGCGACCCCGGAGATGGCCAGCGGCCAGCGGGCCCCGCGGCTGCTCACGAGCCGACCCGAGATCGGCGCGAAGACGAGGACCATGCCGGCCATCGGCAGCATGTACAGGCCGGCGTGGAACGGGGAAAGGTGGCGAACCCCCTGGAGGTAAAGCGAGTTGAGGAACAGAAACCCACCCTGGGCCGCGAACGCGCACACCGCGATCGTGCTCGCCCCGGAGAACGGGGCGCTGCGGAAGAAGCGGATCTCGAGCAGCGGCTCGCGGCGACGCAGCTCATAGGAGATCAGGCCCACGAAGCAGACGAGCGAGAAGGCGAACAGGCCGAGCGTTCCGGCCGAGGTCCAGCCGGCGCTGGGCGCGTCGATGATTGCGTAGGTGAGCGAGGCGAGGGCGAGGATCACGAGTATCTGGCCGAGCGGATCCAGGCGGCGAGGGCGAGCGGCGCGCGAGCGGGGGACAAACAACGTGGTCAGCACGAAGGCGGCCACGCCGATCGGGACGTTGACGAAGAACACCGCGCGCCAGGAGATCGTGTCGATCAGCGCGCCGCCCACCACCGGTCCCAGGGCCATGCTGAGTCCGAATACCGCGCCCCAGGCACCGATCGCCCGGGCACGCTCGCGCGGGTCGTCGAACACGTTGCGGATGATCGACATGGCCACCGGGTTGAGCATCGAGCCA
>Ga0335075_10012001_pt1 | contig 13101 bp, 11 predicted proteins | sample Lox_Sample_24_FD_206723 | JGI IMG/M metagenome (GOLD analysis project Ga0335075, IMG submission 206723) | Soil microbial communities from Loxahatchee National Wildlife Refuge, Florida, United States - Lox_Sample_2.4 | ecosystem: Environmental > Terrestrial > Soil > Wetlands | place: USA... | reverse complement strand
CAGATCCGATAGACCCGTTGCGGCACCGAGGGTTCACGAGCCCGACGCTAGCACGCCGCCCCGCGCGGAGCACGGCGACCGCCTGCCGCAGGGCGATGCCATCGATGAGCTGCCCACCCCGCGCCATGCTCGGCCTGCGCCCGGCGTGGTCTGCGCCGAGGTCGCCCTGATCCTCCCACTGGCGCTGCCCCCTGTGGAGGGGCCTGCGCGTGGCGCCGCCCCTCCCCTGCGTCGCGCAGCGCGCCGCGGGTGGGGCAAGTCCCTTCGCGATGGGGGCCTGCCGCGAGCGCGAGCGCGGGCCGAGCAGGGCGCGGGGTGGCAGCCGATGGATGGCTCAGCGCTCTCGCTTCGTCCCTGCTCGGGTGGTGGCGCGTGTGGAGCGCTTGGTGGAGGTTGATTTTTTTGCGGCGCGGGCGGGGCGCTGCGTGCGTTGCTTCTTCTTGGTGGGGCGCTTCGCGCGCGGCGCCGTCGCGGTGCGGGATGCGGATTGACGCTGGGGCGGCGGCTTGGCTCTCGAGGCTTTGGGATGGGTCGCCGTGGCGTCCGTTGCCGAGGTCGACGCCGCGGCCCCGCCCTCGTTGGGCTTGCGCGTGAGGGGCCCGATGGTGCGCCCGCGCGCGCACTCGGCGAGCAGGTGCTCGAAACGACGGCGGCGCGTGGCGGGGCGCTTGGGGCTGATCACCCAGTGGGTGGCGGTGCGCCGGTACCACGGTGGCTGCGCATCGAAGTACTCGGCCGCTTTGGCGTTGGCGCGCAGCTCGCGCTCTTCGTCGGGGTCTAGCCGGGCCGCTTCGTTGCGCTCGAAGGAGTAGACGCCGGTGCGCTCCGGCGTGCGCTGTGCGAACGCGCGGCGCCCGGCGGCCGTCATGCGCCCGAGCGTCTCGAGCGCGGCGACCTTGGCGACGTTGATGGCGCTCCAGATGCTCTTCGGTTTGCGCGGCGTGAAGCGGATCGTGTAGGCGTCTTCGTCGATGCTCTTGCGCACGCCGTCGATCCAGCCGAAGCACAGCGCTTCGTCGACAGACTCGGGCCAGGTGATGCTGGGCTGGCCGCTGCCGCGCTTGTGGAAGCCGACGAGCAGCTCCTTCGCGCTGGCGTGGTGGGCCTCGAACCAGGCGCGAAACTCGGCAGGGGTGGCAAAGAATGTGGGTTTCATGAACCTCTATCACCAACGGCAGATGGGGGCCGCCGCCTCACCCGTCGGGGCCTTCCAGAACGAGCGGCAGGCGCATGCTCTTCACGCTCGCGCACCAGCGAAGAGCGAGCCGCCGCCCAGCGCGATGCCCCCGCACGCGATGTCGTCGAGCGACGCTGCCACCGGGACATCCTAGCCTACGGGGCGGGCTCTGGTCCACCCGTGCTCCGGGGCGAGCGTCGCGCTCCAGCGGCGCCGACGTGCCCCGGTTTGGGTCCCGCCGGGCCCGATCTCAGCGATTTTTCGCTGTTTGCCGGGCGACGCGCGGGGCCGGGCGCTTGCCAGGGCGCCGGCTTTGCCCGACGCTGTGGCTATCTTGAAAGCCGGCGATCCGTTCTTCAACCTGTACAGCCACGATCTGGCGCGCGTCGCCGTGGCGGTGCCGCGCGTGCGCGTGGCGGATCCGGCGTATAATGCCGAACAGACGATCGCGTTGCTCGGCGAGGCCGACGCGCGTCAGGTGGTGCTGGTCGCGTTCCCCGAGCTCGGGCTGTCCGCCTATAGCTGTGACGACCTGTTTCATCAGCGCGCCCTGCTCGACGCGGTCGAGCTGGCGCTCGGGCGGGTGCTCGAGGCCTCGAAGGCGTTCAACCCGATCGCGGTCGTGGGTTTGCCGCTGCGGGTGGACGATCGGCTCTTCAACTGCGCCGCGGTGCTGCGGCGCGGGCGCCTGCTCGGCGTCGTGCCCAAGAGCTACCTGCCCAACTACCGCGAGTTCTACGAGGCGCGGCAGTTTGCGCCGGGCCACGAGGCGCGGCGTGCGGGCATCGAGCTCGCCGGGCAAGCCGACGTGCCCTTCGGCAGCGCGTTGCTGTTCCGCGTGCGCGAGCTGCCGCTGCTGCGCTTTCACGTCGAGATCTGCGAAGACCTGTGGGTGCCGATCGCGCCGTCGGCGCGCGCGGCCCTGGCAGGGGCGACGGTGCTCGTCAACCCGTCGGGCTCGCCGATCACCGTGGCCAAGGCCGACTACCGCCGCCAGCTGGCTCAGAGCCACTCGGCGCGCTGCCTCGCCGCCTACCTGTATGCGGGCGCAGGCTACGGCGAGTCCACAACGGATCTGGCCTGGGATGGCCACGCCCTGATCTGCGAGAACGGTAACCTGCTGGCAGAGTCGCGCCGCTTCGACGACGAGCCGCAGCTCGTCGTCAGCGAGCTCGATCTCGAGCGCCTGTCGACCGAGCGCATGCGGCAGACGACGTTCGGCGACAACGCCGCGCAGGAGGCAGCGGGGCTCGCGGGCTTCCGCGACGTGTCGGTGTCGCTCGACGTGCCGCGCGCCGCGCGCCTCTTGCCCGGGCGGCGCTGGGAGCGCTTCCCGTACGTGCCGAGCGACCCGGCGCAGCGCGCCGAGCGCTCGAGCGAGGTGTACCGCATCCAGGTGCACGCTCTCATCAAGCGGCTCGAGTCAGCGAGGCTCGAGCGCGTCGTGATCGGGGTGTCGGGCGGGCTCGACTCGACGCATGCGCTGCTCGTGTGCGCGCAAGCGATGGATCGGCTGAAGCTGCCGCGCAAGAACATCCTCGCGTACACGATGCCGGGCTTTGCCACCAGCGATCGCTCGCTCGAGCAGGCGCGCGCCTTGATGCAGGCCGTCGGCTGCGAGGCGCGCGAGCTCGACATCCGCCCGGCCAGCATGCAGATGTTCGGCGACATCGAGCACCCCTTCGCGCGCGGCGAAGCGGTGCACGACATCACGTTCGAGAACGTGCAGGCGGGCGAGCGCACGAGCCACCTGTTTCGTCTCGCGAACCTGCACCGCGCCATCGTGATCGGCACGGGCGACTTGAGCGAGCTCGCGCTCGGCTGGTGCACATACGGCGTGGGCGATCACATGTCGCACTACGCGGTGAACGCTAGCGTGCCCAAGACGCTGATGCGCTACGTCATCCGCTGGATCGCCGAGAGCGATCAGCTCGGGCCCGGCGTCGGCGACGTGCTGCTGCGCATCGTGGAGATGCCGAGCAGCCCCGAGCTCGTGCCCGGCGCCAGCGCCGAGCAACCGTTTCAAGAGACGGAGTCGTCGACGGGGCCCTACGAGCTGCAGGATTTCAACCTCTACTACACGTCGCGCTTCGGTTATGCACCGACGAAGGTCGCCTTCCTCGCCTGGTGCGCCTGGCACGAGCGCGACGCCGGCAGCTGGCCCGGCGTGCCGAGCGCGCAGCGCAAGGCGTATGGCATCGCCGACATCAAGCAGCACCTCGAGACGTTCTCGCAAAAGTTCTTCGGCTCGAGCCAGTTCAAGCGCAGCTGCATCCCGAACGGTCCGAAGATCGGGTCTGGTGGTTCGCTGTCGCCGCGCGGCGACTGGCGCGCGCCGAGCGACGGCGAGGCGACGGCCTGGCTCGCCCAGGTCGAGCTCGTTCCCGACCGGGAGTAGAAAAAATGCGGCCCGGCGTTGACCCGAAAGACCACCGCCGATCTCTATCGTGGGGTAGGTTGGGCCTTCGCTCATCATCAGGGCTGCCCGAGCGGGTGCAGCGCACGGGCCGGTGACCGATCGAGATAGCGACGACGCCCGATGGTCCCAGTTGGCGCAGGAAGCGGCTGCCGGTCAGGCCGCGTCCATCCGACAGCTGGCTCGGGATCTATTGCCGAGAGTTCGGAATTTGGTGCGTTATCTGGTGCGCGGAGAGCGTGACGTCGACGACCTGAGCCAGGACGCGCTGCTGCTGATTCTGGAGGGAATTCACACGTATCGAGGCGACGGCCCGTTCCGTTCCTGGGCCGATCGCGTGGTCGCGCGCTCGGTGTTCGCCGCGCGCCGCAGCTCGGCCCGCCGCGCCGAGCAGGCCATCGACGAGGCCGCCCTCGCCGACGAGCCCGCCCTGCTGCCGGATCGCTATTATCTGCGACGGCAGGTCGCCGAGCGGCTCGATGCGCTACCGCTCGCGCAGCGCGACGCGCTGGTGTTGCATTGTGTGATCGGGTTGCGCGTGGCGGAGGTCGCCACGGAGCTCGGTGTTCCGGAGGAGACGGTCAGGAGCCGCATTCGCCTCGGCAAGGATCGGCTGCGCCAGCAGCTGAGCGATCCGAGCCCAGCGCCCGGCGAGCTCGGGAGTGATGATGACGCGATCGGAAGACGCTAGCTCGCCCAGCGACGACGACAACGTCGGGCTCGACGCCTTGGATGGCGAGCAGGGGCCGGCGCGCCCGCTCTCCGCGCGCGAGCTCGATGCCATCGCCGATCGCGTGGTGCTGCGGCTCGCAGCGAAGTCGACTGCAGCGGGTCGTGAGCCGAGCGTGGCGCGCGAATCGAGCGCCGGTCGGATCGCGTTCGTGCGCCGCTTCGGATCGCGGGGCTTCGGCTCGAAAGGCAAGGCGCGCTGGCTCGTGATCGCGGCGGGTGCCACGCTGGCGACGGCGGCCGCAGCGTTTTATGGCACGTCGTGGTTCGCACCGACGCCGCCCGCACCGCACGCAGCTCCGCGCGATGGCGCGGCTCTCGGCGACGACGTCGAGCGTGCCCCATCCGTTGCGCCCGCGCCCCTGCCCGCAGACGAAGCGCTCGAGCCTGACGGGCGACCAATCAACGACGTGCCCACTGCACCGGATCGGGAAACCGAGCTCGGTGGAAGGAGCACTCCCACCCGCGCCCACGAGTCTCGGCAGGCGGCCGATCATTTGGCGCGTGCGAACGCATTACGAGGGAGGCATCAGTATCGAGAGGCGCTCGAGCGCTACCTCTATGTCGTTTCGGAATATCCTGGCAGCATGCAGGGTCGCGCGGCTCAGCTCGCCGCGGCGGCGATCCGCCTCGAGCAGCTGAGCGACGTCGACGGAGCGGAAGCATTGTATCGAGCCGTGAAGAACACCAGCGAGGGAGAGCTCGCCGCCCAGGCCCTGTTTGGGCTCGCCGAGGTCGCGCGCGCTCGCGCCGATCGCGGCGGCGAAAAGCGGGCGCTGCTCGAGTTCTTGGCCCGCCACGGCGGCCATCCGCTGGCGTCGGCAGCGCAGCGGCGGCTGGGTGCGTTGGAGGCGCCGTGAAAGCAGGCGTTTTCGGCGTGGGCGCGCTGCTCGCCGTGCTGGCTTGCTCGAGCCCAACAGACATCGTGGGCGTGGTCGACGGCGCCGACGCCGAGGTGCCGGCAGACGAGGGCGCCGCCGATCCGGATCAAACGGTCGACGACACGTCGGGGGCCGCCGACGTGGCCTTGCTGCTCGCCGGTCGCCCCATGGCCGACTGGGATGGCGACGCGCTCGCCTGGCCGCTGTCGACGCCGCTCGCCGAGCTGTTTGCTGACACGACATCATTCGAGCGCGACGCCCGCGACGAGCGCACAGACCGCGACGACCGCGACGACCGCGCGCAGCTCTCGCCGTGGCAGTCGCGGCGGCTCGCTCCGAGCCCGTCGCGCGGCTCGAGCCGTGCCGGCGAGGTCGGCGCTCGAGCGTCTGCGTTCGAGGCGCGCCTGCTCATCCTCGACGAAGACGAGGCCCGCGAGCTGCTGGCGCTGCTGCCGTCGGCGGCGAGCCCCGACGCCGAGCGAGCCGCAGTGTTCCGAGATGTTCGCGGCGACGTCTACCAGGTGTCCCTGGAGAGCGACGATCGCTCGCTCGAGCTGGGCTGTCTGGGCCGCATGCACCGCGAGCAGTCCGAGTGCGGAGGCCGCGGGCCCTTCGATTGACCGCGCGGCGCCGGCAGCTTTTGGGCAGCGGCCTCGTGTTGCTCGCTGCGCTGACGCTGCGGGTACAGGGCGTGGCGCAAGCGCAAACGGCGCGCGCTCGGCAGACGAAGTCGGCCCGAATGCGACAACACGAGAGCGTCGATGTGCTCGTGCTCGAAGATCCGGCGACGGACTTTGGGCGGCGCGTGCGCGGGCAGCTGAGCGATCTGCCGGCGAGCACGCGCGTTCGGACGCTGCCGACGCTCGAACGACGAAGCGCGCCGAGCGACGTCGCGAGCGCGACGCCGAACGCGGCACTGACGGCGTGGCTCACGACGCTGCCGGGTGGCGAGGCCGCGGCTGACGAGGGCACGTTCATCGCCATCTGGTTCGCGGGCGCACCGAGCCCCTACACGCGGCGGCTCGCCCCTGCCTGGAGCACGCTGAGCGCGGGCGATCGCTCCGCCGCGCTCGAGCTGGCGGCGCTCAGCGTGCGCAGCGCGGTGCGCTCGCTGCTGCTCGATCGCGCGCCTCGAGAGGCGCCCTCGCCGACGCGCCTCGCGCCGAGCCCGCCCGACCCCACGCAAGCTGCTCCCGCAACGACGCCGTCGAGCGCAACGACGCCGTCGAGCGCAACCACGGAGCCCATTGCGACAGCGCCCACCACGACGGAGCCCAGAGCCCCGAAGCGAACGACCCGCCCCGAAATTATCGAGCCGCCGCCGCCCGCATCGACCTCCGTCGAATCGACCTCCGTCGGATCGACCTCCGTCGCACCGAACGCCCTCGACGCGACATCCTTCGAATCCCCCTTCCCGCTGCGCCTCGGGCTCGAGCTCGGCGCAGCCTGGCAGTTCTACGGTCGCACCGCCCCCGGCGATCCGGGGCTGCGCGCGGGCATCGCCCTGCTCGCTGACACCTGGAGCGTGGAAGTGCTGGGCCATTATGGTTGGCCCATGTCGGCGCAACTCGGTCCGGCGCGCTTCGACCTCCAGCGCTACGCGCTGCTCGCGGAGGTCGGCGTGGTCGTGCTCGACTCCGCCGCGTGGCGCGTCAGCCCGCTCGCTCGCGCCGGCGTCACCTGGCTGCACCGCGACGACGCGCGCGGCGACGTCGGCGATGCTTCACTCGACGCCTCACGGGACGCCCGCTATCGCTCACCGTTCGTCGGGGCGGGCGCGCTCGCCGAGGTGCGCTCGAGCCCAGCGCTCTCGTGGTCGTTGCGCGGCGTGCTGAACGTGGAGACTGCGATCCCCACCTTCACGCTCGTCGACGCTTCCGGGGCACGCGTGTCGAGCGCGTCGCCCTGGAACGTGCAACCGTCGCTCGAGATCGGGGCGCGCTGGCGCTGGTAATCATTCGTGCCCTCGCGCGCGGCGCGGATGACACTTCGGCCGGCGCGATCGCCCACCCCAGCACGATCCGCGAGCCTAATTCCGAAACCTGGCTGACCCGAATCCCTCGGGGCCCTCTCTATCCCCCCACATGGGACGACCTGGGTGTCCCGACCAACTGGGAGATACGCATGAGACTCACCCCTTTGACTGCTTTGCTGTTGCTCGCGTGCAGCACGTCGACACCGACGACGTCGCCGGGTGGCTCCACCTCGACATCGGTGGGTAGCTCGGCCGAGGCATTGCGCAAGCAGCGTCAGCTCGACGCCGACGATGTCGAACGCTGCCGCGACCTCGTCGCGCAGTGTTCCGACCGAGGCTCGGATGATGGAGCCGACGACGCTGGCCCGAGCCGCGGTTGCGAGCGCCTCGCCACGCTGTGCGACCAGCTCGAAGAGCGGCTCGCCTCCGATCGCGCAGACCTCGAACAGTGCCTCGAAGAAGCCGCGGCCTGCGAAGCGGCCGCCACCGACCCCGCCGACTGCGCAGAGGAGCGTGCGGCGTGCGAGCCCACCGATCGCGATCATCGCGACCGTCGCGGCAGGACGCTCCAGTGCTCGAACCGCGCCGAGCAGTGCTTCGGACGCGGGCGCGGCCGCGGAATGGTCGAAGGCGACGCGGGAGCGAACGTGTGTGTGGCGGGCGACGACGACTTCATCGGCTGCTGTCAGGGCAAGCATGGCCGCCCGGGCGAGCGCGGTGACGCCGGCGTCGACGGCGACGACCGCCGCCCCGGCTTCGGCTTCCGTCCCGGCTTCGGCGCAGGGCCCTTCGGTCGTGGCGACGGCGAGCGCGACGGCGATCGCGGTGACAAGGGCGACGACGGCGCCGACGCGGGCCCCCCGCGACGTCGCTTCTGAGCGGAGAAAGGCTAGCGCACCCGCGCCACACCGTAGATGTTAGCGGGTGCGCTCATGGCCTCGCGCGGGCCAGCGGGGTCGGTCAAGTCAATCCGAGTGGTGGCCGAGAAGTCTGCGCGGAATCGGTGGCGAACACTCGGCCGTCCACGTCATACGTCAGACCGCCGGCGGCCGATGGCGCGAGCGTCGTGACGGGCTCGACGCGAGCGCCGAACAGGTCGATCACTCCGTCGACGCGCATCGCCTCCGGGTCCCAGACGATGAGCTGCGCGTTCGGGCCCGGGCGGGCCGCGCTCGGGCTCACAGACGCTCGGCCCGTGCACGTTCGCGCAAGCTTCCCACGGCGTCGCGCAGCCGAGCCACCGCCGCCTCGAACGTCGCGAAATCAGGCCCGCGTGTGTCCGTCTTCACCTCGGGCGCGAGCTGCGCCTCCAGCTCATCGACCCAGCCTTCGATGACGCCCGGCGCAAAGGGCCCAGCGAGCAACCGATCGAGCTGCGCAGCGTAGCGTGCAGAGCCGCCCGATGTGAGCCCGCTCAGCAGCGGGTCGCAGGCGGGTGCGCGCAGCGTCCTGCCCATCGCATCGAAGCGCAGCGAGCAATCGGCTTGGGGCTCGAACAAGCCGGGCACGCCCGTGAGCGGCGACGGCTCGAAGGTGTTGTCGAGGTCCCACGGGATCAGGACGAAGCGCGGCTCGCCGTCGTGCTGGTACCAGTAGTAGTTGTGGTTCTGGCAGTCGTCGGCGCTGTAGCAGTAGAAGGCCGTGGCGCCGTCCCAGTTGCTGATCGACTGGTCGATGGCGAGGTACGCGAGCGTGGCGTCGACATCGAGGTAGCGCTCTGCGACGCCGAGCAACTCGCCAGCCGATGCCCCGAGCAGGGCCTGCTGAAACGCCAGGAAGCCGGAGTTGTCGGCGACGTCCGCGTTCGTCTCCAGCGCCTCGGCGAGGACGGCGTCGTCGGCGTTGCCCGGCCACGCCTCTTTGTAGAGGTTGCCGTCGCCCCCGTCGAAATGATGATGGGTGAAGCGCCCATCGACGTCCTCGACCAGCGAGAACACCCCCCAGTCCTCGCCGTTGACGACCAGTCGCGCGTGCGTCGAGCGCGGAGCCACGAGCCCCATCTCTTTGTACAAACGGTAGGCGAGCCGCTCGTGCAGCAACGAGTCGTCGAAGAGCATCGAATTGAAGTTCAGCCGCTTCAGCCCGAAGAAGCGCTGGTCGGGCAGGTACTCGTCGAACTTCAGCTTGATGCTGAGCTTGCTGCAGCGAGGCGTGCCGTCGTCGGCGAAGCAGGAGGTGAGCGTGCCGGAGCTGCCCTTGAAGCGCAGCCCGACGCGACCGAGCGCTTGCCCCGCCGCGACCAGGTCGGCCTCGGCGTACTCTTCGTCTCTCGCGGCGAGCTGCAGCGCCGCCCATACTTCGGGATCCAGGCTGAGCTCGTAGGTGTGAAGCGCCGACGGATCGAACACCCACGCTTGCTCGTCCACGTCGAGCCCGGCGCCATCCCCAGCCGCGCCGCCGCCCGCGTCCACGTTCGAGGCGGGCGCTGACGCCCCGCCCCCCGCGCCGCTCGCGGGCAACATCGAGCTGGCGCCCGGTCCGCCCACGGCAGGGCTCCCGCCGTCGTCTCCGCTGCCACGCCCGGAGGCGCCGTCGTCCGTCGCAGTCGACGAGCCCGCGGCCCCCGGCGTGACACTCCCCGAATCGCCGCCTCCGCACGCCGGCAGCGCCCCGAAGAGCGCACCAACTCCAAGCAAACTCAGAACAATCCGCAAACGATGACGGCGCATCACGAGCAACGGCCGCGAAACTAACATGAGGCCGAGTTCACGCGAATGTCACGAATCTGTACCGGGGCAGCTCGCCGCGCGACGTCAGTTGACTTTGATAACCTATATCGATAAGGCGGACGGGTGAGACACCCCACCCGGCGCCAACCATCGACCCGCATCTGTTTCTCCGTGGCGCTCTCGGCGCTCGCCCTCGCGTGCCTGGGCGCGTGTGACGACGATGCGAAGGTGCTGGCGTCACCGGGCGGCTCCGGCGAAGGCTTCGAGATCCCCCAGGGCTCCGTGTACACCACCGTCGCGCAGGTGCAGACGCCGAACGGCACCACGACGCTGCTCAGCTTCACCAACGACGTCCCGAGCGGCGAGCTCGACACGGGGCGCGCCCTCGAGCTGCCCGGCTTCGCCGATGCCACCACCTACGAGGGCAGCCTGTATGTGACCGACGGCGAGGCGCTGACGCTCACGCGCTACGAGGTGGAGGGCGACGCGCTGGTCGAGCGCGGCGTGCTCGGCCTGCAGAGCCAGGGCATCACCTTCATCGGCGATCCGTTCTTCCTCAGCGCCGAGCGCGCGTTGCTCGTCAACGCCGACCAGCTCGAGATCCTCGAGTGGAACCCGTCCACGATGACGGTGACGGGCACGCACGACATCTCGGCGCTCGCGCGCGAGGGCTGGGGCTACGAGTACCGCGCCGGCTACCTGCGCGAGGCCGACGGCGTGCTGTTCATCGTCTGGGCGTACACCAACGATCGCGTCGAGTTCGTCAACGACTTCATCCTCGGCGTATTCGACTCGCGCTCGGGCAGCTTCGAGGTCATTGTCGACGAGGAGTGCCCGGCGAGCGCCGCGTTCGGCGGTTTTTTCGACGAGCAGGGCGATCTCTACATTCCCGCCGACAGCTTCGGCGGCTTCACCTTCTTCGACGGGGCTGATCCGAAAGAGCCGTGCATCCGGCGCATCCGTGCGGGCGAGCTCGGCATCGACGCGAGCTACGGGGTGCGCCCGATGGACGCCCTCGGCGGGCTCGCGCCCTGGGGCCTGTATTATGCGGGCGGCGGCTTGGTGTACACCACCGCCGTCGACCCAGCGCGCCTGCCGGAGTATCCGAGCGTGTACGAGTTCATCTTCGACACCATCCACGAGGGCTACACCATCGATCTCGCCAGCGGACAATCGCAGAAGATCGAGGGCATGCCGCCGGACGCCGTCGGCTTCGAGTCCGTCAGCATCGAGGGGCAGGTGCTGATACCGCGCTCGGCGGGTGCTGTCCGCATCTACGACGTCGACAACGTGCAGACGCGCGTCTACACCCTCGACCCCGTGAGCAAGGTGGCGACGCCGCGCTTCACGCTGCCTGGCTACCTGGGCGGGCTGCGCCGTCTGCGCTGAGCTGCGCGCCTTCAGCGCAGCCGCAACAGGCCCGTGATCTGTCCGGGGCTGGACATGCGGCGGCGGCCCTCTCCCGTGGCGAGCAGCTCGCTCGTGACGTTCGAGCCAGCGTCGGGGTCGAAGCCGTCGGGCGCGATCGGCGTCACCTCGTCGGCGTGCCAGACGTCGAGCAGCGCCGAGCGTTCATCGACCAGCATGACGGCGCCGACGGGGCGCCCGCCGTTGAGCGCCTGCAGATCCGGGAAGAAGCTCGCGTCGAACGAGCCCGAATCGGGCGCGACCCGCAGCAGGCACGGAGTGTAGCCGAAGCCGTCTCCCAGCATGGCGCGCACCGCGGCCGAGGTCGTCTCGGCGCTGAAGTAATAGGCGCCCGACGCCGTGGGCCCGCTCGGCACCAGCGAGCGGCAGCGCGCCTCATCGCTCTCGGCGACGACGCTGTCCGTGGCCGGGTCGATCTCGAGCAGTCGCACGTGGTCGCCCCAGTTCACGCCATCGCCGTCGCGCCAGTAGGCTGCGGCCAAGAGCAGCGAGCCATGCCGAGCGAGGTTCGCCCCGGGCTGGAGCGCGCCGAGCGCGTCGAGTCCGAGCGGGATGGTGCCGATCACGGCCATCGCCTCCGGGTTCCAGACGATCACCTCCTCGGGGTGTGCATCTTCGATGAAATATGCACGATCGGGCGCGACGAACACGCTCTTGCGCGCCGCCCCTCCGGAAACGTCAGGCGCGCCGAGATCAGACAGCGGCCTGCGCCGGCTCCTTCCGCATCGAAGCGAGGCGCACTTCGCGATGGCGCAAAGTGCGAACGAGAACGACGCACGAGGCCGTCAGGAGCGCGCCATTCGGCCGCTTCCGCCTCGCTAGCGAATTCGAAGCACGCCGTTGCCCACGAACTGACCCGGGCCCTGCATCGCCGGCAAGAACTCGCCATCGGGAGTGATCTCGACCAGCGTCGTGGAGCTGAGGTCTGCCGCGTAGCGGGTCGAGTAGATCTTGTCGTCCATGGCGAACACGCTGGCGCCGAGCGCGCCGGGCTCCTGGTTCTCGATCCGCGTCGCCGCCGCGTCACCGATGTGCCAACGCCACCACCAGAACCCGGCCTGGTTCCACAACACGTCTTGCCAGCTCGCCGGATCGACCGGGTCGACGAGCTCCGGGTGCCAGGCGCGGATCAGCGCCGTCTGGTCGTCGAGCAGGGTGAAATCGCCAGCGGGCCTGCCGCCGACGAGAGCGCTCAGATCGAGCTCATAGCTCGCGTCGAAGCTCGTTGCAGGCGGCTGGATGCGCAGGGCGACGGAGGGCGCGCCGTGGCCCGCGCCGATCTGCGTGTAGGCGGCGTAGAGCGAGTACGGGCTGAAATATGAGGTTCCGTCCGAGGCCTTGGCGCTGAACGCCTCGTGGCTGTTGCGCGTCTCGGTCGTCGCCCCCGCGATCTGATCGGTGGTCGTGTCGATGCGCACCAGTCGCACGTGGTCGCCGTAGACGCTCGTGTCGTCGGGGTCGCGCCAGCCGACCGTCACCAAGAGCTCGTCGCCCTGCACCAGCAGCGCCCCCTCGGGGATCGGCCGCAGCGTGCCCTGATTCTCGTCGCCGAGCGCAATGGTGCCGATGAGCTCCATGCGGGCGGGGTTCCAGATCACGACCTGATCCTGGTCCTCGTCGACGAAGTAAGACTTCTCGGCGGAGAAGATCGGCGCGGACGCGGCGAGGTAGGCCGTCGAGAGCCCGACGCCGCCGAAGTCGAGCGTCTCGCGGCGCTCGAAGCGAGCATCCCCGAGCACCTGCCAGCGCACGATGGTCGCGTCGAGCAGCGAGGCGACGAACACCGAGTCATCGCCGGGGCGGCTGAAGATCCAGGCGCCTGCTCC
>Ga0335075_10011999_pt1 | contig 13102 bp, 12 predicted proteins | sample Lox_Sample_24_FD_206723 | JGI IMG/M metagenome (GOLD analysis project Ga0335075, IMG submission 206723) | Soil microbial communities from Loxahatchee National Wildlife Refuge, Florida, United States - Lox_Sample_2.4 | ecosystem: Environmental > Terrestrial > Soil > Wetlands | place: USA... | reverse complement strand
CCATAGCCCGTCGGGAGCGGGCAGCTCCTCGTAGCGCGGGACCGTGCCCGCGAACTCGGCGCGGCGCAGCGCCAGCAGCCTGCGGGAGAACTCGAGCACCGAGGCCCGGTCGCCGCGCTGGGCCGCGACGTTGCCCGCGGTGACGTCGCCGAGCGGCAGCCACGGGGTCACGCCCGCGGCGGTGAAGCCGCCGGCCGGCGTCGCGTCCCACGGCATGGGCGTCCTGGCCCGGTCCCTGCTGCCATCCCAGCCGCGGCGGTCCCGCGACATCGTGTCCCTCCGCAGCTCCGGCGGGACCTGGACGTCGGTCATCCCGATCTCGTCGCCGTAGTAGAGCACGGTGGTCCCCGGCAGGGTGGCCAGCACCAGCAGCGCCAGCCTGACCTTGCGCTCGTCGCCCGCGCACCAGCGCGTCGGGAACCGGCCGACGTCGTGGTTGGATGCCGTCCACACCGGGCAGGACCCGGCGGGCAGCGCCGCGAGCGTGGCGCCGACGGCACCGGACAGGTCCGCCGCGGCGAAGCGCGCGAAGACGAACGGGAAGTTAAAGGCGAGGTGCAGCTCGTCGTCCTGCCCGTAGTACCCGGCAAGGCCGCCGAGGTCGCCCACCCAGGTCTCGCCGAGCAGCAGCCGCGGCGGCTGGTAGCTGTCGGCGATCTTCCGCCAGTCGCGGTACACGCCGTGGGTCTCCGGCTGGTCCGCGGTGTACCTCGACTCCTGGCCGAACCGGCCGCCGAGCGGGCCCGGGCCGGCCGCCGGCGGGTTGTCCCGCAGCGCCGCGTCCTTGTACAGGCCGTGCGCAACGTCGATGCGGAACCCGGCCACGCCCCGGTCGAGCCAGAACCGGACGATGTGGTCGAACTCGGCGTGCACCGCGGGCTCGCGCCAGTTCAGGTCGGCCTGGCTGTCCAGGAAGAGGTGCAGGTAGTACTGGCCGGTCGGCTCGTGCCACGCCCACGCGCTGCCGCCCGTCGCGTCCAGCCAGTTGTTCGGCGGGCCGCCGCCCGGCGCCGGGCCGGCCCACACGTAGTAGTCCCGGTGGCGGGCGTCGCGGCTGCTGGCGGCGTCGACGAACCACGGGTGCGCGACGGCGGTGTGGTTGGGCACCAGGTCGAGCAGCACCCGCAGGCCCCGCCCGCCGGCCTCCGCGATAAGCCGGTCCAGGTCGGCGAGCGTGCCAAGTTCCGGGTGCACGCCCAGGTAGTCGGAGACGTCGTAGCCCCAGTCCCGGTCCGGGGACGGCATGGTCGGCGACAGCCAGATCCCGTCGACGCCAAGCCACGAGAGGTAGTCAAGCCGCTGCGTGACGCCGGGCAGGTCACCATAGCCGTCACCGTCGGTGTCCAGCCACGACCTGACGTACAGCTGGTACAGCACCGCACCCTGCCACCATCTCTGGCCGCTGACGTTCTCGTTCATCTGCCTCCGATCGGGAATCGCCCCGAGCCTACGCTGGCGCGCCCGCGCCCTTGCTTTTCGGTTTCCGCGCGGCCGACACTGGACGGGTGAGCCCAGTAGCCGAGCTGGTCTTCGCCGCGCTGCTGCCGACCGCCGTGGTTTTCGCGCTCATCTGGGCCTGGCGCGGGGCCTGGCGGCTCAGCGAAGCGCGCTGGAAGGCGCCGCCCGCCGAGCCGATCGAGCGGCTCGAAGCCGACCTGCGCAGGCTGCGCGCGGAGCTGGAGAGCACCGAGACCCGGACCGGCCTGACCGCCAAGCACCACCGGGTGCAGGCACTGCGCCGCGCCTATCTCGACGCGCTGACCGCCGCCTGCCACCGCCTTGACGTCGCGCCGCCGGCCGGCGACCGCGTGCCGCTGGCCGAGATCTACCGGGTGGAGGCGGCGCTGCGCCAGCGTGGCCTCGACGTCCGGGAAACGGCCGTGCACTGAATGACAGGCCGAGCCGCGCCTGCGCCGGCTGGCACGCGGGCGGTGGTCCGGGTGCTGGCGGCCTCCGACGAGATCGACGAGGCGATCGCGGCGGACCCTGGCCCGGTGCGCGGCGCCGACCTGATCCTTGCCTGCGGCGACCTGCCGTTCTCCTACCTCGGCTCGCTGATGAACGCGCTCGACGTCCCGCTGGTGTTCGTGCCCGGAAACCATGACCCGGACCTTTCCGGTTACCGCACGTCGCGCGCGGGCCTGACGCTGCGGGCCGGCATGCCGGCCAGGCATCCCTGGCCGGACGGCGCCGTCAACGCCGATGGCCGCGTCATCGACGCGGCCGGCCTGCGCGTGGCCGGGCTCGGCGGATGCCTGCGCTACCGGGACGGCGCCAACCAGTACACCGACCGGCAGCAGGCCCGGCGCGCCTGGGCGCTGCGCGCCCGGGCACGGTGGAGCAGGCTGCGTGACGGCCGCGGGGTCGACGTGCTGCTGACCCATGCCCCGCCGCGCGGCGTGGGCGACGGTGACGATCCGCCGCACCGCGGGTTCGCCGCGCTGCTTGGCCTGGTCGACGCGCTGCATCCCACGGCGATGCTGCACGGGCACGTGCCTCCCGCGTATTCCGGCGGCGCGCACGTCGCGCCCAGACGGCTGCGGTCCACGGTGATCTGCAACGTGACCGGCTGGCGCCTGTTCGATATCGGGCCCGGGTTCGGCCTGGCCGAAGTGCTGCCCGGCGCGGGGGCGCCGGGCAGGGGAGGTTCCGGAGGCCGAGCGGCGGGCTACCGCGATGCCCGCTGATACCGGCTTCCCCAGGGCCGACGTCGAGAACGACTTCCTGCGGGCCCGGCGCCGCCAGGTGCTGTCCAGGCTCGCCCAGCGGCTGCGCCGCGCGCCGGACGACGTCAACGTCATCCTGCCGTTCGGCGAGGTCGTCGCCGCGCTGGGCCGGCGCGGCGAGCGGCAGCTGGGGCTGCAGACCATCCGGCTAGACACGATCGTGGGCACGGTCGACTCCAGCCGTGACTTCGACCGCAGGTTCCGGCCGACCAGCGGGCGGGTCAGGGAGCGCTGGGAGCGGCTGGCCCTCGCGCAGCGGCGTGGCGAGCCGATCCCGCCCATCGACGTCTACCGGGTCGGGGACATGCACTTCGTGATCGACGGGCACCACCGGGTCTCGATCGCGCTGGCGACCGGGGCCACGACGATCGAGGCCTACGTGACCGAGGTGCGCACCCAGCTGCCGCCCACCGGCATCCGCGGCCGCCGGGACCTGCTCGTCAAGAGCTACGAGCGGATCTTCCGCGCCCGGGTGCCGCTGCCCGCGGCGGACCTCGCCAAGATCACCGTGACCGACCCGTGGTCGTACGCGGAACTCGGCGAGGCCGTGGAGGCCTGGGGTTTCCGGTACATGCAGGACAGGGGGCGGTTCATGGACCGCGCCGAGGTCGCGCAGCACTGGTACACCGAGGAGTACGTCCCGGTCGTGCGCATGATGCGCGCGGCCGACCTGATCGGCTCGCGAACCGAGGCCGAGGCCTACATGCGGGTCGCGGCGGAGCGGTACCGGCTCATCATGACGCACGAGTGGAACGACGAGATCATCGAGCGGCTGCGGCGGAAGATCAGGTAGCCTCCTCGCCCGAGGCCGGCCCGCCGGTTACCGGCTGCGCCGTGCCCGGCGACCCCACGCCCGACGACCCCAGCCCCGTTGCCGCGGCGCCGGACGGCTGCGTGCCCCCGTCGATGCCAGCGGACCCGGCAGGGACCGCGCGCACCGCGCCCCCGTCTCCCGCGGCCACCGACAGGTTGCGCCCGGTGGCCGGGTTGAAGACGTGGATGGCCCGGCCATCCACCCACAGCTCGGCGTCCTGGCCCTCGCGGATCTGCGTGCTGGCGTCGAGCCGTGCCACGATCGTGTCTCCGCCGCCGAGGTCTGCCCGGCCCGAATCCCTCGCTAGCTCCTCGAGCTCCGCCGCGTTCACCCCCTGCTCACGTCCTCGCGTGAGGTAGACGTACACGTCGGACCCGAGCGATTCGAGCACGTCGATCGTGTTGTTGAAGCTGATCCCATACGGCTTGTTGTCGGCCGACACCAGCCGCGCGTCCTCGAAGTTCTCCGGCCGCACGCCCACGATGACCTCGCGGCCGGTTCCCTCGCTCTCCAGCTCGCGGCGCAGCCGGTCGCTGAGCGTGAAGTCACCGAGGCTGGTGCGCAGCTTGCCGTCCTCCAGGGCGCCGGCCAGGAAGTTCATCGCCGGCGACCCGATGAAGCCGGCCACGAACAGGTTGACCGGCGAGTCGTACAGCTCCTTCGGGGAGCCGACCTGCTGCAGCAGGCCGCTGCGCATGACCGCGACCCGGTCGCCGAGCGTCATCGCCTCGGTCTGGTCGTGCGTGACGTACACGGTGGTGGTGCCGAGGCGCCGCTGGATTCTCGACACCTCGGTGCGCATCTGCACCCGCAGCTTGGCGTCCAGGTTGGACAGCGGCTCGTCCATCAGGAACGCCGCCGGGTCCCGGACGATCGCACGGCCCATCGCGACCCGCTGCCGCTGCCCGCCGGACAGGTTGGCGGGCCTGCGGTCCAGGTGCTGGGTGAGGTCCAGGATCCGGGCCGCCTCCTCGACCTTCTGGTCGATGACGTTCCGCGGGGTCTTGGCCAGCTTCAGCGCGAACCCCATGTTCTCCCGCACGGTCATGTGCGGGTAGAGCGCGTAGCTCTGGAACACCATCGCGATGTCGCGGTCCTTGGGCGACTTGTTGTTCACCACCTGGCCGGCGATGCGCAGCTCGCCCTCGGTGATGTCCTCCAGGCCCGCGATCATGTTGAGCGTGGTCGACTTCCCGCAGCCGGACGGGCCGACCAGGATGACGAACTCGCCGTCGGCGATGTCCAAGCTGAACTTGTCGACCGCCAGCGCGCCGTCAGGGAAGCGCTTGGTGACCTGGTCCAGAACGATCTCAGCCACTTGTCTCTCCTTAAGTCCGCTAGCCCTTGACCGCGCCGGACGTGAGCCCGGCGACGATCCGGCGCTGGAAGAACAGCACGAAGACGATGATCGGGATGGTGATGACACACGCGGCGGCCGCGATCGGCCCGGTCGGGACCGTGAACTGCGAGCTGCCGCTGAAGTACTCGATGGCGGCCGGCGCGGTCCGCGAGCTGAGCGTCGAGGTGAACGAGATCGCGAACAGGAAGTCGTTCCAGCACGCCAGGAAGACCAGGATCGCCGTGGTCACCATGCCCGGCGCGGCCAGCGGGGCGATGACCCTCATGAATGCCTGGAACGGCGTGGCCCCGTCGACCTTGGCCGCCTTCTCGAGTTCCCAGGGAATCTCCCGGAAGAACGCCGACAGCGTGTAAATCCCCAGCGGCAGGCCGAACGCCACGTACGGGATGATCAGCCCCGGCCAGGTGTTGAACAGGCCGAGCGCGCGCTCGATGTTGAACATCGGGGTTATCAGCGCGATCTGCGGGAAGATCGCGATCAGCAGGGCCATCCCGATGAGCGCGCTCTTGCCGGGGAACCGCAGCCGCGCGACCGCGTAGGCCGCCATGGACGCCAGCACCACGGCGATCAGCGTCGAGATGAGGCCGATGCCGATCGAGTTGATCAGCGGCCGGATGAACTGCGAGGTGCTCAGGATCTGGTCGTAGTTCCCCCAGGTCCACTGCGCCGGGATGAACGACGGGTCGAGGATCGCGGCCGGCGTCTTGAACGACAGCGAGGCCATCCAGAGCACCGGGATCAGCGCCAGCGCGATCACGACGAAGTTCGCGACTCCCCAGCCGGCCTTCTGACGGGGCGTTGTGGTTATCGCAGCCATCGGCGGGTCACCTCGTTCCGGTGTTCGTGCCAGGGGCCGCGGTGCCGAAGCCCTTGATGAACAAGATGGCGATGATCGCCACGCAGATGAAGATCAGGATCGAGATCGTCGACCCGATCCCCAGGTTCAGCGCGTTGAACAGGTTGTCGTAGCCGAGCAGCGAGACCGACCCGGTGTTGTTGGCGCCGTCGGTCAGGATGTAGATGTTGTCGAAGATCCGGAACGAGTCCAGCGTCCGGAACAGCAGCGCAACCAGGATGGCCGGCTTCATCAGCGGCAGCGTGATCTTCGTGAAGCGCTGCCAGGCCGTGGCGCCGTCCACCTTCGCGGCCTTCTGCAGGTCCTCGGGCACCAGGGAGAGCCCGGCCAGCAGCAGCAGCCCCATGAACGGCGTGGTCTTCCAGATCTCGGCCAGGATGATCACGGCAATGGCCTTGTACTCCGACGTCAGCGGCGCACTGTTGTTGAACGCCGCCGACAGGTAGCCCTGGCTCGGCGTCCACGCGTACTGCCAGCCGTAGGCGGCGGCGACCGTCACGATCCCGTACGGGATGAGCGCGGCGGTGCGGACCGTGCCCCGGCCGAACAGCGTCCGGTACATGATCATGGCCAGCAGCATGCCGAGCACCAGCGTGATGGCCACCGAGAAGACCGTGATGACCGCGGTCACCTTCAGCGCCTGCCACCAGTACGGCGAGCTGAGCACTGCGGCGTAGTTGCTGAGCCCGACGAACTTGATGTCCTGCGGGAGCTCCAGGTTGTAGCGCTCCAGCGACAGGTAGATGGCGTAGATGAGCGGGTATCCGGTGACCGCGAGCATCACGATCACCGCCGGAGCGCACAGCATCCAGCCGAGCCGACGCTCGGCCCGCGCGCCCTCGGACAGCTGCGGCTTGCCTTTCTTCGGCGCCTGCTCGGCCTCGGTGCCGGCAGCCACCTCCGTGCTGGTACTCATCGGCCCCCTCCTTCCCTCGCGGCCCTGTCCCCTGCTGCGCTGTGGTTTGCTGCCCTGTCGTTCGCTGCACGGCGGCTCACGGGACCAGCCCCTTCGATTGCAGGGCGTTGTTAATCTGGCCGATCAGCCCCTGCTCGGTGCCCTTCGGGCTGATGCCGGCCGCCGGCTCAAGCAGGTGCGAGATGTCGATGGACACGACCTGGTACACCGGCGTCTTCGGCCGCACACTCGCGTTCTCGAGCTCCTTCAGGATGTCGGCGTGGAACGGGTAGTCGGCGAACAGCGCCGGGTTGCTGTAGAGGCTGGTCATCGTGGGCGGGACGCCGCCGACGTTGGCGTTGATGATCTGGTTCTGCTCGTCCCGCAGGCACAGCGCGGCCTGGAAGGCGAGCGCCTTGTGCTGCGAGTACGCGCTGACCGCGAGGTCGGTCCCGCCGATCGTCACCTTGGCCGGCACGCCGGGGATGACCTCCGGGTAGAGCGCCCACTTGAAGTACTTGAACAGCTTCGGGTTGTCGGTCTTCATGGCCGGATACACGAACGGGTAGTTCAGCTCGAAGGCGGCGGTGCCCGCCTCCATCGCCAGCCGGTTCTGGTTCTCCATCTGCACGTCCAGCGACGGGTCGGCCGCGACCGAGGTGGCCAGCTGGTGCATGATCGTCAGGGCTTTGACGGCGGGCGCGCCCAGCGTGACCTTGGTCGCGTCCGAGTTCAGGATCGAGCCGCCTGCGCTGGCCACCATCGTGTTGAACCACACGGTCAGGCCCTCGTACTGCGCGCCCTGGATCTCGATGTAGTGCGGCTTGCCCTCCTTGGCCAGCTGCTCCGCGTCGGCGATCATCTGGGCCCACGTCGTGGGCGGGTGCGGTACCAGCTGGGAGTCGTACCAGAGCAGCTGGGTGTTGCTGTTGTCCGGCACCGCGTAGAGCTTGCCCTTCCAGATCGCGGTGTCCAGGGCCGGCTTGAGCGTGCCTTTCTCGGCCTCTGCCTTGTTCGCGCCGGTCCACGGCTCGATGAATCCGGCCTGAGCGAACTCGGCCTCCCAGGTGACGTCGAGGCCCAGGATGTCCATGGTGGAATCGTGTGCGGCCAGCCGGCGGACCATCTGCTGCCGCTGGCCGTCCGAGGCTTCGGGCAGGATCTGGTATGAGATCGTGTACTTGCCGTGGCTCTGCTTGTCGCAGTTGTTGATGCCCTGCTGGGTGGCGCCCGAGCTGTCCGGGTAGAAGTAGAAGTTCAGCGTCACCGGGGCCGAGCTCGCGCTGGCCGTCCCGCAGGCGGCCAGCGCCGAGCCTGCCAGCGCGACCCCGGCCAGGGCCGCGGCGAACCGGAAGCCGGGCATCCGCATGAAGCCCGGCCCCCGGGCGCGGCGCACCGACGCTCTCGCTCTGCCGCTGTCAGCCATGCTCATCCCTCCTAGCGCCATCGCGCCGGGTCACCGGCGAGGTAGAAACCGGGCGCGGTAAAACAGTGTCCGGCCGCCCCGTGGGCCGGCCGCATGGTTGCCCTCCAGGCCGCCGCGAAGGCCGGCCGGACCGCGGTCGGCCCCGCCGTCCTGGCGCCGACCGACCACCGGGCACCTGGCCCGGTGACGTGAAAGGTCGCCGTGGTCGATCGCTGCACGACCTCCAGGGCGAGTTGCTGCCGCAGCGGGACCACCCGCTCCGCGCGCATGAGCGCGCACAGCCGCCGGGCTCCGTGGGCGCCGCTGTCCCCCAGCGGCTGCCGGACCGTGCTCAGGCCGAGCAAGGCCGCCGACTCGATGTCGTCGAAGCCGATCACGGACAGGCCGCCCGGCACCGCGAGGCTGCCGCGGTCGGCGGCGGCGAGCACGCCCATCGCCTGTGTGTCCGACGCGGCGAAGATGGCCGACGGCGGGTCCGGCAGCGCGAGCAGCTCGGCGGCCAGGGCCTCGGCGTTCGCCGGGCCGTGCGGGCCGCGCTTGACCAGCGCGGGGTCGTACCGGACGCCGGCCGCGGCCAGGGCCTGCCGGTACCCGGTGAGCCGGTGCTGCGACGCGACAAAGCCGAGCCCGACCCGCGACGCGGCGGCGGCGCCCCGCATCGTGTCGCCGACAAAGCCGATCCTGCGGTGCCCGAGCGACAGCAGGTGCCCGGTGGCCAGCCGGCCGCCCGCCACGTCATCGGTGACCGTCTGCGGAACGCCGGGCGCGACCGCGTCGACGGTGACCAGCGGCACGCCCGCGCGCCGGAACGACGCAAGCTGCGCGCGCGAAAGCCGCAGCGACACCGCGATCACGCCGTCCGCCCGGTGCCTGCTGGTCAGCGCGGCGAGATGATGGTCGCGCTGCTCGACGGTGTCGACGTTGCAGACGACCGTGTCGTAGCCCTGCTGGTCGAGGACGGCTAAGGCGCCTGCCAGCCGCATCACCGCCGAGGGACGGGTCAGCTGCGGTACCACGATCGCCACCGTGCGCGGCGTGCCGCGGGACAGCGCGGCTGCCAGGTGGCTGGGCCGGTAACCGAGCTCCTCGATCACCTTCAGCACCGTCCGGCGCGTCGTCTCCCGCACGTTGGCCGCGCCGTTGATCACCCGGGAAACCGTGCCAACGCCGACGCCGGACGCCGCGGCCACGTCCGCGATCGTCGCCCGGCGCCTGGTCATGCCTGCTCCTGCCCGCTGGAACCGGTTCCAGCAGCGAGATCATCGTCACCCTGGGTTTTCCGGCCGTCAAGGCCCAATTAAGGGTGAAGGCACGCGCGCGACGGTGATCCGGGGCACCTCGCGCAAGACGCGGCATGCTACCCGGCTGCCCGGAAACGTGCGAGATATGCGGGCGCTACTCCACAATCTTCGAGATCGGGATCTCCAGGATGTCCCGGGCGCCCGCCGCCTTCAGCGCGGGAATGAGCGTGTTGACGCCGCGCTTGGGCACCACGGCCTCGACCGCGTTCATGCCGCCGCGGGCCAGGGACGTGATCGTCGGCGACGACATGGCCGGCAGGATGTCGCTCACCGCGGCCAGGTCCGCCGCCTGGACGTTCAGCTTCAGCAGCACGTTGCCGCGCGCCCGGATCGCGCCCCGCAGCAGCAGCGCGACGTCTTCCATGGCCGCCCGCTTGGCCGGGTCGGCGAACGCCGCATGGTTGGCGATCAGCTCGGTGTAGCTGGTCAGCAGGGTGTCCAGGACGCGGAGCCCGTTCTTGCGCAGCGACGAGCCGGTCTCGGTGAGGTCGACGATCGCGTCCACGATGTCGGGCACCTTGGCCTCGGTCGCGCCGTAGGAAGGGATGACCACGGCCTTGACCCCGGCCGCATCCAGGTAGCGCCTGGTGAGCGCCGGAAGCTCGGTGGAGATCCGCACCCCCTCGGGCAGGTCGGCCACGGACTGCCACGGCACGCCGGCCGGCACCGCCAGCACCACGCGCACCGGGTCCGAGGTCGCCTTGGAGTACTGCAGCTCACCGAGCGAGGCGACGTCAGACCCGGTCTCGGCGATCCAGTCGCGGCCGGTGATCCCGAAGTCGAACAGCCCCTGCTCGATGTAGGACGGGATCTCCTGCGGCCTCAGGAACCTGACCCGGTCGATCCGCGGATCGTCGACGGACGCGTGGTAGTCGCGGTCCGATGAGCGGTGGACGGTGAGGTCCGCGGCGTCGAAGAGCTCGAGGGTGGCCCGCTCGAGCGAGCCCTTCGGCAGGACCAGGGAGAGCACCGGGCAATCGCCTTTCATCGAGAACGTGACGTCCCCCCGAACTGTAGCCGCGCTCTCCGGCACCCCGCTGCCGGACCAGCGGCGGGGCGGGGCAGGACGGGACGCGCGTTGACAATCGAGTTATAACTCAACTACTCTTTTCCGAGTATCCGCGCTCAAGGAGATACGGTGCCCGCGAAGAACCGCGCCAACCCGCTGGCCCTGGCCGTGCTCGTCTGCCTGGCCGAGAAGCCGCGGCATCCGTACGAGATCGCGACCACGCTCCGGCAGCGCCAGAAGCACGAGAGCGTCCGCCTCAACTACGGCTCGCTGTACGGGGTCGTGGAGTCGCTCGACCGCCGCGGCCTGATCGAGGCGCAAGAGACCAGGCGTTCCGGGCGGCTCCCCGAGCGGACCGTCTACCGGCTGACCGGCAGCGGCCGGATCGAGCTGCACGACTGGCTCACCGAGCTGCTTTCCACGCCGGTCAAGGACTACCCCGCGTTCCAGGCGGCGCTCTCGTTCCTGCCCGCCCTGCCGCCCGACGACGCGGTGATGCTGCTGCACGAGCGCGCCCAGTACCTCGAGGCGGAGCTCGCCCAGGCCGCCGCCACCAGGGAACTTGCCGACAAGGCGGGCCTGCCGCGGCTGTTCTGGGTCGAGGCCGAATTCGGCAGGGTGCTCCGCGAGGCCGAGCTCGGCTACGTGCAGCGGCTGATCGCGGACATCGAGTCCGGCGCGCTCGGCGGCATCGGCTGGTGGCGCGAGATGCACGAGCGGGCCGACGACGAGCCGCCGCCCCCGCCGCCGTTCGGGAGCGGGTGGCCGCGCGACGAAGGGACCGCGTGATAGCGGGGTGACAGCTATGGAGAACGTGATCTCAACGCGCGACCTGCGCAAGAGCTTCCCGGTCAAGGGCAGGCGCGGCCGGCCCGTGGAGGCGGTCCGCGGGGTCAGCTTCGACGTGCACCGCGGCGAGATCTTCGGCTTCCTGGGCCCGAACGGCGCGGGCAAGACCACGACCCTGCGGATGCTGACCACGCTGCTGCCGATCGGCTCGGGCACCGCGACCGTGGCCGGCTTCGACGTCGCCCGGCAGCCGAAAAAGGTACGCGAGCGGATCGGCTACGTCAGCCAGCTCGGCGGCGCGGACGAGCTCGCCACCGGCCGGGAGAACCTGATCCTGCAGGGACGCCTGTACGGGGCGAGCCTGGCCGAGGTCGCGCCGCGCGCCGACGAGCTGGCCCGGCTGCTCGACCTCGGCGACTTCGCCGCCCGGCGGGTCAGCACCTACTCGGGCGGCCAGCGCCGGAGGCTCGACATCGCGCTCGGCATCGTGCACCAGCCGCTGGTGCTCTTCCTCGACGAGCCTTCGACCGGGCTCGACCCGCAGAGCCGCGCCAACCTCTGGGACCACATCCGCGCGCTCGCCGAGCGCGGCACCACGGTGTTCCTGACCACCCACTACCTCGAGGAAGCCGACGTGCTCTGCGACCGGCTGATGATCATGGATCACGGCCAGATCGTCGCCGAGGGCGCCCCGCGGGCGCTCAAGCAGCAGGTCGCCGGGGACGCCATCGTGATCAGCCTGCGCCCCGGCGACCCGGCGGCCGACCAAGCCGCCGCGGTGCTCGCGGGCGAGCCGTACGTGCGGGAGCTCACGGACTCCGGCGGCCAGGTCCGGCTGTACGTCGACGACGGCGGCACCGCGCTGCCGGAGCTGATCCGGCTGCTGGACGGGCGCGGCATCGGGATCAGCTCCATATCCATGTCCGAGCCGACCCTGGACGACGTGTTCCTGCGGCAGACCGGGCGGTCGCTGCGGGATGACGACGGGGCCGGTGACGCCGGCGGGGCCGCGAGGTCCGAGACCAGGGAGGTGGCCGCATGAAGACGGCCAGGGACACCGGCCTGCTGTTCCAGCGGTACCTCACCCAGCTGCTGCGCAACCCGGTATGGGTGATCGTCGGGTTCTCTACCCCGATCCTCTACCTGGCGCTGTTCACGCCGCTGCTCCGGCACCTGGCCGGGTCGGGCGGGCTGCCAACCGGCAACGTGCTCGACCTCTTCCTGCCGGGCATCCTGTCGCTGCTCGCGTACGCGAGCGGGATCGGGCCCGGCTTCAGCACGATCTTCGAGCTGAAGGCTGGCGTGATCGAGCGGTTCCGGGTCACCCCGGCCAGCCGGTTCGCGATCCTGGTCGGGCCGATCCTGGCCAGCATGCTGATGATGCTCGTGTTCGACGCGGTCGTGGTCGCGGTCGGATACGGGTTCGGGTTCTCGGTGCACTGGGCCGGGCTTGCGGTGCTGGCCGTGCTGCTCGCGTTCCTGATGGTGACGACCGCGGCGTGGTCGATCGCCACCGCGCTGGTCACCAAGGAGATCAGCGGCTTCGCCGCGATCGCCAACGGCCTCAACCTGCCGGTCCTGCTGCTGGCCGGCGTGCTGCTGCCGATCTCGCTGGGCCCGGCGTGGATGCGCGTGCTCGCGCACGTCAACCCGCTCTACTACCTGGTCCAGGCCTCCCGCGTGCTGGCCGGCGGGACGCTGTCCGGCAGCGCGGTGTGGCAGGCCTTCGCGGTGCTCGTACCGCTGTGCGCGCTCGTGCTCACCTGGGCCACCGGCGTGCTGCGCACCGCGGTCTCCTGATCCGCGGGCTCTGTATGCTCGGCAGGCATCGCCGAGACAACCCAGCATGCGCGAGTCCATGAGATCGGCCTATGACTACGACACCATCTGACAGCACAGCCGGCAGCCCGAGCTCCGCCGCGCGAC
>Ga0335075_10011998_pt1 | contig 13104 bp, 14 predicted proteins | sample Lox_Sample_24_FD_206723 | JGI IMG/M metagenome (GOLD analysis project Ga0335075, IMG submission 206723) | Soil microbial communities from Loxahatchee National Wildlife Refuge, Florida, United States - Lox_Sample_2.4 | ecosystem: Environmental > Terrestrial > Soil > Wetlands | place: USA... | reverse complement strand
TGAGCACGGCAATGTCGGCGTCGCGCAACACCTGCTGCTCGGCGCGAGACAGGCTTGCCCGTCCGGTGAGGCGGGCGATCAGGCCGGCTCGATTGCATGCCAGCGCGCGGCACAGCTTGCTGCTGCTGCCGGCTGGCAGCAGCAGTTCTTCAAGCACATCCGTAGCCTCGCTCGTCAGCCACGGCTGCCGGGACAGACCCTGGGCGAGGTCCAGGCCGTGGAGGGCAAGCTCGACGACCCTGGTCCTGGCAAAGTCGATCAGCAGCATCCGGTCGCCATGCCGGGTAATGACCGTGCGGCCTGGAGGCGCAGCAGCCAGCAGCTCGGCCGATTCCCGGCAGCGCCGCCCGAGCTCGGCCGCGATCGCGCCCGGCCCGGACAGTTGCCTGGCCAGGGCCCTGGCCGTTTCGATCCGGTCGGCATTAGTGGCTGCCGAGAAGCGCTGATCACGCCGGTAGTACTCGGCGGTGGTGATGAGCGTGTCATCTGCTCGTTCCGGCTCGGCCATCGCCGGTCCGATCCGGTTCGCCCCGATCAGCACATGGCATGCCAGCTCACCGACCGTCCATGGCGCGCACGGGCTGGGTTCAGCCAGGTCGGCGTCGGTAAGTCCGGATACGACCGTCAGCAGTGCGGCGGCTTCAGCGTCAAACGCAGCGGAGACATCGTTGTGCATTATCTCCGCACGATACGGTACCTGTAGCTGAGGTCGGCTCTTGCTTCTGCTTCCACAAGTGAAACGATCTCCAAATGAGGCTGTCGCGGCGACAGCCGCCGGAGGAAGCCCACGACGGGCCCACGGCGGCTCCAGACGGTCCCGCGGCCGCCCCACCGCCGGGGCCGCGCGGGCGCATAGCCGCACCAGCACGCGATGCGGCGGCCACCGATCAACCGGCGGTGCCTGGCACGGCTCGCGTCGATTCGGCCAGCCTGGCGGCAGGCCTGCTGGTCGAGGACGAGCTTGAGCCGCGCATCCGGAGGCCTTCAGACCTGCTCCGGTGCCTCACGGCCTGCGTGGAGATCGTGCTGCTTGTCGGGATCGGGCTGCTGGGCAAGGCAGCGGCGACGGGCGTGGAGACCGATGTGGTCCGCGCTAGCGAGCGCGTGGCCAGGAACTTTATCTCGCCGCTGCATACGATCGCGTTCGTTGCCCTGGTCGCGATCCCGGTCGCGCTGGCAATTCGCCTTGTTGTCATCCGCCAGCTCCGGCGGCTCGCCGAGGCCGTGGTAATCGGCCTGATAGCGGCCGGGGCGACGGTCGCCTGCAACGTGATCTTGTCGCTGGCCGACCTGTCCGATCTGTACAAGGCCCTGGCGAGGGTGGGCAGTCCGGCGGGCGCGACCTTGCTTGACCCGTACCTGGCCGGTTTGGTCGCGTACCTCACGGTCATCGGCCTCACCGGCCGGCCGCGCTGGCGGACATGGCTGTCGGTCGCCATCGTCTTCTACTGCCTGACCAATCTGGCCCAGCCCGGCACGAGCAGCGTGCTGTCACTCCTAATCACGCTGCTCATCGGGTCGGCCGTCGGATCCGGGCTTCGGTACCTGACCCGCACAACCTCGGAACGGCCGAGCGCAGCCGAGATCGCTGCGGCGCTGAGCGCAGCCACCATGCCCGTGGTGGCCATCCGCCGGCTGCCTGACAGCACGACGGAAAACCGCAGGTATGCGGCCAGGACCCACGATGGCGTGCGGCTCGACGTAACGGTGTTCGACCAGGATCAGCAGGCCGCCGACGCGCTCTACCGGATCTATCGCCGACTACGGCTGACCAGCCAGGTCTCCCGCAGCGCACCGCTGACGGTCAGCCGTGCGGTCGAGCGGCGGTCCCTGATGACCTACGCAGTCGAGGACACCGGAGTATCGACACCCAGGCTCATGGCGGCAGTGCGGGTCGGGCCGGAGGCCGCTGCGATTGCGACCAGGCACATCGACGGGGTGACGCTCGCGGCGCTTCCCGTCCCGCCGCCTAACGAGCGGCTCGGCCACGTCTGGGATGCCGTGCTCCAGGTTCACCGCCACCGGGTCACGCATCGCTCCCTCACGGCCGACCACATTCAGCTATCCGGTGACGATGGCTCGGAGGTGACACTGCTCGAGCCGGGAGATGGCGATCTGGCGGCGACTGACCTGCAGATCCGGCTGGATCTGGCGCAGCTGACCGCCACCATGGCACTTCTGGTCGGTCCGGATAGGGCGGCCGACCTCGCGACTGCCAAGCTCGGATCGGGTGCGGTGGCCAATCTGGTGCCGCTGCTGCAGCCGGTCGTGTTGCACCGGTCGACCAGGGCGCAGCTGCGGCGCCGGAAAGACGACGTGCTGCCGGACCTGCGGAGGCGGCTACTGGGCGGCGAGCCCGAGGTCGAGGCACCGCCAGAGCAACTGGAACGGATCAGCCCACGGCGCGTCATGACGCTGGTGGCCGCGATCATCGCGGCTTACCTGGTCATCGGCGAGTTCAGCCGGCACAACCTCGGTCACGTCCTGCGGAATTCGGACTGGCGCTGGGTACTCGTGGGCCTGGCCCTGTCGGCCGTCACGTACGTTGGCGCCACCATGTCCGTGAACGGGTTCGTGCTGGAAAAGCTCAGCTGGATCCGGACCTTGCTGGCCCAGCTCGCCGCATCATTCGTCACTCTGGTCACGCCGGCCGCCGTTGGCGGCGTAGCCCTGAATATCCGCTATCTGAACAAGGCGAAGGTGCCCCCGGCCGACGCCGCCTCGAGCGTCGGCGTTTCGCAGGTCTTCGCCTTCGCGCTGCACATGCTGCTGCTGGTGATCTTTCTCGCGCTAACTGGCGGCTCACCCACCACGTCAATCCATCCGCCGCCCGGCTGGGCCTACATCGCCCTGGCCGTCCTCGGCGCGGCGGTGCTCGGCGTGCTGGCGCTCCCGGCCGGCCGCAGGCTGATTCGCTCCAGGGTGGCGCCGGCGCTCGGCCAGGTCTTTCCGCGGCTACTCGACATCGCGCAGCGGCCTCTCAAGCTGGCCGAAGGTATCAGCGGCGCGTTGCTGCTGACCTTCTGCTACATCCTTTGCCTCGACGCATCGCTGCGGGCCCTTGGTGGCCACGCTCCGTTCGTCGCGATCGCAGCGGTCTACCTAACCGGGAGCGCGGTAGGGTCGGTGGTCCCGACGCCTGGCGGGCTCGGAGCGGTGGAGCTCGCCCTGACCGGTGGCCTGACCACGATCGCGCACGTGACGACCGCGCACGGCGCTCTTGCGTTCAGTGCCGTGCTGCTGTTCCGGCTGCTGTCGTTCTGGCTGCCGATCCCGTTTGGCTGGGTTGCGCTGAACTACCTCCAGCGAAAGGACGCGCTCTGACCTGCCGTCAGGCGAGCCGGGCAACGGCGAGGGCCGCGGCGAGCAGCACCAGGCTCCACGACATGGCACGGAGCGCTCCCTCGAGCGGTGCCAGCATCCGGTCGGCATCGATGGTCAGAGCGTCGCCGCTGGCAAGCGTGATGCTGCCGGTCACGCTGGTCGCTTGTCGGCGTACCAGCCTGGCCGGGGTGCTCAGGCTCCGCTGCGCCGCGGAAAGGCCGAACGCGGCACCGGCGGCGAGCACGGAACCAGCCGAGAGCGTGCCGGTCTGCGCGACGTAAGAGGTCAGTAGCGGGAAGGCGCCCCAGGCGGCAGCAAAGCCGGCGTCGGTGTGAACGATCCCGCCGAACAGCTCGGCGTTGTAGGCGACTACTAGAAGCGGCCCCACGAGCAGGAACGGGATCAGCACCCAGCCGACCCTGAGGACGCCGGCCACGCCGAGTGCTAGCGCACCGGCCAGCCCCAGCACCGCGGCGGCGATCAGGACACGGCCAGGGATCTGCGTGCGCAGCGGCCGCCCGTGATACTCATCCAGCGCGTGGGCGGCCACTCCGACAGCGAGGAAGAACGCGATCAGCGCGGCCAGCAGCGGTACTAGCTTCACGCGCGGCGCGAGCGTGGCTCCGATCACGACATACGACAGGTGCCACGCGGTATAGGGCGGGTGCAGTAACGTCCACCAGTCACGCAGGCGGCCTTGGCGAGCCGCGTAGAAGGCGGGCCTGGGGGCCGTGGACGGCACAGCGCCGTCGTGGCCGGAGGCGCCAGTCCCACCTGGCTCACCCACCCCCGCGCGTTCCCCACATGATCAGGCCGCCGCCGAGGCTCATCACCTTGTAACCGACGTCCTGCAGTCCGGCCTGCTGCCAGGCGCGGACGGTCCAGCCGATCGGGTACCGGCGGTAATGGCCCGCGATGCTCGGCCCGAGGAACCGGCCGACCCCATACCACTGCCTGCCGCCCGTGATCAGGCCTCCGAGCGGCAGCACGAGCCAGGTATAAGCCCGCCACCAGAAGCGCCAGAACGCCGACGGCGGGACGTTGAACTCCAGGCTCGCCACCGTTCCGCCGGGCCGGACCACCCTGGCGAGTTCCGTCAGCGTCGCCTGCGGGTCGCTGACGTACCTGAGCAGGTAGGTGAAGGTGAGCGCGTCCACCGAGGCGTCTGCCAGCGGAAGCTGTTCCGCTCTTGCGTTGACGAGGGAAACGTGGCCGCTGGCGTCCTCGGCTGCCACGTTGGCCGCGCCCTGCCTGAGCATCTGCTCGGTCAGGTCGAGGCCGATCACCCGGGCATCGGTGCGGTCGGCAATCTGCAAGGAAACGCCGGCCGTTCCTGCCGCCACGTCGAGCACAATGGCGCCGGGCCTTGCAGTACCGGCTGGCGGGACCAGGTGGCCGACCATTTCCCTGCGCCAGCGGCCGTTCTGGCCAAACGACAAGATCTCGGCAAGCTTGTCGTAGCGTGCCGGGAGCGGAGCGAACAGTTTCCGGGCAAAGCTGTTCCTTGTGTCGAGCACGGGAACCTGCACGGCGTCTCCTCGGGGGCTCCCGAACACCGTACGCCAGCAGAGCGACGCGCGGGCAGAACCACGCCGGGTTCAGGCTGGCCGCAGGCGCAGCGCGGACCAGACGTCATCGAGCGAAACCTGGCGCACCGGCCGCACCCCGAATTCCGCGACAGCGCTGGCCAGCAAGTCCCTGTTGATGTCGGTGCCAAGCTGGCCGGCCTTGGGGTAAGCGATCCAGCTCAGCTTGTCCTGGCGGGCCGCGTCGACCGCCGGCCCGGCTACCCCAGTCAGGTCACCCCGCAGCCGGGCGAAGGCGACGACAGCCCCAGCCGCAGCCGGATCGCTGGCCGGCGGACCGAGCGCGGCGAGGTCGGGTCCATCCGCGGGCCGGCCAATGACAGCAACCTGTGTGCCCGGCTTGATCTGCAGTTTGGCGGCGAGATCCACGGGTCGATTATCCGTCCGAGCGCTCGGGTCGGTCGTGGATGCGCTCACGACGATCGGCCCCGGCGCTGCGATAGCCTCGGCGGGGGAGGCGATCGTCATGACGGATGTGCTGTGCGAGATTCGCGACCTGGTCGCGATCGTGACGCTGAACCGGCCGGGACGGCGTAACGCGCTGTCGGGGGCACTGCTGACGAGCTTGCGGACCACGCTGGCGGGGCTTGAGTCCGACGCCGCGGTCCGGGCGATCGTGCTGACCGGCGCCGACCCCGCCTTTTGCGCCGGCCTCGATCTGACCGAACTGGGCCAGCCCGGCGGCCCGCTGTCCTCGGCAGCGTCCGGGCCGGTCCTGCCGCAGATGTCCAAACCGCTGATCGGGGCGGTTAACGGAGTCGCCATCACCGGCGGCCTTGAGCTGGCCCTCGCGTGCGATTTCCTGATCGCGTCCGAGCGGGCCAGGTTCGCTGACACGCATGCGCGGATCGGGATCATGCCTGGCTGGGGTCTCACCGTCCAGCTGCCCGCTGCCGTCGGCCTGCGGCGGGCCAGGGAGATGAGCGCTACCGGGAACTTCGTCGACGCTCGCACCGCGCTCGAGTGGGGCCTGGTCAACCACGTGGTTCCGCATCAGGATCTGCTCGACTTCACGGTGCAGCTCGCCGCGGATGCCGCCTCCAGCGATGCGGCGGCTGTGCAGGCGATTTATGCGACCTACCGCGAGGGCTCGCAGCTGACCGCGGGTGAGGCCACGCGAGTCGAGGCGGCCGCGCACGCTCGCTGGCACGCGGCCGGTATCGACAGCGGGCAGGTCGCCAGCCGTCGGGCCGCTGTCATCGAGCGGGGTCGTTGGCAGGCCGGCTCATCACGCTAAGCCCGGCCCGCTGTCACACCGGTGGGTGACATGATTTTTGCCGACTCTTGAAAGTTCTCCGGATAACGGCAAGAATGTGTCGGCTTCTAGGGCTGCCCGGCCATTTCTAGATGCTGCGCAATCAGCCTTAGGTCTCCCGCGAACCTCGTGCGCCGGCCGGTGGCACGAGCCTGAGCCTTGCCGAATAACGGAGCCCCGACGATGAGCGAGACCCCAGAACCGCCCGAGCTCGGGCCCGAGAGTACTGCCCGTCCTGAGGACCAGGCCGCTTACGGCGGTCCGGCCCCTTATTGGCAGCCGACAACTCCTGCGTCGAACACGGGATGGACCCCGTCTCCGGAGCCCTCACCGCTCCTGGTGAGCTTCCCGGCTCCGACAGCGCAACGCCGCTGGACGGTGGCCATCCGCGGCATCCTGGCGATTCCGCACCTCGTCGTGCTGTATCTCCTCACCATCGCCCTCGGAGTCGTCGTCTTCATCAGCTGGTTCGCGGCTCTGTTCATCGGTCGGCTGCCCGAGTGGGCGCACACCTTCATCACCGGCGTCCTACGCTGGCAGACCCGCGTCTACGCCTACCTGTTCCTCCTGACAGACGTCTATCCGCCGTTCTCGCTCGAAGACGATGCCGGCTACCCGGTTCGGCTGCTGACCAGGCCGACCAGGCTGAACCGCCTCGCTGTGCTGTTCCGCATCATCCTGGTCATTCCCGCCGCGCTGGTCGGGGCAGCCGCGCTCTATGGCATGGTCGTCCTGTCCATCGTCGGCTGGCTGGTTGCACTGGTCACTGGCAAGCTCCCGGATCCGATCCATCTGGCTATCGCGGCCGTCAACCGGTATTCGGCGCGGTACGTCGGCTACACGTACCTGGTGACCGGCGAGTACCCGTGGGGTTTGTTCGGAGATCAGGCAGCGCCGGGACCAGAAGCCGCCGCAACGGCTGCCGTGGAGCCGGCACTCGGAGCTGCCGGCGAGCCTGGGATCGCAGCCGCGCCAACGACCTGGACCGTCGACCCGTGGCGGCTGACCTTGTCTGGGGCGGCTAGGGGAACCCTCACCGCGTGCCTGGTGGTCGGCGTCGGCATCTGGGGGGCGGGCGTAACCGTGGATCTGCTCATCGCCAAGAGCACGGTATCCAGCGCGGTCAGCCTGGCTCAGATCGATCAAGCCAATAGCGTTCTGGGCCGGACGCTGTCGCCGTTCGCGACCTCTGTCGCGGCATGTAATGGGCAGCTCACGTGCGTCACCAAGCTGGATCGTAGCGCTGGTCAAGCGCTTGAGACCTTCGCCAGCTCGGTGAAGTCCGTAAGCGTTCCCGGATCTGCAACTGCCGATGCGAGCACCCTGGTCAGCGACTCCAACACGGCCGGGCAGGCCCTTATACAACTCGGATCGGCCACATCTGTGGCCCAGTACCAGAGCATCGTCGCCAGCAGCAATCTCCAGCAAGTTCTCGACAAAGTCAGCGTCGATTACGTCAGGCTGGGCCAGGCTCTCGGCGCGAGGTGATGCCTCAGTAACTCGTACTGCGGGCGCGGGTGGCTCGCGCCCCATCGCAGACTGGGCCCGTCAGCGGGGCGCGTGGCAGACTCTTGACCATGACTTATGCCGCAGCTCCCGACAGATATGACGACAAGATGCCGTACCGCCGGTGCGGCCGAAGCGGGATCAAGCTCCCCGAGATCTCGCTCGGGCTCTGGCAGAACTTCGGCAGCGACACACCCCTGGACGCGCAGCGCGCGATCATCCTCCGCGCGTTTGACCTGGGTGTGACGCACTTCGACCTCGCGAACAACTACGGCGGCAGTACCCTCGCCAGCTCCGATGATCCGTTGGGAAGACTGAAGTACGGGCCGCCGTACGGATCGGCTGAGTCGAGCTTCGGCGTGATCATGCGGACGGACCTGCGCCCCTACCGCGACGAGCTGATCATCTCTACTAAGGCCGGCTACGACATGTGGCCGGGTCCCTACGGTGAGTGGGGCTCGCGCAAGTACCTGCTCGCCAGCCTGGACCAGTCGCTGGCGCGCATGGGCCTGGATTACGTCGACATCTTCTACAGCCACCGGTTCGACCCGGACACCCCGCTGGAAGAGACCATGGGCGCGCTCGACACCGCGGTCAAGTCCGGCCGGGCCCTGTACGCCGGCATCTCGTCGTACTCGGCGGAGCGCACGGCCGAGGCTGCAGCGCTCCTGCGCCAGATGGGCACGCCGCTGCTGATCCACCAGCCGTCTTACTCGATGCTCAACCGGTGGATCGAAGGTGGCCTGCTTGATGTACTCGGCGAAGAGGGCGTTGGCTGCATCGCATTCTCGCCACTGGCCCAGGGCTTGCTGACGACGAAGTACCTGAACGGGATTCCGGCGGGCTCGCGAGCGAGCCGCGGCGGCTCGCTGTCGGCTGATCAGGTCAGCGAGGAGAACCTCAGGCACGTCAGGGCGCTGAACGAGATCGCCCGCGCCCGCGGCCAGTCGCTCGCCCAGCTGGCGCTGTCCTGGGTGCTGCGCGACCAGCGAGTGACCTCGGCGCTCATCGGCGCCAGCAGCGTCGCGCAGCTGGAGGAGAACCTCGCAGCCGCCGGCCGCTCGTCGTTCGCCGACGACGAGTTGGCGGCGATCGACAAGCAGGCGGTCGAAGCCGGCATCAACATCTGGGCGGCGTCGAGCGAGGACTGAACCTCGCCTATCCGGCGCCAACTGCGGCCAGCAAGACCAGCAAGATCGTCAACGTGGCGAGGGCGCCATGTACCGCGATAACGAAGACCGGCGCCCTCGTACGGAACGGGGTCGTCGATGCCTCGGTGACTTCGACTAGGGCAGCAGCTCCGGGACTCGCGGTGACGGCTTGCGGCTCTGGGCTGGCTGCGAGCAGCGTTGCCATGCCGAGGCCGGCGACAACCCAGGTCAGGCCGACATCGACCCAGGCGAGCGCGGCCGCGTCTGTCACCGTGAACACGATCCAGATGACCAGTCCGGTGATCGCCAGCCCAGCGTGCCCGATCGGTACCGCCGAAAGGCCGCGCAGCTCGCGGATAACCCGACGCCAGCCGGCGCGCGGCAGCCAGCTGATCAGCATGTATGCGCCGGGGACGGCGGTCGCAAGCCAGAGTGCCAGAGCGGCAAAGCGCAAGCCCAGCTGGCCGGCCGGAGTAGGCTGCGCGGCCACGGCCGACGCTGCCGGTGGCGGCGGAAGGGTCTCGACCAGATCGCCAAGATAGCGACTGTCGGCGGCCGCGAGGCGCCGCTCGATCGCCTTCCGGTGGGGTCCGACTACCGTCCGGACTGCACGATCAACGATCTGGTTGACCTCAGCTTGCGTCAGCCCGGCGCACGCGGCCGGGCGGTGCCGGACGACGACACGGCTGTGCAGGTCGGTGACCGCAAATCGGTAGCACTTCACCGCCGACGGTGTGCGAGCCGCGCCTGCTCGCCCAGCCGTGCTCGTACCGCACGCGCACAGCAGCAATGCGGCGAGCAGTGCCGCGCCCAAGAATCCAGCGGTGGTCCAGCGCATCCAGCTATCCTCCCTGATCGGCGGTGGGATCGGGGACCGGGCATGATGGATCGGGTGAATTCCGGCAACAGGCGGCATGACCCGATGACGGCCGAGCTACGCGACGCGGTGATCGCTTTCGACGCAGCGACGCCGCGGGAGATCGCGTCGCGTGCCCGGTTCATCGTCGAACTGGACCGGCTAGCGGACCCATTCAGCCGGGACGCCGATCCGGTCCATATCACTGGTTCGGCCATCGTCAGCGGGCCGCGCGGTACGGTGCTGCACTGGCACAAGCGAATCGGCGGCTGGATGCAGCCGGGCGGCCATATCGACCCGGGCGAGACGCCGTGGGCGGCCGCGCTTCGGGAGACCCGGGAAGAGACCGGGCTCGTGGTCCGCCATCCGAGTAGTGGTCCCCGGTTGTTCCACCTGGACGCGCATCCCGCCGGTCAGCACTTCCACCTTGACCTGCGATATCTGCTGCTTAGCGGCGACGACGATCCAGCGCCGCCGCCGGGAGAGAGCCAGCAGGTTCGATGGTTCCCGCTCGCCGAGGCGCTGGCCGTCGCCGATGATGCGCTGATCGACGGCCTCCGTCGGCTCCGCGATTACCTCGATACCGGCAGCCGATAACCGGTTGAGCGCTATTCCGCATCCGGGTCCGCCACGCTGTCGCGTGCGGTCAGGTAAGCGACCGCTTTCCGGCTTTCACCGAGCCCGGCCTCAACCAGCGGCCGTAGGTGTGCGGTGAACGCGGCCAACTCCGCCGGGCTGAGTGAGCGCTCGAGCATCTCGGCCAGCGGCGGCAGGTTCGGGTTACCGGACTGCCGCAGGAACCGGTCCCAGGGCGCTGCTGGACGCCGTGTTCGCACCGTGATCCGCAAGTCCAGCTGAACGTCGGCGAAGCCAGCCTGCTCCGCCAGCCGGACGAGGTCCCTGTCGTCGAAGTCCAGCATGGGGTCAGCGCCGGGCGGCTGAATAGCCGCGAACTGCGCGTTCAACTTCGACGCGATCTCCGCCACTGCGCTGACGTCATAGCCGTAGAACAGCCGCGAGCCGCATCCCTGCATGAGCACGTTGATCGGCTCGAACAGGCTGATCCGCCCGCCAGGCCGCAGCACCCTGCGGAATTCAGCGAACGCCGCCGCCTTGTCCGCCACGTAGATCAGTACAGACCTTGTGGTCACCACGTCGACCGAGGAATCGCGAAGTGCTGCCAGGTTGTCAGCCGGCGCAAGCACGAAACCGCATCGCTTGAGGTGCCCGCCTTCCGCAGCGGTCGCGTGGCAGTGGCCGAGCAGGTCGCGGGAGACGTCGGAGAAGATCACGCGGCCGCCAGGGCCGAGCCGGTCCAGGGCTCCGAACGCGATAAGTCCGTCGCCGGCTCCGACGTCAAGCAACGTGTCGTCAGGCTCTAGCGCGGCCCGGTTCAGCACTTCGTCGCGTACTCGGTACAGCCCCGACAACATCCGCTGGCGGTAGCCCGGATCGCCGCCATGCCGGACGTCGAGCAGCCACCGATGCCAGCGATCTTGGTCTTCTGCCACGACAACCAGTCTTCCCGCCGTGCCAACGACATCGCGGATTACGCGCGTCACCACCTTGACATGCGGCAGCCTGAGTTGACACCTCTCAACAGGACGCGGTGAGCTAGATGTACCCGATCCAATCCCTCCAGATCGGCTTTTGCTGTGACCTTTCTCATCGCGATCGCTGCCGGGCTCCTGGTGTGGCACTTCACCCGCGCCAATCAGGCCCGGCTGGGCGTCCGGACCCGCCGCGGACAGATCAAGAACCTGTGGCGCGACATTCGGATGTTCGCGCTGCGAGGCATCGTCGTACTGATCGTGCTGATCCTCCTGGTGTACGTGGCGCTGAAGCTCTGACCTGCCGGAGCCGCCCAGTAACGTTGCTGGCATGCCCCAGGACGATCCAGACCCGCAAGTTGTTCCCTATCTGCTGTACGCCGACGCTGGCGCGGCAATGGACTGGCTGATCAAGGTCTTCGCGTTCGCCGAGCGGGCCCGCGATAACAACAGCGACGGGACGGTCCGGCACGCAGAGCTCGCGCTCGACAACGGCGGCGTCATCATGCTGGGTTCCCCAGGGCCTGACTTCCGCGGACCTGCGAAGCTCGGTGCTGTAACCCAGCTGCAGTGCATCACGATCGCCGACCTGCCAGCCCACCGGGAGCGTGCACTGGCCGCCGGTGCGCCCGTGTCAGAAGTCGGGATGAGGGCCAACCGTGCACGCACCTACACAGTCGACGATCCCGAGGGTCATCGCTGGTACTTCAGCGAGCCCCTCTAGACCTGTGCCCTCCCACTAGGGCCCCGCGACTGGCTGCGCGATCTCCCAGACGTGGCCGCTCGGGTCGGCAAAGGTGACCGTGCGCATGCCCCAGCCGCGATCACTCGGTCCGCTGATGACGGGAACGCCGCGTTCGGCCAGCTCCGCGCTGACTGCATCGACGTCGTCGACGATGATGGCGAACTGGCCGGCCCCGGACTGGGCTAGCTCGAGGACGGCATCGGCCGGCGGCCCGGCAGCTACCGGCGCCTCGCGCAGGAAGACATACACGTTCTTGAACCGGAACATCACCGAGACCGAGTCCTCGTGCTGTGCCGCCAGGCCGAAGGCGTCCTGGTAAAACTGCTTCGATTCGCCGAGGTCGGCCACCAGCAGCGTCATGGCGCCGATCTCCCTCTTCCAGTCACCCATGTGCTGTCTTCCTCTCGCCCGCTAATACGCCCTGGTTTGTACACCTGCGACGATCGGCGCCGCAAGTAATGGACATCGCGGATGAGCATTGCGTGCGAATCGCATGTATTATGTGTGCGATGCGCACAGATAGCCGGCATGGTCCGGCGGTTGCTGATGGTGGCCCGGCGCTGTTCCGCCTGGTCCGGTTCTGGTCACGCCGATGGGTCGCCGATGCGGCGCGCGATAGCGACGCTGATGCCGTTGGCGTCGGGCACGTGCTCGTGCTGGAGGCGATCGATGCCAGCAATATGAACGGCTCGGCCGCCATCGGCGACGTGGCCGTGGAGCTCGGCCTGGATCGATCGAACGCCAGCAGGATGCTTGCGGCCGCCGTCGCGGCGGGGCTGGTCACCAAGACGGTGTCTCCGGCCGATGGTCGCCGGACTGAGCTGCGCGCGACAGCCAGCGGTAGCGAGTTGCTCGCATCTGCACGGGCCTGGCAGCGGGAGACCTTTACCCAGCTCGTGGCCGACTGGCCAGTCGAGGACGCCCGCCGGTTTGCCGGCTACCTGGAGCGCCTCGCCGCGCAACCGCTCGATCAACCGACTCAAGGAGACCGCGGATGACCGTCGTACTCAACCACACGATCGTGCCCGTCGGCGACAAGGTACGCGGTGCACGGGTCCTGGCCGACCTGCTGGGCCTCGAAGTCGGCGCGCCTACGGGGCCATTCGTGCCGGTGCGGATCAACGAAGACCT
>Ga0335075_10011997_pt1 | contig 13104 bp, 10 predicted proteins | sample Lox_Sample_24_FD_206723 | JGI IMG/M metagenome (GOLD analysis project Ga0335075, IMG submission 206723) | Soil microbial communities from Loxahatchee National Wildlife Refuge, Florida, United States - Lox_Sample_2.4 | ecosystem: Environmental > Terrestrial > Soil > Wetlands | place: USA... | reverse complement strand
CCTCCGGATTCTTCGACTGGTGCGAACAGGCGCGTCTCGGCCTGCTCGATATCGAGCCGGTCCACGTCGCGGCCTGGGTCGAGAGCCTCGGGCGGGATTTCTCCCCGCCGAGCGTCAAGCAGGCACTAGCGGCGGTACGCATGCTGTTCGACTGGCTGGTGGTCGGCCAGGTGCTGGCGGTCAATCCGGCCGCCGCGGTGCGTGGGCCCAAGCACGTAGTGAAGGTGGGCAAGACCCCTGTGCTGGCAGCGCCCGAGGCACGCCAGCTGCTGGAAAGCATCAATACCGCGAGCGTCGTCGGCTTCCGCGATCGCGCCCTGATCGGGTTGTTGGTCTTTACCTTTGCGCGGATCGGCGCGGCGCTGGGCATGACGGTGGACGATGTCTATTGGCAACGCCGCCGCCTGTGGGTGCGGCTGCATGAAAAAGGTGGCAAGCAGCACAGCATGCCCTGCCATCATAACCTCGAGACGTATCTGCAGGACTACATCGAGGCCGCTGGCTTGGCTCGTGACCGCGAGGGTCCCCTCTTCCGTACCAGCTACCGACGTACCGGGCTCCTGACTGATCGAGCGATGACGCAGTCTGATGCCTGGCGCATGTTGCAGCGGCGTGCGCGAGCTGCGGGTATCCCGACTTCGGTATGCAATCATACCTTCCGTGCAACCGGCATCACGGCTTATTTAGATAACGGCGGTTCGCTGGAAAACGCTCAGGCCATGGCTGCGCATGAGAGTCCCCGGACTACCAAGCTTTACGATCGGACCGACGATCAAATTACGCTAGATGAGGTCGAGAAAATTGGAATTTAGAGAAACCACATGGCGGAGTTGAAGTCGCATGACGTGGACTTTCCCGTTAACCGTTCGACAGCATCTCGAGCAAGTTATTACGCACCGTCTAACATGGCCCAACCCCAACATCTGGCCGCTCCAGCCTCGAGGCGTTTATCTGATATCGGAACGTGAATGGGATTCTTATCCAAACCCCGCTCTAATAGGTACTTGCCGGGATCCGTTGGTCCGATATGTGGGTAAAAGCGACGCAAGAACGCCACAATTCGCTGCCAGGGTTGGCCAGTTGTTGATTGGCCTCGCTGGTTACGGAGATAAAACTTGGATAGGTCATCAGGGGGCTTACAATCTTTTGGAATACGTCGGCTGGCAAAACCCTAGCAAAGACCCTCTCGATTTTTACGTTGCCTGGTGCACCGACTACGTTTGCCCAGGCTGTGCGGAGATCGAGCTGTACAGATTATTTAAGTCCACGTTGAAACAGACCAGGCCAAAGAAATGTACTAGTACTCATCCGCCTTATCATATGACGGCAGCTTTAGAATTAGAGCAATAAAAAGATAGTCATCCCAGAATTCACGACCATCGCAAATGGCCTATCGACCTCCACGAATGGATATGAGGACCGCCCCAAAAGGCCTACTCCGTAAAGTTACTCCCGTGAGTAAAATGCACTTCAGGCCCACAGGATTTCAATTGATCATCATTATTGCGTGGTGGTCGTCTCTGACTGGCTTCGCAATACAGAATCAACTTGTGCCATCATCTTCGGCTACGCAGAACCAGAGCCAGGGTAGCGTTCTGGAACTGCCCTCGCCTGGCATTGAACCATCCGGAGCAAGCGTTGAACCGCAATTGAATCAGCCATCGGGCAACTCTTCTGAGCTGCTGAAAAACCAGAATCAGCTGGACCTTGAACCCTTGGTCGGCTGCTGGTCAGGAATCGTTCGAAGGGAAGATCTTACTTCGCTGGTACAGACGGGGCGATACAGGTATGGTTACTTTATCAACGAGCATTACAAATTGTGTTTTCAAAAAGACTGGTCTGGAATCATCAAACCAACCGTGCATGAGTCATGGCTAACTGATACTGTAATAGTGGGTCAAGTGTCCAAAACGAGTGTCATCGGAACTAGCGGCGAAACAGTCGATCTTCTAGAGTGGTTATCGTACGACGATACAGATGCCCATCCCGCTTGGCAGAATGATCCGAGACCGCATCCGCTTCCACAGCCGCATCACGTTGACGCCAAATCCATCATCAAAGTGCATCTGAATGGTTCGGCACTGAGCTTGGACGGTTCCACAATACAATATATCGATGCTTATCGTGGTCCGGCGGGTATGACGACTCAGTGGAACCGTTTTGAGGCTTTTCGGATGACTTGGAAGACCCAGCTGCATCGCGACCAATAAGTACGCAGTTTGAAGGAAAGTAACCCAGGCGAATCACTAAATTCCTAACCTGAAAATGTATTTTATCATGTTAGGAAAGGGCGCTTCGGGATGAGCTGGATTTAGCTAAAAATCTCGATAATTCAGGATCAAACAGGCGGTGTCGGCGGTTTCGATTCGGAGGCGAATCAAGAGTGATCGTAAATTTTAACGCCAACGCCGGAAGCTTTTACATTTGAAGTATCACTTTAAGTGTACGAGATCTGAGATATTTCGACTTAAGACTACTTCGCAGCGACCGCAGCGCACTTGGGATTCCCTTTGGTCCGATGGGCGAGGCGGAAGGATTCGGCGAGACAAGGTTGGCCGCCACTGCCGAAGCAAGAGGAAAATTCGAGGCTTGACGAAGCGAAGATTAAGCGAAATACTTCGGCGAACGCTGTCTAGAAACGAGCGGCGTAGAGGTGAATCTATGAGACTGGCGGTTGACCCGATCGTTCTTGTACCAGAAGCCATGCTGGGAGAGCGGACCGCACCTTGTGAGCCATGCGCGCGCTGCGGCCTATACCATCGGCTCGTCCGCGTCGGCCGGCTTTGGATGCAGCCGCAACATGAATGCCGCGTCAGTCAGGAAGAGGCCGTCAACTGACTTGAGCGCCTGCCGCCTGCGCTTTATCGCCGCATCCGCATCCTGCCGGTGAGCCTCAGTGTCGGGCGTCGATCTATGGCCTCGCAAAAGAGGTCTCGCCCAGGCAGAGGTATCTTCAAGGCGCCACGACTCGACAGGACAGGGCAGAAATAAGCGGTTAGTCTGCTCATCGGGCACTTCTTGCCGGTAGGCTTTATCCCGGCGCAGCCAGTCCCAAAGAGTGTCTGACGCAAGCCGTTGTACAAGGGTTTTTGACCGGGCCCGATTTTCGCGACAGATTTCGACGTCCCGAGGGCGACAAACACGCGGATATGGTCGCGCTTGTTCGCGAATGGAAAGGTAAGCGATTCACTGCGGCGTCTCATCGCTTCCATGTGCAGGTGCCGCGGATGTCTCCATCAACTTCGAGCGTGACTCGGTAAATGTGTTGTCTCGTCGTTCATTTGAGCCGCGCGGACCTGCGTTGCCCAGATGAAACCCGGCTGCACACAACGTCAGGCGCTATACGACTCCGACTTGTAAGAGCTGTCCAGTCTTTATGATTCAGTGCAACCGATCTGCTAAGATGAGTCAAAATTCAACTGGCGTTAACATGCTGGGTCATGACATCGAGGATCTGCGCACACGCGCGGACCCAGCGCCTCGTCGTTCCGAATGCCGATGACTGAGCGAGACTAAGCAAATCGTGCTCAGGCAGCACACAATTGCAGTCCCAAGCCGCACTATGAACCTGGGCGATTCGGCGAAACAACTCAACGCGCTGAACGGCATTAAGGGGCACGCAGCTCTCCCAGACGGAAGGCGTCGTCTGTTTGGCCTCCGTGTTCCAGCGGTTGTAGACCGCGCATTCCTCAACAAGAACGGTCTGCTGACTTCTCAGTGCTTCACCATAGTAATTGCGGCTGTTCGTGTTGAGCCGTTGCTGCATTTCAGGGGTCATGGCGAAGATGACACGCAGCGGCTGGAGTTGTCGGCACGAACAGTACCAAGCGAGCGTTCGAAAGCACGCCGGATGCCCATTGCTAGAAATCTGGCGGGCAACGTTGTCGATTTCATCGATGAACAAGAACAATCCCTGATGCCCCGTTGCTTTCAACCATTCGAGAACAAGTTGCACCCGGTAAGCAGCGGAGAACCGAGCATAACTCGACCGCCCCACAAGATCACCCGCGGACATCAGCGCAAACAATTTGAACAAGTGCGGGGAAGCGGCGAGAGCATCCGACCTCTCGGCAGCTAAGGCATTGGCTATAAGCCGGCGAACGTGACTGGTGTCTTCCACAGATTTCAAAACAGGCGCAATCGCCGCGAGCCGCCCCAGTGTTACGATGAATTCCTCACGGGTAGCCGCGGCGAGCCATTGCCGTAGAATGTCGAGGATTCCTTGATGATCGCGTAACGTGGGCAATGGAGACCGCAGTGTATTTAGGAGAACGCTCATATGACGCTGAGGTTGGTGCAGTGCCCCTTCGTCACGATTGACATCGAACGAGGCAACTGCGTAGCCAGCATCAAGGGCATTTTCGCAGGCAAGTGCTCGAAAGAAAGATTTGCCTTCACCGTATTCTCCCGTTACCGCGAACCAGCGAGGACGCGAGTCGGGAAGCAACAGGGTCGAGAGCCGCCGTTCCAGGTGATTCATTCCGACTGCAAATCTGGAGATTCCCAGCATTGGTGGTACACCTCGCTTCAGTCGGGCGAGGGTGCGGCGCGCGAGTCCTGCGATATTTGATGTAGGGCTGTTTTCGATCATTTACAGTCGTTGTCGCGGAGGACGGCGATACGAACCGAGCCGCCGACTCGTTTAGAATGGTCCAAAGGTAATCCGGATCAACAAGGAAGAAGGGCATCTTGCCGGGGTACAGAAGACGATTGATATTTCGTGGTCGACCCGAGTGCTCGCGCGATGTCGCTGGCCTTTGAAGCTGGATGGTTGATCAGGTAGGTAGAGATGCATTCCCGAAGGCTCATGTAATGGCACCGCGCGATTCATTCTGAAACTGATCAGCTCTGATACGGTACTCGTCATCAAGTCGATTCGTCTTGAAAAGCTCTGGCCACGACATCTCGAGGATCGACCATCGCAAACTCTTGTGGATGCTGTTGGGCCAACTCAAGTGCCTTGGTGATCGCGCGACAAAGGGGGCGCAGACCTCCAAGCTCGCCTAGTCGACTCTCATAGTTAGCTAGCAATCCGTTGAGCCACGCATCCGTAACGACCGCGCTCGGATCCCAGTGCTGGGCAACGGCATGAACGTCGCGGATCTTTCGCGCAAGTTGCTGTCGGTCGGCTGAACTCAAGGGGGAAGCGCTTAAGTCAATGACGACGGCTCGATAATCAACCAGTCCACTGAGTACTGGCAGTGGAATATTGATCTCTTCGATGCGGTCCTGGAGGGCCGGATATTCGCGAAACCCGCGCGCGCCGACGAACATGATGGGTGTAGCGGCGACGTAGCAAACAGCATGGTTCAAGGAGTTTCCACTAGCACGGCCATCAACGTTATCGAGAAGCTCACGCAGGTTTTGGTAGGCGGCGCGCCGCTGCGCTTTGCTGTAGTCCTGGATGGCCTCCGCTTCATCGATAAAAATGGCCATGCCGCCGTAGCCGAACGTTCGGAGTAGGGCCAGCGCGCTTCGCAAGATTTGCTTGGCGTTTGCACTCGTGATCGCCGCCAGAATGCCGTGCTCGCGCAACTCTGGTACTCTGTCGCAAGCAAACCACCGAACGACAGCGTCGCGCAGCCTTCTATCTTGATCACTCGACCGCTCAAAGGCTGCATTCGCATAGAGTCGCACGGCTGAAGCGAAGTCGCCGCTTACATTGGCCCTACGAAGCAGCAAATCCAGAGCGCTCACGGTTCGTTCGCGCGCGCCTAAGGAACGGGGGTCGATGCCTGCCCTGCTTTCGAAGCCGATATGGCGTTGAATCCATTCATCGAGGATCCATGGCCAGCCATTCGCTTCTCCCGGATCGTATGCCTGGTCGCGTTCTTTCATAAGGCCACGACAGATACAATTGCGAAGTATGGCGGCGTAAAGTTGCTCGAATTTGTCGAGCCTTATCCCCTCGGCCTTGGAGAGTTTCACGTAACTTGTGACCCAGTTGCGCTCCATAGCTAGGGCGTGAATCATGCCAATAAAGTGAGTCTTCCCATGACCGTAGTCGGCGTTCAGAAAGTGAACGTCGGCGCCGTCGCCCTCGGTGAGATCGTCCAGGAGACGGCCGATCTCCAAAAAATATCGTTCTCGGCCGACATTAAGGTGCGGTACTCCTTCCAGAGGGGTAGTCCCAGCCGCAAGCTGCCGAACTATCTTCTTCGCGAGCGAACCAGTCAGGGGAGTTGTCATTAATTTTCTCAGCGATCGATTTTCTCACCGATTGACAGACTTGAACGTCAAACGGCCGCAGGTTGCCAGTCGATCAGTCTGGGGAAAGTACATAAATAGACCATCCTCGGCGAACGATCCTCCGACGACTTCGAGCTCGTATTGTTTCCCCGCCTCTTCCACTGGCGGACCGCCAGCGGAGAGGTAGTGCGTCAGATCAGCGCGAAATTGGGCGGCCGAGTACTCCCGGTACAAGTCCTGTCGAGGATCTCGCTGAAAGGCTTTACTTTGGCGTAACCAGGTGAGCTCGCCCAGTAAATCGTGAAACAGTACCCCGTGCCCGGCTTGTCCACCGCTCGCTTGATAAGCCTGCCACATGGACGCGACGAAGTCGGTCGGCGACGTTAGATGAGCCGTAAGTTGCGCTAGGTCGACGGCAACGTGATCAGCGAGCCTTTCTGCGGTAGGAGCAACCACCGCACGGCCGTTTACCGTCGCGCGGTCTTTCAATTCGTCGAGCGCGACGAAAACGATCCCATCAATTACGGGCTCGGGCCAACTGCCGATTACCTTCCATCCCATCCCATCGGCAATCCGTTCAAACCGAGCCTTGCGCGATCGGCGCTCGCCTGCCTTCCAAGCTTCCAATCCGTTGCGAAGTGGCCGGAGACAAGTGCTGCAGGCTTGAAGTGCCGATTCTGCTTCCGCCGCCGCCGCTGCCAATTGCCCTGCGTTTTCAGAAGTAACTAGCGTTCGAATCAAACCATTTTTCTTTACTTCGTCACTCGTAACTTGAATCGCCGCGAGATGGCGCACTAGGGCTCGGGCCACTGCATCGAATTCTTGGAAACTCCCGAGAATCGCCGCGTCGTCGAAGTCTGGAATTGCCGCTAGAGGCAGATCGGCTGGGCGCGGCCTGTTGGCTGGACCTGCTTGCTGCGGTGCCTTCAGTTTCTTCGGTTTCTTGGTTCCCATCTCGGTCTTCATCCTCAGCAGAGTGAGATGCTCAACTTGCCTTTTCGGACATTGCTTGCTCAAGAGCTGGAATCAGTCCCGGCTTGATCTTGATCAAGAACTCTTGGTCGAGCCGCGACCCTCCCGAGTACTCAAGGTATGGTCGCCACGGTCCGGCCGCCATCCGCCGTAGTAAGTCGAACATTTCGTCAATCTCGACGATCCAGTTGTCTTCCCAGGCTAACAGGCACCCCGCTAACGCGATCGTACGACCCGGCGTGAACCCAATCTCGCGCTGTAGAAACCGAAAGCCGCGCGCGAAGTACAGAAGTCGCCGGCGATCATCCGTACATGGATGACAGCGGCGCTCGTAGATCGCGGACGACCAGCGGAAGAAGTGCTGATCCAGCAAGTCCGCTTGGTTGTATGGATCCTCACGCAGTGGCTCGAGAACTTCGTCAGCGATGCGACAGGCCTGGTTGGCACGTGAAGGTACTGCACGACGACCAGCGATATCAGTTTCTACCCGATCCAGCAGCTGCAATTCAAAGAGATGGTGATATCGCGGCTGAGCCTGATTCTTCGCGACGCCCTTGGCATGCAGGCGTTCCGCATACGTCCGGCACTCCCTGATCGCTTCCGCGTTGGTGATGTCTGATTGTCGCTCCAGGATTTCAAGCAGACGAGTCGCAGCTTGCCGAATAAGCTTTGGAGAGTTGGGGAGGTCGCCTGCTGGTTCATGAGCAAATTCGTGCATGAGATGAGGTGTGAGTATGTCGGCCGAGAGTAGTGAGTAAAGAAAGAAAAGTTGTAGTGCGGGACGCGCTCTGACATCGAATGGATTGGACTCAGGCCCTCCATCTAGTACACCGGGCAGAATGTGCAGAAGAAAGTTCTGAAGGAATACGCCTTTCTCGGAGAGCGCGTACCCGGTCGTTAGAAGTTCGAACGAACGGCCCATCTCCAGAATGTGCTCGGCGTTCTTTGTCGCAAGTACGCCAAGATGCGATGACAGCGTTTTTTGGGCTAGCCACAAGGCCTGCAACGGGTACGATCTAGTCTGCGGGGATTGAAGCCGAAAGATATCCTGGAGTGCTGCAAGCTTCTCGTCAACCGGAAATGTAATGCGATTCAGCTCATCCGGATCAGCACGGTCCAAGAATCCTTTCCAACGAGGATCCCTGTATTCGATGGTTGCAAACAAAAAGCGACACAGACGGTCCACTAGCCCTTGACGTGTATCGAGCTGCCGGCCTCCAACTAGCGATAGGCAACCGAGATAACCGAGCCGAAGCTGCGATGGGTCAAGATGCGTAATGAGTTTCACGCCGTCTCTCCACCATGTACTCGGATGCGTGGCCGCACGTTCATGATGAAGCCGCGAGCCGCACCACTATCTCGCTCCAAGCGAATGTGGGAGCTACTCACGACGGCTTGTCCGATATCGAGCGAGCGGATAAGACTTGCGTAGTCCAAAGTGCGTTCGCGGAGCTTCACGGTCTCAGGCCATGCGGACTGCATGTCACGCAACGTGACATCGATATCCTCTTGCGTCATCAGGCGATGGACAATGGTGGTGTCGACTTGAGCGCGGACTTTGGCGCTAATGGCGCCAACACTCGGTCGCTGCGTCGCAAGGACCATCGACAAGCCGTAATTGCGGCCCTGAAGGCAGAAATCCTCCAACGCTCGCCTAGCTTCTTGCCCTTCGTCGCCGACAAGCTCCTGGGCCTCGTCAATGGCGAGCACGGTCCGTGGGATCAGCACGCCGAGCCTCTCTTCAAGGCGTTGGTGTTCATCGGCGGGCAGCTGAGATTGGAGATCAAGTCGATTGCGGATCTGGGATGCCTCTTCGCGTTCCCGCATGATTCGGCGGATCAGCAGTCGCGTTAGCACACGACGGAGGTCGTGACCGATTCTCGTTGGGAGCATGAGCACAGAGAGTTGTCTCTCACGGATGATCTCAGTGAGGGGAGTGGCGCCACCGGCGAATAAAGGAAGTCGAGCGAAGCTGCGGAAGTCGCGAAGCAGCGCGCGGCAGGTCTGCTGGGTGTGATCGAAGTCGTGGCCGGCAGCGGCCGACGCACGGACTGACTCTAGGTACTCGATGACGTCTTTAAGTGAATACCGCCGGTTCGGCGGCCGCTTCCGACCCTCGATGTCGGTCCAGCCTTCGTCACGAATCGCCTCGATGACTTCGGAGAGCAGGATTCCTTGTGGATCGCGAATGAGGTTCGTCCCAAGTACGTCAGCCCAGTCCGGAGCGTCTAGGTCAGCGACATCGATGTGGAATTCACAGATTGACTGATGGTCCGTTTCTCGCTTGAAACCTGCAGGAATCCAGACAACAACGTTGACATCGTCCGGAGTGATGCCCCAACCCTCGAACATGTTCCATTGCTCGCGAACGCGTGGTGTGCCGTCACCTCGTACAGGGAACAGGGAGGGCCAAAAGTTTCCCATGGGATCGAGTAGCAACACGCCTCGTCTAGTGCGAATCCGCGAGATGGATGTCTCGTCGGCAATTGTGCACAGACCTTCAAGGAGGGAGCCGAGGCAGAAGCTCTTGCCACTGCCTCGCTTGCCGATGATGAGAGACACGAACTCCTTTGTGGCGTCGAAAAACACGCGGCGTGAACCCCCGAACTCAGCCACTTGGCCGATATAGACTTCGGTCTGTCCTCCCTCAGTACCAACAAAAACCGGAGAATTTGGGAGCTGCGGCTCGACGATGTAGTTCTTGGGAGATGGCATGAAATGATGCTCCTTGAGCTACGCGTTGATACCTTGCTGAACGAGGAAGCCCTCGTCGATGACTCGCTTGCTCTGCATGTAGGCCTCCGCTGCCAGAACATCGAGCTTAGGAATGATTTCGGCGGGTTTGCCAATCTTAGGCTGTTCGCCGAAGTAGCGGCAGAACTTATTGAAGGCATTCTGAGTAAAAGGGTAGCACTCCCCTGCGTAGCCTGGGACGGTGGTAGAAAGTTGCTCAGTAGCTTCAAGCGTCTGACGCTTGCGAGCGTCAATCAAACTTGTCAGCAGGTCTCGAACGAATGCCTCGGCGTCCGCCGTCTCGTAGGCAGGCATTTGGATGTACTTGTCCACGGTGAATCGACGGACAATCTCGGGCGCATAGATGATGGCCGGAATCCCATCGAGGCGGGAGGCCCCGAGGGCGAGAACGATGCTCAGGTTCGGAACATCGAGGACCGAGCGGATTGTCTCGACCCAACGAGCCTCGGCATTCTTGTTGGTGATTTTCGACAGCGCCTCGACCTGGTCCACCATGTAGAAGAGTTGCTTGCCGAGTTCGACTTCGATGATGGTGGCAAAGATTTTTAGGACATCAGCGAATTCGACGGAACTATCGAGCATATCCTTATGGACATTCGCCGCGCCCATGTCGCCCTCGACATCCTGACCAGCCAAGAACCGCCAAGCGATCTCAGCAAAGCGTTCATTGGGTCCTCCGAGGACTCCAAATGCGTTGACTACGTCTTCAGAGGTCGCAAGTTGCTCGAACGGGATCGGGCCAGGCGTATCCGTCCAAAGCTTCTTAGCGTACCCGACCGTAGCCTTACGCATCTGATCGAACTTTAGACGGCTGATAAGTTCATAATGAAGTTGTTCAAAGCCTGACTTGTCTTGGAGGTCTCGTGTTGTAACGACCACGGGGTAGAAAGATGGAGATCGATCACCGAACTCGTTGTTGATTAGGTACTCCATATAACGCAGTCGCTGAGTCTTTCCGATACCGTAGTCTCCCCACCACACTATTCGAACCGGATTGTGAAGGAGCAGCGCGCGTTCGAGCTCTCGCCGGATACCGTCGCGCCATGCGACGTTACCGAACATGAACTGGCGGTCGCGGTCGGGCATGATTTGAAAGTTGGCACGCCCCTCGTTCAGGCAGAACCACTCGGCGAAAGAAAAATTAGGCATTGTACTCTCCTATCTTTGGCGCCGCAGCGGATGGAACTTACCTTGCAGTTTCATCTTACGAGCGTCAGTTGTTATCCGACACTTCTTGGTCTGGCTTCCAACGGCCGACAGTCGTCACGGCGTCTTGAGCATCAGGAAACAAGACGCCAAGGTCATCCTTATTCAAGCGATTAGCGAGTTTGTATCGGTATACGGCCTGTTTCACCAATTGTTGGAAGAAGGCAAGAAGCTTCTGCGGCTGACCGGGAGCAGGAATTTCGCCGGCGAGCGCGCGGGCCAAGTACACATTGACCGCTCTACCAATGAACGACTCTACCGCCTCCTCTTGAGTAGTCGCGCCGGGCGGGCGAACAAAGAGCCGCTCCTCCGGCATGACGTCCTTCAGGCGCCGGTGACCGTTGTAATAGACATAAAGGTCAAGCCGCTGGCGCAGCTCTCGCAGGTTTCCTGGCCAATCATAGGACTGGGCCCATTGAAGATCTTCTTCGGTAAGCTGAATAACCCAACTGGACTTATGCGGATGCTTGGTTGGCCAGTCCTTTTCGGGGAGCAGGCAATATCGATCTGCGGCGGGCTCAAGAGCAGGCCCTAATTGCTCGTCTCCACGCTGACGCTGGTTTATAGAACGAAGCATCGAATATGCAAGTTCGGTAAGCGTATCGCGTCGTTCGCGAAGCGGCGGGAGATGAACTCGGTAGCCCAGAATGCGCCGATATAAGTCTTCTCGGAAATCGCCAGCTTGCACGAGGGCTTCGAGGGATCTGTTTGTGGCAAGGAACAGCCGATGCTCGGAGGTGCGCTCGTCGCTGGCGATTCCCCCGACAGGACGAAAGGTCCGATTTTCTAGAAAATGGAGCATTTTGGCCTGAACCGCGCGACTGAGATCGCCGATCTCATCAAGCAATATGTCGTCAACCGCCGTGTCACCAAAAATGCCCGGATGGTCGTCATTTGCACCAGTGAAGGAATTTTTGCGGTGGCCGAAGAGTTCGCTGCCGGCTAGATCGTCCGCTAGCTGTGGTCCCAGAACGGTGGCCAGCCGCGGGACCCGTACTGCCTTGCTCCCACGTGCGCGAAGGTGCTCCTTGAAGAGGAGTCGATCGATTAGGGTCATGGCAGGAAGCGTGATGCAGCCGGCGCGATTATAGAAGAGCTCGTGGCGTTCATCGTCAGTCAGCGTCAACCACTGCGAGTGGGCGGAGATGGCTCGTGCGGTGTAGTTCTTTCCGACACCCGACTCACCGGTCAAGAGAATGCTCGGCACGGCGCCTTTGAATCTCTGGCAGTACTGATTGAGGTACAGGACGTCTTGACGAAACTGAATCGCAGCAGGCGACGCTCCAGGGAAGACATGCGTCAAAAAGTCGTCGTCATCGATATCGAGTGGAGAGGACATTTGGAGTCTCCCGTGGTGCTGATCCTTTCGCTGTTGAGACCGAGACAACATCAACTATTGTGCCAACGAGCCTGTGGCAGCGGAATCAAGTTGAAGAGTACGTTTCAGCATTAGCTATCCCATTTCGAATAGGGCATGCCGATGAGATCGTCGGTTTAGCCGACGGGGGCGTCGGTTTCACAGCCTGCACTGTCGGGAGGCAATCCAACGCAAAAACAGTTGATGCTGAGCAGTTTGTGATTGCGTCAATCCTGTATGGTTCATTTTGATACTTTGATTTGTGCGCGCAAAACGAAGCTTGAAAAGGACGATGAGAAGATCGGAAACCTTTGTCGAGATCGGGCAGCAGCCGTCCCTCAGCAAAGGCAACCCAGCCTGGGTGGCAGTGGAGCAATCCACTTCGTAGAAACGCAGCCCGCGATTGAGCGCCCCGAGTAGAGTCCCGAAATTAATATTGTATCGCAGGAGTTACGCCGTCCATTTGGCGGAGGATAAGAGCAGCGCGGCCTGGTCGAGCGTAAGGGTCCCGCCGGGGTCGAAGCATGGCACGTTTAATGAACTTCACTCCAAATGCGATCGATTTCTCGAAGTCTCCTCTGCTCGATATAGTGGAGGACTCGCTGTTCGGGGATGCCATTTTGCTG
>Ga0335075_10011996_pt1 | contig 13104 bp, 11 predicted proteins | sample Lox_Sample_24_FD_206723 | JGI IMG/M metagenome (GOLD analysis project Ga0335075, IMG submission 206723) | Soil microbial communities from Loxahatchee National Wildlife Refuge, Florida, United States - Lox_Sample_2.4 | ecosystem: Environmental > Terrestrial > Soil > Wetlands | place: USA... | reverse complement strand
TGGCCGCCTCGGCGGTCTCCGCGTCGACCACCTGGTCGCCCACCACGTCGGTCTCCAGCACGTGCAGCACCTCGATCGGCGCGTCCAGCACCCGGCCCAGGCCGATCGCCGCGTCGGTCACCGCCGCCGCGCCCGGACCGACGCCGACCGCCACCACGATCGGTGCCGGGCCGGCCTCGGTGACGCCATCGGGGGCACCCGGGGCGGCCTCGGCCAGGGCATCGCGGGGGCCCGGGGCGGCCGCGGTGCCGGGGGCGCCCGGGGTGGCCGGCTCACCGGTCCCGGCGGCGCCGGTCTCCTCGGCGAGCTTGCGCTCCGCCTGGGTCAGCAGCGAGTGGCCGGTCGACAGGATCACGATCGCGACGACGACCGTCGCGGCGCCCAGGTAGAACGGAATGTGCACGTTGAACGCGGCGGCGAGCCGGGCGGCGCAGTACGGGGCCAGGCCACCGCCGATGAACCGCACGAAGCCGTAGGCGGCGGACGCGATCGGGCGCTCGACGGGGGCGATGAGCATCACGGACTGCGTGGTGAGCGTGTTATTCAGCCCGACGAACGCGCCGGAGACGATCACCGCGACGATGAGCGTGATCTGCGACGTCGTGAAGGCGGCGATCACGATCAGGTCGATGGCCAGCAGCGCAAGGTTCACGTAGAGGGACTTCGGCGTGCCGAAGCGCCGCTGCGCGCGCGGCGCGACGAACACCGCGAAGATCGCGACCAGGATGCCCCAGCCCGTGAAGACGTACCCGAGCTCGTGGATGCCCAGGTGCATCGGGAACGGGGTGTACGCGAGCAGCGTGAAGAAGCCCCAGTTGTAGCACAGCGCGGTCAGGCTCATCACCAGCAGGCCGCGGTGCTTCAGCGCGCGCAGCGGCTCAGTGATCGAGGTCTTGCGTCTCGGCTGCGGGGTCTTGTCGACAAACGCGATCGTCGCGATCAGCGAGATCGACATCAGCACGGTGACGCCGAAGAACGGGCCGCGCCAGCTGATCCCGCCCAGCTCGCCGCCGACCAGCGGGCCCATCGCGATGCCGATGCCCAGGGCGGTCTCGTACAGGATGATCGCCCCGGCGAACCCGCCCGATGCCGCGCCGATGATCACCGCGAGCGAGGTGGCGATGAACAGGGCGTTGCCGAGCCCCCATCCGGCGCGGAAGCCGATGATCTCCCCGATGGAGTGCGACGCGCCCGCCGCCGCGCTGCCGGCGACGATCAGGATGAGGCCGGCGATCAGCGTCCGCTTGCCGCCGATGCGGCTGGACACCCACCCGGTGACCAGCATGGCCACCGCGGTCACGACGAGATAGCTGGTGAACAGCAGCTCGACCTCGCTCGGCGAGGCCTTCAGCTGCTTGGACAGCGCGGGCAGGATCGGGTCCACCAGCCCGATGCCCATGAACGACACCACGCAGGCGAACGCGACCGCGTAGACGGCCTTGGGCTGGCGGAACGGGTTGACCGGCGCCGCGTAACCCGCATCTGCCCGGCCGGTGTGAACCGCGCTCACCGGGCCTGGTCCCCGGAATCGGTGCGAAGCGTCGCGTTCAGGCCGGCCGCGGCGGCCCTGCGCTCGCTGTCGAGCTCACGGAGACGATTCATCGCGGGAACGGCGGCCACCAGCGCCGACGCATCGTCGGCGGGAAGCTTGTCGATCAGATCGGCGAACGTCGCGGCGCCCGCGCGGCGCCGCGCATGGATGTACTCGATCCCGGCCGGGGTCAGCCCCACGAGCACCACGCGCTTGTCGGCGGGGTCGGGCCGCCGCTCGGCCAGGCCCGCCTGCTCGAGCCCGGTCACCAGCACGCTCATCGACGGCTGGGTGACCCCCTCGATCACCGCGAGGTCGGTGAGCCGCCGGGCACCGGTCCGGTCCAGCGTGGCCAGCGTGGATGCGGCGGTGAGGCTGATCTCCCGCGGCCCGTTCTTGACCGCGAGCGTCACCAGCCCATAGAGCGCTTCCCCGATCGCGATCCGGCTATCGGCGCTGGTAGCCGAGTCTTCATTCGCCATAACCCATAAGCATAGCTGAATCTATATAGTTTTGCTATGTACGACTCCCCGGGCTGCCGCCGCCCATGATCGGGTTTGCGGGGTAACGCGTCAGGCGTATTCGCTGACGCGATTCCCCGGACTGACAGGATTCCCAGCAGAAGCAACTCGGCTCGTGCGGCTGTCGTCTTAGCGGTGACTCAGAGACCGGGAGGTCGCATGGATAGACGGCAGGCGCGAGCCTTCGAGGAGTTCGCCGCCGAGTCCGGGGCTGAGCTGCTGCGGATCGCGACGTTGCTCACGCCCGACCCGCATACCGCCGAAGACGTGTACCAGGAAACGCTGCAGCGGCTCGCGGCCCGCTGGTCCCGGGTGGACAACCCCAAGGCGTTCTGCCGCCGGGTCATGCACAACATCGTCGTCGACCAGGCGCGGGCACAGGCCCGGCGGCCGCAGGAGCTGCGTCTGTTCGACGCCGGGGAGAAGAGCGACCCGCGGGCCGCGGACCCTCACCACTCCATCGAGCTCTGGCCGTCGCTGCGCGCCGCGCTGGACAGCCTCACCCTCCAGCAGCGCACGGTCCTGGTGCTCCGCTACTTCGACGACCGGAGCGAGGCGGAGGTGGCCGGGCTGCTCGGCATCTCCGTCGGGACCGTCAAGAGCACAGCCTCGCGCGCCATCGCGCAGCTGCGCGGGTTTCCCGGCCTGGCCGCCATCTTCACCACCGACAGCCTGCTGTGAAAGGACTGACCATGCCCGCCATCGACGAAGACATCGTCCGTGACCTGCTGCACCGCTGCACCGACCACGTTCACCCGCCGGCGTCCATCGCGACCGCGGTGGCGGCTCGCCAGCGCCGCCGGGACCGCCGCCGGGTCGTGTCCCTCGCGGCCACGGGCGCGGCGCTTGGCACCGCGGCTGGCGTGATCGCGTTCGTCCCGGGGCGCACGCCCACCGCGCCCGGCGGCCACGGCGTGACCGGCGGGGGGCCGCCCGCGATCAAGCTGACCGCCGACCAGCGCGTGCTCTACCACCTCAGCTCCGCGGCGGCCCGGCAGCCGCGGGGCCAGGGCCGCTACGCGGTGATGAGCACGGAAGGCAGCGGCGTGAAGGACACCTCCGTCATCGACAGCCGCACCGGAGACATGTGGTCCTACCAGCGCGGCAGTGACGGCTACCCGTCCGGCAAGGGTTACACCCGGCGCTATTCACCGACCTCCGCGCGATTCGCGGCGATGCCGACCAGCCCTGCCGCCTTGCGTGCCGCTCTCATCGCTCAGTGGGAAAAGCAGGTCAGGCCGGCCTCGGAGCCGGCTGCCAGCAGGGCTGCCCACGCCACCCCGGTCGCCAGCCCGCTCCCGGTGACGGTCAGCGACGGCGACATGGTGTTCCAGGAGGCGAGCGACATGCTCTGGAACCCGCTTGTCGGCCCGGCGTTGCGCTCGGCGCTGTACCGGGCGCTTGCCACCGTGCCCGGGGTGAAGGTCGATTCCTCGGCGCGTGACGGCCTCGGCCGCCCGGCCGTGGAACTCAGCCGGACGGACAACAGCGGGCTTCCCGGCGGCAGATCGGACGGGATCACGTACGCGACCTACGAGAACCCGGCCACCGGTGCCGTCCTTGAATCGACCGTCACCTACCCGCCGGGCTCCGGCGTCGTCACCCTGCAGGACCCGCACGGCACCAGGACCGTGGTCGACACCACCGTGTACCTGAGCGTGACCTGGGCCAGCGCGGTCCCCGCCGACCCGTACCACGGATAAGAGGAGGCTCAGCGCCGCCAGGTAGCCGGCCAGCATGACGCTGGCGACCTGCCCGACGGCCTCGTCGGGCGGCAGGAACTTCGGATGGTGCAGGGTGAACTCGCCGCCGGAGCCGACGAACAGCATCAGGATCGGCGCGACGGGGGAGTAGAACGAGAAGTCATCGGCGCCGCAGGACCGGAACGCGGCGTCGATGCCGAATCCGGCCTCGCGGAGCGCCGGCCACGCCGCCGCGGCGAGCGTCTCGCTGTTGACCAGCGCGGGCTCGCTCTCCTCGATCGTCACGGTGGCCCGGCAGCCGTACGAGCGGGCGGTGTTCTCCGCGATCTCCCGCAGCCAGTCGCGCAAACGCGGCCGGTCGGCGGGGTCGAGCGCGCGCATGGTCCCCCGAGCCGAGGCGGAAGCAGGGATGACGTTCGTCGCCTGGCCCGCCTGCAGCACACCGACCGACACCACCACGGCGTGCGTCGGGTCCGTGCGCCTGCTGGCGATCTGCTGCAGCGCCACCACCGCCTGGCACAGCGCGGGCACCGGGTCGACCGCCAGGTGCGGGTACCCCGCGTGACCGGCGGTGCCCTCGACGCGGATCTCGAAGTCGTCGACCGACGCGTTCACCGTGCCCGGTGCGGCGCTGACGGTGCCGGCCGGCACCTGATGCTGCAGGTGCGCGCCGATCACCGCGGCGGGCCGCTGCGCGGTGAACGCCGCAGCAGCCGCGATGTCCTTCGCGCCGGACGGGTAGGCCTCCTCGCGCGGCTGGAGCACGGCGAGCAGGGCCGCGGGCAGTCCGGCCGTGGCCGCGACGCTGCGCGCCGCCCGGCCCAGGGCGGCCAGCGCGGCGAGGTGGACGTCGTGCCCGCACGCGTGCATCGCCCCGTTCGCCGAGGTCCAGGACACGCCGGTCTCCTCCACGACCGGCAGGGCGTCGAGCTCGGCCCGGACCGCGATGCACGGGCCGTCGGCCGGGCCGATCCTGACCAGCCGGCCGGTGCTGGCGACCGGGGGAGCGTCCGGGTCGCCGAGCGCCGCGGCCACCTTCGCCGCGGTCCGGTGCTCGGATCCGGACAGCTCGGCGTGTGCGTGCAGGTCGTGGCGCAGCGCGACCGCGCCGGCGAGCTCGCGGTCCAGCGCGGCGTGCAGCGCGGCGGCCAGGTCAGGGTTGATGGGTGGCGGGCCGGGACTGGCGGGTGCCGGGCCGGAGCCGGTCAACGCTCGTCCAGCCGGTACACGCGGCGGGCGTTGGCCGCCCCGACCAGGTGGCCGACGCGTTCGGCGTCCGCGGCGGACCAGGCGCCGTCGGCGACGAACGCCCCGGTCACCCGCGCCAGGTCGCGGCGGAACCCGGCCGCGCCGAGGTAGTGCAGCTCGGGCAGGCCGAACGCGTCCGACGAGTAGAGCATCTTGTGGAACGGGGTGAGCTCGAGCGCCTCGGCGAGAATCGCGGGGCTGCGCGCGCCGACGTGGTTCAGCGCCTCGCCGACGTCCATGTACACGTGCGGGAACACGTGGGCCAGGTAGCCGGCCTGGCGGTGGAACGGGTAGCAGTGCAGCAGCATGACCGCCGTGCCGGTGGCCCGGGTGGCCATCAGGAAGTCATGCAGCAGCGACGGGTCGGCCCGGTGCATGCGTATGTCGGGGTCGCCGAACCCGATGTGGAACTGCAGCGGCAGCCCGAGGTCCACCCCGGCCCAGATCGCGTGCCGGATCAGCACCGGGTCCTCGATCCTGGCCGAGGGGTCGCCGGCCAGCGCCCGAAGGAACCGGTCCGCGGCGGCCGCCACCTCTACCGCGCTCGGCCGTCCCGGATCGAAGTCCAGGCCGCACCGGTAGGCCGCGATCGACTTGAGCCCGACCGCGCCGCGTGTCGCCGCCGCCAGCGCGTCGCCGAACGTGGCGGCGTAGTCAGCGGCGGACACCCCGCCGCGCGCCACCCGCTCGGCCACGGCCTCGAGCCGGACGATCTCGTAGGCGGGCGCCCCGCTGACGTCAGCGAGCTCGGCGGGGGTCTGCACCGCGTCGCTCTGGTAGCCGGTGTCTACCAGCCACGCCGCCACCCCCGCGGCCCGCAGCAGCCGCTCGGTCACCTCGCCGGAACCAAGCTTGGCGCGGCGCTCCAGATAGACCGCGGCGGGCACGGACGGCTCGAGATCAAGCAGCGGCGCGCACCAGCGGCGCACCGCGAACCCGAGCTGGCTGTCGAACGCCGAGGTGCCCGGCGGCGGCGGAAGGTAAGTCTCGGAGAGCAGGTCCTCGACTCCCGCGCCGTCCAGCGCTTCGGCCGCCGCGCCGTGGACATGGTGGTCGATCAGGGTCAGCTCGGTCATTCTCACCACCGCCATCTCGTCTGCGCGACGATCTCGTCCGGGCTCGCCCCGGCGAAGGTCTCGGCCTCACCGCGCCGCACCGCCAGGAACGCCTCGGCCAGCGGTTCCCCCATGGCCGATCGGAGCACGGCGTCGCGTTCAAGGCAGTCGGAGGCCTCGGCCAGCGTCTGCGGGAGCCGGCGCAGCTCACGGTCGGCGAGCTCGGCAGGGGTGAGGTAGGCCGGGTCGCCGTCGATCTCGGGCGGCAGCGTGGCGCCGGACGTCAGGCCAGCGAGCCCGGCCGCGATCAGCGACCCGGCCACCAGGTACGGGTTGGCCGCCAGGTCAAAGCATTTGACCTCGATGTTGGCCCTGGTGTCCTGCTCCCCGGCCGACCCGGTGACCAGGCGCAGCGCCGCCTCCCGGTTCTCCCGCCCCCAGCAGTGGTACACGCCGGCCCAGTGCGAGGGCACCAGGCGCAGGTAGCTCGCCACGCTCGGCGCCCCGACCGCGGTGAGCGCGGGCAGCGCCTCGAAGATGCCGCCGGCGAACGCCTCCCCCTCGGCGGTGAGGCCATGCCGCCCGGGCCCGCCCGCCAGCAGGTTCTGGCCATCGCGCCAGACGCTCAGGTGGGCGTGCCCGCCGTTGCCCACCGACCCGGCGACCACCGACGGCGCGAACGACGCCTGGTAGCCGTGCCGCGCGGACACCGCCCGGATGGTCTGCCGGACCAGCACGCTGTCGTCGGCCGCGGCGACCGGATCGGCGGCGGCCACGGAGACCTCGAGCTGCCCGGCGGCGTACTCCGGGTGGAACTGCTCGACCGTGATTCCCTGCCGCTCGAGCGCTCCGACGACCTCGCGGCCGTAGTCGGACAGCTCGATCACGCGGGTCATGCCGTAGGCCGGCCCCGAGCAGGCGGGCCGGAAATCTCCATCTCCCCTGCCCGCACCGTCCTTCTCCGTGCCGAGCGCCCACTCGATCTCGAACGCCATCCGGACGTCCAGGTCACGGGCGCGGGCCTCGGCGGTCATGCGGCGGGCGAACGAGCGCTGGCACCCGGCGTAGACCCGGCCCTCCTGCGTGTACCGGTCGACCGGCGCCCACGCCCACCCGGGCTGCCCGGCGAGCACGGCCAGCCGGCCCAGGTCCGGGACCAGCCGCAGGTCACCTCCGGGCCCGCCGATGTGCGGGCTAGTGGTGATGCTGTCGTTGACCAGGAACACGTCGAACACCGGCGACATGCCGACGCCCCACCCGGCCGCGCGCTCCAGGCGGGCCAGCGGGATCGTCTTGGCCCGGCCGACGCCCGCGTTGTCGATCCAGGAGAGAGCCACCATCGTCACCCCGGCGGCGGCGAGCCGCTCGGCCGCCGGCCTGGCCTGGTCCATCGCATCGGCCCGGCGCAGCGCGTCGAGCACCACCGGCCCGGCAGCCGGATCGCTCACGGCCGGTGTCGGCATGCCCGCCTCCTGGATCTTGTCGGACGGCGTCAGCTTAAGCCGCAGGCCCCGGCGGGAAGACCGGCGCCCCGGGAATCGTTCAGCGAGTCAGTGTCCCCCACCGACAGGTCCTCCGCCGACGGCCGGGCTGCGATCGCCGCGAACCTGGCCAGCTTCGGGCGCGCCGCGCTGCCGCTAGACGGCCGCAGGCCCGCGTCCGTGGCTATCTGCGTGGTGACCCAGCCGGGCAGCGACGCGTGCGCCCTGCTGATGACCCGGAGGGCGCGCACCCTCCGGGCACACGCCGGCCAGTGGGCGCTCCCGGGCGGGCGCCGCGACGCGGGGGAGTCCGCGACGGACGCGGCCCTCCGCGAACTGCATGAGGAAACGGGCGTGCGGCTGGCTCCGGGCGACGTCCTCGGCGTGCTCGACGACTACCCCACCCGGTCCGGCTACCTGATCACCCCCGTGGTGATGTGGGGCGGCCCGGCCAGCCCGGACATGCGCGGGCCGGCCACCGAGGTCGCCCGGATCTATGTGATGCCACTGGCCAGCTTCGACGTCGAGCCACGGCTGATCGCCATCCCCGAGTCGCCGGCGCCGGTCATCCAGCTGCCGATCGAGGGCGGCTGGCTGCACGCGCCGACGGCCGCCGTCATCTATCAGTTCTGCCAGGTGGGGCTGCATGGCCAGGCGACCCGGGTGGCGCACTTCGAGCAGCCGGTGTTCGCGTGGAAGTAGGGGTGACCAGGCCGGTCTCGTACGCGTAGACCACGGCCTGAATCCGGTCGCGCAGGCTGAGCTTGGTCATGATGTGGCCCACGTGGGTCTTGACCGTCGCCTCTGAGATGTGCAGCAGCGCGGCGATCTCGGCGTTGGACAGGCCAGATCCGACCTCGGCCAGTACCTGGCGTTCCCGCGCGGTGAGCTCGGTGAGGCCCGGCTGCGGCTCGCCGCTGACCGGCAGGTGCGGCAGGAAGCGGCCGATCAGGCGGCGCGTGGTGGAGGGGGCCACCACCGAGTCGCCGATGTGCACGCTGCGGATGGCGTACAGGAGTTCCTCCGGTGGTGCCGACTTCAGCAGAAAGCCGCTGGCCCCGGCGTGCAGGGCGGAGAACGCGTACTCGTCAAGGTCGAACGTGGTCAGAATCAGCACCCGGGGCCGTTCGCCGGCCTGGCAGATTTCCCGGGTGGCCTCGACGCCATCCAGCCCGGGCATCCGCACGTCCATCACCATGACGTCGGCCGGGCACTCGCGGGCCAGCCGCACCGCGGCGGCCCCGTCGGCCGCCTCGCCCACCACGGCAAGGTCGGGCTGGCTGCCGAGCACCATCGCGAATCCGGCCCGTACCAGGTCCTGGTCGTCGACGAGCAGCACCCGGATTGTCACACCGCACCCCGCGTCGGTGCAGCCGGCGGGCTGTCTGCGGTGACGGCCGCGGGCGGGAGGGGCAGGCGAGCCGCCACCTCGAAACCGCCGCCCGGCCGCGGTCCCGCCTGGACCGTCCCGCCGTACAGCGCGGCGCGCTCCTGCATCCCGGCGAGGCCGTGACCTGCGCTGACATCCCTGTCCTCGGGCAAAACGGCCTGGACGCCGTAGCGGGGCAGGCTGGCCGGCGGCGCGGCCTCACCGAGGCCGTCGTCGGCGACGCGAACGAGCAGGCCATCCTCGCCGTAGCGGACCGTCACCTCCGCCGCGGCCTCCGGGCCCGCGTGCTTGCGGACGTTGGTGAGCGCCTCCTGCACGATCCGGTACGCCGCCAGCGACAGCCCGGCGGGCAGCGGCCGGACGGCACCCTCTGTCAGGTGGCTGACCCGCATGCCAGACTCGCGGGCCTGGGTCACCAGCAGGGCAATTTCGGCCGCCGCGGGCGCCGGGGCGAGCGGCGGTTCTTCCGGGCCGGTACGCAGGACCCCGATCAGCGTGCTCATCTCGGACAGGGCCTGGCGGCCGGTATGGCCGATCTGCTCGAGGGCCCTGCGCGACTGCTGCGGCGCGGAGTCGAACGCGTAGGCGCCACCGTCGGCCTGTGCCACCATGACGCTCAGGTTGTGGGCGATGACGTCGTGCAGCTCCCTGGCGATGCGGGCTCGCTCGGCCGCGGCGGCGATCTGCGCCTGGGCATCCCGCTCCCGTTCCGCCCGGACGGCGCGCTCCTCCATGCCGGCCAGGCGGGCGCGCCGGTACGCCACCGAATCGCCAATCGCCCACGCGCTCACGGGGACGAGAACGTAGATCAGGCCGGTCACGAGCACGAACTGCGCCAGGTGCGCTCGAGGTCCGGGTCCGGGGTTCCACCGGGCGACCGCCGCCGCGAACACGACCATGCACGCGGCCAGGCCCGGCAGCGAGACCCGCCTGGGCAGCCGGGCCGCAACGTTGTACAGCAGCACCAGGATCCCGGCGTCGGCGAACGTCGGCTGCAGCGGGCTGTTGGTGAACGTCGGCCCGATGCCGACGGCTACCTGGGCGATACCGATGGCCAGCGCTACCGCGTAGGCGCTCAGGGGGAAGCGCCGGCGCACCGTCACCGCGCCCACGAGCCCGAGGGTGGCCGGCAGGACGGCCGGATTGCCAAACTCATTGGCGCTGCCAGCCAGCAGCAGGCTCGCCGGCGCAACGTCGGCGAGCCACGGGTGACCGCGCAGCCAGCCGTAGAGCCGTTCCACGGAGCCAGGGTAATCCGGCTGCGGTGGCGCCGTCGTGTCACGCATCGCGGCGCAGGAACGACCAGGCGCCGAGGGTGAGCAGGATCACCGCGTAGCCGCAGAAGACCGCGAATTCACCCCAGGCGGAGAACAGATACGGGGAGTGCGGGGGCGCGGAACTGGCGATGGGGCTCAGCGCCCCGCCGCCCGGTAGCCACCGCTGCAGGGCCTGAAACCAGGGCGTCGGGAGCGCCTGGGCCAGCAGCGGGATCAGGAAGATGACCCCGATCAGCGACGTGATCGCCCCCGCGGTATGCCGGATCAGCGCGCCGGTGCCGTAGGCGAGCAGCCCGAACACGGTGACGATCGCCGCCGACAGCAGCACCGCGCGCAGCACGTCGGGCTGGGTCAGCGTCGTGTTGAGGTGCTTGCTGGCCAGGATGGCCTGGCCGACGAAGAAGTCAGCGAAGCTGGCGACCAGGGAAACCGTGAAGGTCACGGCCGCGAACACGATGGCCTTGGCCGCGTACAGCACGCCCCGGCGCGGCATGACCGCCCGCGAGGTGCGGATCATGCCGGTGGAGTACTCCGACGTGATCACCAGCGCCCCGAGCACCACGATGATCAGCTCGCCGAGGGCGACCTGCCCCGCCAGGCTCGCCTGCGCCGCGTTGAAGTCCTGGCCCGCTCCGTGCGCGACCGTGCCCGCGCAGAACAGCACAGCCCAGCCGATGCTCGCCACCGCCTGGGCCAGCAGCGTCCAGTACGTGGAGCGGACGGAGAGGATCTTGGTCAGTTCCGAGTGCAGCGTGCCCGGAAGGCCGGGCCGGCGCGGCGCGGGCGGCACGGCCCTGGTGCGGGCAGGCGCTGCGGGAACTGCGGGTACTGCGGGTACTGCGGCCGTGGTCATTGTCTAGCCCTCCATCTTCGACTGGTATTCGACGCTGTCCGCGGTCAGTTCCATGAATGCCTCCTCCAGCGACACCCGGGCCGGGGCCAGGTAGCGCAGCAGGATGCCGTGGGCGAGCGACAGTTCGCCGATGCGCTCGGCGGACAGGCCGCGGACGGTGAGTTCACCGGCCTCGTCCCGTTCCACGGTGCCGCCCGCCGCGGCCACCGCCTCGGCCAGCAGCTGGCCGTCCGGGGTCTTCACGACCGCGGCCTGCGCGGTGGCGTCGGCGATGAACTCGGCCATCGGGCAGTCCGCGATCAGCTTGCCGCGGCCGATCACGATGAGATGGTCCGCGGTGTTCTCCATCTCCGACATCAGGTGGCTGGAGACGAAGACCGTGCGGCCCTCGGCGGCCAGAGACCGCATGAGCAGCCGGATCCACCGGATGCCCTCCGGGTCCAGGCCGTTGACCGGCTCGTCGAACATGAGCACGTCCGGGTCGCCGAGCAGGGCAGCGGCGATGCCCAGCCGCTGGCTCATGCCGAGCGAGAAGCCCTTCGACCGCTTGCCGGCCACGTCCCCCAGCCCGACGATGCCGATGACCTCGTCGACCCGGCGGCGCGGGATGCCGTTGGTCTGCGCCAGGCACAGCAGATGCGCGTGCGCGCTGCGGCCGCCGTGCACCGCGGTGGCGTCCAGCAGCGCGCCGACCTCGCGCATCGCGCTGTACAGCCCGGCGAACGTCATGCCCTTGACGGTGACCGATCCGGCGCTCGGGCGATCAAGCCCGAGGATCATCCGCATCGTCGTGGTCTTGCCGGCACCATTCGGCCCGAGGAAGCCGGTCACCCGGCCGGGCTGCACCGTAAACGACAGGCTGTCGACGGCTACCTTGTCCCCGTAGCGTTTGGTCAGTCCCCGTGCCTCGATCATCGCGAGTTCCCTCCGTGCGTCCCTGCGTCCAGGTAACCGGCAACGCACGGCGGAGCGCATCGGCGGGAACGGCGATCTTCAGCTACGACCGGTGGGCGAGCGCATCATCCCCGTGGATGATGGCGCCCCGGTCCGGGAGGCAGCCGGGCCTCGGGGTCAGGCCAGCTTCGCGGCCACCGAGGAGGCGCTGCGCAGCAGCCGGCCGTCGGCCCCCGCGCAGACCGGCTGGTAGGCCGGGCGCGTCACGGCCTCGTCGATCAGGTCGGCGAGCTGCCGGAAGAACGGTATCTCCGGCCTGATCCACAGGTACCGGGCCAGCGAGCCAGGGATCGTGTTGATCTCGTTCACCAGCACGTTCGCGCCGTCGGTCATGAAGTCGATCCGCGCGACCCCGCGCACGGCCGCGGCCTCCGCGATCGCCGAAGCCTGGCTGACCACGGCCGCGGCCACGTCCGGGGTGAGGTCGGCGGGCAGTTCGCGCGCCGCGCCGGCCATGCCCTCGTCCGGCACGTACTTGTCCTCGTAGGACAGCAGCGGGCCGGACCGCCTGATCGGCCGCTCGATCGGGGACAGCCGGAGCTCCGGCCACGTCCTGACCGCGATGTTGACGTCGTACCAGCCCTTGAGGAACGGCTCGACCAGGGCTCCGGCCGCGTACAGCGGGCTGGACCTGACCAGCGCCCGTGCGCTGTCCAGATCCTCGACCAGCTCAACGCCCAGCGACGACCCGCCGAACCGGGGCTTCACGATCAGCGGCGTGCCCAGCGCCCCCAGGGCGGGCTCGCCCGCGACCGCCAGGTCCAGCCTCGGGATCGCGCTGACGCCCGCCCGCTCGGCCACCGCCGCGAACGCGAGCTTGTCCATCCCGAGTGCCGCGCTCGCCTGGCTCGGGCCGGTGTAGGGCACCCCGACCAGGTCCAGCAGCCCCTGCAGCCGGCCGCATTCACCCGGCGCCCCGTGGCAGCAGACGACGACCGCCTTGAACGTGACGCCGGCGGGCCGGCCGAGCCTGCGATGGCGGTAAAAGCCGCGTTCGCGGCCCAGATGCAGCTCGAGCGGCTCGGAGCCTGCCGGAACCCCGCCGTTGAAGCTCACGCCCTCCAAGCCCGCGCCGACGTCGTAGAAGTCGC
>Ga0335075_10011995_pt1 | contig 13104 bp, 13 predicted proteins | sample Lox_Sample_24_FD_206723 | JGI IMG/M metagenome (GOLD analysis project Ga0335075, IMG submission 206723) | Soil microbial communities from Loxahatchee National Wildlife Refuge, Florida, United States - Lox_Sample_2.4 | ecosystem: Environmental > Terrestrial > Soil > Wetlands | place: USA... | reverse complement strand
TTCGCGGTGTCGACGACCAATGCCGGTGTGCTGATCGGGCAGGCCATCCTGGGCACGCTCGGGGTTTTCGTCGGGATGCTCGTCGTCTACAAGACCGGCGCCATCCGGGTCACCCCGAAGTTCACCCGGATGATCGTCGCCGGCATCTTCGGTGTGGTGGTCCTGATGCTCGGCAACCTGGTGTTGGGGATGTTCGGCGTGGGCCACGGCGAAGGGATGGGGCTGCGCAGCGGCGGCCCGCTGGCGATCATCTTCTCGCTGGTCTGCATCGGCTTGGCGGCGTTCAGCTTCCTCATCGACTTCGATGCCGCCGACCAGATGATTCGCGCCGGGGCTCCCGAGAAGGCGGCCTGGGGTGTCGCGTTGGGCCTGACGGTGACGCTGGTGTGGCTCTACATCGAGATCCTGCGCCTGCTCAGCTACCTACAAAACGACTAGCTACTCAGGGCAAAAAAGCCGGCGCGTTCTGACGCGCCGGCTTTTTCATGCACCGGTTTCATGCACTGGGTGCGGCGCTTGTCGGGGATCGAGTGTGCAGTGTGGCTTCGACTGTGAGCTGGCGGCGGGACCGTGCGGCGTGTCGCCGCCGTGGCTTCACGCCCAGCGCCCAGCGTTCACACTCGCAGTGCGGCGAGCAATCAGCTGAGCCGCTCGATCACCATCGCCATACCCTGGCCGCCGCCGACGCACATGGTCTCCAGGCCGAACGTCTTGTCGTGGGTGGTCAGGTTGTTCAGCAGCGTGGTCGCGATGCGGGCGCCGGTCATGCCGAACGGGTGGCCCAAGGCAATCGCACCGCCCGAGACGTTCAGCTTGTCCTCGTCGATGCCGAGCTCCCGGGCCGAAGCCAGCACCTGCACGGCGAATGCCTCGTTGATCTCGACCAGGTCGATGTCTTTAATCGACAGCTTGGCACGCTCCAGCGCCTTTTTGGACGCCTCGATCGGCCCCAGCCCCATGATCTCCGGCGAGAGGCCGCTGACTCCGGTGGACACGATGCGCGCCAGCGGCGTGAGGCCGAGCTCCTTGGCCTTGGTATCGCTGGTGATCACCAGTGCAGCGGCGCCGTCGTTGAGCGGGCAGGCGTTGCCCGCCGTCACGGTGCCATTGGGCCGGAACACCGGTTTGAGCTCGCTGACCTTCTCGTAGGTGGTGCCCGCGCGTGGGCCGTCGTCCGTGCTGACGGTGCTGCCGTCGGGGAGGGTCACCGGAACGATCTCGCGCTCGAAGAACCCGCTCTTGATCGCCTCTTCGGCGCGGTTCTGGCTGCGCACACCCCAGTGGTCCTGATCCTCACGGCTGATGCCGGTCATGATCGCGACGTTCTCGGCGGTCTGGCCCATCGCGATGTACACGTCGGGCAGGTTTCCGTCGGCGCGCGGATCGTGCCATTCGTCCGCGCCGGCCGCCGCGGCGGCCGCGCGTTCCTGGGCGCCGTCGAACAGCGGGTTCTTGGTGTCCGGCCAGGAATCGGAGTTGCCCTTGCCGAACCGCGACACGGTCTCCACGCCGGCGGAGATGAAGGCATCGCCCTCGCCGGCCCTGATCGCGTGGAACGCCATCCGCGTGGTCTGCAGCGACGACGAGCAATACCGGTTCACCGTGGTGCCCGGCAGGAAGTCATAGCCGAGTTCGACGGCGACGACGCGCGCCATGTTGAAGCCGGACTCGCCGCCGGGCAGACCACAGCCCAAGATCAGGTCGTCGATCTGGTGCGGGTTGAGGGCGGGCACCTTCTCCAGCGCGGCGCGCACCATCTGCGCCGCCAGGTCGTCGGGCCGCATGCTGATCAGCGACCCCTTCATGGCGCGCCCGATCGGCGAACGGGCGGTTGAGACGATGACGGCTTCCGGCATGACGGCTCCTCGGTGGGGTGTGGTCTCGACCGAATCTAACCCGCGGAGCGGCCGGGCGATCTAGCCGGGGGCAGATACCACGAGGGGCGCTGGCACGCCGGTAGTGGGCCGGCGCCACAGCCGGCCGATCAGCCCGAGCGTCAGGTGGCCAGGACCTGCCTCGGTGGCGGTTGCCGATGCCAGAGCCGGTTCGCCGGCCCATACGCCGAGCGCCTGGCACAACGCCGGCAGCAGCTGGCTCGCCGCCAGTGCATATCCGGCAGCCGACGGATGAAACTGATCGTCGGACAGCATCAACTCGGGTGCACGCCGGAACTTGTCGTTGACCAACGAGGCCAACGGCACCGGCACGCCGCCGGCCGACCTGACGGCGCCGGCCTGGGCGCGGGCCAGCCGCAGACCCCGGGTGCGTACCGTCCAGCGCAGCGGCTGCGGGATAGCTTTGACGACGCCGAAGTCGGGGCAGGTGGCGACGACGACCACCGCGCCGCTGGCGCACAGCCGCCGCACCGCTGCGCCGAGCCGTCGCGCCGAGGCACCGATGCCGTTGAGCGCGGTGACGTCGTTCGCGCCGATCAAGATCACCGCCGCGTCCGGCGGCGGACCGGCCACGAACATCGCGTCGACCTGGCCGGACAAGCCCTTCGACGTGGCGCCGACGATCGCTTTGGTGCTCAACCGGATGCGTTTGCCGCTGTGTTCGGCGAGTCCGCGCGCGATCAGCACCCCGGGAACTTCGTCGGCGATGCGACAGCCGTACCCGGTTGCCGTCGAGTCGCCGAAGATCATCATGTGCAGGTCCACGGGCATCCCGCGTTCCCAGCGCTGCACAGGACCGCCTCCGGAGGTGTAGACGCCGTCAGCCCGGGGCGGGACGTCCCAAGATTTTGGGATGACGCTGCGGGCTTTGGCCGCTTGGCCGATCAGCAGGTGGCGTGCGCCCAGGTAGGCAGTGCCGGATGACGCCAGCGCGCCTCCAGCGGCCAGCGCAACCATCGAACCCCGCGGCACCCGTAGAACCACGTGGACAGTTTATGTCGCAGCGGGCGGGTGGTCAGGGAGCCCAGGTTCGACGGCGATTACGGGACGGATCAATTCTGGTATCAAATCAGACTCTTTGATTGTTGAAGTTTCTACACGTGTCAAGCTAAGTTTGCGAGGTTGGCTGAGTGCTAGGCCGGGTCTACCTCCTTCCACAGCGCTGAGAACCGGTCGCTCCGCTACTTCGTCGACATGCGTATCGCACTACAACGACGTAGGAGTGTTGAGCATGACCGCACCCAGCAAGGTTTCGGGCGCGCCTCATAACGCAGTTCGCTACCGCGATGCGTTGCGGGCCCGCAGGTTTCCCGCCAGCGACGGCGCACCCGTCGAGGTCGTCGAGAGCGGCCCAAGCCTCCCCGGAATGATCGCGTCACTGGCATGCCGTCTGACGATCCGGCCGATTCTGGCCGTGGGCAGCCACATTCCGCACATGCCGTGGCCGTTCGGCCTGATCGACTTCGCGTCACGGGTGCTGCTTCCGGTTCCCGGGACCATCCGCGCCACAGTCGAATTGCCGCACGCCACAGCGCAACTGGTACGCGCGCCGGGGGTGTTGCCGGCCGACGGTAAGCGACGGGTAGTGCTCTATTTGCACGGCGGCGCCTTCTTGACCTGTGGGGTCAACTCACACAGCAGGATTGTCAACGCTTTGTAGAAGTTCGCCGATTCGCCGGTGCTGGTGGTCAATTACCGCCTGATCCCCAAGCATTCGATCGGCATGGCGTTGGACGACTGCAACGACGCCTACCGTTGGCTGCGACTGCGTGGATACTCACCGGAGCAAATCGTATTGGCCGGCGACTCCGCGGGTGGTTATCTGGCTCTTGCACTGGCACAACGGCTTCAGCGGGCCCACGAAGAACCGGCTGCACTGGTGGCGATCTCGCCGTTGCTGCAACTGGCCAAAGAGCCCAAGCAGTCGCATCCCAACATCAGAAGCGATGCGATGTTCCCGGCCAAGGCATTCGATGCCTTGGTCGCCCTGGTCGCCAAGGCCGCGGGCAAGCACGTCATCGACGGAAAGCCCGAGCCACTCTACGAGCCGCTCGACCACCTCGAGCCGGGACTTCCGCGGACGTTGATCCACGTGTCGGGATCCGAGGTGTTGTTGCACGACGCGCGTTTGGCCGCCCGCCGGCTGGCGGCGGCGGGGGTGCCGACCGAAGTCCGGGTATGGCCCGGCCAGATCCACGACTTCCAGCTCGCCGCGCCAGTGGTGCCCGAGGCGACGCGCTCGTTGCGGCAGATCGGCGAGTACATCCGCGAAGCCACCGGCTAGTGCTGGCGCGCGCGGCAGCACCTGAGACGATGAACGCATGCGGATCGCGCGCCACATCAGTGAACTCATCGGGAATACTCCACTAGTTCAGCTGAACTCGGTCGTGCCGCCGGGTTCGGGCAGGGTTGTCGCGAAAGTCGAATACCTCAATCCGGGCCTGAGCAGCAAGGACCGGATTGCGGTGAAGATGATCGACGCCGCCGAGGCCAGTGGCCAGCTGACGCCGGGCGGCACCATCGTCGAACCCACCTCCGGAAACACCGGCGTCGGCTTGGCGTTGGTGGCCCAGCATCGCGGCTATCGGTGTGTGTTCGTCTGCCCCGACAAGGTCAGTGAGGACAAGCAGAACGTGCTGCGCGCCTACGGCGCTGAAGTGGTGGTATGCCCGACGGCGGTACCGCCCGATCATCCGGACAGCTACTACAGCGTGTCCGACCGGCTGGTCAGCGAAATCGACGGTGCCTGGAAGCCCGACCAGTACTCCAACCCTCAGGGCCCGGCAAGCCACTATGAGACCACCGGCCCGGAGATTTGGGCGGACACCGACGGCCAGGTCACCCATTTCGTTGCCGGTATCGGCACCGGTGGGACGATCACCGGCGCAGGCCGTTACCTCAAGGACGTATCGGGTGGCCGACCAGCAGGCCCCGTGCGCGTGATCGGCGCCGACCCGGAAGGTTCGGTGTATTCCGGCGGCAGCGGCCGGCCTTATCTCGTCGAAGGGGTGGGTGAGGACTTCTGGCCGGCCGCCTATGACCGCGGCGTCCCCGACGAGATCATCGCGGTGTCCGATTCCGATTCGTTCAATATGACCAGACGGCTGGCCCGCGAGGAAGCCATGCTCGTCGGTGGCTCGTGCGGGATGGCGGTGGTGGCCGCGCTGAAAGTGGCCGAGCAGGCCGGGCCCGACGCGCTGATCGTGGTGTTGCTGCCCGATGGCGGCCGGGGCTACATGTCGAAGATTTTCAACGACGCCTGGATGTCGTCGTACGGGTTCCTGCGAACCAGGCTGGACGGCTCGATTGAACAGCCGACGGTGGGCGAAGTGCTGCGCCGGAAATCCGGTGCGCTGCCCGACCTGGTGCATACCCACCCGTCGGAGACGGTCCGCGACGCGATCGGCATCCTGCGCGAGTACGGGGTATCCCAGATGCCCGTCGTCGGCGCCGAGCCGCCGGTGATGGCCGGCGAAGTGGCCGGCAGTGTGTCTGAGCGCGAACTGCTTTCGGCCGTTTTCGAGGGCCGCGCCAACCTGGCCGACGCCGTTGGGATGCACATGAGTCCGCCGCTGCCGATCATCGGAGCCGGCGAACTGGTCGGCTCACTCGCCAAGGCGCTCCGGGACCTGGACGCCGTCATGGTCGTCGAGGAGGGCAAGCCGGTGGGAGTTATCACCCGGTACGACCTGCTGGGATTCCTCTCCGATGGCTCGCGACGCAAGTAGCGGGACGGTCAACAAGCAAATTACTTTGGGTAGCAAACCACCGCGTCGGCGGCGCCGCTCGGTGGCCGCGGCCATGGCGTCCTCACGTCCCGCGCCGCCGACACACTCCCGGCCGCAGCCCGGTCGTCCCGGCTCTCAGATAACCTGGTGCGGCCCAGTCCAGCAAATTCTGCGCAGGGGGAAAACCGTACATGACCGACCAGCCGCTGCCGCCGCCGCCGCCTGGTGGTGAGTACCCGCCGCCGCCGCCGCCCGCTGGAGGGTATGCGCCACCGCCGCCCGGGCCGGCACTTCGCGGTCTGCCGAAGCAGGCCTATACGCCATGGCTCACCCGGGTTGGGGCTTACCTGATCGACACGCTGCCGTTCGCGCTCATCCTGGGCGTCGGGTGGCTGGTTTTGCAGAACTCGGTCGACACCGCCTGTCTGACCGAAATCACCCAGTACGACGTCGACCAGATCTGCTCGATTGGCTACTCCACGGTGGGGATCACGGTGATATGGGGGGCAGCGGTTGTCGGGTTGGTCTATCTGGTCTGGAACTACGGCTACCGGCAGGGCACCACGGGATCGAGCATCGGTAAGTCGGTGCTGAGATTCAAACTGGTCAGCGAAAACACCGGAAAGCCACTGGGTTTCGGTTTATCCCTGCTGCGCCAAATCACCCATGTCGTCGACGCCGTCCCGTTCTACATCGGATACCTTTTTCCGCTCTGGACCGCCAAGCGTCAAACGCTGGCTGACAAGATCATGGCGTCGGTTTGCCTGCCGCTCGAGCAGACCGCGCCGGATCGGGCATCCGACCACGAAATGCGGTAGCCGCGGCTGGCTAGGCTGAGCGTCGATGAGCGAACAGCGCAGGGCACCCGCAAGCGATAACGGACACTTCGAAAACACCGGTCTGGCCACCAGGGCCATCCATACCGGCTACCGACCCGATCCGTTGACCGGCGCGGTCAACGCGCCGATCTACGCCAGCAGCACCTTCGCCCAGGACGGGGTCGGTGGTCTGCGCGGCGGATACGAGTACGCGCGCACGGCCAACCCGACCCGGACCGCCCTGGAGACCGCGTTGGCTGCCGTCGAGGACGGCAGGTTCGGCCGGGCGTTCGGTTCTGGCATGGCGGCCAGCGACTGTGCGCTGCGGGCGGTGCTGCGCCCCGGCGACCATGTGGTCATCCCCGACGACGCCTATGGCGGCACTTTTCGGTTGATCGACAAGGTGTTCACCGGATGGGGTGTGCAGCACACCCCGGTCGCGCTTTCCGATCTCGACGCGGTCCGCGCCGCGATCACCCCGCGCACCCGGCTGATCTGGGTGGAAACACCGACCAACCCGCTGCTGTTGATCGCCGATATCGCGGCAATCGCCGGGCTCGGCGCCGAGACCGGCGCGAAAGTGTTGGTGGACAACACGTTCGCTTCACCAGCGTTGCAGCAGCCGTTGACCCTCGGCGCGGACATCGTGTTGCACTCCACTACCAAGTACATCGGTGGCCACTCTGACGTCGTCGGCGGCGCGCTGATTACCAACGACGAGGAGTTGGACGAGGCGTTTGCGTTTCTCCAGAACGGGGCCGGTGCGGTGCCGGGCCCGTTTGATGCCTATCTGACCATGCGCGGCCTGAAAACGCTGGTGCTGCGGATGCAGCGGCACAGCGAAAACGCCTCAGCGGTAGCGGAATTCCTCGCCGGACAGCCGTCGGTGAGTGCGGTGTTGTATCCCGGTCTGCCCGACCATCCCGGTCATCAGCTCGCGGCCCGGCAGATGCGCGGTTTCGGCGGCATGGTGTCGGTGCGGATGCGGGGCGGACGCAGCGCCGCCGAGGCGCTGTGCGCCAACACCCGGGTGTTCATCCTGGCCGAGTCGCTCGGCGGGGTCGAGTCGCTGATCGAGCATCCCGCCGCGATGACCCATGCGTCGACGGCCGGTTCCCAGTTGGAGGTGCCGGACGATCTGGTGCGGCTGTCGGTCGGCATCGAGGACGTCGCCGACCTGATCGCCGATCTCGAACAGGCGCTTGACTAGCCGGAGTCTCGGGTGGCCAGCGCCCGACAAATGGCCGCCGTCGTCACAGCCAAATTGACCTCGGCCAGTTCTGGTTCGGACTCGCGCACCCAACTGCCGCTGGCGATGTCACCCGCCCGGCTGAGCACCCACTCCCAGGCGCGCTCATTCAGGCTGAGCACCGCGCTCAGGCCGTCGACGGTATGCAGCAGCGCGATCAGTGCGGTCATTGCGGGATCGGGACTGGTGTGGTCCAACAACACCGACATCAGCGTCGCGCGAATCTCGTCGACCCGAGTGCGATCGAGCAGCGGCCACGCGTATACCCGTTTGAAGCCTCTCAAGCCGCTGAAGTTGTTGCTCTGCAGTCGAACCCGGTGGATGTGGCCGCTATTCGCCAACTGCGACAACACAACGCCGGTGGTCTGGCGGCGCAGTTTTGCGATCGCGGCAGCCGGGCTCATCGGGCGGCGCAGCAACACCTGTAACGCCGGCGCCAGCACCGGATCCGTCAGCTCCGGTCCGATCAGCGCGACCAGCAGACCGGCCTCCACCGGTTCGCTGTCAACCGCCGGCCGAATCCGGCAGGCGTGCGCCAAGTCCAGCAGCACCGCGGCGCTCAGCACACGCTCGTGGCGCGCCCGCTCCAATGCCGGCTGCGCCGAAGCATTGTCAATCAACAGCAAGGCCAAATCCTCGGCGATGCGTGCCATCAGCCGATTTGATCTCGCCCTTGTCCCATCGGTGCCTAAATCAGGCCTAAATCAAGCATGGTACGGCTCCGCGCTGACCAGCGTGACTTCGACGGTGTTGCCGTTCGGCACGGTGTAGCTGCGGGTCTCACCGACCTTGGCGTCGATCAGGGCGCCGCCCAGAGGTGAGTTCGGTGAGTACACCTCGAGCTTGCCGTCGTTGACGCCCTCCTGGCGGGTGGCGATCAGGAACGTCTCGCTGTCGGCCTTGTCGCCGTTGTAGTACACCTTCACCACCGAACCGGGCAGCGCGACGCCGGACTGCTTGGGAGCCTCGCCGACCTTCGCATTGTTGAGCAGGTCCTGCAGTTGACGAATGCGGGCCTCTTGCTGGCCCTGCTCCTCGCGAGCGGCGTGGTATCCGCCGTTCTCGCGCAGGTCGCCCTCCTCGCGGCGGTCGTTGATTTCCGCGGCGATGACCGGACGGTTCGCAATCAACTGATCGAGCTCAGCCTTGAGTCGGTCATGTGACTCCTGGGTCAACCAGGTCACCTGAGTGTCCGTCATCTCGTCGTGCTCCTTGCGTCGGTTCCGCGGCGTCCGCGTCGGCAGGTTGTCTTCTCTGCTGCCGGGCGGTTCACCGCGTGTACTGCCGACCCCAGTAGTCGGGCGTACCCCCTGCGCGGCGCACATGGCCGCTAATGCAGCAATACACGGTCCCAGCAGGAACCGTGCATCCGAACATCGTACCACCGAAGCCGAGGGCGCTGTTCACGTTTTCGCAGTTCGGAGTTTGCCGGGGGTCGCCACAAGCCCGTGCGGTCAGGGCGCGCGCAGGTAGCCCGGCACGTCGGCACCGCAGCCGTAAACATCGCCCATCACCGGCGGTTGGGAGGACTTAACGATCGTCGTCACCTGGACAGTTGGCTCGGATGCCGGGGGAACCAGCACTTCCCGCCGACCTGTCTCACTGCCGTCTTGGGCACGCACCCGCACAATGCAGTCAACCGGCCGCGACGGGTCCGATCGCGTCACGCTGATCGTTACTGACACCGTCTCCGGGTCGATCACCCGATAGCCGCCCAGCGTGCCCGCGACATCGCTGCGGCCCAGCCGCAGGTAGCCGACCCCGGCGACGACGATGCCGGCAACGACACCCAGCACAGCCAGGGCAATAACGATCCGGCCCCGCGACGCGCGGGGTAACCGGCCACGCCCGTAGCGGGTCGACGGCGGCTCCAGTGAATCCTTGGTCATGTGTCTCGCAGTCGCTGCCGGGTAAACAGGTTTCGAGACCCGGAACTCGGGATGAAACTATTAGGACTGGAACTATAGGGCCACAGACCAGGCCGAAGACTACGGGACAGGGAGCACGTGAGCGAACTGCGGTTGATGGCGGTGCACGCCCACCCGGACGACGAGTCCAGTAAGGGCGCTGCCACCCTCGCCCGTTACGCCGATAAGGGCCACCGCGTGCTGGTGGTGACCCTGACCGGAGGCGAGCGCGGCGACATCCTCAACCCGGCGATGGACCTGCCCGAAGTGCACGGACGCATCGCCGACATCCGCCGCGATGAGATGGCGAAAGCGGCCGAAATTCTCGGCGTCGAACACACGTGGCTGGGCTTCGTCGACTCCGGACTGCCCAAGGGCGACCCACCGCCGCCGCTGCCCGAGGACAGCTTCGCGTTGATCCCGCTGGAGGTATCGGTCGCGGCGCTGGTGCAGGTGGTGCGCGAGTTCCGCCCGCATGTGATGACGACCTACGACGAGAACGGCGGCTACCCGCACCCCGACCACATCCGCTGCCACCAGGTTTCGGTCGGTGCCTTCGAGGCCGCCGGCGACTATGCCCGTTTCCCAGACGCCGGACCGGCGTGGACGGTGTCCAAGCTGTACTACAACCATGGATTCCTGCGGCAGCGGATGCAGCTGCTGCAAGACGAATTCGCCAAGCACGGCCAGCAGGGCCCGTTCGAGAAGTGGCTGGCGCATTGGGATCCCGCGCACGACGTGTTCGCCGGCCGGGTGACGACGCGAATCGAGTGCTCGGCGTATTTCAGCCAGCGTGACGATGCGCTGCGTGCCCACGCCACCCAGATCGATCCCGAAGGGGATTTCTTCGCGGCCCCCATCGCATGGCAGCAGCGGCTGTGGCCAACCGAAGAGTTCGAGCTGGCGCGCTCGCGTGTGCCGGTGCGTCTTCCCGAAACCGATCTGTTCGCCGGACTCGAGGCGGAACAGTGAACTCGCTCGCACGGGCCGCGATTCGAGTGCTCGCCGACGGAGCGCCGCATAACAGCGGACCGGATTTCGGCAAGGCCAGCCCGCTCGGCTTGCTGGTGGTGGTGCTGCTACTGATCAGCCTGGTGCTCTTGGTGCGCTCGATGAACCGGCACCTGAGGAAGCTGCCGGAATCCTTCGACCCACAAAACCCTGGCCCGGATCAGGCCGTCGACGACGGGACGATCGGCGGCGACAAGCCGACACCAGGGCACGCCGACGATCGCTTCCCGCATGAGCCCGGCGGGTAACCTGCTCGCCGGGGCCGCCAGCCCCTACCTCCGCCAGCACGCCGACAACCCGGTGCATTGGCAGCAATGGTCACCGCGAGCGCTGGCCGAGGCCGCCGAACGCGATGTGCCGATCCTGCTGTCGGTCGGCTACGCCGCCTGCCACTGGTGTCACGTGATGGCCCACGAATCGTTCGAGGACGACGAGGTGGCCGCCGCGATGAACGCGGGGTTCGTCTGCGTGAAAGTCGACCGTGAGGAGCGGCCCGACATTGACGCGGTCTACATGAACGCCACCGTCGCGCTCACTGGGCAGGGCGGCTGGCCCATGACGTGTTTCCTGACCCCCGGCGGGCGACCTTTCTACTGCGGCACGTATTATCCGAAAAATGCTTTCCTGCAACTGCTTTCGGCGATCGAGGCTGCCTGGAACGGCCGTCGCGACGAGGTCGAGCAGGCCTCCGATCACATCACAAGCGAACTGCAGTCAATGGGATCCGGCTTGCCCGGCGGCGGCCCGGAGGTGACCGCAGCGCTGTGCGACGACGCCGTCGCGGTGGTGCTGCGCGACGAGGACACGGTGCGCGGCGGGTTCGGCGGCGCACCGAAATTCCCACCATCGGCCTTGCTCGAGGCGCTGCTACGGCACTTCGAGCGGACCGGTTCGTCGCAGGCGCTGAATGCGGTTCGTCGTGCCGGCACCGCGATGGCCCGCGGCGGAATCTACGACCAGCTGGCTGGCGGGTTTGCCCGTTATAGCGTCGACAACGCCTGGGTGGTACCGCATTTCGAGAAGATGCTGTACGACAATGCGCTACTGCTGCGGGTCTACGCGCACTGGGCCCGGCGCAGCGGGGATGGGATGGCCCGCCGGGTCGCCGGCGAGACCGCACGCTTCCTGCTTGACGAGCTGGCCGAGGCCGACATGTTCACCTCGTCGTTGGATGCCGACGCCGACGGCCGGGAGGGTTCGAGCTACGTCTGGACACCCGGCCAACTGACGCAAGTGCTCGGAAGCGACGACGGGCCATGGGCCGCTTCGGTTTTCGGGGTCACTGCGGCGGGCACCTTCGAAGCCGGCGCGTCGGTGCTGCAGTTGCCGAGCGATCCGGATGACTCAGGCCGGTTCGGCCGCATCCGGACTGCGCTGCTGACCGCCCGGCTCACCCGACCGCAGCCGGGACGCGACGACAAGATCGTCACCGCGTGGAACGGACTGGCCATCACCGCGCTGGCCGAGGCGAGTGCGGCGCTGGCCGCGCCCGAGTTGGCCGACGCCGCCGCACGCTGCGCGACGGCGCTGGTCGAGCTGCACCTGGTGGACGGCCGGCTGCGCCGGGCCAGCCTGGGCGGGCGGGTCGGTGCGAGCGCCGCAATCCTGGAAGACCACGCGATGCTGGCCACCGGGCTGCTGACGCTCTACCAGTTGACCCCCGACGACGCCTGGCTGACGACCGCCGCCCAGCTGCTCGATACTGCGTTGGCGCACTTCGCCGATCCCGACCGTCCCGGCCGCTGGTTCGACATCGCCGACGACGCCGAGCAGCTGCTATTGCGGCCCGCCGACCCGCTCGACGGAGCGACGCCCTCGGGCGCATCCTCGATCGCCGAGGCGTTGCTCACCGCGGCGCATCTGCTCGGCGCGGGGCGGGCCGACCGCTATCGGCAGGCGGCGCTTGACACGCTGCAGGCACACTCCCCGCTGCTGGCCCGCGCGCCGCGCGCCGCCGGGCACTGGCTGGCGATCGCCGAAGCCGCCGTGCGCGGGCCGCTGCAGATCGCGGTGGCCTGTGACTCGCCGGGATCGTCGCTGCTGTCCGACGCGCGCCGACTCGCGCCCGGCGGAGCGATCGTCGTCGGCGGCCGGGCAGGCTCGTCGGAGCTGCTGGCCGGCCGCGACCGGGTGGCCGGTGCCGACGCGGCGTATGTGTGCCGCGGCCAGGTCTGCGACTTGCCGGTCACCACGGCCGAGGACGTGGCGGCCGCCCTTACCCGGTGACGATGCGGGCGGTGAAACGGCCCGAGGTGGGGGCGGGCAGCCAGCGTGAGCGCCACGGTAGCCTGCGTGTCATGCCGAGTCCCGAGCAAATCGCCGACACCATCAACCGCTACATCAGCCTGGTCGCCAAAGGCAGCGCTGATGATTTGGTCGAGCTGTTCGCCGACGACGCCACCGTCGAGGACCCGGTCGGGGGTGAGGTGCATATCGGCCGGCAGGCCATCCACGGCTTCTACTCGGCGGTCGAGAATGTGGAACGGGAATGCGAGC
>Ga0335075_10011994_pt1 | contig 13105 bp, 11 predicted proteins | sample Lox_Sample_24_FD_206723 | JGI IMG/M metagenome (GOLD analysis project Ga0335075, IMG submission 206723) | Soil microbial communities from Loxahatchee National Wildlife Refuge, Florida, United States - Lox_Sample_2.4 | ecosystem: Environmental > Terrestrial > Soil > Wetlands | place: USA... | reverse complement strand
TCGCATCCCGGTGCCAGCCGGTCGGCAATTGCCTCCGAGGTAGGATTTCGCTGGCAAGACTTCGCCTCCGGGCGCGGCGCGCATTCCCGGTCGCAATCTGCGACAGTTCTCTCCGACGAACGCCCGGACAGAAGGGCGACGGCCTCATCAGGGAGCTAAGCCTTGCAAATCACTGAGCAATTGATTGGCGACAAGCCACCGCGCGCCTCCAGAAAAAAGGGATCCCGGTCGGTCGAGCCCACCTCGGGCGCTTCGCGCACCCCCACGGAGACCCTGCTCTTCGTCGAGCCCGATGTCCTGGTCCGGGCCCCGGTGGCCGAGTACCTGCGCGAGTGCGGCTATCGGGTCATCGAAGCGAGCTCGATCGAGGCCGCGCAGGAGATTCTCTCAACGCCCGGTGCGGGCGTGGATGTGATACTCGCCGAGGTCAGTCATCTGGGCACCGCCGGAGGATTCGCGTTCGCAAGACAGATTCGCGACGCCCATCCGGGGCTCGACGTCATTCTCGCCTCGAGCACCGCTCACTGCGCCAGCAAAGCGGAAGACCTGTGTGAAGAGGAGGCGATGTTAGGCAAGCCCTACCACTCCGCCGAGCTGCTCAGGCGTATCCGGCTACTTCGCGACAAGCGCCGCGCTGCGAAGCCCCGCTAAGGTCGTCCATGTGCGCTGCAGAGCAGTTAATGGGCGCGCCTGACGCCTCGCCACGACAATGGTGCGTCCTGGTGGTGGAGGATGAGCCGGTCCTGAGAATGTTGCTCGCCGATCACCTGCGGCGCACCGGCTTCAAGGTGCTCGAGGCCGATAACGCCCGAGATGCGATGGCCTTCATGGACTCCCAGCTCCCCGTGGATCTGGTCTTCTCAGACATCAATTTACTTGGGGGCATGGACGGCCAGGCCCTTTCCAATTGGCTACGCCTGGTGCATCCGAAGCTTCCGGTTATCCTCTGCTCCGGTGGTCCCAGGATCAGCTTTCCCGACGCTCCGCACGATCGCCGCTTCCTTTCCAAACCGTACACGCTGGAAGCAGTGGAGCTCGAAATTCGGGAATTACTCAATGATGTGGAGGATGGGGCTTGAAGGGCCAGGTCCGGCCGATCCCGGAACACGCAGGAGGCAGCATCGGCTGAGCCGACTCGGGGAAATACCCATGCAGGAAGACAACGACACCACTGCAACAACACGGCCTGCCCCATCGCCAGAATCCTCGCATGTGGAATTCGCGGAGCCGGAGGTGCTCCTGGTCGATGATCAGCCGGCGCGCCTGCTCACCTACGAATCCATTCTCTCAGGGGTCGGCGTGCGCTGCGTCCGGGCGCTTTCGGGTCCGGAAGCCCTGCAACTGCTGCTCCAGCAATCCTTCGCACTGATCGTGCTCGACGTGAGCATGCCGGGGATGGACGGCTTTGAAGTCGCCCGACTGGTCCGGTCGCATCCACGCTCTGAGAACACTCCCATCATTTTCGTCACGGGCGTGCACATCAGCGAGCTGGATCAACTGCGCGGTTACGAAGTCGGCGCGATCGACTATATCGCCGTGCCAATCGTGCCGGAGATCCTGCGCAGCAAGGTCGCCCTGCTGGTGGAATTGTATCGTCGGCGCGCCGAACTCGAAGTCGTCAACCGACAATTGCAGGCAACGCGAGCGCAGCTTGAAGAGGAAAGCCGCCGTGCACTTGAGCAGAACCAGTCGCTGCTACTACAAGGAGAAGAACGCTATCGCAGTCTGTTCGACGCGGCACAGGCCGAGAGGGAGTGGCTGACGGCGCTGCTCAACAGCATGACCGATGAGGTCTATTTTGCCGATCCCGAGGGGCGTTACACCTATGCCAATCCGGCAGCCCTGCGTGAATTCGCACTGCAGAGCGTTCAACAGAGCAAGGTCGAAGACATCGTTCGTTCACTCGAGGTGTTCCGACCGGACGGCACACGTCGACCGTATTCCGAAGCCCCTCCGCTGCGCGCGCTCGCGGGCGAAGAAGTACGCGGTGAGGAGCACATCGTGCGCACTCCCCGCACCGGCCAGTTGCGCCAGCGCCAGGTCAGCGCGGCGCCCGTGCGCGATTCCGCCGGGCGGATCATCGGTTCGGTATCCGTCGTCCGGGATGTCACGGACCAGCGCCGGATCGATGCGGCACTGCGACTGCGTGACGCAAGATCCAGTGCGCTGCTGAGCTTCTCGGACAGGCTGCGCTCGTTGGGGACCGTGGAAGAGTCCATAGCGTTCACAACCGAATTCCTCGGATCCGCCTTGAAGGCAACCCGCTGTGGATACGGAAGCGTCGATCCGGATAACGAGCTGCTGACCGTCGAGAGCGAGTGGCACGCCGAAGGCGTTACGCCGTTGGCAGGGACACTGCATTTCAGGCGCTACGGCTCGCATATCGACGAACTCAAAGCCGGCCAGACGGTCGTGTGCGCCGACGCGTCGGTCGACGTGCGCACAGAGGCCGTGTCGACGGCGGTGCTGGAAGTGCAGGCGCGCGCCTTCGTGAATATTCCGATAGTCGAGGCAGGTCGGCTCGTGGCTGTGCTCTACGTTACGGACGCAGTTCCCCGCGCGTGGCTGGCTGCCGACGTCTCCTTCATCCGGGAAGTAGCCGATCGATCCCATGCCTCGATTCAGCTGCGCAGGCGCGAGCAGAGCGCGGCCACGGACCTGAAGCTGACTGTACTGCTTCGCGACCTGGCGGCTCGATTGATCGGCGAAGGCGACGTGCAGGTTCTGTTCGAGGATGTGCTGGACGCCGCGCTCACGATTACACAGGCGCAGGCGGGCACCTTGCACCTGTGGAAGGAGAACGCAAAGGCACTGCTGCCGCGCGCCACTCGCAGCTCGGATCCTGCGTTGATTGCGCACCTGCAAGGCCTGCCACCGGAGAGGATCGCCGCGGTGGACCTGGCCAGCCAGGTCCCAACCCTCACGCAGTGCGACTCCAGCCCAACCGACGAGGCCGCGCGTTTGCACCTGAAGCTTGGCTTGCAAAGCGCCCTCACGACGCCGTTGAGGGGTCGCACGGGCCGCCTGGTCGGGGTGTTGACCACTTACTGGAATACCGGCGGGCAGCTTACTCAACGCGAGCGGCATTTTCTGGACCTGTTGGCGCGCCAGGCTGCAGATCTGATCGACCGCACGCAGGCGGAACAGCAACTGCGGGAATCGGATCGCGCCAAGGACGAATTCATCGCCATACTCGCTCACGAGCTCCGTAACCCACTGGTACCGATCCGCACCGGCATCGAATTGCTCAGACGTGTGAAGGACGGAGGGGACACCCTTGAAGCGGTGCGTCCCATGATGGAGCGTCAGGTCGCTCACATGGTGCGTCTCATCGACGACCTGTTGGATGTCTCGCGGATCACCTCCGGCAAGATCGAACTCAAAGTCGAGCCCGCCTCGGTCGAGAGCGTCATCAGCAATGCCGTAGATGCCAATCGGTCGGCCTTCGCCGCTTCACAGCTGAACCTGAAGCTCAACATCGAGCGACCGGATTGGATCGTGCGCCTGGACCGCACGCGCGTTGCGCAGGTCGTTGCCAATCTGCTGCAAAACGCCATCCAGTTCACGCCTGCTGGAGGGCATGTCACGGTGGAAGCCAGAGTGCTGCAAACCCAGCGCGGAGCCGAGGAGTTGCTGATTGAGGTCAGCGACGATGGGATCGGCATAAGCGAAAATATGCTGGAGCGGGTGTTCGATCTGTTCGTCCAGTCGGGCGCGCCATTGGAGGGTCGCTCGCGTGGTTTGGGGATTGGCCTGGCGCTCGCGCGTCGTCTGGTACAGATGCACGGCGGCTCAATCAGCGCCTTCAGCGCTGGTCCGGGACTGGGCAGCAGGTTTTCGGTGCGGCTGCCCGCTCCGCGCTTCGCTGCTGTCTCCTCACCTCCCACGCCGGAACCGGTGTCACTGGCCGGCATTCGGGTGCTGGTGGTCGACGACAATCGCGATGCGGCCAACGCACTGCACTTGCTGGTCGAGAGCGCGGGAGCCATCGTTACCACGGCGTATAGCGGCGAGGCGGCCCTCGACATCCTGCAGGGGACCAAACAGGATGTGATTCTGCTGGATATCGGCTTGCCGGGGATGGATGGCTACGAGGTGTGCCGAAGAATCCGTGCCGTCTTCGGGGACCGCGTTGTTTTGATCGGCATCAGCGGCTGGGGACAGGAACGAGATAAGCAACGCGCGCTCCAGGCCGGGTTTAACGTGCATCTCACCAAGCCGGTCGATCCACGGCAACTGGAACTGGCGATCGCGACGCTTCGCCTGCCTCCCGGGTCTGCCCGGACGACCAACAATTTATAGTCAGGCTTACCTCCGCCGGCACATCGTCGCGGCCGCCATTGGCAACGCCCGGCCTGCGTCTGCCCGGCCTGCAGCCGGGCAGAGCGTGACGCAGCCGCCTTATCCGAAGCTCCCGTTCCAGGTCCAGCCGTCGGCCGGACGAACGATCGCGCGCATGCGCAGACGATGCGAGGAGGCGTCTCGTGATGGATTACCAGTCACGACGACCTTATCGCCAGGCTTGAGCGTATCGTGAGTGATCGACGCCGACTCGAGCGTGGAACCGGCGCCCCACTCCACCGCCCACGTGACCATCTTGCCGTTGGAATCCGGCGCCATGACGTGCACGAAAGAGTGTGGATTGCGGAACAGAAACTCCACAACCGTTCCCTGGATGGTCACCATCTTATCGACCTCATACGTGGCCGGAAAGGAATGGTGTGCCAATGCCACCGGGGCCGTCGCACCCAGCATCCCCGCGAGCGTGAGGGTGGCAGCTGCAGTCTTAAGCTTGTCCATCGTAAGTTCTCCACTGGATCGATGAGCTCATACTGCAGCGCTCGCGCGCATCGAAGTATTCGGACCTATGCCTAGCGGCAATCCGAAGGCCCATAGGGAAAAGACGCAGCGGCGAGGTAGTCGGGCGGACCCGGCGCCAGCGCGGCTGACAGCCGCCCAGTATGCTCAGGACACCCGCGCCATCGGCGCCGGGCTGCCGGGAGCGGCGGCGCCTCCACGCAGCAGCTCATCGAGCTGCTCACGGGCAACCACCTCGTGCTTGAGCAGGTACTTCGCCAGCCGCTCGAGGGTGGCGTGGTGTTGCCGCAAGGTCTGCATGTCGCGGCGATGCGCCTCGGTGAGCAGTGCCGCAACCTCCTGGTCGATCAATTGCGCGGTATGCTCACTGCACGCCGGACGAGCGACCGGGGCACCCTGCATCTCCAGGTATGTGGAGCGGGCAGTATCGAAGGTCACCTCTCCGATCCGCTCACTCATGCCGTATTCGATGACCATCAGACGAGCCATATCGCTCGCCTTGCGCAGATCATCCTGTGCCCCGGTGGATACATCACCGTAGATGAGCTGCTCCGCGACTCGACCGCCAAGCAGCACGTCCAGGCGGTCGAGCAGCTCACTGCGTCGAAGCAGGTAGCGATCCTCCGTGGGCCGCTGCTGGGTGAAGCCCAGCGTGCCGACGCCGCGCGGAATGATCGAAACTTTGCTGACCCGGTCGGCCTGAGGCCGCAGCTCCGCAAGCAAGGCATGGCCGGCCTCGTGGTACGCGACGGTCTCCTTTTCCCGCACGTTCATGACGCGGTTGCGCTTTTCCAGACCTCCCAGTATGCGATCGATGGCTGCTTCGAAGTCGGCCATGTCCACGGCACTCTTGTCGGTACGCGCGGCGTGAAGAGCCGCCTCGTTGACGATGTTCGCCAGATCTGCACCGGCGAAACCGGGCGTGCGGGCCGCGACGCTCGCCAGGTCCACGTCCGCCGCCAGCACCAGGCTCCTGGCATGCAGGCGCAGGATCTTTTCGCGCCCGCGAATGTCCGGTCGGTCGATTGAGATGTGCCGGTCCAGACGACCGGGTCGCAGCAGCGCCGGGTCCAGAATCTCCGGGCGATTGGTCGCCGCCAGCACGATGACCCCGGAATTGGTGTCGAAGCCGTCCAGGGCCACCAGCAGCTGATTGAGGGTCTGCTCGCGCTCATCGTTGCTGGTCATCCCGCCGATGCCGCGCGCCTTGCCAAGCGCATCGAGCTCATCGACGAAGACGATGCAGGGGGCGAGCTGTTCGGCCTGTTTGAACAGATCGCGCACGCGTGCCGCCCCCACGCCAACAAACATCTCCACGAACTCCGAGCCGCTGATGGAAAGAAACGGCACGCCAGCTTCTCCGGCGACCGCCTTGGCCAGCAGCGTCTTACCGGTTCCCGGCGCACCCACGATCAGTACTCCCTTGGGCATGTGGCCCCCGAGCCGCCGGTAGCGCTCCGGGTCCTTCAGAAAGCGCACCACCTCCATGAGCTCTTCCTTGGCCTCATCGATGCCCTCCACATCACTGAAATGCACGCCGGTGTCCTTTTGGATGAAGAGCTTGGCGTGGCTGCGGCTGGCGTCGGCCAGAGGCCCCAGGGCGCCGCCGGTGCCACGGCGAAGGAAAAAGCTCGAGACGCCCATGAGCACCGCGAACATCAGCCCCCATTGCAGCCATGTGGCGATGACGTGATTGTCGGGAATCACGCGATAGCTCACGTGCGCGGCGTCGAGCTCTCCAACCAGCTGCGGATCCTCAGGCCGTTGCGTGACGAAGTGATAGGGGCTGCCGGTACCGCCCTGCGTGGTCAGCGTCTGCAACGAGGCCGCAGACAACAAGCTATTCAGCCCGGTGGCGCTCACGGTCCCCTCGATACTCGTCCCCTGCAGCACCAGACTGTCGAGCTTGCCGGCAGCCAGTAAGCGCTTGAAATCGCTGTAGCCCAGGTTCTCCTGACCTCCGGACACCAGCGCCGGCAGCAGCAACATCACCAGCAGCAATCCGCCGATGACATACCACCACACCAATGTCGTGCCTGCCCGCGGCGTTTGCGGCGCCGGCGGGGGTTCCCGGGGTCCATGGGCCTGTGCCATTGATTGCTCCGCCTTCGCCAGCTCGATCGACACGCTGATCCGCAGGAGGCGCCCCCCGCGGGGACGCCAAGGCGAAGTGTGCCCCGTCAAGCCGCCGGCGCCAGCAGTAGAGACCGTCACGCCATACGTGAACACCGCAGCTGGGTGCGCTGGAAACGTTTGCGCCCCCCTGGTGAGGGGTGCAAACTTTACAAAATGGCTGACAGGGAACAGGGTTCGATGCTGACGGCCGAGATCCTGCCGGACATTCTGGACTCAGCCCCGGATGCGTTACTGGTCGTGGACCGCGCGGGCACGGTGGTGTTCGCCAATCGCCAGGTCTCCGCCTTGTTTGGTTATACCCGCGAGGAAGTCGTGGGTTCGAAGATCGAGCGGCTGCTGCCCGAACGGTTCCGAGGCGCTCACCTCGGGCACCGCCAACGCTATATCGATCATGCGCGAGTCCGACCGATGGGCATCGGACTGGACCTTTCCGCGCGCCGTCGCGACGGCAGTGAATTTCCCGTCGAGATCAGCCTGAGTCCGGTCGGGGATGGTGAACAGCAGCTCGTGGCCGCGGCGATTCGCGATGTCTCCGAGCGCCGACGCGTGCAGGCGGAGCTGCGGCGCGCGCGCGAGGACGCCGATGCCGCCAATCAGGCCAAGAGCCGCTTTCTGGCCACCGCGAGTCATGACCTGCGCCAGCCGCTGCAAACCCTGGCATTGCTCAACGGCGCCATGCGTCGCAGTACCGTGGATCCGGAGCTGAGCGAGGCGCTGCATCAACAGGAGCAGGCTATCGACGCGATGGCGCGACTGCTCAATGCATTGCTCGATATCAGCAAACTGGAGTCCGGGGCCATCAAGCCCGAGGTCAGCGATTTCACCGTGGCGACAATCTTCGCGGAGATGCGCGTGGAGTTCGCCCAGTTGGCTGCACAGAAGGGACTGGAGCTGCGCGTCGAGGCGTGTGATGACTGCGTGAGATCCGACCCCTCGCTGCTCAGCCAGGTACTGCGCAATCTGATCTCCAACGCCATCAAGTACACGCGGGAGGGATGGGTGGCACTTCGCTGCCTGCATCGCTCGCAGCAGGTTTGCGTGGAGGTGTTGGATAGCGGGGTCGGAATCCCGGCGAGGGATCTGCCGCACATCTTCGAGGAGTTCTACCAGGTGGGTGTGGCGACCAACACCTCGCGCGACGGCTATGGGCTCGGACTGTCGATCGTCCGACGCATCGTCGATCTGCTGGGGCTGTCTCTGGATGTGGCGTCGGAGCCAGGCAAGGGCACGACGTTCTCCGTCACTCTGCCAGCCGGGCGTAAGGCTGATGCGCACGAGGCTGCTCAGCGCAGCGTCGGAGCGGCCCCCACCGGGACGCTGTTCACGCGCACCGTGCTGCTGATCGAGGACGATCCCGCGGTCCGCAATGCCACACGGATGTTGCTGCGGGTCGCCGGTTACCACACGCTGACCGCCGGCTCCGGGGCAGAGGCGCTCGAGCAGGCCCGGCAGCACGAGGAGCTCAGCCTGATGGTGGCCGACTACCATCTGGCGCACGGCGAGACAGGACTGCAGGCCATTGCAGCCGTTCGCGAGGCGCTCAAGCGCCCCGTCGGTGCGGTGCTCATCACCGGCGATACCTCCTCGGCAGTCCAGAGTGTCGAAAAGGATCGACGGCTGCGCATCGCCAGCAAGCCCATCAACGCCGATGAGCTGCTGGCACTGATGGAAGAGCTGGGCGCGGCTTCGTAGCACCGCCCCCCCGGCGGCGCCAGATTGGGCACGCCGCCACCCAACGCAATCCACTTCGGATATCTCGTATGTCTGGATTGCCCGCACCGGTGCCTAATGCGCCCCATGAAGCCTCGAGCTCTCGAGGCATGGCGGGAGCGAGCAATGGCAATCAATGATCTGCAGCTGCGACACGATGTCGAAGCGGAATTGGACTGGGACAGCCGTTTCGACTCGCGCCAGATCGGCGTCGCGGTCAAGAACGGAGTCGTGTCTCTCACGGGGCACGTGGCCTCGTATGCGGAGAAGCGTGCTGCCGAGGAAGCGGTGCAGTCGATATCGGGTGTGCGCGCGATCGCCAACGATATCGTTATCGAGCTGCCCTCCTGCGCACACCGCACCGATGCCGAGTTGGCCGAGGCTGTGATCGCAGCCATGCAGGGGAACGTCGCGGTGCCGGCAGAGCGCATTCGTGTCTTTGTGCGTGACGGCTGGATCACGCTCGAGGGCGAAGTTGCCATGTGGTACCAAAAGAGCGCTGCCGAGGCCGCGGTCAGTTCGCTCACCGGCGTCAAGGGAGTCAGCAACAGCATCGCCATCAGCACCTACGCCTCCGCCGAAGACATCAGGGGCAAGATAGAGGATGCCTTTCGTCGCCGGGCACGGCTGGATGCCCAGAACATCAGGGTGACGGCCACCCACGGCATGGTGACGCTGGAGGGGGAAGTGCATTCCTGGGGCGAACGGCAGCAGGCAGAGACAGCTGCCTGGCAGGCTCCTGGAGTATCGAAAGTCGTCGACAACATTACCGTATGCCCCTTGCCGGCCTAGCTGAGCGCGCTGATTGCCGACAGCGATGCCATGAGCCCGCCGTCCATCCCTCAGCGCGCAATTCATTTCACAGTTGAAAAGGAGAATGCATATGAGCCTGGTTCGTTGGGATCCATTTGCCGAGATGCAGAGTGTTTTTGGCCCGCTGCTGTCGCGCGCTTCCGGGCTGCTGCCGCGGCTATCGCGTGGTGGGGAGGTGACCTTCGAATGGTCGCCCTCCTCGGATATCAGTGAGACCGACAGGGAATACGTCATCCGCGCCCACCTGCCTGGGGTCAAGAAGGAGGACATCAAGGTCAATCTGCAGGAAGGCCTGATCAGCATCGAGGGAGAGCGCAAGCAGGAAAAGGACGAAAAGGGCGAAAAATTCCATCGCGTGGAAAGCGTCTATGGCAGCTTCGCCCGCAGCTTCTCTTTGCCAGAGAACATCAAGGCCGATGCAGTGCGCAGCGATTACAAGGATGGTGTGCTGACCGTGCACATTCCGAAGGTCGAAAAGGAGAAACCCAAACCGATCGCCGTACAGTGATCATAGCCTCGAGCCAATGCCGCACGACGGGGGGCTCTCCGATGCTCCTTGTCGCGCGGCGTTCTGCCTTTCTGACAGCACCGCCCATCATGAAGTCACCCACCGGAGAAAAGCCATGAGACTGCGTATCGTCGTAGCCGACGAGGCCGTTGCCCGCTTCTACGATCTGGAACGGCGCACGGAGCTCCTGCCCGGTCGTGGAGTGTTGCGCGTCGCCGTGAATCTGACTGATCCGGCGGCTCACCTTCACGACCGCGACTTCAAGAGCGATCGGCCCGGTCGTGTCTATGACCATGCCGCCGCTCCGAATGGCCGGCGCGGCGCCACCGGGCATCATGCCACGGGCTCAGAGCACCGGCCGCGTGAAATCGAGGCACAGGCCTTTGCCCGCCGTATCGCTTCCCGGCTGCAGGACGACTACACGCGGGGCGCTCCCGACCATGTCGTGCTGATTGCCCCGCCGCGCTTCCTGGGACTGTTGCGACAGGCGCTGCCGGAGTCGATCAGCAAGCTCGTGACCGAGGAAATCCACAAGGATCTGGTCCGCGAGCCTCCAGACGCCCTGCAGGCGCATCTGGCAGCGCTGCTTTGCCCCCAGCCACAATGAAACGGCACGCTTCACCTGTCTGGATGTACCTCCGCGCTCACGGCCTCGCATCACCCAATAGGTAGTTGCACCGATCCGGTAGGCACAGCTACGAATCGCGCCGCCGTGCCGCGTCGCGCACCATCACCTGCAGGGGCTCGAGCGACGTCGAGTCAAACGAGGAGCGATCGTGCCGACCATTCACCGCATTCTAGTGGCCATCCGGGATCCGTATGCGCGCTCCATTCCTGCGCTGACCAAAGCTGCGCAGCTCGCGCAGGCGCTGGGGGCGCGCCTCGAGCTCTTTCACGCGCTGACGTACCCGATCTACTCAGCCTACGAGCAGGGGTTCAAATTGCTGGAGAAGCAGGAACGCACCCGGGTTCTCGATCGCCTGCAGCAACTCGCGGATCGTCTGAAAAACGGGCGCCATCGCGCGCCCTCCGATGTATGTGTCCATGCCACCTGGGACACGCCGGCCTACGAGGCGGTGATCCGTCGCGCTACCGAGACGCGCGCGGATCTGATCATCGCTGGAGTGCACCCGGGTGCACATTTTGGCGCATCACTGCTGCGAATGGGCGACTGGGAGCTGCTGCGACGCAGCCCCATACCGGTGCTGATCGTCAAGCGCTCGGGGCGCTACCGACGGCCGGCCATGGTGCTGGCAGCCGTAGACCCGACCCACGCGATGGACAAGCCGGCGCGGCTCGATGATTGCATCCTGGCGTTGGCCGGTGATCTGTCCAGCGGCTTGGGCGCTCGTCTGCACACGGTGCACGCCACCGGGGCGCTCGAGCCCCTGCCGCGCCCGCAACGCGCATTGACCGCCGAGGCGGCCGCCGCGCGCTATCGGCGGCTGCTGAGCGAGCAGTTTGCGCGCTACCAGCATCTTCTCGACCGCCACCATGTGCCCCGTGCTCGCCGTCACCTGCTCAACATTCCTCCATCCGACGCCATCCAGGATGTCGCGGGTCGGTTGCACGCCGATCTCGTGGTAGTTGGCGCAATGTCCCGTCGCGGTTGGCAGCGCCTGCTGGTTGGAAACACGGCTGAGGCGTTGCTGGACCCGCTGTCGTGCGATCTGCTGGTGGTGAAGCCACCGCGCTTCAAATTGAGCATTCCGAAGCAGCCGGTAGGGCCGCTGTATCAGTTGGCCGTGCCGCTTGCGCCCTGAGGGCAGGGAGAACTCAGATGATTGACGTGATGGCTGCGGCGCACTCCCTGATGCCCGACGGCATGCCCGCTTCCTGCAACCGCTCGGCGGCCCTGGCCGTTTTGTTCTTCGGTGCGCAGCAGCGTCATCAGAAAATCGCGGAAACCGCCTACTTCCGTGCCCTGCGACGCGGATTTGCCCCGGGCCACGAGCTCGATGATTGGCTGACGGCCGAAGCGCAGGTCGATGCGGCGCTCACCCTCGGTGTGCCGCAGTGAGGCATTGCTCCCAGGATAGGCGCGCGCCCTGCACCCTGTCTCGGGCAGCGATGATCGTGGTGCTGCTGTCGGCGACCCTGTCGTCTGTGACGGCAGCGACGACACCCCCGCCCGCACCGGTTGGCGCCGCCGCAGTCCAGGCGCTGCTGCGCGGGGACCCTGTTTCACCTCAGGATCGGCCCATGGCATTGCCTGCCCATGGGGCGCTACGACTGCACGGCCCTGAATATTTGCGCGGCGCCCTCGCCAGTCTCTATGTCCGGCGCCAATACCGCCCGTTGTGGAACGTTTCCGGTGTCGCCACCGAACAGGCCCGCACGGCCGTAGCGCTGCTAACGCGCGCCGAGAAGTATGGCCTGCAACCCGAGGACTACGAGGCAACCCCTCTATCCGAGGCGCTGCAGCGGCTGCAGGCCCATCCGCCCACTCAGGCGGCCCAGCCAGATGCGGTCCAGGCCTGGGGCGCCTTTGATGTGTCCCTGTCCACTGCCCTGCTTGCCTTCGTGGCCGATCTTCATGGCGGACGCATTGATCCTCACGCTGCCGGGTACGAGCTGCCACGGATCCAGGACGGCTTCGACGTGCCCGGCTTTGTTGCCCAGCTCTCGACCAGCGCGGACGCAGCCGCGCTCCTGGGGCGAGCGGAGCCAGCGTTCATCCACTATGAACTGCTCAAGGGCGCGCTGCAGCGCTATCGGGCGCTGGCGGCAGTGCCAGGCCTCACGCAGCTGCCCGCGCTGCCCACGCGCGTTGTCCAGCCGGGCGCAGACTATGCCGGGGCCACGGCTCTGCGCCGGTTGCTGTTCGCCATCGCCTGCCTGCCGGCATCGGCCCTGACCGATAAGCCGGTGCTTGATGCGCCGCTGGTGGCGGCGCTGCGACGGTTCCAGGCGCTGCACGGCCTGCCCGTCGATGGACGGCTCGGTCCGTTGACCTATGCAGCACTGATTACCCCCATGAGCTGGCGCGTTCGACAGATCGAGCTCACGCTCGAGCGCTGGCGCTGGGTGCCCCGCCTCACTGGTCGCACCCTCATCGTCAACATCCCCGAGTTCCGTCTGTTTGCGTTCCAGAGCGAGCAGGACAGCGAGTCCGGCATG
>Ga0335075_10011993_pt1 | contig 13105 bp, 9 predicted proteins | sample Lox_Sample_24_FD_206723 | JGI IMG/M metagenome (GOLD analysis project Ga0335075, IMG submission 206723) | Soil microbial communities from Loxahatchee National Wildlife Refuge, Florida, United States - Lox_Sample_2.4 | ecosystem: Environmental > Terrestrial > Soil > Wetlands | place: USA: Florida... | reverse complement strand
ATCCTTCACCCATGGCCCGAGCAACGCTTCGCCGTCAAACACCCAAGGTGGGAGCCGTATGCGGGAATGCCGCACGTACGGTTCTGTGCGGGGGGCGCGCAGTAATGCGCGTCCCTACCGCGATTGACTCGCAGGACCGTCCGAATTAGAACACGGAGCAGATTCACCACGTAGACACAAAGACACGAAGACTGTGTAAATTGGGAACAGGCGTTTTTCGCGCGGGGACGCTGACACCGTGCGGGGACGCTGACGGCCGGATGTGACGATGGCCAGTCCTGCGGCCGGGGACACGGACGTGTCGCCCGCGGGGCCGGCTCGCCGTGACAGATCGCTAGCCTTGCTCAGAACGGCAGCTTCATGCCGGGCGGCAATTGCAGGCCGCCGGTGAGCTTCTGCATTTCCTCGGCCATCTGGGCGTCGATCTTCTCCTTCGCGTCGCGGTGGGCGGCAACGATCAGGTCTTCGAGCATTTCCATGTCGGACGGATCGGCGAGCTTGGGATCGAGCTTGATGCCCTTCAGCTCGCCCTTGCCGTTCAGCGTCACGCGCACCATGCCGGCCCCGGCCTCGCCGGTGACCTGCGTGGTCTCCAGCTTCGCCTGCATCTCCTGCATCTTCGACTGCATCTGCGCCGCCTGCTTCATCAGGCCGCCGAGGTTCTTCATGCGTCAGGCTCCATCTCTTCGGAAAAATCCGCGTCCAGCGGGGCGAAGTCGGGGATGTCGGCGTCGTCCGCGTTCAACGCCGGGGTGGGTTCCGGCGGCAGGCCGTAGGCGTCGGTGCTGGCATCGTGCACGGAGTCGATCCGCGCACCGGGAAACGCCTGCATGATGGCGCGCACCAGCGGGTGATCTGCCGCCGAGGCGCGCCGGGCCGCGTCCGCCGCGTTGCCCTGCGCCGCCAGCGTCGCCTCGCCCTCGGCGGTGGAGAGCGCGATGGTCCAGCGGGTGCCGGTGGCCTCGGTGAGCAATGTCGCGAGCTTGGAGGCGAGGTCGCGGGGGGCCTCGGGCTGCGGGCGCAGCTCGATCACGGGCGGGGCGAAGCGGACGAGGTGCACCGAGTGAAGCAGGTGCGCGTGCAGCATCGCCTGGCGCTGGGACGCGACGTAGGCCGTTACCTCGCGGAAGGCGGCGAAGCGGGGCGGGGCCGGGGAGTCGGCTGGGGAGGGTGCCGGAGATGGGTCCGGCGATTGGTTCGGGGAGGGGGCCGGAGATTGGTCCGGAAAGGGCACCGGGTCTTGCCGGGCAACGGCGGCTGCGGTCGCGACACCGGCCGGCGGGCGGGCGGGCGATGCGCGCAGCAATTGCTCGCCCTCCCCTTGAGGCCGCGAGATGGGAGAGGGGGGCCGGGACACCGGGGATGCCGGCATAGCCCCGTCGCCCCAAGCCTGGCCCGCTTCGCGGCCCGCACCCGCCAGGGGAGGAGGCGCATGGCCGCTTTTGCCGGCCTTCTCCATATCCGTCGCGCTCAACCGGCGCACCAGTTCGCCCGGCGGCGGCAGGTCGGAGACGTGGCACAGGCGGATCAGCACCATTTCCGCCGCGGCGCGACGGTCGGGGGCGGTTTCCACCTCGCCGACGCCTTTCAGCAGCATCTGCCAGGCGCGGGCGAGGGTGGGCAGCGTCAACTGGTCGGCCAGTGCGGCGCCGCGGGTGCGCTCGGCTTCCGGAAGGTCGTGGCTGTCACGCAGCGCGGGGACGGATTTCAGCCGGGTGAGCGTGTGCACCAGTTCCAGCAGGTCCTGCAGGATCACGCCCAGATCGGCGCCGCGTTCATAGGCGCGATCGGTCACCGCCAGTGAAGCGGCGGGCTTGCCTGCCATCACGGCTTCAAGCAATTCGAATACCGCCTCGCGGTCCGCGAGGCCCAGCATGTCGGCGATCTGGGCGGCGGTGATGGGACCGTCGGCCTGGGCGATCGCCTGGTCAAGCATGGACAGGCCGTCCCGCACCGAGCCGTCGGCCGCGCGGGCGATTTGCTCCAGCGCGGCGGGGGCGATCGTGACGCCTTCCTTGTCCGCGATGCGGGCGAAATGCTGCGTCAGCTCGGCCACGCGGACGCGGCGCAGGTCGAAGCGCTGGCAGCGCGACAACACGGTGATCGGCACCTTGCGGATTTCCGTGGTGGCGAACACGAATTTCACGTGCGGGGGCGGCTCCTCCAGGGTCTTCAGCAGGGCGTTGAAGGCGTTGCGCGACAGCATGTGGACCTCGTCGATGACGAAGACCTTGGTGCGCGCCTGGATGGGGCGGTAGCGGGTGGCCTCGATGATCTCGCGCACATCGTCGACGCCGGTGCGGGACGCGGCGTCCATTTCGACCACGTCGGGGTGGCGGTCGGCGAGGATGGCGGTGCAGTTGGCGCAGACGCCGCAGGGGTCGGCGGTGGGGCCGCCGGTGCCGTCGGGGCCGACGCAGTTCAGTGCGCGGGCGATGATACGGGCGGTGGTGGTCTTGCCGACGCCGCGGACGCCGGTGAGCATGAAAGCGTGCGCCACGCGGTTCAGCGCGAAGGCGTTGCGCAGGATGCGCACCATCGCTTCCTGGCCGATCAAGTCGTCGAACCGGGTGGGGCGGTATTTGCGGGCGAGGACGCGGTAGGCGGGGGCCGGCTCGGGCGGCGGGGCCTGGGTGGGCAGGGCATCGCCGAACAAACCGGGGCCGTCTGGCGGGGGCGGCGGCAGGTCGGCGGCGGGGGGATCGTCCTGGAACAGGCCGGACATGCGGGGCGATTGTGCTGGCCGGCGCGCCGGCCATCCTCTGCGGCTGAAGGTTGGGGGCGGGGCTACCGGCCGGCGGGGCGCCCGTGGCCCGTTCCCCAGTGGGCGAGTCCCTTACCATGCGGGGGCGGGGTGCGGAAATGTGCGTGGTGGTTGCCGCTGCGACTGCGCACGGCGGAAGCGGATGCGATGATCAGTGCTACCGTTCTGACTCTGACGCTTGGTTCCCAAACCCCCGTGTCATTGCGGTTTCCATGTCATTGCGAGCGAAGCGAAACAATCTGCGCCGAGCAACGCACGGCACGAACCGACCGAGGTTGCTTCGCTTCGCTCGCAATGACATATGGCCACTGGGATCGAAGAGTTAGAATCAGAACACCAGAGTGACCGTGCCATGGGCCATTTGACCCCGGAACTCGATGTCGCGGACCTCGACCGGTCACTGGCATTCTATGTCGGCGTGATCGGCTGCGCGGTCATGTTCGGGCGCCCCGAGGAGCGTTTCGCCTTTCTTGGTCTCGAGGGCGTGCATCTGATGCTGGAAGAGGCTGCCGGACCCGGCCGGCGTTTCCGGACTGCCCCGCTTGAGCATCCGTATGGCAGAGGGGTGAACTTCATGATCGACGTTGCCGACGTTGACGCTCTGCACAGCCGGGTTCAGGCGGCGGGCTGCACGATCGTCATCCCGCTGGAGGAGCGGTGGTATCGGCAAAACGAGATCGAGAGCGGTCACAGACAATTCGTTGTTGCCGACCCAGATGGCTATTTGCTGCGGTTTTCGAGATCTCTCGGCAAGCGACCGGTGCGGACGTGATATGTCCCCACAGAACGGGAGAGTTTCTACACCGCCAAGTACCCCCCATCCACGTACAACTCCGCGCCGGTGATGTAGGAGGCTTCGTCGGATGCCAGGAACAAGACGGCGTTGGCGACTTCATCCACCTCGCCGGCGCGGCGCAGGGGGACGGCTTGCAGCATCTTTGCGCGCACCGCCGGATCGGCCGTGGCGCCTGACGTGCGCATCGGTGGCATCAGCCCCGGATGCACGGAATTGGCGCGGATGCCGTCCTTGCCGAACTGCACCGCGGTGGATTTGGTCAGCGTGCGGACCGCGCCTTTCGAGGCGTTGTAGCCCATATGCGTCATGGTCTGGCCGGTGTTGCCAGAGATCGACGACAGGTTGACGATCGCACCGCCGCCCGTCTTTTTCATTTCCAGCACGGCATATTTGGTGCCCAGGAACACGCCGCGCGAATTCACCGCCATCAGCCTGTCCCACGCGTCGGTATCCAGCATGTCGGTGACAGCGCTGCCGCTGATGCCGGCATTGTTCACCAGGATGTCCAGCCGCCCGTATTTCGCCACGGTGGCGGAGACCACCTGCTGCCAGCTCGCTTCGTCGGTCACGTCGAGATGCATGAACTCGGCGGCGCCGTTGTTGCGGGTGATGTCGGCGGCGACCGCGCGGCCTTCGTCGTCCAGCATGTCGGCGATCACCACTTTCGCGCCCTCCTTGGCGAAGCGGCGCGCCGTCGCCGCCCCCATGCCGGAGGCCGCGCCGCTGACGATGGCGACTTTGTCTTGCAACCGCATTGTTTCCTCCCGTTGCTGGCCGCGATGCGAGAGTGCCATGGGGCGGTGCGGCTTGGCTACACGCGGGCTTCGGGGCACGATGCGGCGATCGTGAAGTGGAGAACGTTGCCATGGCCCATCGCGGCATGAAGTTCGGCATATTCCTCGCCCCGTTCCATCGCGTCGGCGAAAACCCGACGCTGGCCATCGCGCGCGATGTGGAACTGCTGGAGTGGCTGGACTGGCTTGGATACGACGAGGCCTGGATCGGGGAGCATCATTCCGCGGGTTGGGAGTTGATCGCGCTGCCGGAACTGGTGATCGCGGCGGCGGCGGAACGGACGAAGCACATCCGGTTGGGCACCGGCGTGACCAGCCTGCCGTATCATCATCCTCTGATGGTGGCGCAGCGTTTCGTGCAGTTGGACCACATGACGCGCGGGCGCGCGATGATGGGGTGCGGGCCGGGGGCGCTTACGTCGGATGCGTATATGCTGGGGATCGAGCCGAGCACGCAGCGGCCTCGGATGCTGGAGGCGATGGACGCCATCATGCGGCTGCTGAAATGCGAAGAGCCGGTGACGATGAAGACCGATTGGTTCGAAATGCGCGAGGCGCGGCTGCACCTGCGGCCCTATACCGATCCGCATTTCGAGATCGCGGTGGCGAGCACGATCACGCCGTTCGGCATGATCGCGGCGGGGACGCATGGGGTGGGCGTGCTGTCGATCGGGGCCGGGCTGCCGGGCGGGCCGGAGGCGCTGGCGTCGCAATGGAAGATCGCGGAAGACGCCGCGGCGAAGCATGGCAAGACCATGGACCGGCGGAACTGGCGTGTGGTGGTGAACGCGCATATCGCCGAGGATGACGAGCAAGCTCTGGCCGAAGTGAAGAAGGGCGAGCGGGTGGAGACGCAGACCTATTTCGAGGACACGCTTGGGCGTCCGCCCGGGCGTGCCGACGATCCGCTGCGGGACGGGGTGAAGATGGGGACCACGCTGGTGGGGTCTCCGGAGACCGTGATCAAGGGCATCAACCGCCTGCTGGAATACAGCCAGGGCGGCTTCGGCGGCATCCTGTTCCGCGCGCATGAATGGGCGAACCGGGAGCAAACGCTGCGGAGTTATGAATTGTTCGCGCGGTATGTGATGCCGGTGTTCCAGGGGTCGCTGGATGCGACCATCGGGTCGAATAGCTGGGCACGGGAGAACCGCAAGCAGGTGTTCGGGGCGACACCGGAGGCGGTGAAGCGGGCGTTCACCGATTTCGGCCACGCGGTGCCGGAGGAGTACCGGTCGCGGACGATCGGGGCGCGGGATGCGTGAGGGCGGAACGGACTGACCATGCAGAAATGCTTTCCGGCCTGGCGTCTGCCGCTTCGGTAACGGCGTAGGGCGGGCTATCTTCCGCCACGGCGCGAGGTGGAAGATAGCCCCGCGGCAACCTACGCCGCACGCCCCACGTCGCGCGTCCTACGCGGTACGCCCTACGCCGCGCGCACCTCGCGCAAGAAGTCGCCCACCTGCCGTTGCAGCAGCGAACTGTTCTCGCCCAGCGCCCCGGCGGATGACAGGACCTGCGAGGCGGCGGCGCCGGTTTGCTGCGCTGCCTGCGTCACGCCGGTGATGTTCGACGTCACCTCTGAGGTTCCCTGTGCCGCCTGCTGCACGTTGCGCGCAATTTCCTGCGTTGCCACGTTTTGCTCCTCGACGGCGGCGGCGATGGCCGTGGCCGTGCCGTTCACCTTGCCGATCGTGTCGACGATTCCGACGATCGCGGTCACCGAGGCGTGGGTCGCCTCACGGATCGACCGTATTTGTGCCTCGATCTCCTCGGTTGCCCGCGCGGTCTGGTTTGCCAGCGCCTTCACCTCGGAAGCGACGACGGCGAACCCCTTTCCGGCGTCGCCGGCGCGTGCTGCCTCGATCGTCGCGTTGAGGGCGAGCAGGTTGGTCTGCCCGGCGATGCCGGCAATGATGCGGACAACGTCGCCCACCTTCTCGGCCGCCTGGTTCAGGCCCTGCACCTGCTCGTTGCTCTTGTTGGCTTGCTGCACCGCGTCCTCGATCATCCGGCTCGACTCGGCGACGCGCTCGCCAATCTCGCGCACCGAGGTGGAAAGTTCCTCGGCCGCCGCGGCGACGGTCTGTACGTTGCGGCTGGCTTGTTCGGACGCGGCGGCCACCGTCGTGCTCTGGCGCGTGGTCTCCTCCGCGGTTGCCGCCATGGATTCGGCGGTGGCCTGTAGTTCGGTCGCCTGCGACGAAACGCTGCCGACGATGGCGCCGACGCTGTCTTCGAACTTCTTAGCCATATCGAGCATCCCCTGGCGCCGCTCAGCCGCCGCCTTGGCCGCGCTCGCCTCCTGCTCGACGCGCAGCCGCGCGGTTTCGATCATGCTGTCCTTGAAGACCTGAACCGCCGCTGCCATGGCGCCGACTTCGTCCTTGCGGCCGGTGCCTGGGATTTCCGCTTGCGTATTGCCGGCGGCAAGCGTGCGCATGCTGGCGGTAATGGCGGCGATCGGGCCGGCGATGCTGCGCGCAATCAGCACGGCGCATGCAAGGCCCAGCAGGATGCTGACGACGCCCAGGATGATGGAGAGGCTGATCGCTTGCCCGATCTCGCCGATAGCGGTCTTGTTAAGCTCGGCAGCGGCGTGGGCATAGGCCTGGCTCAACGGTTCGCCAATCGCGTCGATCTTTCCCGCCGCCGCCGCTGCGTCCGCCATTGCCTGACGCCCCTCCGGCGTCTGCAAGGCGGCGTTGCCACCCTTGAACGCCCTGAGCTTCAGCGCCGCCTGTTTATAGGTTTCGATCGCCTCATTCACCTGGTTGGCCGTCGCGAGGCGGCCAGGATCAACGGTGTCGGCGATCAGGTCCTTGAGTCTCTCGCCGGCAGTCTGAAATGATGCGTCCGACTGGTGCCATTCGTCCTGATCCCCGGAGGCAAGGGCCATCCATATGTGCATTCGCGCTTGGAAGATGCGCTTCTCCATGCGCTGGTCGAGCGTCTCGTCGCCTTTGAGGCGGGTCACGCTCGAGAACAGATCGCGGGTTGATTGGCCGGAATGGATCGCCACAAAGCTGAGGCCGGCGATCAGCAGGAGAAGAACGCCAAAGCCGATCAGGAGGCGCGGGAGGATTCGGATGCTGGACAACATGTCGGGTGACCTTGCGGGTTGCGTGGGGACAGCCAGGTCTGTGGTGGGGCGGCAAAGGGCGTGGGGATCTGGTCTGTCGGCCGGACGTTACCGAGCAAATGTCACTGATTAGTAAATGCCGCGGCAGTCGCGGACGTGGACCGCCGGTTCGAACCATGCCGCGACGGACCGGAGACGTTGGAGCGGCTCGTCTCGCAAGGCGGGATCTATGAAGCGAGACCGGTTGGACGACCATGATGGCTCTGTTCGGAATATAACAAGCGGGCAATTTCGTCGTTATCCCATAATGCCAACCTGGGCTGACGGCATGGGTGTGCGGCACGCCATGATCATCGCAGTCGCTTGTGATTGGATCGAGCCGACCTGACCAATTGTTGGCATGATGCGGAATGGCCCGGCTGTTGGATCGGTGATGAACAAACGGTTCGGCGGTATGCCGGTGTATCTGGGTTGCCAACCCGGTCACCCGATCTGTGAACGGTTTCGCAAGACGCATAACGCTCTCTCCGTCAGCACCGTGCTCTCCGCATTATCTCCGTGCTGAAAATCTATGAAACGTTAACGCACCGGCATTGCATGCGTGGCGTCGGCAACCTGCCGTGCCGGCGACCGCAGTGCGGTGGCGGCATGGGCGTAATTCAACCGACAGAGTTCGCAACACGAGCGTAAACAAAACACTGGGCTGGTCGACAACAAATTCCCGATGCCTGCTGACGTTGCCACGCCGGTCAAGGATGTCTACGCGCTTCGCACCTTCGGAGGCAGATCCAGCCGCAGCGACAGCTCCTTCAGCCGTGCGGGTGGCACTTCCGCCGGCGCGCCCATCATCAGATCCTCGCCCTGCTGGTTCAACGGGAACAGGATGACCTCGCGGATGTTGGGCTCTTCCGCGAGCAACATGACGATGCGGTCGATGCCCGGGGCGGCACCGCCGTGTGGTGGGGCGCCGTAGCGGAATGCATTGAGCATGCCGCCGAAGCGCTTTTCTACTTCTTCCGGCGGATGGCCGGCGATTTCGAATGCGCGGATCATGATGTCCGGGCGGTGGTTGCGGATCGCGCCGGAGCAAAGCTCGGCGCCGTTGCACACGATGTCGTATTGGAACGCCTTGATGGTCAGCGGATCCTGCGCGTTCAGCGCCTCCAGCCCGCCTTGCGGCATGCTGAACGGGTTGTGGCTGAAATCGATCTGGCCGGATTCCTCGTTCAGTTCGTACATCGGGAAATCGGTGATCCAGCAGAAACGGAAGGCGCCGCGCTCGATCAGCCCGAGTTCCTCACCCAGCCTGGTGCGCACCGTGCCGGCGAATTTCGGAGCCGTATCCTTCTTGCCGGCGGCGAAGAACACCGCGTCGCCGGCTTGCAAGCCGCACGCGGTGCGCACCGCTTCGGCGCGATCCGGTTCCAGGTTGCGGGCGATCGGTCCCTTGGGGCCATCGGCCTCGAAGACGATGTAGCCTAGACCGCCGGCACCTTCCGCCTTTGCCCAGTCGTTCAGCTTGTCGAAGAAGCTGCGCGGCTGCGATGCGGCGCCGGGCGCAGGAATCGCGCGCACGACGCCGCCGCTCGCCGCAATGCGCGCGAACAAGCCGAAGCCGGAGCCGGCGAAGTGCTGCGTCACGTCGCGGATCACCAGCGGGTTGCGCAGGTCGGGCTTGTCGCTGCCGTAGTCCAGCATCGCGGTGTCGTAGGGAATGCGCGGCCAGGGCGTGGGCGATACCGCTCGGCTGTCGGCGAATTCCTCGAACACGCCGGCGATCACCGGTTCGATGGTTTGGAACACGTCTTCCTGGGTGACGTAGCTCATCTCGAAATCGAGCTGGTAGAATTCGCCGGGCGAGCGGTCCGCGCGGCTGGCCTCATCGCGGAAGCACGGCGCGATCTGGAAGTAGCGGTCGAAGCCGGCGACCATGCAGAGCTGCTTGAACTGCTGCGGCGCCTGCGGCAGGGCGTAGAATTTACCGGGGTGAAGCCGCGCCGGCACCAGGAAGGCGCGCGCGCCTTCCGGTGAGTCCGCCGTCAAAATCGGGGTTTGGAACTCGGTGAAGCCGGCTTCGATCATGCGGCGGCGAATCGAAGCGATAACACCCGCGCGCAGCATGATGTTGCGATGGAGCTTGTCGCGGCGCAGGTCGAGGAAACGATATTTCAGCCGCAGGTCTTCCGGGAATCGTTCCTCGCCGGCAACCTGGATGGGCAGCACCTCGGCGGCGGATTGCACAACCAGATCGTTTGCGCGCAGTTCGACTTCGCCGGTGGGGAGCTTGGGGTTCACCGTGCCGGCCTCGCGCGGCACGACCTGGCCGGTGACGGTGATGACGCTCTCCGGCCGCACGCTGTCGGCGGCGGCGAAGGCGGGCGAGCCGGCGGGGAACACGCATTGCGTGAGACCGTAATGATCGCGCAGGTCGATGAACAACAGCCCGCCGTGATCGCGCTTGGCGTGCACCCAGCCGGAGAGGCGGGCTTCCTGGCCCGCGTCGGCGGCGCGCAATGCGCCACAGGTATGGGTGCGATAGGCGTGCATGGTCGGGGTCCCGGTACTGAATATCTGCCCGCGACGGCGGGGCGGCGACACAAGCCCCGACGTTTCCGGCGAGTCAAGCCGGCCGGCCGCAGCAGGCGCCGAAATCGGCTGGCGCGGAGCCGGCGGTGACGCGGTGGGTTTCTCGCGCCACGCGGCCATCCAGGAAACCGGCAAACTGGTTACACTTTCCGATCGTACTTTGCCGCGGCGATCCGTTGGATTAGGCTGCGTGCACGATCACCACTCAGGGGAGCCAGGCATGACCGTTTCCGCCACCGGATACTATTGGATCTACTCGCGGTTCGTACCCCCGGCGAAGAAGACGGGCGTCGGCACGTTCACCAGCCTGGTCGCCGCGAACGGCTCCTGGACCGAAGGCGGCAGCGGCAGCGCCGAACTCGGCTCGGGCGCTGCTTCCCACGCCGAGCGGGCCGCCTATGCAGCGATGAAAACCGCAGTGGGAAAGAACAAGGCGTTCTATTTGTTCACCCAGAACGCCTTTCCTTGTTATAAATGCCTTGAATTCTATGAGGCGGAACCTGCGGACTCCTATTTTATCTTCATCATCTCCGAAGATCAGGGGTCCTATTCCTCGGATAACGGGCTAAACCACTTCCAGATCCGATATCCGCAGATTTTGTATATCAAAGGCGGCAGGCGATGGTATCCGGGTTTCGTCACATTCTGGACGCATGGCACCGACAGTTCCGGCAATCGAACCTCGACCAGCGTGCGAGGATTGCGGTCGTGCAACGATCCGGAAATCCTCAGCGATGACGGCAGCGTGAAGAAACCGCAGACCTGGCCGGACTTCCCGTCGATCTCGGCGTATCTCTGACGCGCGTTAGCCCGGCGCCTTCTGCCGCCTCCGCCGACCGGGGCGGCGCCCGGCCGGTGCAGCGAGAGGCGGCGAGATTGACATGGCGCGCCCTACGCGGGAGCATTCCACCCAAAGAGACTCAGTGAGATCGAGATGAACTTAGCCGTGTAGGGAGAGTCCTGACATGCTGGAACGGGTGCGGTACGACGAAAACATAGAGCCGTTGGTGCAATTCGTGGAAGAAACGCCGCGCGATCAGATCCTGGATCGCACGCTGGAGAAGCTGCGCGAAGGGGTGCCGATCAAGACCATGCTGACCGCCTCGGCGCTGGCGGTGACACGCTCGGCCGACCTGCCTCCGGGCCATCACGGCGGGCCGTTGCACCCGCTGGCCGGGCTGTATGCGATTTCGAAGCTGGTGGAGCGGCTGGAAGGCGAGGACAAGTTCCTTCCGGTGCTGCAACACGTGGCGCTGTCCAACAAGCACATCCATGACCCGGTCACGTCGCCATTCCAGTTGCTGGAGTTCGCGCCGCTGGATGCCAGCGTCGGCATGAACAGACTGGAAGACATGGCGTATGACGGGTCCGGCGACGTGGTCACCGACAAGGGCGTCGAAGCGGCCAAGGCTGCCTTCTTCCGGGCCTGCGAGCGCGGCGAGAGCAACAAGGCCGATCACTTGTTCCAGTGGCTGTGGCTGCATGTGCCGCCGATCGAGGCGTACGACCTGCTGATGACCGTCGCCATTCCGAAGAACGCGCTGGACGACCACTATTTCCTGTTCCCGGCCTATCTGTGGCGCGGGATGGATCAATACCTGGGCTGGGAACACTTGTCGGTGCTGATGCGGCCGGCGGTGCGCTATGTCGCGCGCTTCCCGCAGCAGCGCATGGTTCCCGAGGCCGAGGCGCTGATCGAGAAGCACAATCTGCTCGGCCGCATCCTGCGCCAGCGCACCGGCGACGATGAAACCGCTGCGATCGGCAAGCTGGGCGAGGGCATCCGCGACGTTACCACCTACAGCGAAATCCCGGCGCTGACCGCCGAGGCGCTGGCGAACGGATTGTCGCTGGAAGGCGCGGGCGAGGCGCTGTCGATCGGCGCCGCGGGATTGTTCCTGCGGTCGCTGACCGGTAACCCGATGGATGTGCATCTGCACACCAGCGCCAATGTGCGCCGCTGGCTGCTGAAGCTGGACGGGCTCAGCCTGAAGAACAAGCTGTTGGTGCTGCTGACGTGGCATACCGGGCCGGAAGTGAAGTCGACTCAGCACCGCATGGAGCCGACGGCGCAGCCCGATCCGGAGGCGGTGGCGAAGCTGCCGCACCGGACGCAGGAAGAGCTGCTGGAGGCGATCACGCAGAGCATCTACACGCAGCCGCCGACGGATTGGTCGACGGTGACGAACCTGGGCCGCATGCGTGCGGTGCCGGAGGTGAAGAACACGGTGAACCTGGCGCAGCAATACGTGAACCTGCGCTACGATCCGGACGTGCTGATCAAGCGCCTGGCGGATATCGTCTGCCACGACAGCTTCACGGAGATGCACGCGTTCAAGCATCACCAGGCGATCGTGGAGGAGTTCCGCAATACGCGCGAGCCGTGGCGGTGGATGCACCTGGTGTGCGGCTGCCAGGCGGCGGCGATCTCCTTCGGCAAGAACATGGAAGTGTTCGAGGAAGTGCTGGAGCTGTTGCACGCGGCTTGACGTGAGGGTGTGTCGGGGGCTGCGGCCCCCGACATAGCTACGCCCTTCGCGGCCGTGTCCCGGGTTCCTGCCGCGGCATCGCCTGCTGCAACGGCACGCTTGGTTGCGGCAGGTTCACAGCGTTGGCTTCGGCACGCTGCAATGCTGCGGCCGTCTCCGGCAGCGTGGGCACGTCCAGTCGCGCCGGCTCGCCGAAGCCGAACGCGCGCGTCATGTCGCCGCAGGTGCGGCGCCGCCAGTCGCTGAGATTGGGAATTTCCACGCCGAAACGGGTTTCGATCAGCCGCAGCGTGGAGGTGTGGTCGAACGTCTCGCCGCAGACATAGCCGCCGCGGCTGAACGGCGAGATCACCAGGCAGGGCACGCGGAAGCCAAGGCCGATCGGCTTGCCGGCGACGAACTCGCCCGGCGTGCCCGGTTCCGGCAGGGGCGGCACCACGTGGTCGAACAAGCCGTCGTTTTCGTCGTAGTACACCCCGCCGGGAATGGCGACTCGCTTCCGGGCCGGGGTGAGTCGGAACTGCAACAGTCGCGGCCGATCCGCAGCGCAGCCGCAAATAGCCCGAGTCAGGCCGCGATTCGCTTTGCCACAAG
>Ga0335075_10011990_pt1 | contig 13105 bp, 14 predicted proteins | sample Lox_Sample_24_FD_206723 | JGI IMG/M metagenome (GOLD analysis project Ga0335075, IMG submission 206723) | Soil microbial communities from Loxahatchee National Wildlife Refuge, Florida, United States - Lox_Sample_2.4 | ecosystem: Environmental > Terrestrial > Soil > Wetlands | place: USA... | reverse complement strand
CGGTCGCGGAAGCGGGACGGAACCGACGTTTTCCCGCGCCCGCGCCGGGCGACAGAAGACCCGCCGAGGCTGGGCACCGAACCGAACACGCGCGTCGTGATGCCCCGCCTCCGAGCCCGGCGCGCAGCGCCCCAGTGCGTGCGTCACCCCGCGAAGGCCTCCAGCGCGGCGAGCACTCGCGCGCCCGCGTCGCCGTCGCCGTACAGGGAGGGGTGGGTGACGGGGACGGGCGCCGCGAGCGCCTGACGGGCGGCGCCCGCATCCAGGCCGACCAGCGTGTTCCAGCCGGTCTGGACCGTCTCGGTCCACTCGGTGCGCTCGCGCATCGTGATGCACGGCACCCGGGCCAGGTAGGCCTCCTTCTGCAGGCCTCCGGAGTCTGTGAGCGCGGCGCGGGCATTGCAGAGCAGGGCGGTGAGCTCGACGTAGCCGAGCGGCTCTGAGATCGTCACCGACTCGCACTGCTCAAGCCGAACGCGCAGCGCGAACTCCTCCAGCCGTGCCGCGGTCCGCGGGTGCAGGGCGAGGAGCACCGGCGCACCGATCGTGCAGAGCAGCTCCACCAGCTCGCCGAGCCGCTCGGCGGTATCGACGTTGCCCGCGCGGTGGGCGGTGGCGAGCAGGTACTCCCCCGGCTCCATCCCGCGGGCGCGCACGAGATCCAAGCGGTCCCGGGCGCGCGGCTGGACAGCGAGCGCGACGTCGACCATCACGTCGCCGACGACCTCGACCCGGCCGGTGACCGACTCTCGCTGCAGGTTCGCCGCGGCCGACGCCGAGGAGCAGAGCAACAGCGCGGAGGCGTGGTCGCAGAGCACGCGGTTGAGCTCCTCGGGCATCGTCATGTCGTAGGAGCGCATCCCCGCCTCCACGTGGGCGACCGGGACGCCGCACTGGGCACCGCAGAGCGCCCCGGCAAGCGTCGAGTTGGTGTCGCCGTAGACGAGGACCAGGTCCGGTGCCACGTCGCGCAGCACCGGCTCGAGCGCTTCGAGCATCCGTGCGGTCTGCGACGCGGCGGAGCCGAGCGCGACCCCGAGCTCCCGGTCGGGCGCGGGGATGCCGAGCTCTGAGAAGAAGATCGCCGACAGCCGGTCGTCGAAGTGCTGGCCGGTGTGGACGAGGATCTCCTCGTGGGCCCGGCGCACCAGCGGTGTCACCGCCGCCGCCTTGATGAACTGCGGCCGGTTCCCGATAACCGTGAGGAGCTTCACCCGCGGGCCAGGCGCTCGCGCACCCGTGCCATCACGAGCTCGGTGGTGCGCTCGGTGACGGGTGACGGCCCCGGGTACTCGTGGTCGTCGACCGCCGCCACCGGGTGGACCTCACGGGTGGTGGAGGCGACGAACACCTCGTCGGCCGCGTACAGCTCCTCGAGCGTGATCGAGCGCTCGGTCACCTCACAGAGGTCGATCACCATCGCACGCGTGATCGAGGCGAGGATGTGCTCGCTGAGCGGCGTCGTGGCCAGCTCGCCGTCGGTGACCCAGAAGATCGCTCGGGTCGGCGCCTCGAGCACGCGGCCGTGGGGCGTGACGAGGATCGCATCGTCGAACCCGGCCTCCTTGGCCAGCCGGGTCGCGAGCATGTTGGCCGCGTAGGAGAGCGACTTGACACCGTCGAGGATCCGCGTGGGGGCGTATGTCGTCGAGAGCAGCCGGATCCGCTCCGGGGACTCGAGCAGCCGCTCGGTGATGAGCACCCGTCGCCCGCCGCGGGTGACGATCAGACGCAGCAGCTTGTGATCCTCGGCGTGGGCATCGTCGGCTGACGCCTGCGCCAGGAGCCGGTGAGCATCGGCCCGCAGCGCCTCCAGATCGATCGGCAGCCGCAGGTTGGCGCCGGAGCGCTCCATCCGAGCGAGATGCTCGTCGAACGCGAACGCGACCCCGTCGTAGACCCGCACCACCTCGAACGCGCCGTCCCCGCGGATGAAGCCCTCGTCGGTGGCCGGGATCATCGCCTCGGAGGCGGGCATGATCTCGCCATCGAGCGACGCGAGCGAGTGCGGCCCGCTGGGGCTCATCGAGAGGCTCCCGCGAGCGGCGCACCGCCGCCCACGGCCAGGTCCCCGGCCGCCCAGATGCCGGCCAGCCGCACCAGCATCGCCGCGGCCGCGGACATCTCCTGCAGCGAGGCCCATTCGCGCGTGGAATGGAACTCGTGGCCGCCGGTGAACAGGTTCGGCGTCGGCAGGCCGCGCTCGGTCAGGATCGAACCGTCGGTGCCGCCCCGTATCGCCTCCTTGACCGGCTCCAACCCCTCGGCGCGGATCGCGGCCTCGCCGGCGGCGACCACCTCCGGCACGCGGTCCAGCGCCTCGCGCATGTTCCGGTACTGCTCGCGGATCTCCAGCTCGACCCGCGCCCGCGGCTCTCGCGCGGCGACTTCCTCAGCGGTGCGTCGCAGCAACTCCGCGTGGGAGCTCAACGCCTCCGCGTCGAAGTCCCGCAGGATGAAGGTGACCGTCGCGCGACCGGCCGAGCCGGTGATCTCGAACGGGTGCAGGAACCCTTCGCGACCCGACGTGGTCTCGGGGGTGAGGCGATCCGAGGGCAGCGCGGCGACGATCTCGGCCACGATCCGCAGCGCGTTGACCATCTTGCCGGTCGCGGTCCCCGGATGGATGTCGACCCCGGTGACGGTGATCGTCGCCTCGTCGGCGGAGAAGGTCTCGTCCTGGAGCCCCCCGAGGTCGGAGCCGTCGAGCGTGTAGGCGCAGTCGGCACCGAACTGCTCGAGCGAGACGCGATGCCCGCCCTGCCCGACCTCCTCGTCGGGGGTGAAGGCGACGCGGATCGTCGGGCGCGGCAACTCGGGGTGTGCGGCGAGATACGCGACCGCGGTGACGATCTCGGCGACGCCCGCCTTGTCATCGGCGCCGAGCAGCGTGTCGCCGCTGGAGGTGATCACGTCGTGGCCGACCGCGCCGCGCAGCGCCTGCATCGTGTCGGGGTCGAGCCGGGTTGCGCCCCGGGGCAGCTCGATCACCGCGCCGTCGTACTCGCGATGGACGATCGGCTCGACGCCCTTCCCGGGCGCATCGGGGCTCGTGTCCATGTGCGCGATCAGCCCGATCACCGGGCCGTCGACGTCACCGGGCAGCGTCGCCATGACGACTCCCTGCCCGTCGAGCTCGGCGTCCTGGAGACCCGCTTGGCGGAGCTCCTCGACCAGCATCCGGGCGAGCTCCAGCTGGTTGTCGGAGGAGGGGATCCGGTCGAGCGCGTGCGCCCGATCCGATTGTGTATCGACGCGGACGTAGCGCGTGAAGCGGTCGAGCAGCGGCTCGGAGAGCTCCCTGGCGAGCTCAGAGGTGAACGATCCATCCATGCTCGCAGTGTGACACGGCTCGGACCGCAGCCTGGTTCAGGCGCGGCCACACGGGTAGCCGTCTGGGCATGGATCTTTCACGTGCACGAGGGACCGCAACTCGTAGGGCGGCTCCCGGAGGCCGCCGCGCGACAACGGCGCAGGGGCGGCTTCACGGGTTGGCGGGGCGTGCCGCGACCGAGATCGAGCGCATGCGTCCGTCGAGCCGGCGGCGCGCGCGCCGCTCGCGTTCTGACAGCGTCATCGAGCGCATCAAGCACCTCGTCTGATGGCGAGCGCCGCCGCGTCCTCGGCGCCTGCGCGTCGGGGGCGACTGCGACGCTCCGATTGCTCCATGCCCGGATTGACACGGGTACGCCGCGGCCGTGGCTTCGGCTATGTCGACGCCGACGGGCGCACGGTGCGTGATCCGGAGGAGATCCTGCGCGTGAAGGAACTCGCGATCCCGCCGGCCTGGAAGGACGTATGGATCTGTCCCGACCCACGGGGACACCTGCAGGCGACGGGGATCGACGCGGCCGGCCGCAAGCAGTACCTCTATCACCCCCGCTGGCGTGAGCAGCAGGACCGCAAGAAGTTCGACCACATGCTTGAGTTCGCAGAACAGCTGCCCACGCTGCGCCGTCGCGTGATGCGCGCGCTGAGGGCGTCGGAGGAGCTCGACCGCGAGCGGGTACTCGCGTGTGCGGTGAGGCTGCTCGACGTGGGACTGTTCCGTATCGGCTCCGAGCAGTACGCCGACGAGGAGGGCGGCGTCGGGCTAGCGACCGTGACCAAGGCGGACGTTCGCGTGCACGAGGACGAGATCGTGTTCGACTACGTGGGCAAGAGCGGTCAGCACCAGCAGCAGGCCGTCCAGGACGAGCTGAGCGGGGACGTCGTCCGCGGGTTGACGCGCCGGCGTGGCGGAGGCGAGGAGCTGCTCGCCTACCGGGAGCGGCGGCGATGGCACGACGTGCGCTCCGAGCAGATCAATGAGTACCTGAAGGCGCAGATCGGCGAGCAGTTCAGCGCCAAGGACTTCCGCACGTGGAACGCGACGGTGCTCGCGGCGGTCTCGCTGGCGGTCGACGGGCGCGAGGCCACAAGTCGACGCGCCCGCAAGCGGGCGATGGACGGCGCGGTGCGTGGCGTCGCGCAGGTGCTAGGCAACACCCCCGCGGTCGCGCGGCGCTCCTACATCGACCCGCGCGTGTTCGACCGCTACCTCTCGGGCTGGACGATCGGCGGCGCGGTCGACCGCATCGGGCGGCTCAAGGGCCCGGACGATCGCCGCCGAGCGCAGCTGGAGGCCGCGGTTCTCGACCTCCTGCACGACGACCGCGGCAGCGCGGCGGTGGCGCATGACGTCGCGGCGGGGCGGTAGACGATCGCCGCGCCGCGCTCCCAGCCCTTGCGCGCGGGCTGCGCACGGTGTAGAAACGTGAGCGTCTGCGACGACCAAAGGGAGGGTCGGCAATGGAGGAGGCCCCTGCGCCCATTGCGACCGTCAGCTCTGACGAGCTGTTCACACGCTGGCACACACAGCGCGACGTTCGCGCGCGCGATGCGCTGATCGAGCGGTTCCTGCCGCTCGCTCGCAAGCTCGCACGCCGATACTCAGGCTCCGCGGAGCCATACGACGACCTCGTGCAGGTCGCCTCGCTCGGACTCGTGAAGGCGGTGGAGCGGTTCGACCCGACTCGCGGGTTCGCGTTCACGTCGTTCGCGGTCCCGACGATCGTGGGAGAGCTCAAGCGCTACTTCCGCGACACCGCATGGGCGCTGCACGTCGACCGCTCGGCTCAGGAGCGGGCTCGACGGATCACCGATGCGCGGCGCGAGGTCGGTCTGCATCATCGCCGCTCCCCGACCGTCCCAGAGCTCGCCGTCTACCTGGAGTGCAGCGAGGAGGAGGTGCTCGACGGCCTGCAGATCGCGGAGGCGTTCGACACCGTCTCACTCGACGCGCCTCGCGGGAATGCGGGCGGGGAGACCGAGCGGCGGCTGGACACGCTCGGCGACGAGGACGGCCGGCTCGAGCTCGTCGACGACCAGACGACCGTCTACGCAGCGGCGCAGCACCTCTGCGAGCGCGACCGCACGATCCTCTACCTCCGCTTCGGCGAGGACCTCACGCAGGCCGAGATCGCGGCGGTGGTCGGCGTCTCGCAGATGCAGGTCTCACGGCTGCTGCGTAAGTCAGTCCGGCGCCTGCAGGAGCTGACCGCCGACCCGGCGACGGCCGCGGCCCCCGTGTGAGCCGACGTCAGGCGTCCGGGTCGCGTTCCTCGTCGGCCTCGCCGTAGCTGCCCCGGGCGGACTCTCCATCCTCGTCGTAGAGGGCGGCGTCCTCAAGGATCCGGCGCGCGGCGTGCTCGTCGCCGTGCGAGGCGTGCTCCTCGAGCTCCATCTCCGAGAGCTCGAATCCCTCCGACTCACCCTCGCCGCCCTCGATCACCGGACGGTCGGCCTCGCTGAGCCCCTGCTCAAACTCGCTCGGCGGCTCGGACGAGGCCCGGCCTCCGATCGCGGCCGCCTCGGCGGCCGCCTCCTTCTCCTGCTCGGCTTCGAACTCGTTGTCGCTCATCGTCCATCTCCTTGGTGCTCGGGGGTGGCCAGGAACATTGCGGCCATGTCAGCAGCGCCGTGACCGGCGGTCTCGGCCCGCTCCAGGCGCTCATGGGTGCCCTCCATCGCCGGAAGCCGGATCCCGGCCTCGCGTGCGGCGGACAGCACGAGGTCCGCGTCCTTACGGGCGAGCGAGAGCGTGAACGACACGTCGTCGAACGACTCCCGCGCCATCGCGCCGCCCTTGATGCGTGCGTACGGCAGGTCGAGCGCGCCGCCGTCGATCGCGTCGAAGAACACCTGCGGGTCGACCGCGGAGGCGCGCGCGAGCGCGATCGTATCCGAGAGCGCGCCGACCACACCGAGCACCCAGCTGTTGAGCATGACCTTTGCCGCCGAGGCGGCGCCGGCCTCCCCGAGCCAGATCGTGCGCGAGCCGACGGCGTCGAATACCGGATCGGCAGCCGGCCTCGTGGACTCCGCACCGGAGGCGAGGATCACCAGCTCACCCTGCTCGGCAGGCGCCCGCGTCCCGAGCACCGGGGCATCGACGAACGCCACGCCGCGCTCGTCGGCGAGCGCCTGGCAGCGGGCGGTGCCGGGCGACCCGATCGTCGACATCTGGATCCAGACGCGCTCGCCTTCGTCGGGGGCACCGTCGTCCTCGCCCGGGCCGAGCGCGCGCCCCGCGACGTCGAGCACGGCATCCGCGTCGGCGAGCATGGTCACGACGAGCGAGCAGCCCGCGGTCGCCTCGGCCGGATCCTCGAAGACGGCGATCCCGTCCCGCTGCAGCGGCCGGGCCTTCTCCGGCGTCCGGTTCCAGGCGTGGACCGAGAACCCGGCGTCGCCCAGGTGGGCGGCCATCGGGAGTCCCATGACGCCGGTGCCGAGAAACGCGACCTCGGTCATCCTGTCAGAGCGACGTGCATGCGGACGCTGGCGCCGTCCCGGTCCGAGCGCACCTCCACCAGATCGCAGACCTGGTTGATCAGCCACAGGCCACGGCCCCCGGCGGCGGCGGGATCGGGTGTGCGGCGACCGGCGAGGGGGTCGTCGATCGGAGTCGTGGTCGAGATCTCGCCGACCACGTCGTTGTCGTCGCGCCACAGGCGCGCGCGGGCGAGCCCGTCTCCGTGCCGCAGCGCGTTGCTCGCCGCCTCGTTGACCGCGAACACGAGATCGTCGCGCCGCGCCGGATCCAGCTCGGCGAGCAGCGGGTCGGCGGCAAGAGCATGCCGCAGCTGTCCCAGGTCGCCGTCGAAGGCGAGGTCGGTGACCGGGGGCGCGGGGGCCGCCTGGGGCCAGCCGCTGCCGGCCGCCACCTGGACCGGGTCGCCGTAGCGCATCGAGGGACGTGTGCCCACGTCATCAATCAGTTGTGGGTGGGTGAGCTCGGCCCCGGCGAGGACCTCGCCGTCGAGGTGCTCGGCGTCGTAGGGGCACAGGACGCTCACCTCCCGCCCGGCGAGAGCGACGTTGAGCAGCGCCTCGTGGCGCATGCACTCCGCCACCTCCGCGTAGCTGCGCCCAGGCCAGAGCGCCTCCGAGACCACGCGTGCAGGCGCGGGCTGCTCATCGAGCCAGTCGAGGAGGCTGGGAATCAGCCGCGCCGGGTTGCGCCCCAGATCGGCCATGTTCTCCAGCCGGACGGTGGCGCCGGTCTGATGGAGCATCTCGCCCAACTGCTCGAGATGATCGGGCGGGAGCGCCACCAGGCACGACTCCCCGGCCGCGGCCCCATCGCGCAGGAACTCATCCAGCGCGACCCGCAGCTGGTCCGGTCGCCGGTACAGGAGCGCCGCGTGAACGAGGCTCCCACCGTCGCGCGTCGATGTCGTCACGGTCGAGGTCATGGCAGTTCGGGGTATACGTGGTTCGTTACCAACCTCAGCGCGTTCCAAACGACGCACCGCAAGGTTGCCCAACCTGCGACCCATCTGGCGGGCCGCATCTTGCCACCATTCCAGCGCTTCACGCGGTACGCTCGCACCCAGCGTGAACGCAGATTTTCAAGTGGACGTCCGCCGCGACGGGTTGGCTGCGGTGATCGCGATCAGTGGTGAGCTGGATCTCGCGTCCGGCCCGCGCCTCGAGGAGGAGCTGGCCGCGCTCAATCCCGACGTCCGGATGGTCGTCGTGGACCTGCGCAACCTCGAGTTCATGGACTCCACCGGGCTCTCGATCATCGTCCGGGCCCACCAGCGCCTGGCCGAGCACGACTGCGAGCTCAGCCTCGTCCGCGGCTCGCCCCAGGTCCAGCGGCTGCTCGACCTCACGGGCGTCGCCGAACGGGTCCGCCTGGTCCAGGCGCCCGAAGAGCTGCTCAACGGCCACGATTGACCCGGCTATCGAGCGACCGCTGATGGACAGGTCCAGACGCGGGAGCCGACCGAGGTGATGGACATCGGCGGCCGCTCGTCCGGTCTGGGCGCGCGGATCCTCTCCGGACAGGGTCCTGAGTTCGCCGAGTTGCTGGAGACCCTGCGGGAGGCGGTGGTGGTCCGCGACCGTGACGGGCGCTTCATCTACGCCAACCGCGCCGCGCTGGCCAACCTCGCCGACGAGCGTCCGGCGGATCTGCTCGGCGCGCCGCTGGAGTCGGTCTTCGACCGCTACACGGTGCGCGACGAGCACGGCGGGCCGATCGACCCGGACGCGCTCCCGTCGGCGCGCCTGCTGGAGACCGGGGCGCACAGCGAGCCGTTGCTGCTGCAGGCGATCGACCGCCAAACCGGAGCCGTGAGCTGGCGGCGGCTCTCCTCGAGCCCGCTGCATGACGCCGACGGAGCCGTGATCGCGGCGGTGACCGTGATTGAGGATGTCACCGCGGTGAAGGCCGCCGAGGTCCACACTCGGATCCTCGCGGAGTCAGGGCGTCAGCTGTCGGCGTCGCTGGACTACGAGCAGACGCTGCAGAACGTCGCCCGCGCGGCGCTGCCCGGTCTGGCGGACTGGAGCATGGTCGAGCTCGTCGAGGATTCGGTGCGCCAGCACGTCGTCGTCGCGCACGTCGACCCCGAGATGCGCCGCCTGGCCGCTCGCCTGCGGCAGCTCGAGCCACCGGCGCCGACGGCGGAATCGGCGCTGCGACGAGTGCTGGCCACCGGCGAGCCGGTGCTGTTCGGGCAGATCTCGGACGAGCATCTGCGCCGGGTCGCCGTCTCAGCCGAGCAGCTTGAGATCTACCGACGGCTACGGATCCGCTCGGCGATCGTCGTGCCCATGCGAGTGCCGGCACGCGTCATCGGCGCGATGTCGTTCTTCACCTCGACCTCGGGGCGGCGGCTCACCGAGGACGATCTCGGTGTCGCCGAGCAGCTCGCGCGCCGGGCGGCGGTCGCCGTGGAGAACGCACGCCTCTACACGATGCTCGCGGGCGTCGCCGACACGCTCCAGGACAGCCTGCGACCCTCCCCCGTGCCCGAGGTCGCCGGGTGGGAGATCGGCGCGCTCTACCGTCCGGCGCCGGGCGCGACCCGGATCGACGTCGGCGGCGATTTCTACGAGGTCTTCGACACCGCCGGCAACGCGTTTGCCACGATCGGGGACGTCACCGGCCACGGCGTCCGCGCGGCTGCTGTCACCTCGTTGCTGCGCCATGGTGCGCGCTTCGCCAGCCATCTGGAGCCCGACCCGGTCGCGATCATCCGGCGCCTGGACGAGGAGCTTCGCCGGCGCGGCGACGCCACGCTGGCCACCGCGCTCTGTGCGGCGCTTCATGACCACAGCGTGCTTCTCTGCTCCGCCGGCCATCCTCCGGCGCTGATCGTCGACCAGGCTGGCAGGACGACCGAGGCGCCGAGCTCCGGGCCGCTGCTCGGGGCGTTCGCCGACAGCGCGTGGCACCAGCAGCGGGTACCGATCGCCGACGGCACCACCGTGCTGCTCTACACCGACGGCGTGACCGACACCGTCTGTGACGGTGAGCGATTCGGAGTCGACCGGCTGCGGCGCTTCCTGACCGTTCATGCGGACTCCCCGCCCCAGGCGCTGCTCGACGGTCTCGCCGCGGAGCTCGATCGGTTCCGCGGCGGGGAGGCCACAGATGATGTTGCGGCGCTCGCTCTGCGGCCCGCGCGGGCCTGACCACCGCCGCTGGCTACTGTCGATGGTCGACGACGAGCACGTCGACGAGCTCGCCGGCGGCGGTCTCACGCACCTCGATCTCGTCGGCGAGCAGCGCGAGCGGTGAGCGCATCCGGTCTCCCTCCGAGCTCGTCAGCGCGGCGCCGGCGCCGCGCCGGAACGGCCCGAGCTCGATCTCCAGGCGCCGCTCGGCGGCGGAGATCCGAGCCAGCACGCGGTTGGTGGCGGCCGCGCGGGCGGCGTGAGCCGACAGCGTGTCGGTGACGAGGTAGACATCGGAGAAGCGATCGAGCGAGAAGTGCGCGCCGGCGGCGAGCGTCCGCGCAAGCCGGCCGAGCACCGCGGAGAGCAGCGAGACCGGCGAGAGCGAGAGCTCGATCTCCCCGTCGGGCAGGAGCGTGAGCGGCTGCTCGGCCTCGGCGGGCTCCGGCATCGTCAACAGCGGAACGCCCTCGCGCTCGATGTCGAACACCATCGTCACCTCGGTGCCGCCGCCCTCCCGCGGCGCGAACCGCGCCTCGCGGGTGAGCGCCTCGATCACCGAGACTCCGATCCCATGGGCCGTCTCCCCGCCGGACGCCAGGCCGGTCAGGCCGACCCCCTCGTCACGGACGGTCACCCGCAACGCATCGCGGTCGGCGTAGACGCGGACCTCCATCGGCCCGGGCGCGTCGTCGTAGGCGTGCAGGACGACGTTGTTGCAAGCCTCCGAGACGGATGTCTTGAGGTCGTCGAGCAGCTCGGGATCCATCTCGAGCAGCTCGGCAAGGCCGCTCAGCATCCCTCGCACGATCGTGAGAGTTTGAGGTCTGCTGCGCAGCAGCAGCGCGATGATGGGTCCGTCTGCAGCGTTCACCGGCCGTCATCCATCTGCCCGACCGTACCGCCCGCAAAACGACGAGGGCGGTACCCCTCCATTTTCAGCTTTCCGTCAACTCCCCCAGCCGCGCCACTGCGCGCCGAAGGATCCGAGAGATCTGCATCTGTGAGACCCCGACGCGCTCGGCGATCTGGGTCTGGGTGAGATCATCGACGAACCGCAGTCGGAGCACCTCGCGCTCGCGGTCGGTCAGCTGGCGGGCGGCCTCATCGACGGTGACGCGTTCGTCGGCGAGCAACAGCTCCGGATCCTCGGACCCGAAGCTGTCCACGACGCTGCCGCCCTCTCCCTCGCCGTCGTCGTGCGGAGCGTCGAGAGAGGAGGCGTGGTGGGCACGCGCGGTCTCCAGGGCGTCGAGGACATCGGCGACGTCGATCTCGAGGTACTGGGCGAGCTCGGGCACGGTCGGGGCACGCCCGGTGCGCGTCGCCAGTCGCTGCTGGGCCTCCTCGACCTTGACCGCGAGCTCCTGGGCGCCGCGGGGGACATGCACCGCCCAGCCGAGATCGCGGAAGTAGCGCTTGAGCTCACCGAGGATCGTCGGTACCGCGAAGGACGAGAACGCGGTGCCGCGCTCGAGGTCGTAGCGATCGACCGCCTTGACCAGGCCCAGACAGGCGACCTGGAGCAGGTCGTCGAACGGCTCCCGCGCTCCGTTGTAGCGCCGCGCGAGCTTCCGCGCGAGCGGTACGAAGCGCCGGACCAGCTCATCACGCGCAGCATGCTCGCCGTGCTGCTGCCACCGTACGAACAGCTCTTCGTTCGAAGTGCGGACCGGGGCGTCGGCCCCCGCAGCCCGTTGCAGGGTGGAGGTGAGCGTTGAAGGAGTCATTGCGCGGGTTGTACCCCGGCCGATGAACCTCAATCAACGGGTTGTGCACCTGTGCGCAATAGCCTCGGACCGTGCCCGGCACGCATCTGTTGCCCGATCTGACGGCGTTTCGGCGCAGTCGGGATCTGCGGCTGATCGCCACCGGCGAGCTGATCTCGAACCTCGGCACGCAGGCAGCGCTTGTCGCGCTTCCCTTTCAGCTCTACCTGGTCACGCACCGTGCGCTGCTCGTCGGGCTGCTCGGGGCGGTCGAGCTCGGGCCACTGATCGGGATGTCGCTGTTCGGCGGCGCGCTCGCCGATCGCATGGATCGCCGCCGGCTGCTGCTGCTCGTCCAGATCGGCGTCGCCGGCTGTGTCGGCGGCCTGGCGGCGGTCTCGTTCGCCGGCCACCCGGCGCTGTGGACGCTCTACGCGCTCGGCGGGCTGCTCGCCGGCTTCAACGCCCTGCAGAACACCGCGTTCTCGGCGTTGATCCCCAACCTGGTCGACGACCGGACGCTGCTTGGTCCCGCACTCGCGATCAGTTACGGGCTGGGGTCGCTGACGATGGTGCTCGGCCCCGGCCTCGGCGGCATCCTGATCGGCGCCACCGGACCCAAGGGCGCCTATCTCGTCGATGTCGCCGCCTGCGGGTTCATGGCGGCGTTCACCTGGATGATCGCCGCCCAGCCTCCGCACGCCGAAGCGACCGCGGCCGGCGAGTCGATCCCGCGCTCGATCGCACAGGGCCTGCGCTACGTGCGCGGCAATCGCGCGCTGCTCGGCTCGTTCGCGATCGACCTGGTGGCGATGACCTTCGGCATGCCGCGCGCGCTGTTCGCGGTGCTGGCGGTGAGCGTCTACCACGCGGGCGCGGGCGGCACCGGCCTGCTCTATTCGGCGGTCGCCGTCGGCGCGACCGTGACCGCGGTGCTGAGCGGCTGGATCAAGCACGCCCGGCGCCTGGGGGTGATCTGCATCTGGGCGGTCACCGCGTGGGGCGCGGCGATCACAGTCGCCGGCCTGATGGGCTCGATCTGGCTGGCGGCGCTGCTCCTGGCGGTCGCGGGGGGTGCGGACTCGGTGAGCGCGGTCTGTCGCTCGACGATCAACCAGACGGTGACCCCGGACGCGATGCGCGGGCGGATGTCGGCGGTGTTCGGCCTGGTGGTGACGGGCGGGCCTCGCCTCGGCGACATCGAGTCAGGAAGCGTCGCGGGCGTGAGCAGCGCTCGCTTCTCGGTCGTCTCCGGCGGACTGGCGTGCCTGGCCGGCGTGGCGCTGATCGCACTCGCGTGCCCGTCGCTGGTGCGCTACGACACGGCCGACTGGCGCGGCCGAACCGCCGAGCTGGAGGCGGTGGCGGCGGGATGATCCGCGCGGCCTCCTCGGCGACCCGCGACAGCTACTTCGGCGAGCGGTCGATGATCCGCCGTGTGA
>Ga0335075_10011989_pt1 | contig 13108 bp, 17 predicted proteins | sample Lox_Sample_24_FD_206723 | JGI IMG/M metagenome (GOLD analysis project Ga0335075, IMG submission 206723) | Soil microbial communities from Loxahatchee National Wildlife Refuge, Florida, United States - Lox_Sample_2.4 | ecosystem: Environmental > Terrestrial > Soil > Wetlands | place: USA... | reverse complement strand
ATCGTTTCTCGCCACCGTCAGCTTCGCTGCTTATATCCGTTGCTTGATGAAATAGGAAAGTCCACAATCCTGAAGAGTGAGTCCAGGTCCATGTTGAGCTGACTGGGTAGTAAACGTGAATGATGACTGACGGGCAAAGACATGAAACTGGTATACGCAAAGGAATCCTTCCAGAAGGAGAGAGCTAGTTGGCCTCCGATTATCCACTTTAACATCATCCGCCACGTCGCCACCATCATTCATCTCGTCGAGGTTGCGCTAGACGCCCAAGACAGGTCACGAAAAATCCGGCCAAGTGCTGATGGCAGTGAAGACCCACAAACACCCTCGGAAGCATTCACGGATGAGCACCGGGTCCTGTGTCTACGGCTGAAGCCTCTGCTGGAAGTCGAGGCTAATGTGACCAAACTTCTTCTCCAGTCTATCAACCACCGTCCCGGACAAGAAGTGTGTGTTCACACGCACTTCGCTTGGACCAAATACTTCCATCTCTCCCGCCCCTCGCGCGGTGACGCCCTGAAGACAGAAGTCGGGAGAATCCTCAATGGGTCCTGTGGAACTATCTTGCAGTTGTGGCATGACCCCGTTGTTCGTCATTTACTCCATGATCAGGCCATTCGGCTCGAACACGAGGCCGGTTTCTTCTTGGACGAGCTGGACCGCGTTACGGCATTGGACTATGAGCCGACAGATTGTGAGTTGACTTGGGGAAGGGGGAGTATGGCCGCCATCAAGCTGACGCTTTTTCAAGTGGACGTTTGTAAAGCACGGCTCAAGACGATCGGTGTCACCGAGACTCCAATCAAGGTCAAGGCCGCTCTCGGACATACAGATTGGCTCGTAATCGATATCGGCGGGTCGAGAACGCACAGGGCCTCGTGGAAACCCTTTTTTGATGACGGTAATGGACCCGCTTTATCCCTCAATGCACTCGCTAACCATCCTCTAGTGAACGCGATCGTGTTCATGGCGCCCCTGAGCGCATTTAACCAAAGGCTGGAAGAACTACCCGAGGTCAATCGTTTGGAAGACTCTTTGTTATTATGGAAAGGTCGGAATGCTTCGATTTCTCTCCTCCCGTCGGGGCTGAACAGTTTTTTTTAGACCTCAGTTCTTCGCCGTTACTCTCTCATGCACATTTGGTGAGTCCACTCCCCGTCACAAGGCCACGTCTCATCAACCGGTCGAGTAGATAATTTTCTTGAACAAGATCGACCTGCTGCGGAGAAAGCTGGAGCAAGGGATCAAGTTTAGTTCCTTTCTTGAGACGTATACCGGACCCAATGAATGCAATGCAGTATGCAAACACATGAGGAAGAAGTTTCTTTCTGTTTACAAGGAGGCGCAAGAAAAACTCAAGGAGGGCGAGAGGGCGTCGAGCGATCGGGTGGTCCGCGTTTTCGCCACCTCCGCATTGGATTTGGCATCTACTCGCCAAATTATCATCCAAGGTGCTTACTTGTCCGCGCTGCAAGACCCTTCCCTGACGAATTCCCCAGTCGAAACCAGCATCCTTCACCAGAGCATTGCCTCCAGCAGCATAGTTTAGATATCGTAGAACTGAACGTATTTATCAATAAATAGTCTACTGTAGATTGTATACCTGTTCACTCATGTCGGCCGATGTTTCCCAAGGTGGCCTTCCCAGAAGTTGCTCGATATTCCGTTCTCCCTCTTCCGCCCACGACTCGTCTTTTCGGCCTTCCAAAATGACGAAAAGTAGCACAGTAAAGGATCTAACAGCAGGGACTGCCGGCGGTATTCTGCAGGTTTTGGTTGGCCAGCCCTTCGATATTGTCAAGGTGGGAATGACTCGAGTCTGCTGGTGTCGACGGGACGTGTTTTCCACAATATTCACGGGCCTGTAATATAGGTTCGGATGCAAACAGCGCCTCCGGGTACCTATACGGGTATGCTACAATGTGCGGGCGGAATTTTGAAGAACGAAGGTCCACTTGCATTTTACAAGGTGTGTCCACGTACTAATGGAGGGCAAAACAAGCTCTGATCAGAGTATTGATGTATAATCAGGGGACATTAACACCGCTCCTGGGAGTTGGTGCATGCGTGTCGATCCAGTTTGGTGCATTAGAATACATGAAGCGGTTCTTCACGGCACAAAATCTGCATGCGGGGAAAGGAGGCCCAGATGGGAAGACTCTAGGTCCGTTTCAACTCATTGTTGCCGGTGCCAGCGCAGGAATAGCAAACAGCGTGGTTTCCGGACCAGTAGAACACATCCGTATTCGCGAGTATTCCGTCATTAGATCCATAGGCACCCTGGATCTAACAATCTTTGAAGGACTGCAGACCCAATCCGCGACGGAACCCCTGTACAATGGACCATTCGACGCCATGCAGAAAATATGGGCCCAAAAAGGGTTGAGCGGGCTCTACAAGGGCCAAGTAGCAACACTGTGGCGCGAAGGACCCGGATACGCGTCGTACTTTCTCTCTTACGAGCTGCTAATGCAGCGGGAAATGGCTTTAAAGGGGATTCGAAGAGAAGAAATCGCTGCGTCGCACACCATCCTCTACGGTGCCATAGCCGGCTATGCCGTATGTCCTTCGGTTTATGCCCCCGGGACGACTCTGACGGAACTCTGATAGCTATGGTTCACAATCTACCCCGCAGATGTGATCAAGTCCCGGATGCAAACCGACGGCTTTGCTCCCGCCACGGGACAAAAATATTCGTCGACGATAGACTGTGTGCGAAAGGTGATTGCGAACGAGGGCATCGCCGGCTTTCGACGGGGACTTGTGCCGACTCTCATCCGATCACCTTTCGCCAACGGCGCCACTTTTGTTGGGTTCGAGATGGCCATGCGTGCTCTCAACGGATGATACACATTTTCTCGCCATAGAGCATTCACGCGCATCCCTAATTCAAACGTGGTTTGTTTAACGCAAGAATTGATCATTGCAATCTACCTTAGAGAGTAACGACAAATCAGATAGCTACGCATAGACAGTAGACAAGGAATATGTGACCGGGTAAGAGCTAGTATCTATCATGTGAGGGATGAGGGATGAGTACGAGTGTTCACCGAGTGGTAGATGAGAATTGAAGTTAGTGGCCGAAGAAAAAATGCAGAGGGGAAAGACGGAGATACACGAGTTCAAGAATCGTATACAGCACCACGGACAGCAAAACGTCCATACTTGGTCCGGGGATATTTAGCGTCGTCGGCGAGATTTGGATCGAGTGACGCTGGTGAATAAGTTGAATATCCGTAGAAACGGCCTCGGTGTCGCTGGCGGAGGTGTTGCGATCAGCTGAGGCTAGTCAGGCCTCCTTGGCCGTCTCTGCGGTAGCCTCTGCAGCAGTCCCTGGAGAGGTGGTGACCTCTTTAGTCTCAGCATCCATTGCTTTTGTTTCCTTCTCCGCCGATGCAGCTACGGAGGCTTTCTCCTGGAACGTTGTGAGCAAGTATCAACAGGCGCTGGGAGAAGCAACGTACCTCCTCGTCTTTCTCCTGATGAACCTTCTCCTCTACTTCCACTTTTTTACTGGATTTTTCGTCAGCCTCTTCCTTCTCTTTGCGGGCCTTTTCCTCCTTCTCGCGTCCTTCCTTGGCCTTCCTCTCCTCGCGTTCCTTCCGACGCTTATCTCGGGCGAGACGTTCCTTTTCTTCCTTCTCCTCTTTTTCGCGTGCAAGCCGTTCGCGCATTTCCCTCTCCTTGATGACCCATTTGGAGGCTTGGAATGCGGCCTCCTCAGGACGAGCTTTATTTTTTAGGAGATCTGTGCAGGAGTCAGAGAGGCGCTCGGTTGATTGGTGACTTGACGACCCACAGCCCTGTAATTCTGCCACAGAAAATTCCTCTTCAGGAATGGAATCGGCGAAGATCTTGGCAAGTTCGGATAGACGCGCGGCGGTAAGAGGAGTGCTTCCGAGGGCCGAGGCACTCTCTAGTGATGGCAATGTATCCTTGAGGGACTTAGGGGCATCGGTAGCAGGACTAGTGTCTGTTGAGGTGGACACAGGCTTGGGCCCCTCTGGTACAGGAGTGGACGTGGACATGCTCGAGGCCGAGAACAAGGTCGGAGTAGGTAGATCGACGCCGTCACTCTCCTCGGCGGCTGGGAAGAAGTTGCGGAAGAGCCCCTCGGCTTGGAACTTCGAAGCATTGCGGAACTCGATCCAGACATCCATTCGACCAGGGCTATTGCAAAACGTAAGTTGCAACCGCGGGAGAAGTAGCGATAACGTACCGAGACAGGGCAGGGTCCAAACGCTCCAGGTGATTCGTCGTGCAGAAGAGAACGCGTGATTCAGACGCCTGCATGCCGTCGAGAGCATTCAACAGCCCACTAAGGGTTAGGGTGTTGGTGTCTGCGGGCGCTTTGGTCTCAGAGTCCTCTTTCTTGTTCTCAGGACCAATACTCTTGCTGCTGTCCGGAGTTCCGGTTGAATCAGAGTCTCGCGATGTCGATCGGGTGAAGGCTGCATCGATATCTTCCAGCAATAAGATGGACCGTGCCGGGATACGACCCAATAGGGTTGTCAAAGAAGAGTCATTGACCCAACTTGCAGATAACGATACAACGTATACATCCAAAGCCAACTCCCCCGCAATAGCGTGAATAAGACTCGACTTTCCACTGCCAGGTGTACCCTATTTCCACGAGTCAGTGCATAGCACTCGTCGGAGCGAGCCAGATACGGACGTGCAATAGGTAACCGCGACGATATGGGATACCGCGGTCGGCATACCATCTCTCCGAGCGAAGGAAGTCCTGGGAGCGGAGTAAGCCTCCCCCAAACGCATTTGATCCATTATTCTGACCTTTGCATCCGCCAAGAGCATCTCTTTCACGCCCTCGTTTAGGACAATGGACGATAAAGGCCGCTTGTGTCTACTGTCGGTCCATCTCCAAGAGCCATGTTGATCCGCAAACTGAAGACAAGGGTGTGAGTCGAGAGGTCGGTGTGAGGGCGGCCAATTCACGCACATAGATTTGAACGCGGTCTACGCATTCTTGCTCATACTTCGGAATGTCAGTATACAGTTAGGATTCGAGACCCAGATGACGGACCTCTTTCTTGGCCTGCAGTACAAGCTGCTTGAGGATGGTGTTAGAACGAGCAACGACTGAAATGGAGAGCATGGCTAGGTCGCTCCCATCTGTCTTCTTCGAACGACGAATCCGTAGCCAGTGTCCCTTGTAGTAAATGGTATGCGTTGTATCTGCATAAGGTGTCAATAGAGTTGCAGGATGGGACCTATTTCGATTTAGATTGCTGACCAACAGTGGGTTGGAAGAGGACCTTCAGTCGTGGTCTTCCATCGTCCTCCTCAATCACATCTTCTATATCTTCTTCCACCTCTTCACCAGTGAGGCGGCGGTTGGAATTCCCGGTAGCAGTGACAGTGCAAGTCTTGGTGAATTAGGCATGAGACAGAGCGTCAAAGAACGGAAAGAAACAGACGTACGGTAGTCTCAAATTCCCGAGAACGACTCCATGCGGGCTGCTTTTGGAGCCATAAAAGGAGCCAATCATAGGGCTTCGTTGAAAAGAGGCGAGCAAGGTAAGCATCCGCTGGGTTCCTGCTGAGCCTTTACTCACGTAATCTTCCTCACTAAAGTGAGCAGTTAAGTAGAAGGAGTTGATGAAAGAACTCCATCCCGAGGAGGCAGCTCGGCCTGGAATTAGACGGCCATTCGCATTTGTCCGTCAACTCTGGTCACCGCATCCAGCACGGGGACATTGAATACTCACGGGCGGTCTCCACCGTGCCCCCAAGAATAACCAGCTTGGTAGCATCCAGAATACCAGAGCCGACTGCGCTGCTTGACAGAGGTTCTAAGAGAGATTTGAAGGCTTCCATGGCCTCTTTGGAGCTTTTCTAGCGATTTTGAGAGAATGTTCGACCCGAGGGTGAGTAGTCCCCACAGCTTGGGGATCCTTTCCAAGGTCGGCAATCTTTTTATAAAACAGCGCATTCTTTGAGCTACTATTCATTCACCTACGGCCCAATTGCCGCTCAGGCCCAGATTCCCCTCACGTCATTCCAAAAATTAGCCGAGAATAATTTCAGCGGTTCTCATTCCGTCCTGGTCCCGGAAACAGCTCAAATCCCGACCACTGGCTGACTGACTCATTCACTTTTGTCCCCAACTTGACTCATCTCTGTCATCACTTTTCCTTTTTCTTCTTTCTCCGCGTCTAATCGTCGTTAACACATGGCGCCCACCGAATGAACCGACATCGCATCTACGTCCGCTCTGCGGATACCCATCCATCAGTCTCGCCTGTCGGTCTAGTCTTCTAAAGGCAGGAGCATTATTGCGAAGATGACTCGCCCTTTTTTCCTCCTGTCATGGATACCCGATTCGTCGAGAAGAAACGTTCACTGGATGGTCGCCATGCAGGAATGTAGAACTCGTGTAGATTCGCCTGGTGATGTGCTTAACAAACGTCCTGGCTACGCCGTCACCGCCTACAAGGCATGCTTGAGCATATGTAAAAAAAGAAAAAGAAAAAAAGAAAACGTTATTATAAAGTGGAATCAAAACGCACATCTTCTGCTGACGCCAGCGGATCGGAGCCACGCTCCTCCATGCCTTTTACGATCGCTTCTCGAACCAGCAGGAGGTACTCCGATAGCCTGCTCTGTCCTCCATACGCGAAGTCAAGGTGCAGCTTATCCTTCCCGTCGGCTACTAGGTTCGCGAGGGCCATCACCTTTGCTGTGGCGCTGAATACCGGGTTATCAACCCGACGCGCTGACAAGTGGAGATAAGGCGCTCACCTCGGCGAGTGACGACTGGCCTTGGTCAACTGCCGCGTAAGGCGAATGGCAATTTCAGGGATATATATCTTGCGCAGCACCCTTAACTCTGACTTCCGCATTTGCCCTTGGCTATCTGCAAGAGCTTTTTTAGAAGCGCCTTCTTGTGTCAGCACACAGCATACCTTGCTCTTCTGCATAATTTCCATCCTCGAATTGCCCAACACTATTCACACCCCAGCTGGTAAGCATAACGCCGATAGCACTCTCGAATAGCTGGTCCACGCTGCCCTACAGAGATAACGCTGAGCCATATTCTGTAAGACCACGATTGCACAGACCTCCAAACGCCTCTTCCAATGTCCCTGTCCATCCTGTTCGAGCAAGTTCCGAGGATCAGTTGCTATCATCTTTTCTACGATTGAGAACTGGTCCCAAAGCCCAAAAAGCTTGGTGTACAACAAATATTCCACCTCTTGACCAGCTTCACCCCCTCCGGTAGTGATGATTGATTCTGGCAGGCCCATAATAAGTTGCATGGCGGCCCGAATGCGACCCCGACCTGCGCACAACAATGTCAATACCCCAAACGAGGATCAAAGGCACTGGGAGGCTCACAAAGTAGCCATCGCGCGTCATCATTTGACCGGCGAAGGACCAAATCCTGTGTGAGAGGGTGGAAACGCAGCCAAGCGAGGGATCTGATCATATGTTGTTCGCCCTCCGTCAAACTCCCTGACATGTCTACCTTCGAAATGTCAGGTAGTCGCTTCATATCAGCGGACAAGAACTGTCAACGACGCAAATTCAAGATTAGTGAGCTCTCAAAACTTGTTTCCATCGGGTTGCGTACCTTGGCAGCCCGATTTCGCGACAGCCTCGAGGCCTCTTCTGCAACGAGCCGGACATCCAGGTGGTACGAGGCGGCGGCGCGTAACGCTCGCTCCAGATCGCCTTGCGGCGTAGTAAGAGGGTGGCTCGCCAAATAGTCGGCATATTTTTTGATAGCAGCGTGACCGAGGAAGGATGTATACAGTGCAACAATATCCCGTTCACCTGAACCCTGCCAAAGGATGGCACGCAATGAAGTTAAAAGGTTGGGAACGGGAGCGAACACGTAGGACATACCTGAAGGATTTCGATGTATTTCTCGACGACAACGGTGGATTGAGTAAGATCGTCAGCAGCGTTTATCATGCTTAAGAATAGCCATAAGTGGGCGAAGAATCGTATGGAACCTTTTGGGAGGGCATCGTTAGGGTGTTTGAAGGTGTCTTCCACTTCATCTAGTAGGGGCTTCATCTTTTGCGTGATAATGGCCAGCTGAGACCGCCGCAGGAAATCTTCCGCTGTGATGCTAGAGGAAACTGTGAGCATTCGGTTCCACTAGATGCCAAAATGCGATACACCTTGTGTCAACGGCAAGGTCACCCAAGTCGTCCAACTGGTGGGAAATAATAGCCTCCCACTCAGTGTCTTCTCGTTCCCCGGGCTTGACATCCTCTTCAAGTTGTTCCAACAAAGTCAACCTATCCAACAAGGTGCCTCTGTTCCAGAAACCGCCCGTGCTGTCGCTTAACTTCGCTTCTATTCGATCCCCGATGAGTGCTGATAGACGGGCCCATAAGTGATCTTCCCATGAGCGGCACATCGGGAGCAAAGATGACAATGTCACGAGGGAGGGTGAAACCGCTGCATGCAGTGCTCTATCGGTGGCTGATAAGGAAGTCTAGATGTATTTTCACTTCAAAGAGCCGGGAACGCGGTTTTGAAATAGGACTCACACTGAGTGCAGCTCGTCCACATGATTGTCTCCAAAGTAGCCATCGACGGTTACCAGACCAAAACGCTTCCTTTATTCGGTCCGAAGTGGGTTCGTCCAGGGCCTCTAAACCGGGCCAGTCGAAGTGATAAGAGCCTCTAAGAACGGCGGCCCGCCAGGGTCTCGCAGCCTTTTCGCAAATCGCAGCAGCCTCCTCCATCCTGCCCGCTCGCACGTAATGAAAGAGCGCATTGACGAGCACCTTTTCTTCCTCTCCATCGTCCGCATTCAGCATGCCAGAGTCGGCGGTGCGGTTCGTCGCGTCCGGGTCCATGGTGCGCACATATCCTGTCCGCGCGGTCTGACCTTGCCTCTTCTTCTGCTTCAAATCCATTAGTGTGAACTTCCAGTATTCTTTGGTTAGGAGCGGTGCTTCCGGGGGACGGTACGTCGACTCGAGCCATTTCTGGACTTCGCAGAGCTCGGCTAGACGCGGAGAATGAGAAAGCCAGGAGCGGTAGAGCGCTGCCATTGGCGTATACGGATTGGCTTTAAGCATTTCCTGTGCCGTTCGGACTTCAGCATGGGGTTTTCGCCGATGTCTATGCCCCGCAATTTGTTAGCAAGGTTTGTGAGGCATTAGCGAATATGGAGGGCAATAACACGGACTCATAAACGCGTTGGAAAAGCTCCCAGGTGTTGGCCTCCAGCTTCAACATCCGTCTGTCTTCCTCTGTGAGGTCTTGATCCGCCAATTTACGCGTCGCTCTAACAGAATAGGTAAGAATGGGAATACTTTTAAGGGGGCGATTCCCCGTATATCACGAGTTTAGACCCGCGTCTTACCGTCTTGTACATATCTCTTTGAAGTTGGTCGCCAACCCACTGGCAGATACGAGTGTCTCGGGGTCTCCACGATGCTTTTGAAACTTCTCTACGCTCTCAGCAAAGTCTCGGTAGATACTGGAGGAAATGGAGGCATTGTCCATGGGATTGGGTATTTCCTTTTGCAGGGGTCGGGTTCAAAGGACGAGTTTATGGGTCCTGCTCAGTGACTGGATCGATAGTCCGGGGCTGTTCGTATAAATAAATGAGAATACGATGAAATAACGCTCAACAATCGATGCCCGGTTATGTGGACTCATTGGACGCCCAGATCGGAATCGACTTGTACCGCCACCAACAAAAACTCTGAGAAAAATGTCGGATATTGATATGGAAATAGAGTATAGGATCCATTGTAGATTGTACAAAAGTTGGAAGCTGATCTATGTACTGCAGCGACAACACCCCCGGCGGTCGCCCCACCGGTTTCGACCATGGCACTGGGATGCTGGCGTTCAATGAGCAGAACATGAAGGGCGATTCCATGGACGAACCTTCGGAAGCTGAGGAGGAGACAGTTAATGAAGAAGAGGACGAAAAGGACCCGGAAGCTTTGGTGGTGAGTACAGCGTTGATCGGCTTTAAAACAGAGAAATAACGCGTAATGTGTGCTAGGAAATCGATCCAACCGCAATCCTGCCCGTAAAGACGAGGCCAGACGCCGGAAAGGTGGATTATGCATCCGAGGAGGCCCACAGAAAGGCAGGATTGACGCTTGGCGAACCGGACAACGACGAAAATGATCCAGACTACGTACAAAAGGAGGAAGAGGGGACGGAAGCGGAGACTGAAGCGGAGACCGAAGGAGAGGACATCAGCATGCAACAGTGAATGAATACGACGGTCTTAGAGGATTGAAATAATAAAATGAACACAAATCGTGTCGAATTGTGCCCACAGTCCGGGGAGCCTCTTCGTTTTCCCCTCACTGCACTGCGCAACTGCGGCGGGCCAGCTTGGAATCGACCATTGCCTAATAAGAGCCCAGAGTTGCACCGCTCTCTCAACATCCTCTTCTACACCCTGTTACTTAAAAGAAAACAGCCATGTGCTCTCTCTTCTGCTGTTCAGCTAACATGGTCCTCCGAGACCCTGACATCACCCTCGCTCTCGATCCTTCCGCGACCTCGTTCCTCAATGGTCAGTTAATGGATCAGTCTGGGCATGCCGTCTATAGGATAGAAACAGCGGACGCCTATACCGTGATCGCCTCTACCCACCAGCACCAGCACCCGTCCAGAAGGCGGAGGGGCGCCCACCATGCCTCCAGTACCGTCGCTAGCATCCAATGGCCTAGGAGATACACCGCCTCTGCAAATAGTGAGAATAAAAAAGGAGTTACCGCCCCCGATGCGCTCGTCACAATCAACGGAGAGACACTTTCGTCTGGGCGCCTCTTGAGGTGTCGAAAGCTGGTGGGGTCCGTAGCGTTTCCTTAGGACCTAGACGATCCACATAGTCTTACTAAATGTCTTCAGAGATGGCAAGTCGTACAAGTTCCGCATAGATGGCTATAAACCCACCTTCCGCTGGAAACGGCAAGGCCGCCAATACCAGGTATATCCACTCTGATGCACCCAATTGTACCCTGCCTAACAATCTTTTTAGCTCTTTGTCAGCGGACTTCGTCAACCAATTGTCACCCTCTCGAGCGACTACCTCACGTCGACATTTCGTTTGGCAATAACCGGTGCCTTCATCCCCTCTTACCACAACCAAGACCGCCCAGGCCTCGTCTCTTCCATCTTGCTAGACCACATTGTTCTCACCTCCCTCTTACTTGTCACTCCTACCCTGGAGTGGAGACGGGTTTGCGGTGCTACGGCCACACGCACGACGACAAGTATGATCTCCTCTTTGGAAGATGCCGAAGAGCCCGCGGCATTCACCTATACTTCCCCGACGACCTATCGCATTCCTGTAGCGGCGGGGAATCCATTCGATGATTCTTGCCACCCGCCTTTGCCCAGGATGCCGGTCATTGCACACGCTCGTCAAAATGACCTCACTACCGAGGTACCCGTCCAGGCGAGTCGCGACATGTCCTTCGATCTCCGAAGACAACCGAGCATTGCGAGCTCTTCCTCCAGTCGCACGCTCGTCCAGAATCTCGTCCGAACCGTACTCGCCAGTATTTCATCCGACCAAGCATCCATGTTTGGGTCTTCTACAGACGTGCTGTCGTCTGAAGAGACTCCATCGATGACGATGACGACGACGGGCCACCACGGTCTCAGCACCGCGTCGTTGGTGACACCCCCTCCCCCGTATGAGAGAGGTAGAGTTAGGCTCTAAGCTGCCGGCGTTTCATTCATTGTTTGTCTACTTTACCTGCTTTGACCAAAAAAAAAAATGTAGATCGTCTAGTCTTGTTACTGGAGAGCTTGCAAATTGGATACCCTGGGATATATTCTCTCATGTGAGGTTTTGTTTCAGGAGAGTGATCTTTGGATAATTGCCTCAAGGAAGACTGCGAGTAAGCAGATGAGATCTGAAGCATCGGATAGCCTGACGCCTGCCCGTAACATTTGGTACACCTTAATCCCAGCCATCTCTAAACTATGGCGGCTAATATACCCATTCCTAAGGTCGAATATGTTCTTTTTGACATGGATGGCTTGTTGATGTGGGTGAAATCGACTCACTCGAGAAACCCAACTTAACAATATCCCAGAGATTCCGAAAAGGTTTATACGGATGTGACAAGTGAGCTGGGCAGCCAAACATCTACAACCGACTCCTCGGAGTGCCTAAAAGGTGTTTGACGACTGACTCCGAACGTCCTGCATGTACCAGATGCTATCCTCGCGAAATACGGTCGTGAAATGACATGGGATATGAAAGCGCAGCTGATGGGAAAACGTGCGTCCATCTCGACGTCCTCCACCAGAGACCAACTCTCACCGATCCCCTTCCGGGGAGCTCTCTCCCACAGCAGAACGAGCAAGTGCCGAGCTCCTCTGGTCGCTCCTTCCGGGCATTGAAAACGAGTTGACGATCGAGGCCTATCTCTCCGAACGAAACCTACAGCAGGACCTCTCCTGGCCATCGGTGCCACTTCTTCCCGGCGCCGCGAAGCTCATAAGGCACCTGCATACGCACGGCATACCGATGTGCGTGGTCACCGGCTCTACCCGGCGGAATTTTGAAATGAAGGGGATGGATCCACGGTGCAATGTGGAAAAGAGAGGGGTGTTTGAGTTGTTCAATGACAGAGTGGTATGTGGGGACGATTCCGAATATGGAAATGGTCCTTGGTCCAGTCCGGAAGGCGGGATTGTCAAGTCTGTCAGGAGTAAACCCGCTCCCGACATGTTCTTATGTGCCGCAGAGTTGCTTGGGAGGTCCGTGGGTCGAGAAGAAGAGGCGAATGTGGAGGAGGCTGCAGAAAGGAAGAAGGGGTTGGTGTTTGAGGACGGAATTCCTGGTGTTCAAGCCGCACTGAAAGCTGGCATGCATGGTGAGTGCGCTACATCGTAATCGGGTCAGTTTGTACGTTGATACTGATATCCCATGCGTACAGTTGTTTGGGTTCCCGACCTGAGGCTCTTAATCCATGACCCGGGCTTAGGAGTTACCCCCATTGGTTCTCTCCTCGACTTCAAGCCCGAAGATTGGGGCCTTCCTCCATATGACAGCTCCATGTAGTTCGCACACCCGAGATGTCTTCAACCATGTTAAAGATCAATCAATGTACACCAGGGATGATAGGAAAATGCA
>Ga0335075_10011988_pt1 | contig 13108 bp, 11 predicted proteins | sample Lox_Sample_24_FD_206723 | JGI IMG/M metagenome (GOLD analysis project Ga0335075, IMG submission 206723) | Soil microbial communities from Loxahatchee National Wildlife Refuge, Florida, United States - Lox_Sample_2.4 | ecosystem: Environmental > Terrestrial > Soil > Wetlands | place: USA... | reverse complement strand
ACTGCTCGACGTAGCCGGGCTACCCGTGCTCGCGGTCAGGCGCTACGACAGGCTCGAGACTCCAGGCGGAGCGCTGCCTGCCAGGTTGCATCAGGAGGACGGCTGCCAGGCAACCGGAAGGCCGCCCGGGATGAAGTACGAGGAACAGGGCGGCCCGGCACTGCGCGACCTCGCCGGCCTGCTGCGGAACTACGGGGACCCGGCCGACGTTATCCGACTGCTGCGCCGCACCACGTTCAACATGGCCGTCGGCAACGCCGACGCGCACGCCAAGAACTTCTCCATCCTGCACGATATGGACAACCCGGCGATCACCCTCGCACCGCTTTATGACGTGCTCTCTACCATCGCCCTTGAGCTAACAGACAACGCCCGCCAGCCAATGCAGGCAGACACCCACTTGGGTCAGCGGGTCGGCGGGCAGGCCGACATCCGGAAGGTGACCACAGCCAGCCTCATCGACGAGGCAGTCTCCTGGGGCATTAGGCGGCGTACAGCCTCATCAGTCGTCGCTGAGACACTCGACCGCCTACTCGCCGCCATCCCGGAAACGCCCGGCGATGAGCGCGTTCTTGCCGCCATCCGCAAGCAATCCGAGCAACTCAGACGCAACCAGGGCTGACATGCGGGGACATACGCGCGTCCGCGCTGATCATTGCCGCTATCGGGCGCTCATGGGCCAAAAGCACAACTAACGGGAAGATGGGTCGACTGCGGCTTCGGTTACTACGAGCCGGCCATCACCAGCTGGCCGCTCCGCCTGGAAGGCCCTTGAACCCGTCGCTGCTCCGGCCGATGCAACCGGCCGCTCTGGTTGGTGATCGGGAACCGCGACGCAGTGCTGCCGCCGATCTCAGATGACGCGCAAACGTCTCACGCAATTGCGTCCCGCGTTTCCGCGGAAACGTCGGCCGCGCTGCGCTGTCCCGACCGTGATTCACGGGGTTCTCGTAGCCGGGACCAAGCGATCGCCGGGTCGGGCTCCTGAAGTCCATTTCGTACGGGATTCGCGGTTGCCGGTGCCGCGGCAGGCGCCTGCAGCGTGTCCGCAGACCGAATATGCCCACCTCACCGATGACTCATCGTCTGGTTGTCCTCGTCAGCGATTCACCCCCATGGGGTGACGCGCGTGGGCCCCGGTGCGGTGAAGTGTAGGGGTCCGGAGGAGGGAGCGGGTTGGACACGGCCATCCGCACGGCAGTATGCCAAGAACTGGCTAGCAACCCGGATGTCGCCGCGGACGACATCGTGGCCGGGGTCGCTAACGGCGACGTGTCGCTCAACCGCACGGTGCCCAGCCAGGCCCGGCGCACGGAAGCGGTCACCGCGGCGCCGCGGGTGGCTGGCGTGACCAAAGTGCACGATCTCCTGGCTGTGGCCCTGCCGGGCAGCGACTGCGGGGAGGACGCGGCCCTCGCACGGTTCGCGAACGAGGCGCTCGCGATGAATCGCGCCGTGCCCGTCGGCGTCAAGGTGACGGCTCGTCAAGGCGTCATCTTCCTGACCGGCCTGGTGAGCAACGGCGCTGAGCGCGCCGCCGCGCACGACGCCGTGGCGGGCGTGGCCGGTATCCTCAGCATCAGCAATCAGATCGAGGTCCGGGGCAATACATGAAGGAGCCGCCATGCTGCATGCCTATCTCGATCTGATCACCGCGGATCCGCAGACGCTGAGCGGCTGTATCGACTACATCGAACACCAGGCCCGTCCGATGGTAGAGAGGCAGCCGGGCAGTCTGGGGCTGCTGCTAATGGCCAGTCCCGACGACGGCGTCGCGGTATTCGAATCACTGTGGACCACGTACGTCGCGCTGGACGCGAGCGCGGAGGTAGCAGCAGCACTGCGCGGCGAACTGGCCGGGCAGGCCGGGGGATCGGTGACTGCCGGCCAGTACCAGATGCCGGTCTTCGAGCTCGAAGTGCCACTGCATGCCGGTGAACAGGCCAGGCTGACGCGGATCGAGGTCAAGCCGTCAGCGGTAACCGACGTGATCGAGGTGTTCGGGGACTCCGCGGTTCCGCTGCTGGCGCCAGCTCCCGGTTTCCGCGGCGCGCTGCTGCTCGCCGATCCAGATTCCGGGCACCTGATCAGCCAGACCATATGGCGGGACCCGCGGACCCGGGCGGCAAGCCCGAGCGTCGCCGAGGTAATCAAGGCCGATCTCCTCCCGTCAGCCGGATGCCAGATCCGTGCCGTGGAGGACTACAGCCTTGTGTTCAGTTCCGCTGAGGAAGCCTGATATCCCTGGCAGAATCCGACCGGGTCAGGAGCCGGCCATACCGAGTGCCGTTGTAATGTCCTGGATCGCCTGTTGCTCGGCCGGGCTTACGCTCTGCCCTTTCTCCCGGTGGGCTTCGGCGACCTTGTTGGCCACGGTGAGCACGAAGCGCCGGTAGTCGTCGCGCTCCTCGGCAGTCGCCTTGTCTTCCAGCGCCGAAGCGGCATAGCTGAGATTGGCGAGCCCCTGGTCCCTGGCCTCCTCGGGAGAGTGAAATTTTCCGTGCTCCATTCTGGGCTTTTCCGCCACGATCTCGTCGAGAAGCTCGCTCTCGCCATGCTGGGCGCGCGCTTCGGCGTAAGCCTTAGACATCGCCATCGTCTCGCGGAACATCCCCCCGTGCGACGCCGTAATCACGAGCAACCCCGCGGTCGGCGGCCCTTCGAGCACTAGCTCCCATTCGTCGGATGAAAACGCGCTCTTGGTCGTCATGCCACGCTCCTGCGTTCACTGCGGATCCGGTTCACTAGAGCGTCCCGCGGGTCGCTGCAAAGCACCTCACCCGCAACGGGTGGATCGCCCGCTGCTCAGCCGAGCCGGCCGACCTTCCTCGAGCTCCCCGGCGTCCTCGGGTGCCTTCCAGGTCTCGGCTACCGGCGACCTCGCCAACTGGAGCACCGGTGCCGCCGACGCCATCCCTGCCGTGGGCGGGGCCATGGACCTGGCGATCGGGGCCAAGAGCGTCTACGAGATCATGACCCTGTTCGCCAAGGACGGCTCTCCCAAGCTGGTTCCGGCCTGCACCTACCCCATCACCGGCCTGGCCTGCGTCAGCCGCCTCTATACGCACTACGGCGTATTCGCACTGTCTGGCGGGAGGGTGCGATTGATAGAGACCTTCGGCATCACCGCCGAGGCGCTGCGCGAACGCCTGCAGGTCGACCCCGCCCTCGGCTGACCGGGCCGTTCGGTAGCGCGGACGACAACGAAGATCAAATTCGAGATCATATGGAACGGTCCCGTGTCTTCACGCCATCCGCCCGGTCAATCCGCGGGGACGCTATGACCGGACGAGCATCGGATATCAGTCTGGAGTGGCGTCCGGGGCGGCAGGCAGCGCTGGGGTGATGTCGGTGTGGCCGAAGTCGTTCCCCTTGAACAGCAGTGTCTCTCCGGTGGACTTGGCCAGGGCGTACGCGAAGCAGTCGCCCAAGTTCAGGCCGGCTTTGTGACCACTGCCCTTACCGAAATCGCGGTAGGCGTCGCGGGCGATGCGCGCCTGGTCGTGCGTCACGGGTTCGACCTGCAGTTCCGCGGTCTGCACGAGTTCGTCAAAGCGGCGGCTGGCGATCGGGTCCCGGCTGGCGTCGATGACGACTGCCGTTTCCACCCAGTTCGCGGCGGAGATCCGCCTGTCCTGCGCCCTCTCAATGGCGTGGGCCATCTCGCTGGCGTCTGGTTCGGCGCGCAGGATCGCGATGAGGGCGGAGGTGTCGACGATCACACGGGAAGCCCTTGTTCGTCGTAGAGCAGGTCGCCGTGTTCAGCGCTTCGGAACGGTTCGCGGAGCCGGGGCGCGGTATCCGCGCCGATAGCCAGGAGCCGCTCGGCCAGGCCAGCCTCGCTCAGGTGGCGCACCCTGTCCAGGCGCTCACGGACAGCGATAGTCACCGCCGTCGTCTGCGACTCGCCGGTCAGCGCGGCGAGTTCCTGGACGAGCCGGTGAGTCTCGGCGTTCTTGATGTTGAGGCTCATAGTCCTCCATCCTACCCTGATCGTGGTACCAGGGTACCTTCCCGCCACGCCCACCTGTTCGCGTCCGAGACCAGCTGACGCTCTCCGCAATGACTCGATGATTGATTAAAGTCGTCATAGATGAGCTATATTGACTCTATGAACGAGACATCTCATCATCCGGCGCTCTACGTCGCGCCGCCGCTTACCAGCGAGGACGAGGTGGTGCTCGGTGAGATCCACTGGATGCGGAAGGATCTCCGCACCGTCTTGCGCACGCCGCAACGCTGGGAAGGCGGCTTGCGGCGTTCAGCGCTGGCACGCAACATCCAGGGCTCGAACAGCATCGAGGGTTACCAGGTCGCGGAAGACGACGCGGCTGCGGCGATCGACGGCGAAGAGCCGTTCAGCGCCGACGAGAAGACGTTCCTAGAGATCCAGGGATACCGCCAGGCCCTCGGCTATGTCCTCGCGATGAGCGACTCGGACTACGTCACGTTCGACACGACAGAGCTCCGCGCCATGCACTACATGATGCTGAGTCACGATCTGAGCAAGTCGCCAGGGCGCTACCGCAAGGGGCCGATCTACGTCCACGACGAGCGAAGCGACAAGGTCGTGTACGAGGGACCGGACGCGGCGGACGTTCCGGGACTCATGGAAGCGCTCGTGTCGAGCCTGCACACCGGCCTGAACAGCGATCCCGTCGTGCGCTCGGCCGTGGCTCACCTGAACCTGGTAATGATCCACCCGTTCCGGGACGGCAACGGGCGAATGGCCCGCGCACTCGCGACCCTTGTACTCACCCGTTCGGATATCGGCGAACCGGAGTTCTCCAGCATCGAGGAGTGGCTCGGCGCCAACACGGAGGACTACTACAGCGTCCTCGCCCACACCGGGCACGGTTCCTGGCGACCGCGCAACGACCCGCACTTGTGGCTGACGTTCAACCTGCGCGCGCATCACATGCAAGCCCAGACGGTGGCCCGCCGAGTCGATGAAGCCCGGCAGACCTGGGCCGAACTCGACGAACTTGCCCGGGAGAGCGGATTGCCCGAACGCACACTGGACGCGATGTTCGACGCGGTCCTCGGCTACCGGGTACGGCGCGGCGGCTACATGAAACGCACCGAGGTGACCGAGCAAACAGCAACCAGAGACCTAGCCGCGCTCGCTTCGGCTCGCGTCCTGGTAGCGCACGGCAACGGCCGAGGCCGTCACTACGTCGCCGGCGAGCAACTGCACGCCATCCGGGACCGCCGGCGAGCCGCTCGGAAACCGCTCCGCGACCCATACCCGTGGATGCGCGCGAAGCTCGCCGAACCAGCACCACTGCCCCACTAGGTGGCGCCGGATGATGGGCCGTCCCGCACGATGCGATTCTGCAGAAGCCCTAGGCCCTCGATCTCTGTGACCACAGTCTCGCCGCCAGTCAGGTACACCGGTGGCTTCCGGTACTTCAAGGCAACGGAGGAAGACTGGCCGTCCACCGGGGCATACGCCGAGCACGCCGTATACGAGAACAACCTGGAGGATGAACTCAAGAAGCACTGGCCGGACTTCGGCACGCGCATGACCAAGCTAATCGAGGACCGGCACGGCTTCCCCGGCAAGCACAAGGGTCCTACCGGCGCACTGCCGCCGAGGCCCTGCGGAAGGCCCCGGAGGTGTTCCAACAGATCCTCGTCGCGGCCAGCGCCAGGCTGAACGGTCAGCGACCGCACACCACGTGACGGCGCTCGGCGGGCCTTAACTGTCGGCGCTCGCCGCTAAAGTCATCTGCATTGGGTGGAAGCGTGCACAGGGGTCGTGATGAGGGTTGAAGAATCCAGGGGCATGTTCGATGTCGAGAATGTCCCGGCTAGGAGCGAGCGCGCCCCCATTCCCGTGTCGGACATCGACTCGGCGCTTACCTCACAGCTCGTAGTGGCCTGGGCGGGTGAGGCGGGGGAAGAACCTAGACTTGGCTGGTGGCGTTCTGACCTCGTTTCCGAGTTCGGTGGTCAGGACCTGTTCTCTCGGCTGCTGCCGGGTACCTGGCGCTGGGCGGTGCTCCAAGGTGCGAGAGAGGCTGCACGGCGGACCGACACGGAACTCCGGAGCCATCTTCATGACCCCGACCGGATCATCTCGCTCTTTGGCCTGGGTTTCGAATTGGACGAGCGCGTTGAGGAACGCTTTCAAGATCTGAAGCACTCGGGCCGGACGCCTGATGAGGCCCTACCCGGCCTAGCCGTCGCCAGTGACGGCTGGGACCCGGATCATTTCTGGGACTGGGTCAGCGGTCATGGTCGGGCAGACGCGGTGGCTTCACCAGTCGGCCGACGGCTCAAGGGGGACCCTCCAACCGCGTTGGGACAACAGGTGAGGAGGCTCATCGCGGGGCTTGCCCCGGCATCCGAGAGCTACCCGCTTCCCCACTACAGGAGGACGTTGTGACAGGGCACCCGCAAGAGGTAACGCACGTGCACACGCGCCTCTCCAGGTGTGCGCTTGAGGTGAATGACTCGCGCGCTTTCTGGGCCCACGCCGACGAGACCACGAACGTGAACGCCCAGCGCGCCTTCGACGAATACTGGTTTGGCGCCCGAAGCCTGGCGCGCGTCGAGGTGCTGCTCGCCAACATGCGTGCCCGGTTCAACGCGTTTCCGTCGTCGCTCGCCGTACTCCACGACTGGCGGGATATGTCGCCGGAAACACGCAGAGCCATCTGCCACTGGCATCTGCAGCTCAGTGACCCTTTCTACCGGCGCTTCACGGGAACGTACCTGGTAAAGCGTCGCTCCGGACCTCGGCCTGAGGTGACCCGCGATCTCGTGGTCGCCTGGGTCGGCCAGGAAGGCCCCGGCCATTGGTCGATCACGATGCGAATCCAGTTCGCCAGCAAACTCCTTTCTGCGGCACACTCGGCCGCTCTGGTCTCGTCGAACCGCGACCCGCGCCCTGTCGAAGCACCGCGTGTGCCAGACGAAGCGCTGGAGTACCTTGTGTACCTGCTACGCGAGACGGAGTTCGCGGGAACGCTGCTTAGCAACCCATACACGGGTTCGGTCGGCTTGGATGGCACCGTCCTTGAAGAGCGCCTGCGCGGGCTCCCCGGGCTGGCCTTCCAGCGGCAGGGTGACCTCATCGACTTCGGTTGGAGGTACCGGGACTTGCGTGCGTGGGCGGATGCCAACCTCCGTAATGGCGAGTCACGCCTGGCCGGCGCCGCTCTATGACCCTTCCCTTGTTCCAGCAGGGGCCTCTACAACAGGCGTTTACTGCACTGCGTCAGGATCTCATCCACGAAGACGGCCCGCGCATCAGTACGATGCGCAACTACCGCTTTGCGATCGTGCAGTACGACCCGTCGGATGAGTTCGACCTACGGGTCGAGGTGCAGCACCTGACCGCTGACCTCGTCGCAAGCGGCTGGGTTGTCATCTCGATCAGCATGCAAAAGCTGTTCCTTGAGCGGATCAGAGCCCAGGGTCCAGAGTGGGTCGACCGCGTCGTGGCGATGGAAGGGCTCCTAGCCAGTAAGGATCCGGCGCGCGGCTTGAGCTACCTGAAGTCGAAGGTCCAACCGCTCGTCGAAGGACCAGACGGGATCGCGGCGGATTGCAGCCGTCTGATCAGCGAGCACGCAGACAAGCACCCCGACAGCATCGAGCGGACCGTGGCCCTTGTGGGGCGCGCGGGTGCGCTCTATCCATTCATCCGAACTTCGGCCCTGCTTCGTCATCTCGACGGCAGAACGCGAAACGTGCCGGTGGTCCTGCTCTATCCAGGCGAACGACGGGGGCTAACGGGGCTCTCTTTCATGGGCATTCTCAATCCGGACAACGACTACCGGCCTCGGATCTATCCGTGAGGGACGACATGCTGATTCGCGATCTCTTCATCTCCAACGTCACGCGGGATATCCCGCCGGTCGTGTATTTCCACGAGCAGGCCCCGGACAAGCTCGCCGCCGAAGTTTCCGAGTACATCATCACCGGCGGTTGGCCGGAGGGACACCCCAACCAACTGCGCGTGCCGAGGGGCATCCATGAGGAGTACGTGCGACTGCTGACGAACATCGCCGCCGAACTCGACAGGAACGGCGGGCCTGATCTCCCCAACGCCTGGATCTCGGGTTTCTACGGCTCCGGTAAGTCCAGCTTCGCCAAGTTGCTCGGGCTCTCCCTCGATGGGGCGGCCTTGCCGGACGGGAGCTCGCTCGCGGAGGCATGGCTGAAGCGGGACACCTCGCCGAAGTCAGCTGAGTTGCACAAGGCATGGAGCGTTCTTCGGCGAAAGATCGATCCGCTGGCGGTCGTGTTCGACATCGGGGGCATCGCACGCGATAACGAGCACGTCCACGCCGCGGCCGTGCGACAGGTCCAGCGGCGGCTCGGCTACTGTAGCACCGAACCCATCGTCGCGGACTTCGAGTTGAGCCTTGAGCGCGACGGCGAATGGCACCGCTTCGAGGAGAAGGCCCTAGAGACCCTTGGCGAGCCTTGGGCCAGCGTGAAGGACAAGGCGCTGGCGGAGGAGGATTTCTCGCTCGTCATGAGCGAGATGTACCCCGAGCGATACACCGATCCGATGAGCTGGTACGGTGCTCGCGCTGGCACCCACATACACTCGGAATCGCCTGAAGAGGCCGTGGCGGCCATCCGCGATATGCTGAAATTCCGCCGCCCGGGTGCCACGCTGTTCCTTGTTATCGACGAGGTCTCCTCGTACATTCTGTCCAGCACAGACCGCAGGGACCGGTTGCGCGCGTTCGCGACAACGCTCGGTTCCACGCTCCGTGGCCAAGCCTGGTTGCTGGCGCTCGGGCAGCAGAAGCTCGACGAGGAGGCAGACGACGCCTTCCTGGTGTGGGTGAGAGATCGGTTCCCGCCAAAGCTCCGCGTCCACCTTGCACCCACAAACATCAGAGATGTCGTCCACAAGAGGCTGCTGCAGAAGCGACCTGATGCCGAGGGACGGCTGCGTGTGCTCTTCGAGAGCCACCGGCCCGACCTCAAGCTGTATGCCTACGGCTGCGAGTCGGCGACTCCTGAAGAGTTCACCGAGGTCTACCCGATGCTCCCCGGGCAGGTCGACCTGATCCTGCAGATCACCACCGCCCTGCGCACCCGCTCAGCCCGGGCACAGGGCGACGACCAGGCAATCCGCGGCCTGCTCCAGCTCCTCGGCGAACTGTTCCGCGACCAGAAACTCGCCGACCAGCCAGTGGGGGCGCTGGTGGCCCTCGACCAGATCTACGAGGTCCAGCACACCGCGCTCGACGCCGACGTGCAAGCGTCGATGGCCCGCGTGCTGAGCCAGTGCGCGGGTGACGCGGACCGACTCCTTGTGCGGGCGGCCAAGGCAGTGGCACTGCTTGAGCTCATTCAGGAGACCATGGCCACCGACGCGAAGCTCGTGGCCCAATGCCTCTACGACCGGGTCGACCGCGGCAATCAGGTAGGGGCGGTGACCGAAGCCCTAGAGGAACTGCGCCGCAGGAACCTCCTCGGATACTCGGAGAAGCAGGGCTACAAGCTGCAGTCCTCTACGGGCGAAGAGTGGGAGCGCGAGCGCCGGGACATCTCCGCTCCGCGCGAAGCCATTGGTGACATCGTCCAAGGGGGACTCAAGTACCTCCTCGCTGCTCCGGATCACCCGCGACTTCAGGGACGGTCATTCCCGTGGGCGGGGCAGTTCTCCGATGGCCGCCGCGCCGACGATGTCAGCCTCGTCGACCCACGCGACGACGCTTCCGTGCGCGTTGATTTCCGCTACCTGACCCGCGATGAGCGGACCGAGAGCACCTGGGTAAAGAGGAGCGCCGAGGCTGCGCTGTACGACCGCCTCGTCTGGTTGTGCGGCGACAGCGACAATGTCGATGAGTGCGCGCGCGGCCTCTACCGCTCACGTGCGATGGTGAAAAAATACAAGCCGCGCCGCGAGTCGCTGAGCCCCGCGCGCAAGCTCCTGCTACAGCAGGAGGAGAACAACGTCGAGGACCTTGAGAAGCGCGCACGGGACACCATCGAGGGCGCGTGGATGGCCGGAAGGATGTACTTCCGAGGTCGCGGGATCTCGCCGCAGGAGCATGGGGCGTCGTTCGCTGTCTCGCTCAACGCGACGGCGAACCGGGTGCTGCCGGAGCTGTTCCCACACTTCATCGCCACACAGGTGCAGCCCGCTGAAATGCTACAGCTCATCCGTGCCGACCTCTCCGGCATCTCGCCCAAGTTCCTCGCGGGCGACCTCGGCATCCTGGAACTCGACTCCGGCCGCTACGTCTTCTCGTGCAGCGGCGTAGTGCCACGCCGCATCCAGGAACACATCGAATCAGAGGGAGGCCTCAGCGGAGCGACGCTCCTCGCTCATTTCGGACGCCCGCCCTTTGGCTACACCACCAACGTCGTGAAAGCCTGTGTCGCGGGCCTACTGCGCGCGGGCAAGGTACGCCTGCAACCCGAAGGCAGCAACGAGATCACCGCCTTCGGCGATGCGGGAGTGCAAGACCTCTTCGGGCGAGACCGCGACTTCCGGCGCGCTGACATCTTCCCGGCCGGCGCGGATGACATCGGCTTCCCGGCGCGGGCACGCATCTGCATGTTCTTCGAGCAGCGACTCGGGCTTCCTCACGTAGATCGCGAAGACCAAGCCATCGCCGACACTGTTGCCCAGCAGTTCCCGAACCTCGCGCAGTGCCTCCGTAGCGTCCAGGGTCGGCTCAGCCAACTCCCTGGCCCGCCTGCCGGGCCGCCTGAGTTCGGAAAGCTCGGCAGGGCACTTGAGCTGTGCGCCAGCAAGCTCCGGCAGACCAAGCCGACTGTGCAACTGGTCAAGGCCCATCTCGACGCCCTGCAAGACGGCGTTGCGCGCCTGAACCAGTACGACGCCGAACTGACAGCCGATGCCATTCGGGCCGTCAAGGAAGCGGCCGATGTGCGCGCGTACCAGGCAACTCAGCTTGCATACCTAGGCATCGGGGGCATGGTGGTTGAGGCGGCTGCGATGCGCGTGTCCGCACACCTCGACGGGGAGCGGCCCTGGCGCGACATCGGTGCGCTCGATACGGATCTCGCCGACATCCGCAATTGCTATACGCATGAGCGGCAGCGGCTACTTCACTGGCAAGAGCGAGAGGCGGAGGCGGCCCGGGCCCGGGTGCAAGCGCGGGACGGCTTCAGCACCCTCACGGGCGAGCAGGCGCATGACGTGCTCCGACCTCTCGCTGAGGCGGCGACCGACACCACCCCCGAGGCGGTTGCGCCGTCGCTCGTCGACTTGCAAGACCCGTTCACGCTCGCACTGCGGCGCGCCGAGAACCGGGCGAACGACCTGCTCGACGAGATGTTGAGCAGGGGCGAGACTCCGTTTGTCGTCCCGGTCGACCTGCAACTGCGTAACCGAGAGGTTGCCACGGGAGCCGAAGTAGAGGCGCTCGTCAATGAGATCCGGGAGCGCCTCCTCGAGCACGTACGCGTCGGCGTGCGCGTGCGGATACTGTGACCCAGGTGACGACGGCCATGTCCATGACTTCCGAAGCTAAGCGCGCGCTTTCGGCGACCATCCGGTCGCTGCGTGACCGCCTGCTTGAAGACCTCCATGCCGCCACCGAGATGGCCTACCGGCTCTCGGTATATGCGCGCGACGCGGGTCTTGACGAGGCTGCCTCGGCTAGGCGAGGCCGCCTTGAAGCATGGATAGCCGAGCAGATCCGGGCACAGGACAACACAGGGACTAAGAGAAACCGTTCCAGGGAGGACTTCCGCCGTGAGGCGGAGAAGCAGGCCGCTTATACCCTGCTGAACCGCCTAGTGTTGCTACGGCTCATGGAAGCACCGGGTCCTTCGGGCCAGCCGCTGCGCGCGCCCGCCGTAATGACCGGTGGCTGGGATAGCCCCGCCTACCGGGACTTCCGGCAACTGGCCCCGGCGCTCGCGCGTGACGAGACCGAAGGCTACGCGTTCCTCTTGAATCTGGTCTTCGAGGATCTCGCCACCGAACTGCCCGGTCTCTACGGCCCGGCCGGGGTGGCGGACCTCGTCCCGGTTCCGGCGGCGACGCTCCGGCATGTCATCGACGCACTCAATGCCGATGGGCTGAAGACCTGCTGGACCGACGACATGACGCTCGGCTGGGTCTATCAGTACTGGAATGATCCCGAACGCGAGGCGCTCGACGACAAGCTCAACGACGGCGGCAAGGTCGAACCATACGAGATCGCCAGCAAGACGCAGATGTTCACCGAACGCTACATGGTGGATTGGCTACTGCAGAACAGCCTGGGTCCGATGTGGCTGGCGATGTGCCAGAAGCATGGATGGACACCCGAAGTGCAGGCCGACGGCACGCTGGTCCGCCTGGAAGAGCGGAGGGCCGAATGGAGGGCCAAGCGCGCGTCGGGCGAGGTCCCGTTGACCGAAATGATGGCGCTGCACACCGACGCCGAGCGTCGCTGGGCCTATTACGTGCCGCAGACGATCCCCGAAGAAGCCGCGGCGCAGGCACCCGAGTCTGTGCGTGACCTGAAGGTACTCGACCCGGCGGTCGGCTCGGGACACTTCCTCGTTGTCGCGCTCGGCCTGCTGGTGGCTCTTTACCGCGAGGAAGCCCGGCACCGGGAAGAGAGCAACGATGAACGCTGGTCCGACCGGGCCATCGTCGAACGGATCTTGTCGCACAACCTGCACGGCATCGACCTGGACCCGCGGGCGATCCAGATCGCCGCAGCAGCCCTGTGGCTCAAGGCGTCGCAGGTGGCCTCGGACGCAAGGCCCGAGCGGCTGAACCTGGTGGCGTCGAACCTGCGGCTCACGAGCCTGGCCGACGACGACCCGGCCCTGGTCGAACTGCGCCGCCAGGTGGAACTCGAGACGGGCGTCCCTGGCGTGCTGACCGACACACTGATCCATGCCCTGCGCGGTGCCGACCACCTAGGCAGCCTGCTCAAGGTGGGCAAGGCGGTGGATGAGGCCCTGGAGCGGCACGAGGCCGCGTTGGAGCGGGCGGTCCACGAGCAGGGTGACCTGTTCGCCGACTTCCAGACAGAGCAGCACCGCGTCCCCATCCGCCGCGACGAGGCGAAGGCAACCCTGCTTGAACGGCTGGAAGGCTTTCTGGCGAAGCATACGGGCGGCGACGACCTCGGCCTCCGCCTGCGCGGTGAGCAACTTA
>Ga0335075_10011987_pt1 | contig 13109 bp, 9 predicted proteins | sample Lox_Sample_24_FD_206723 | JGI IMG/M metagenome (GOLD analysis project Ga0335075, IMG submission 206723) | Soil microbial communities from Loxahatchee National Wildlife Refuge, Florida, United States - Lox_Sample_2.4 | ecosystem: Environmental > Terrestrial > Soil > Wetlands | place: USA: Florida... | reverse complement strand
CCGGCGGCGAGAGCGGCACCGACCCCTCCGGCCAGAACCCGGCCGCCACCCTGCCCGGCTACACCCTCAAGTACACCCAGGAATTCAACGGCGACAGTGCCCCGTCCAACTGGAACCTGTACACCGGCGTGCCCGGCGGGGAGACTTCGTCCGAGGCTGACTGGGAGCCGAGCATGTGCACCTTCAGCGGCGGCGAAGCGCACTTCATGGCCTCGGGCGTCGACTCCTGCGGCATGAAGTTCCTGGGCGACAACCAGGAGTACGGCGCCTGGTTCGCTCGCCTGCAGGGCAACGTCGAGCCGGCCGGCCAGCTGTTTACCGACATCTTCCTGCTCTGGCCCGGCAACAACCAGTGGCCGCCGGAGATCGACGTCTACGAGGACAAGGGGGACCGGTCGCGCACCGGCGCCACCGTGTTTGACACGCCAGGCAACGCGTGCGGCTCGTCGCCAAGCGTGGGGTGCCTGGACGAGTACACGCAGACCAACTGGGGCAGCAACGGCGTCGCCAACAACGGCACCGAGTGGCACACGTACGGCGTGGAGTGGACCCCCTCGGGAGTGTCCTGGCTCATCGACGGCAAGGTCGTCTTCACCGCCCCGGCCAGCGCGGCGAAGTCGCCCGCGCAGCAGCCCGCGCTGCCGATGAACATGGCCCTGCAGTCCGAGAACCTCCAGGGCAGTCCCGGCGCGTCGACCACGGAGGACACCATGAACGTCGACTGGGTAGAGCAGTTCAGCTGGAACGGCTGACCTTCCGCCTCCGCCGCTTGACCCTTGCCGGCCCAAATGCGCGTTTGGGCCGGCAAGAGTGAGCCCGGACGCGCATTTGGCCCACAGGCTTCCGCTACGGGGAGACGTCGTCGCCTGGGCGGCGGCCGGCGCAGGCGGGCTCCGGCCCGATCGGGACGCCGTTGGACCGAAGCACGTCGCGGACGTCGAGGATCAGCGGGAAGATCTCCCGGTTGCAGTCCCGGCCCTGCTCGTCCCAGGCCCGTTGCTCGGCCTCGACCGCCATCCGGTCCTCGGCGAAGACCCGCTCGGTGAACCGGCGGATGAACGGCCAGGCCAGATTGAGGGCCCCGCGCACGGGTGGCTTGGCGATCATCAGCAGCCCGAAGGTGTGGCTGGTGCGCTGCTGCGCATCCTCGGGCACGTAGGCCGCCCACAGCGAGAACGCCGGCGGGCCGCTCCCAGCCGACAGCTGCAGCGTCTGGTACGGGTAGCCGGTACGGATGGTGATGACGTGCGGCGCCGAGCGGGCCGGGGCGGTGAGCAGGGCGGCGCCGGCCGACTTCTTGCCGTCGGTGTGGGTGAACCGGTACCGCGCCTGCACCCAGTCGAGGCCGGTCCCGAAGTCAAGCAGCTCCGGGTGGATGCGGCCGACCACGCCGCGGTGCAGGAACTGGTGGTTCATGTCCAGCAGGTTCTCGTGCAGGAACGAGTAGTGGCAGTTGACGGTGCGGGAGTAGGTCATGGTCTTGTGCCGTTCTGAGTCGAACTCCGGCAGCTCGGGCAGCGGCGTCCCGTAAGCCCTGTCCGGGTCCCCGGGAAACACGAACACCAGGCCATAAGCCTCGCGGACCGGATAGGCGCGAACCCCCCGCGGCGGCCGCTCGGCCCCCTTGGGCAGGTACGGGATCTGCGAGATGCGGCCGTCGCCGCGATACGCCCAGGCGTGATAACAGCACCGCAGCGCCTCCCCTTCCACCACGCCCATGCTCAGCGGTACCTGTCGGTGCGCGCACCGGTCCTCTAGTGCGTATACGACGCCGCCGGCGGTGCGGTACAGCGCGATCCGCTGGCCGGCGAACCTGGCCGCGAGCGTCTTCCCCCTCCGCACCCTGGCTGCCACGGCGACCGGGTACCAGAAATCCGGGCTGATCCCGACCCGCCGAAGGTCGGCGACCTCCTCGCCGGCGGCCCTCCGGCGCTGCCCGGGAAGTGTCTCGGTCATCTGCTGCTCCTTCCAGTCGGCAGGTCGGCGAGCTCGCCGTCGGCCTGCGCCCGCAGGGTGCTCAGGTCCCGGCCGAGGCGGCGGAGTGCGCCGGCCTGATCCCTCCCCGCCTCAATCCGTGCTCTGATCAGCCGGGTGCCCTCGCCCGCGATGGTGCCGAGCGGGTGCACGCTGACCGCGAAGGCGACGCCGACGCTGACGGCGTGCGGGATCGCGGTGTCCTTCAGCCGTCGCGTGAACGTGGTCCTGGCGACTCCCGGGCGGCCCGCTCCCTGGGCCGGGTCGCCGAGCGGAGCGCCCGCCAGATGCTGCGCGACGAGTTCCCAGTGGGCCCTGACCGGGCAGGTGCCGACGACGCGGCCGTCTTTGATCAGCTCGAGCTCCAGCCCCTCGTCCGAGCCGCGCGGGCCGCCCGGCGACCGCAGCCGGACCCTGTCGGCCGCCAGGCACAGCGGGCCGAACGAGCCGCCGTCAATCAAGTCCACCAGCAGCTGCGCGAACTCCAGCTGCCGACCCGGGTTGCGCCTGGTGGCCTGCTCGGCCGGGGTCAGCTCGGCGTCGAGCGCCCGCCCGGTCCGTGGCGCGAGCCGGGCGAGCCCCCGCTGCCGCAGCGGTTCGGACAGCTCCGGCGGCCACCGTGCGGGCGTCAGGTCATCGGGCCCGATCAGGCCGGCCAGCAGCGCGCTGTACAGGTAGTACGCGGCGAGCCGCTGTCGTCCGCTGTCTTCGATCACCGCGTCAAGTGAGGGCTGGTCCGCGACGCGCCCCACGGCGTCGGCGCACACCGCCGCCAACTCGTCCTCAACCGTCACCGCGGCCCCCCGACTGCGCCTCCAGCGCCGCGACCCGGTCGATCAGGTCGACGATCAGCGCGTGATGGGCGCGCGCGATCTCCGTCAGCAGCTGCACGTCGCCGCGCAGCTCATCCCACGCGTCGTCCTGCGCGACCTTCCGCGAGACGTTCTGCGACACGCCCTCGGCCTGCGCGGCCACCGACTTGGCGGCGGCCGTGGTCTGCCGGACGCGGTCGTCCTGCTCGATGCGCGAAAGAGCCGATCGCGCGCGGTCGGCGAACGAGCTCATCGGGTGATCTTCGGTGTCGGCCACCGGCCTCACCTCCGTTGGCTGTGGTCCCGTTCGTCAGATCAAGATCAAGATCGTCATCTCGAACGGACCGTGGTTTCACCCGCCCCGTCATCCTCCCTACCCACAGCGGGGGAGACCTTCAACACGCCGGCACCAGGAACTAGCGCGGCTCCGCCTCGTAATCGCGTGCTACCGCCTGGGCCACCCGCCGCGCGTCGGCGGCGATATCGCGCAGCATGGGCGCGGGCCTTTCCGATCCGGTACCCAGTGTGCTCTGCCAGGCGCAGCGCGTTGTGTCCGCGCGCAGGGCGATAAGCGCCCAGCCGGTTGAGGCAGGTCGCCTCGTTGGCCCGGTCGCCGCCACGCCGGGCCGAGCCTAGAGCCTCGGTCAGCCGCCCGATAGCCTCATCGGTGCGGCCGAGCTGGCGACGAGCTACGTCGACCGGGTGATCGGAGGCGCGGCCTACTCCACGCTCTCGCCGATCGGCTGGTGGCGGGAGGATGTCCGGGCGATCGGGCTGCTCCGGCAGACGCTCGGCACGGTTATTGACGACCCGGGCAGCCGCGGGCGCGCAGACCCTGGATGACGCGGGCGCGGCAGGAGGAGGAAGGAGGGATCCAGCTGCCTGTTGCTCTCGTGGCCGGGACCCGCGCGATGGGCCGGACCTGGCGCAGGCTGCCCGCCAGCCTGTGGCTGCTGATCTTGGCGCGCGGCGTCAATCAGCTCGGGGCGTTCACGCTCCCGTTCCTGGCGATCCTGCTGACGCGGCGGCTGCACCTTAGCGTCGGTGCGGCGGGCGGCCTGGTGGCCCTGTTCGGTGTCGCCACGATTCCGGGCCGGATACTCGGCGGGCACCTGGCCGACTGGATCGGGTACCGCGCCACCATAGTTCTCGGCCTCCTCGCCACCGCCGCCGGCCAGTTGGCGGTCGCCTTGTTCAGCACCCGAATGACGGCTCCGATCTGGCTGGTCCTGCTCGGTCTCGCGTTCGAGGTGTACGAGCCGGCGTCCCAGGCGCTGGTCGCCGACCTTGTCAGCGATGCGGACAGGCCGGTGGCGTACGGCGCGTACTCCGCCGTGATCGTGGTCGCGGGTGTGCCGGCCGGCCTTCTCGCCGCCCTCGTGGGGCGCATCGGCCTGAGCTGGCTCTTCGTGATCGACGCGGGGACGTGCGTCGGCTGCGCGCTGCTCGTTGCCGTCCTGCTCCGGGTGCCAGACGCCGCGCCTCCCCGTCGTCCGGCTGGCGACTCCCGGCCGCGCGTCCCCTGGGTGAGCGATCCGGCGCTGCTGGTGATGCTGGCGGCTGGCACCGCCTTCGCGGTCATCTACATGACGATCTTCGTGCTCACGCCGCTGACGCTCGCCGCTCGGCACCTGCCGCCGGGCGACTTCGGCATCCTGATCGCCACGTCAGCCCTGACCGTCATCGCCGGGCAGCCGCTGCTGAGCCGGTACAGGGGGGCTGAGCTGGGCCCGTTCGCAGCCATGGCGGTCAGCTACCTCCTGCTCGGCCTAGGCCTGTGCGCATACGGGCTCGCTCGCTCGATGTGGGAATTCGCAGGCGCGACAGTGCTCTGGAGCATCGGCGATCTGATCCTGCTCGGTCGGGCGATGGCGGTGGTGGCCAGCCTCGCCCCCAAGGGCGCGCGCGGCCGCTACCTGTCCGCCTACGGTCTGAGCTGGGGTCTGGCGATAGCCATCGCACCGCTCGCGGGCACCCAGCTGCTGCAGCGATGGGGGTCGTTCTGGGCGTGGGCCGCGATCGCGCTCTTGTGCGTCGTCCTCGCGCTCGCCCAGCCCCTTGCGGCCACCGTTGTCAGGAGGCGGACTCAGCCCGCGACGAGGCCTCGGCCTGCCTATCCTCCGTCAACGGGCGCTGCTCCGCCCGTTCCAGATTAGGTCGGGTCGACGTCGAGCAGCGCTGGCACGGTCCGGTGGCCCGGGATCGTCGGCCCCCGGGGATCGTCCTGGCGCCGTACGCCGGTTGCCTGCCAGGCGGCAGCGGGGAGACCCCGGCCGCGGCCGGAGCTAGCGCGGTTCCGGCCGGTGATCGCGTGCCACCGCGGGGGCGACCCGCCGTGCGTCGGCCGCGATATCGCGCAGCATGCCCCTGAGCGAGACGGTGTATCCGACGAAGTACAGGCCCGGGGCCGCGGGCGCCCCGCCGTGGACCGTGGGCAGGCCGCGCCCGTCGAGCACCCCCAGATGCCCGACCATGTTTTCCAGCCCGCGGCGGTAGCCGGTCGCCGCGATCACCGCCTGGGGGCTGATGGCCGATCCGTCGGCCAGCAAGACCTTGTCGCCCTCGAACCCGGTGACCGCCGCGACCGGCGTCACCGCGCCGCTGCGCACCGCCGCGATGAACCCCACATCCTGCAGGGGCACTTCGCCGACCCGCCGGACGCGCGACATCAGGCCGTCAGGCGGCAGGGGGATGCCGTAAGGCGCCAGGTCCGGGATCGTGAGCCGCCGCTGCAGCCGGGCGACCGGGTCCACCAGCGCCGACGGCAGCCCGCTGACCAGGATCCCGGTCGCGTGAGCGGGCCAGCCGGCCACCTGGCGCTTGACGATCTGGGGCGGGGTCCGCACCGCGATCCACACCCGGCCGGCGCCTCCCTCGCCCAGATCGGTGGCGATCTCGGCGCCGCTGTTGCCGACGCCGACCACGAGCACGTCGAGCCCGGCGAACGGGGCCGGGTTACGGTACTCCCGAGCGTGCCGCAGCTGGCCGGAGTACGCCTCGCGCCCGGGCCAGTCTGGCACCAAGGGCGTGTGCGCATGACCGGTCGCGACCACGATCGACCGGGCCGGCAGCCGTTCGCCCGCCGTGGTGTGAATCACCCACCGGGCGCCGGAGTCCCCCGCCTCCGTCGCTTCTATCCGCTCGACCTCGGTGTTGGCGCGGACCTCGAGGCCGTGCCGGGCCCGATACCGCTCCAGGTAATCGATCACGGCATCCCGGGACGCCCACCGGCCCGCCGCACGCGGAATCCCGAACCCGGGCAGCCCGGAAAGACCGCGCACCGTATGCAGGTGCAACCGGTCGTACCCCGCCCGCCAGCTGGTCCCCACCTGCTCGCCGCGTTCCAGGATCACCGGCTGCAGCCCCCGCCGCCGCAGCTCAGCGGCGGCCGCCAGCCCTCCCGGCCCGCCCCCAACGACATACACCCGCCGCGACTCGTCCACGCCCACGATCCCGATCCCTCTCCACCGCCAATTGCCCCCCATTCTCCCCGATCGCCGCCACCCCCGGCCCCAACTGCTGCACCCCACGAGCGAACCCCTCGCCACCCCGCCGCCCCCGCCACCCCCGCCACCCCCGCCACCCCGCCACCCCGCCACCCCGCCACCCCGCCACCCCGCCACCCCGCCACCCCCGCACTGACGTGCCAAATGCGCGTCTGGGCCGGCAAGAGTGAGCCCAAACGCGCATTTGGCACGCAACCGCATCCGATCGGGAGGCTAGGACAGCGTGAGGTCGTGGATGTTCCACCCCCCGTTGTCCTGGTCGATGGTCAGCGTCTGCTGGCCGGCCGGGAGGGCAACGCTGACCGTCACCGTGGCATAGGTCTGCCAGCCGCCGGTGTCAGGGGCGCTGACCGCCCCGGACAGGTTGGCCCCGGACGAGCTGGCGATGTGCAGCGCGTCGCTCACGCCGGAGGGGGAGGACAGCCGCAGGGTGACCGTGTAGGTGCGGGCGGTGGCGACGTTGACCGTGTAGCGGAACCACTGCCCCGTCCCGGTCCAGCCGATGTCGTAACCGCAGCCGGTGTCGCTGCACTGCTCGAGGTCGACCCCGTCCGGTCGGTAGCTGTTGGCGCTGCCGTTGACCGAGGTGACGTTGTAGCCAACCCCCTGCCCGCCGGTGTCGTAGTTGGCCGCCTGCACCGTGCCCGGCACCGCCGCCGCGGTGCCGCCGTACGGTCCCTCCGCGCTGATCGCGAAGACATGCACGGCCGGGGTGCCAGCGGTCAGCGCCCCGCCCGGCGGCAGGGTGACCGAGGCGATCGTCTTGCCCGCGGTGAGCGTGACCGTCTCGGAGAAGATGTTGCCGCTGCCGGCGTACGTGGTGTTGCCCTGCCGGTTCTGGTAGGCCGAGCTGACCGCGACCGCCCCGCCGCTCGGTGGCGAGGTGGAGAACCAGTCGGGGGCGTTGAGCGTGTAGCTCTGCGTGCTGCCGTCGGTGTAGGTGATGGTGCCGGTTCCGGAGGCGGGACCGTAGCTGCCCGAGACCAGGAACCCGAGGGTGCCGCTGCCGGACATTGTGATCGTCTGGCCCTCGGCCACGGTGTTGTCGTTGCTGCCGGCGGCGACGTTCGGGAACGTGAACGAGATTCCCGACGAGGTGATGGTCGCGCCGGGCGCCGCTCCGGCGTTGGTCAGCGCGGTCTCTGAGAAGCTGGCGCCGCCGCCGTCGTAGTTGCCTGGCGCCGTATCGGAGTCGGCGGTGATCCCGACGTCGTTGTAGGAGGCGGCCAGGTTCGCGTAGCTGGCGGCCGGGTCGAGGCCGATCTGCACCTTGCCCCCGAGGTGCTTGGCGGCGGTCGCCTGGGTGCCGGTGACCTGTGCGAACGGCAGCGACGTGGTGGGCGACGACGGCTGCTCGATCAGGTAGGAGGAGCCAGCCGTGACCGGGACGCTGAGCGTGGCGCCGGTCGTCGCGGCGACGACCACGGCGCCGGTGGACCCGTTGACGACCTCGGCCTGCTGGCCGGACCACGGGTTGCGGACGGTCATGGTCTCGGTCGTGCCCGCCTGGATGGCGGCGGTGGTGATGACGCCGCCCTCGACCTGCACGTCGACCTTGGATCCGCCCTGGATGTAGACGGTGCCCGAGGCGTTCCAGCCCGACGGCCAGGCCGGGGCGATGCGCAGGGTTCCGTCGTAGTCGGTCGCCAGGGCCTCGTCCATCGCGGTGGCCACGGTCGACGACTGCTCGATGTAGGGCTCGTCGCCGGTGGTGCCGCTGGACAGGTTGCCCAGCCCGGAGATGTAGGACTGGTAGCTCTCGGTGATGGCGACCAGGTCAGACTCGACCTGGCTGGGCATGTCGAGGCGGGCGGCGTCGACCGCGTCGAAGCTCCAGTCCGGGTTGTTCACGTTCGGCCGCGAGTTATAGGTCCGGTCGGCCAGCGCGGTCAGGTTGTCGCCGTTCACCGTGGTGCTGTCGCCGATGACGCCGTACGGCCAGACCGGCTCCAGGCCGATGTTCTCGCCGTTGTGGATGGTCGCCGAGGGCTGGAAGGAGTCCGCGATCACGTCAGTGCCCTGGGCGTCGACGGCCGCGGTCGCGGACGCGGTGGTCGGCTGCGGGTTGAGCAGCTGGTCGTGGGTGGCCGCGTCGGTCCGCGCGTACGGCTCGATCTCGCCCTCGGCGGTCTTGAGCTGCGCGACCAGCGAGGAGTCGGTGTTCAGCAGGGTCGCGGCGCTGACCACCGCCGGGAACAGGGCCTGGTCGGCGGCCAGGTCGGTGGTGGGGTCCTGGACCGCCCACTGGGTCTCGTGCGCGTTCGCGACCGCGTGCAGGAACCCGTCCGAGCCGACCTGCTGGTAGGCGAGCAGGAACTCGGCCGCCTGCTCCATCAGCGGGTAGTAGGTCTGCAGGAAGCTGGTGCTGCCGGTGTCTTGGTACTGCTGCCAGATCCACAGCGCGAGCTCGGCCCCCGAGGTGATGTCCTCGGCGTTGTAGCTCGGGCTGGACGCGATCGCGCAGGAGGCGTTCTGCGAGTTCGAGCCGCCGTTGTAGTAGCCGTTGCCGTTGAACCGCATCGTCTCCGGCACGCACGCCCCGGTCAGGCCGCCCATCTGGGCGCTGGTCCACGACTTGATGTTCGTCAGGTCGTTGAGGTACATGCTGAAGATCGGCAGGTTGAGGCTGAAGTTGCCGGACGACAGGTTGGCCGCGATCTGGCCGCGCAGGTTCCACAGCCAGTACCCGGCCGGGTACCAGTCCTGCTGGTCCTGGTCATAGGCGAACATGTCCGCGACGCCGGCCTGGCTGCCCGGGTAATCCCCGCTGTGCATGGAGGCGGCCTCGTCGTAGAGGTAGAGCGTGCGCAGGTTCTCCATGTACTGCGCGGTGCCGTCGGAGGAGGTCGCCTCGATCAGGCCGGCGTTCGCCCAGTAGCCGTTCCACCAGGACGACTGGGCGGACAGCAGCGTCGACGCGGCGGTGGTCGCGTCGCTGCCGATCAGGGTCGAGGCAGTGCTGGTCGCGTTGCCGCCGGTCCACTCGGGCGACGCGATGACCACCCGGAACGAGCCGTTGGAGTTCGGGGTGAAGGAGACCTGCACCTCGGTCGAGTTGACGACCGACGCGGTGACGTTGGTGCCGCCCGCGGTGATCGCGCTCATCGCGCCGAAGGTCTGCCCGGACGAGCCCGTCTGGGAGTTGTCCACCCAGGTCTGGGCGAGGCTGCCGATCGCCCCCGACGCGGCCGCCGTCGGGCTGCGCCCGCTCCACAAGTGCAGGTCGGCGGTCTCCTGAGTGCTCGGGCTGGCGCCGGTGACGTTCACGATCAGCTCGTCCTTGCCGGCCGGCACCCACGCCTGCATGGTCATGCCGCCGCCGGACTCGTCGAGCACGCCGTTGTAGAGGTCGAGCGTGCCGGTGAAGTTGGACGCCGTCACCATCGGCTCCAGGCCCGGGATCTGCACCTGGCCCGGGGAGAGCCGGCTCGGCATGGTGTCGCTGCGGTTGAGCTGCGCGGTGAAGCCGCCCGCGGCCCAGGCGGCCACGCCGAGCGACCCGTTGCCGAGCGGCAGCGACTGCGAGTCAAGGGTGTTCGGCTGGCCCAGGAAGACGTCCGAGCGAGACACCACGCCCCCGGTGTTCTCCGAGAAGGCCCCGCTCTGCCAGGCGGTGGTGTTAGTGGCGGCGGACGCGGCCGGAGTGCCGCCGAGGGCGGCGGTGACGAGCACCGCGGCGACCGCGATCAGGCAGGCGGCGGTGCTGGCGAGAAGTCGGTGCAGAAATGACGGACATCGAGTGGACATGAGTCCTCCCCGGACGCGAGGTGGGTGTGCGCAAAGCCGTTAACGCACTTGATACATCGGATGTGTTGTACCTCTGCTCCGGAGCGAAGTCTAGGCCTGGCGTTGAAAACTTCTGACAAGGCTAAAAAGAAGGTCATGATTCATCGGACGTCTACTGAGCTGCCACGCGGCGGGGCCTCCGCGAGGACCCGTGTGCGGCTAGCAGCTTCCCGGCGCGATGCCGGCGACGGAGGTCATCGGGTACGTGACCGTCGGGGCCGGGGTCGCCGGCGAGCTCGGCACGATCGCGATGCTGGCAGGCGAGCCGGTCGGCTGCGGGGTCGGCAGCACCCCGCACACGGCGACCGGGACCGCCGCGGTCGCGCCCGGCGACGGGGTCGGCGGCCGGATCATCAGGTTGACGGTCACGGCGGGCGCGGCCGCGTTGGGCGCCAGCCACACGAAGCCGACCGCGGCGATGCCGGCCACGAGTGCCAGCGCTGACGAGAGCACCGCGGCCTGCAGGTTGTCCACCGCGTGAATGGTCTGCTGAAGCGGCCAGAGATCGGAATTGCTGAGCTCAAGAGCGCTTTTAGCTCGCTTAATAGCGGGGAAGCCGATTGAGGCCAGCGTGCTCTTATAGATCCCCCAGGCGTTGGCCGCGACCGCGACGGCGGCGAATATGACGATCCAGGCCTGCATGGCACCGCTCAGCATCTGCAGCGTGCTGCGCCCGCCTACCAGGGACACCACGGTGACGAGCCCCAAGATCGCCGTGAGGGCGGCCTGCCAGCCCTTCGCGGATGACTGCACCGCCTTGAGCGAGCTTGACACCGACGTCGCATAAGCCTCTGCCGAAGGCCAGATCGCCGCCGCGTCCTGCGCGCTGACGGCGGAGAATTCTGCTTTGCGTGTTACTCCGGCATCCAGGTCGAATGTCGCTCCGATGAGCCAGGAAGCGCCGCAGCCGAAGGCGTCCTTGGAGTTCTTGTGATTTTGTGTGCACTGGCACGTGACGACGGAGACGTTGACCTTTCCCGAGTCTCGGGCGGGCTTCCTGGCGGCGTATTTCGCGGGGCCTAGCTGCAGGCTGCGGAAAGCGCCGTCGGTGAGGCGACTGGAGGAGATGCGGGGGCCGGTCTCGTCCATGACGACCGCCTCGACCGGAAATAGCGCCTGCGTGGCGTGCTCGCACCGAGGACATTCGCCGGTGACGTGAAACCCGACAATTGGCCGCCTTTGCCTGTCGAGGTCGTTGTCAAAGCCGTCTACGTTCGTCAATTCTCGGCGGCAGGCGGAGTATTCGCAGTCCGGACCGTCGTCAGGAGGCGTCGGCTGGGCTGGCTGAGCCAGTTGAATCGGCTGTACCACCCTGACGAGCTGAACGTGCGCTGCCTCCCGCGCCGATTGAGCTTCTTGATCCGACGACACGACGACCCCCGAACGTCATCCCTGACGAGAGAAAGACGGTACTCCCATGCACAACGTAGCGGCGCCAGACACTAGCAGGCAAGCAGGCGATTGAGGCCACATTTGGCGCAAAAACATCGGACATAAACAGCTCCGAGAAACCGCCCGGGATCGCCGCAGGCCCCAATAGCCCGCCGGAATTGCGCGCCGTTCGCGCCCCGCCCTGAGTGCCGTTCGCCCAGAACGCGTAGTTGCCGGAGGTGTCGATGAAGGTGCCGCCGGCCTCGACGTACCGGTCGAGGATCGCGAACGAGGTTGCCTCGTCCGTCGCCGTGCCGCCGCCCGGGCGCTCGGCACAGGCCTCGATGCTGGAGCGCGCTCCATGTCAAACCACTGAACGTGACGAAGCAGGGCCGGCGGTGGGTCATAATGCTTCTTGCGTGACAAATGGGACAGAACGACACTGATGGTGTCGGGCAGGACGAACGGAAGAAACGATGACGGAAGAGTGCTTCTACTGCGGCGAGCAGGCGAGCCGGGCGGACATCGACCGCCTAGGGAAGTGCCCTAGCTGCATGGACATGATGACGCGAGCTGCCGAGGCGGCGGCCAGGGAATCCATGGCGGCCTGCTACACCGTAGGTCCGAACCCGCAGCGGATGTACTGACCGGGTCGGCAACGTCAGCCGCAAGACCCAACGTCAGCCCAGGCCGAACATCAGCCACGTCTGGTTGCTGGCCCAGTCGGGATAGAGCTCGGTCATCGCGTCGTAGAGCTCGCGCTCGCCGGAGGTGGACTCCTTGAGCCGGCCGAAGTCGATGAGGTAGCGCTTGGTGGACTCGATCGCCTCCGGGGTGTCGGCGACGCCGGCCTTCTTGTGCCCGGCCACCGCGATCTTGGGGTTCAGCGCGGCCAGCCGATCGAGATCGGCGATCCAGTTCAGCCGGCTCTCCGGCGTGGAGGCGGCGACCATCATGTGGCACTGGTTGTAGAACACGTCGCCGCCGACGACGAGGTCGATCGAGGGGGCGTACAGCGAGGTGCTGGCGTCAGAGTCGGTCGTGCCCTGCTCGATGATGTGCAGCTCCTGGCCCTCGAGGGTGAAGACGTCCTTGTCGTACGGCTCCGGCACCGTGATCGCGGTCGGCAGCCCGGGCAGGAACTTGCGGTACACCGCCAGCTCGTCCGCCGTCTTGGGCATCAGCTCGACTGACTTCGGGGTGGCGATGGCGCGGGCCTCGGGGAAGTGGCGTTGCAGGACGCTCAGACCGCCGTAGTGGTCGATGTGCATATGCGTGACGTAGATCGTGCTGAGGTTGCGGTGGTGCAGCTCGATCCAGCGCGCCAGCGCCTCGGCCTCGTCGGCGGTGGTGAGGGTGTCGACCAGGACGGCCTCGTTCTCGCCGAAGATCAGGGTCGAGGTCGTCGCGTCCCACGCCATCGGCGGCCCCCACGGTCGGGGGCGCTCACCGATGATGGCCTTCTCCGGGGCGGTGAAGACGTTGACGTTCAGTCTGGTTGTCATGTCAGTCGGCTCCCTCTCCATGCGCGGCGCGGCGAGCGCCCGCAAAATCGGGGCTACCCGCTCACGAACAACCCGCCCCCCAGTCGGTCGTTGTCTACGCCGAGAGGGGAACCCGACAGGATCAGGGGCCCCACTTGCCCAGCGTGAAGGTCGGG